>Ga0209744_1000839_pt1 | contig 10765 bp, 7 predicted proteins | sample BarGraNGADG00311_2_FD_184494 | JGI IMG/M metagenome (GOLD analysis project Ga0209744, IMG submission 184494) | Arctic peat soil microbial communities from Barrow, Alaska - Barrow Graham LP Ref core NGADG0004-311 (SPAdes) (version 2) | ecosystem: Environmental > Terrestrial > Soil > Wetlands >... | reverse complement strand
CACCGCCTGCAACATGGAGCTCAAGATGATGGAGGGCGACGTGCCCACCAAGAACTGGTCGATCGGCTCCTGGATGGAGGGCCCGGAGACCCTGAGCGGGATCGCGATGTCCGACACCATCCGGACCGACACCGACTCCTGCCGCGGCTGCGCGGTCAAGTGCAAGCCCGTGGTGAAGGTCGAGGAGGGTCCCTACGCGGTCGCGGAGGGACCGGGGCCGGAGTACGAGACCATCGCCGTCTTCGGCACGATGATGATGAACCCGAACCTGGAGGCGGTGTGCAAGGCCAACGACATCTGCAACCGGCTGGGGATGGACACGATGACCTGCGGCTCGACGATCGCCTGGGCGATGAGCTGCTTCGAGGAGGGCTTCCTCAAGCCCGAGGACTACGATGGCGTCAAGCTGGAGTGGGGCGACATCGACACCGTCCTCGACCTGCTGCCGAAGATCGCGAAGAAGGAAGGCAAGCTCGCGCAGCTCATGGCCAAGGGCTCGCGCAAGGCTTCCGAGGAGATCGGCGCCGGCAGCGAGAAGTTCCTCACCGACTCCAAGGGCCTGGAGTCGGCCATGCACGACCCGCGCTGCAACTGGGGAGACGGGCTCGCGAACGCCATCGGGGTGCGTGGCGCCTGCCACGTGTCGAACCTCACGTTCCTGTGGGAGTGGGGCGCGATAGAGTACCCGGAGGTCGGCCTGGACATGCTGTTCCAGCCGATGTCCGCCGAGCACAAGGCGTTCGGGACCGCCGTGACCACCGACATCGGCAGCATCTGCAACTCGGCCTGCTGGTGCGAGTTCCCCGCGAGCTCGCTCACCCTTACGCAATGGGTGGAGGCGTTCAACCTGGTCGCCGGCTACGGCTACACCATCGAATCGATGATGGAGGCCGGAACGCGGATCTGGTTCCTGCAGCGCGCCCTCGGCACCATCTGGGGAGCCAGGGGCGAAGACGACAAGATCGGCGAGAGGATCATGACTCCTGTCGATGACGGCATGATCGCCGGGTCGGTGCCCGACATGGACAGGATGCTCAAGGAGTTCTACGAGCTCCGCGGCCTGGACGCCGATGGAAAGCCGACGCGCGAGACGCTCGACAAGTACGGCCTGGGCTACCTGGCCGAGAAGCTGGGCGTCTAGAACGGTCACTCTGATTTCCTGGAGGGCTGCGAGGTGAAGGTCAAGGTCCGCTTCGCCGGCCTGTTCCGGCGCTACGTCGGGGAGCGTGAAGCCGACTTCGAGATCCCCGACGGCTCGACCGCCGGAGACCTGCTCGTCACGCTCGGAAAGACTTACGCCGCTTGCCTCCCCGATGGACTCTGGGACGAGGAGTCACTCAAGTTCCACCGCAGCATGCGGCTTGCGCGAGTGGACGCGGGCACGATCGATTCCGATGAGATGCTGCATGAGGGTGACGAGCTGCTGGTCATTTTCGCACTCGCGGGCGGCTGACAAAAACGCAACAAAGGGGTCAGACCACTTTATTGCGTTTTTCAGGGCTCGAGCGTGATCCTGGGCAGATTTGAGTCGGTCGAGCGACTCACGATTCGAGGTCGGGCTCCTCGGCCTTCTCCACTCCGCGCCGCTCGATCCGCTTCTCCAGCTGGTAGAGCACGAATAGCACCAGGTACAACCCGCACAGCCCCAGCACGATGTCGAAGAAATGCAGCGCCAGGAACGCATACGTATACAGCCACAGGTTGTGCAGCAGCCTGACCACGTAGTTGTCCCCGGGACTGGGGATCTTCACCACGTAGTAGCGGACGCCCGAGTCGGAGACTCTCACGTCGATGTAGTGGTAGAAGTAGTTTGTGCTGTTGGTGCCCACGAGCTCGGCGCCCGCCCCGCCGGTGATGATATATGGAGTCTTCCCCCATTTACCCGTGAAGTAGCCGTGGATGTGCGAGGTGAAGAGCATGGTGACGTCGTAGCGGTCCAGGAGGTCGTTGATCTTCTTTGCCTCCACCGGGTCCTGCAGCCCGTGCTCCAACCCCTGCGCGTCGGCCCTCGGGTCGTAGAGCGGCACGTGCATGAAGACGAAGCGGTTGCGGTATGCCCTGCTCTTTTCGAGCTCGCCGCGCAGCCACTCCATCTGGAAGCCGCCGAGTCCCTTCTCGTTGGCGTCGTCGCAGACGATGAAGTAACTCCGCCCCACCGTGAACGAGTAGCTGAAGGGCCCGAAGAGGTCATAGTAGTTACCCCGGCCGTTGAGGTAAGTCTCGTGGTTGCCGATCGCGGTGAGCAGTGGTTTGTGGAGCCTGTCGGCCTGCTTCAGGAAGAAGCGGTACTGCTCGATGTCGCCGTCCAGCACCAGGTCCCCGTCGTCGAAGGCGAAGGCGACGTCGGACTTGTTGAGCAGGTCGACGATGTGGCCGAAGGTCTTCACCGATTCCTTGTTGTCCCCGAAGGCGGCGAACGAAAAAGAATTCCTGGACCTGTCGACCTTCTGGAGCTGGTTGTAGTTGCGATCTTTTGAAGTCGGTTCGTTGAGGTAGGCGTACAGCGCAAAGACGCCGGACACGATCAGGATCAGCAGGACGACTGCGGCGACGTACTTGCTGAAGACCCTCCTCATTAGACGCCCTAACACTTACTCTCCTTTGTCAGTTCCGACGCGTGCCCCTGGCCAGCCCGCTTGTTGGATACTCGATCATTTCCCACTGAGAATGATGTGCGCTTCCGCGAGACGCGCCTTCGCCAGGCCGATGAAGTACTGCTCCATCTCCGGAACGGTGACGGGCGCGCCAGAGGTGCTCAACTGCGGGTCCGCGTCGTACCTGAACAGTTTAATCCTTCCAGTGGCATGGTCCCAGTCGAAGCTGACGAACGCCCCTCCGAAGGCACCCAGGCCGACCGAGGCCCCCTGAGGTGGGGGGTTGCTCCTGTTTACCCTGGTTCCGTCTCCCGTGGTGTGCTCGGCAAGCAGTTCCTCGAAATCCTTGAGGCTGTTGAGGTTATCGACCGCGACGTAGTATTTCTCGGCGGCGCCCGAGACGTTCTCGGGAACGCCACTCGCGTTGAACTGGCGCCCGTTCAGGGCGACGAGCTTCTTATTTGCCAGGCCGTAGAGCGTGCCGTAGATGACCTTCTTGCGCTTTGAGGTATCTACTACCTTGTTCCACGCCGAGGCGGTCGGATTTTCGAAAGTCCCGGGTGAGAACACCTCGTACTCCCTCGCGACCAAGGCCGTTGCGCTTCTCCGCTGCTGTATGGAAGATGCCTTGGACGAGAGGATGCCTTCCATGTCAGCCAGGTATGCCCCCACCTCTTTCCCGTCCTGCGCGAGCATCTGGCGCGCCGAGCCAGCGGACAGCGGTGAAGGCGTTCCTGTTCCCCCACAACCCGCGAGCAGCGTCACAGACAACAGCAGCGCGAGCGACAGGATCAATATGGCATTTGCCGCGCGGTTCGAATGCATCAGTAATGCAGATTGCTGGGAATCGACGAGGGTTTTGACGGCTTGGCGCCCGGCGCGGGTATGAAGCTCTGCACCGCCGAATCGAGCTCCTCGGCGGCGACTGAGCCGAGGTACTGTCAGGCAGGTGCCGCACTGGTTGCACTCGCTCCAGTCGCAGCAATCGATATTGGACATAGCTTCGGCCTCCGGCGGTCGGTCTCCTAGCCGTACTTGACCACTATACCCTTGCCGCCACCGGGGAAGTCAAAGGAGATGGCTCCGCACTCGCAGACCTGCCAGCACGCGCCGCACTCGAGGCACTTATCTTCGTAGTCTTCTGCCAGAGACGCCTTCTTGCCCTCGAGCTTCCAGAGGAACATGGGGCAGACGACCACGCAGTTGCCGCAGCCCTCGCAGGTCTCTCTGTCCGCGGAGAGGAAGTCGACGTCAGGCACGTCCTTGTACACCAGGCGGGTGAAATCTCGCGTGTTCATCGTCCGTCCTCCTCGAGTCGGCGAGCCTTCGCCTGCACGAAGGGCTTGGCGAAATACTCCATCAGCAGAGGTGTCGTCACCTCGGAATACCTGTTCTCGGTCCGCGCCGCGTGCCTGGCGAGGAAAGGCAGCACCTTGGGGAGCAGCCAATTCAATGCCTTCGCGACCCTGGCGTCGGGTGGCCTGGCCGGCGGCTTCGACAGGCTGATGCCGAGCGGGACCAGGTCCCTGGCGAGCGTCTCCACCAGTTGCGGGAGGTAGGGCGTCAGCAGCGCCGGCAGGTTGCGGGCGCTCTCGGTGTGCGACTCGGCGACGTTGAGCAGGCCGTACATCGCGTCGTTGATCATCGGGATCGCCCAGCGGCCCGCGTCGGGGTTGAAGCCGATCCCCCGCACGAACCCCTCTATCGCCTCGCCGCCGATGAACTCCTCCCCGATCGGGGAGTCGTGCCAGAGGCGCTCGTACTCGGCAAGGGAACGGGCCGACACGTCTCCGCGCTCCAGCGCTTTCTTTGCCACCCGCCCGGCCAGCATGCCCGAGTACATGGCGTAGTACACGCCCTCCGCCTCGAAGGGGCAGGCGAAGCCGGCGGCGTCGCCGATCAGCATAACCGAGTCCCCATAAGTCGTCGTCGGGTTGGTGAGAAACGTGACCATGTGGTTCTGAAACTCCCGCGCCTCGGCTTTACAGAGCTTGATCTGCTGCTGCACGCCCTCCAATGCGAAGAGCTTGTCCAGGTAGTAGTGCGGGTTTTTCTTCCACCAGTCCATGTAGCAGCCGAGGCCGATATGGCAGCCCTCGGCGGAGAAGAAACTGTAGCCGACGGGGAAGAGCGCGGAGTACCAGTAGTGCAGCGCGTTGCCGCCTATCACCAGGTCGATGTCCTCGCGCCGCGCGCCGAAGTCGACGTTCAGTATCATCGCGACCTCCGACGGGTCCCACTTGTCCCTTATTCCGGCGGTGCGGGCCACCGTCGAGATGACCCCGTCCGCGCCGATGACCAGGTCGGCCTTGAACGCCTCGCCGCGGTCGGTCTTCACGCCGTCGATCCTGCCGGCGCTGTCGCGGGTGACGCCCGTCACTTTGGTCGACGTCTGAAGCTCCGCCCCCGCGGCCGTGGCGAGGGAGGCCAGCCAGGGGTCGAGTTCGCTGCGGTAGACGTTTCTGGTCAGGTACTTGCCCGCCTCCGGGTAAGGCGCGTTGATCGACGGGGTAAAGGAAAACATGTTGGTCTCGACGTTGCGCTCGTCGGACAGGTGCAGCGTGGCCATGGTAGCCACGCGCTCGTGTGGCAGGTTCATCGCGCGCATGAAGTCGAAGTCGCGGAAGCACTTGGGGCTGAGCCCCGTGCCGGAGACGTTCTTCTCCCCTGGGACAGTGCCGCGCTCGAAGAAGATGGTCTTGAGCCCGGATTCAGCCGCGGTCTTGGCCGCCGCGGAGCCTCCGGGGCCTGCACCAACCACTATAAGGTCATATTTCTTCATCGATGCCCCCATTCGGTATCCATTGTACTGAATGGAAAGATTACAATGCGACAGAACAGTTTGTCCACCTGGGTCAGAGCGTTAACCCGAACGCACCACGGCGCCTGACCCCATGGTGCGTTCGTCCTCGGTTTTTCTAGTCCGAGTAGCCCCCGATGGTATCGGTGCCGGCTCCCCTGTTGAAGAAGTACATGGACCGCTCGCACATGATCTTCTTGCCGGCTGTGGTGGAAGTCACCACGATGCCCGCCTGGCCGCTTACGCCCTTGTCCTTCATGTTGTAGGTCTTGCGGGAGTTCGCGGGCACGGAGTCGTTGAAGGTCACCGGCGCGCCCGACGGCAGGAGATACGTGACGGTGATGTTCACGGGAGTGGCGTTGGGGTTCTGCACCAGGGTGAAGGTCTCCACGTCGCTTCCCACCTGACCGTCGGGCAGGTAGAAAGTGGTGTGCGGCGCGTCCATGCCGATCGAGTCGTGGCACGCCTCGCCGGTACCGTTGTCCCAGTACATCGACCTCTCGGCGATTATGGGCACGTTGCTGTGCACGTGGGTGGAGAAGTCGGTGTTGCCCATGCCCGGCACGTCGTTAACTCGAATGGTCTTTCGCGACTTGGCGGGCATTGTGAACGGTGATTGGCTCGCGGGGCCTGCGGGTGTCATGTAAGTCAATGTTATCTGGGCGCCTTCGGCGCCGGGGTTCTGCACCAGCACGTAGCTGGTGAATCCCCATGCGGAAGTCCCCTCGGCGAGGAAGTAGTCGGTCGCCGAGGTGGTAGTGCCGATCGAGTCGTGACCCTCGCGCCTCTTATTGCGGTACATGGCGCGCTCGGGGATTATGCCCTCCTCGCAGGAGACCTGGATCGATGTGTCCTTGTTGCCGACGTCGTCGGCGACGTTGAAGGTCTTGCGCGAGTTGGCCGGTATCTCCTTGTCCTTGTTGACCGGCGCGCCGCCCTCGATCATGTAGGTCACGTGCGCGGTGACCGCCTTCGGGTTGGGGTTCTGTATCAGCAGCCAGCACTCGAAGCCCCAGGCGGTCGAGCCCTCGGGGAGGAACCAGGCTTTGGCGGGCGAGGTGACGCCCACCGAGGAATGGGCCTCGGGGGTCGTGGCGCCCGTGCCGGTCCACGTCATGGTGCGGTCCACCGCTATGGTCTTAGTCTTGTCGGTGCACTGGACCCTGGTCGAGAAGTCTTTTCCTGCGAGCTTGTCTTTTGGATACACGGTGGCCCGGCTCTGGGCGCCGAGGGTCACCTGCTGGGTGACGTTGCCGCCATCGGTGGGCATGTAGGTGATGTTGCAGGTCACCGCGCTCTTGTTCGGGTTGATGATGGACAGCCAGCAGTCGAAACCCCACGCGGTCGAGCCCTCGGCGAGGTACCAGGTCGGGTACGTGATCGAGACGGCCCTGGTGTTCGACGCCCCGGCGCTGGTGACCACTGACACGTTGCCGCTGGTCGCGCTGGACGGCACGTACACCTGTATCCTGGTGTTGCTCCAGGAGACGTAGTCATTGGCGTGTATCCCGCCGAAGGAGACGTAAGACGGCTCACCGGCTCCACCTGCCGCAACGCCGCCGGCTCCTCCGCGGGCGTCTCCGAAGTTGTTACCCGTTATCGTCAGGACGTCCCCGGGGGTGGCCGTCGTCGAAGACAGCCCGGCTATCGCCGGCTTGGCGGCGACTACCGTCAAGGCTCCCGCTTTCACGGCCGACTGCCCGTCGGGGTTGATGAAGTAGAGGTCGTAGCGGCCCAGCGGAGCGGAAGCCAGATTGAACCTGCAGCCGATATCCGCGTCGCTCAGCAGCGTGACGTCCGTGGCCCATATCTCGGTCGAACCCCTCTTGAGCTTTGCCGCCGGCAGATAGGGGCCATAGTAGTACGTGGTGCTGAAGAAGCCCGCGCCCGAGACGTCCGCATTGAGGGTGCCGCCGGGTGTGGCTTGAGAAGGCGCGATGCCTTCAAGGCCGGGCGCGCCGTTAGATACGCGCTGCGCGTAGACCTTGCTGCCGCCACCGCCCGCCCTGCTGTCGTGCCAGGTCACTATGGCTCCACCCCCGGTCATGTCGGTGGCGATGTACGGGTGGATGTCGGTGGCCGCGGCCGTGTCGGCGACCGCGCAGACCGCGACGCCGTTGGTGGACCACTTCACCAGGCCGTCGGCTCCGATCCTCTGCGCGTACACGTTGTACTGCGCGGGGCCACTGCGCGGGTCGGCCCAGCTCACTATCGCTCCCGATTGGCCGTCCAATGTAATCTCAGGCATGGCTTTGCTCGCTCCTGCCGAGAGCGCAACGCCATTAGTCATCCATTGGACAGTCCCGCTTCCGCCGACCCGCTGGGCATAGATGCCCCTGGTGTCCTCCCACGCTACGATCGCGCCGCCGCTCCGGTCGTCGGTCATTTTGGACACCGAAGCGCCCAAAGCAGGGTTTCCGTTGCCTGTCCGCAGGGCTATCGCATCGACTCCCCAGGCAAGACCACCGTCGGCCCCTGAGAGCTTCTGAGCGTAGATGTTGCGTGACGAGCTTCTATCGTCGTTCCAGGCGACGATCGCGCCGCCCCCACCGTCGGTAGTTATGCAGGGCGTATTCTCCGGCGCGATGTTGTTGGAGACTGGCACTGAGCTCGTGGGACCTGGAGGGGAGCCCCACTGCAAAGCCCCGGTCGATAGAGCGAGTTTCTGGCATTTGACGCGGGGATAGATGGGGTCGCTGGGGTACCAGTCCACCCAGACCACCGCGCACGAGCTGCTGCTGTTGGAGATGATAGTGGGGGTCTCGAGGTCGTTGTGATCGCTCGCGACCTGGATGCCGTCCGTGGTCCAGCGCGGTATGCCGTCGGCGTCCATGCACTGGGCGTATATGTCGTTGTCGGGGTTGCCGTTGCGGCTGTCCCGCCAGGCGACGAGGAGCTCCCCGGCTACACCAGCGGCTACGGAAAGGTCGGCCTGTACCGCCGTCGGCCCTGACCCTTCCGCCACACATATCGGGACGCCAAGAGGGGCTGGAGGGGCGGGCGTCCACGTCAAGGTGCCGTTCGCGTCGATGTGCTGACCATATATATGATCGTACACGGGTCCTGATCCGACGCGGTCTATCCAGACCAGGTAAGCGCCGTGCGAGGCGTCCGGGGCTATGCCGAACTCCAGAACGGGCCCTGCGATGTTGGCGGCCAGCACTCCGCCCGCGGTCCACATGGCGTTACCGTTGGGGCCGAGCCTCTGAACCATCAACGTGTAAAGGGGACCGGGGGCGGAAACGATCCACGCGACGATGGAACCGCCCAGGTCGTCGGGGACCACCCTGGACAATGAGCCGCCCGGGCCCGAGACCGCGACGCCGTTAGTCGTCCAGCGCGCGCCGGCAAGAGCGGTCGACGAGAAGAGGAGGAGGGCGAGTGAGACCGCGATTGCGAAGACGATGGCGAGTGACACGGTCTTCGTCGGGCTGCGGAACTTCAGCGTGGCCTTCAGGGCGATCTCCTCGCGTTGAAGCGGTGTTGGATTTCGAGTATATCATCTGTTCGGCAGGTTACACCGAAGGCTTGAACAGGTGAGGACGTTGGTGAAGTGACGATGGTAACCATCACGGCGTTCCTGCGATAGAATCAGAGCGACCGACCGCCGCATGCCGGGGACAGGAGGGCACGATGGATTACGAGACTCTGATATACGAGAAAGAGGGCGAGGTCGGGATCCTCACCTACAACCGACCGAAGACTGTCAACGCCGTCAACAAGAAGATGCTCGAGGAGCTATACGACTTCTGGATCGCGCGGCAGCGCGACTTCGCCACGCGCGTCATCATAGTGACCGGCGCCGGGGAGAAAGGCTTCTGCTCCGGCCTGGACATGAAGGCGGTGGCGACGGAGTTCGCGCCGGAAAGCGGCCCGACCGGCGCCAGCACCTGGGAGGGGCAGATCCACTTCTCTGTGATCATGCGCCTGATGCGCTCCTGCCCGCAGCCGGTCATCGCGGCGGTCCACGGCCCGGCGATGGGAGCGGGGCTCTCTTTCGCTCTAGCCTCTGACATCAGGCTCGCGAGCGAGGACGCGTTCTTCTGTGCCCAGTACATCAATATCAGTACGGGCGGCGCAGACATGGGCTCGTCATTCTTCCTGCCGAAGATAGTGGGCTGGGGGCGGGCCGCCGAGATGTGCATGACCGGGGTGAGAGTACCTGCTGAGGAGGCCTACCGCATAGGGCTTGTGAACCAGGTCTACCCCCGCGAGGAGCTGCTGAACGCCGCAAAGGGCATGGCGGCGGTGATGTGCTCCAAGAACAAATTCGGGTTGCGGCTAACCAAGGACGCCTTCAACGCTGCCCTCAACGGCTCTTCGCTGGAGGACGCCAACCGCATGGAGGACCGTAACCAGTCGCTCATCATCGCCAACGGCATCACCGAGGGGATGAAGGGGCTGGGCTGAGACATGAGGGATTCTGCCAGGTACAGGTGTCACCTGCGACTATCTCTTTACCGCCTTCATCGGATGAATTCAGTGCAAATCCGTCTGCATTTGTCCCAAGACTACTATTCCCGAAATCGCATGGGGGTTTAAGTCCCCCCTCCGACACCACCACGTAGCGTACGCAAAAGCCGCATGCAGCCTACATACAGGTGTCTAGGACCCGCTGAACTGAAGAGTCTACGCCCTCGCCTGGACCAAACAATCGAGTACCAGGCTCACATCCAACCAGGTCAGACTCGGTCTACCAGTTGTGGTTTACAATTTGGACAACTTCCTGCGGCGGTCAACCATCCCCAGATACTGGCGAGGCGCGTCGTTCTACGGACGCGGCGCGAGCTGGCGCTCTCGCGTTCGCGGCAACCTGGTTTCGAAGTGTTATTCCGTGCCTGAGCATAGTAGAATTAAAATGTTAGAAGGAACATGTGGGGAATTTTGGTTAGGATTCTATTGAAACCGGAAAGCAGAAAAAGCGGAGGGGTCGTGATGAAGCTGGCGCAACGGTCAGAAAAATATCGACAAAGCAATTCGCTTCCCAGATTCCTGTGTCCGGCGGCGGCGTTGATCCTGGTGGCGCTTATGCTGCTGGCCCTGGCCGGACCCGCACTGGCGGCAAGCTGGGGTCCGGCCCAGACTATTACAGGTACTTCCTGCTTATACGGCATCACCGGCTCGGGAAGCGACGTCTGGGCCTGCGGCACGGACGGCTCGACGGGCGTGGTGGTTCACTACACCGGCACCTGGGGAGCGGCCCAGACTATTTCAGGTACTTCCTGCTTATACGGCATCACCGGCTCGGGAAGCGACGTCTGGGCCTGCGGCCAGAACAGTTCCCATGTAGGCGTGGTGGTTCACTACACCGGCACCTGGGGAGCGGCCCAGGCTATTTCAGGGACCCAACTCTTATACGGCGGCATCACCG
>Ga0209744_1000835_pt1 | contig 10795 bp, 13 predicted proteins | sample BarGraNGADG00311_2_FD_184494 | JGI IMG/M metagenome (GOLD analysis project Ga0209744, IMG submission 184494) | Arctic peat soil microbial communities from Barrow, Alaska - Barrow Graham LP Ref core NGADG0004-311 (SPAdes) (version 2) | ecosystem: Environmental > Terrestrial > Soil > Wetlands >... | reverse complement strand
CGGGCCGGACGCGGGGGAGCGGTCGCAGGCCGTCGCGCGCCGATGGGCCGCGACGCTCGGAGGCGCTGGGATCGTCGTGCTCGGTGACGACGCGGTCGCCGACGGCTGGTTCGGGCCGGTCGCGGAGCACGTCCGGCCGATGATCGGAGACGTCGTCGTCGCGATGACGGGCCGCGCGACGGTCGTCGACTCCCGGACGCAGTCCCGGATGTCGCTCGAGCTCGTCGGGGTGCACGGCTCGCTGACGCCCGAAGAGCTGACCGTGCCTCTCCTGACCGTGCAGGCGTGAGCTGAAGGTGAGGTCCGGTGGCTGAGCTGGTGTTCTTCTCCGGCACGATGGACTCGGGCAAGTCGACCCTCGCCCTCCAGATGCACCACAACCATGCCGCGCGGGACCGCGACGGGCTGCTGTACACCCGGAACGACCGCGCCGGGGTCGCGCGGCTGTCGTCGCGCCTCGGCCTGAGCGTCGGCGCGAACGAGGTGACCGACACCACGGACTTCTGGGCCGAGGTCGTGGCGCTGCGGACCCGCGGCCGGTCCGTCGACTACCTGATCTGCGACGAGGCCCAGTTCTACTCCGCGACGCAGATCGACCAGCTCGCGCGCGTCGTCGACGACCTCGGCGCGGACGTGTTCGCGTTCGGCATCTCGACCGACTTCCGCACGCACCTCTTCCCCGGGTCCGAGCGCCTCGTCGAGATCGCGGACCGCGTCGAGGAGCTCCAGGTGCGCGCGCTGTGCTGGTGCGGTGCGCGCGCGACGCACAACGCCCGGACGGTGGCCGGAGTGATGGTCGTCGAGGGCGCGCAGGTCGTCGTCGGCGACGTCCAGGCGGACGAGGACACCGTCGGCTACGAGGTGCTGTGCCGTCGCCACCACATGCGCCGCATGACGGCCGGGACCGCGCGCGCGGCCGCGCCGTCCCCGCAGACCCTGGGCCTCCTGCCGGACGGAGGCCCCGCAGCCGCGGATCGCTGAGGGCGCGAGCCCTCCCGCGTCACTCGGGCTTGGCGCCGAACACGATCTCGTCCCAGCTCGGCACCTTGGCGCGTGCCTTGCGCGGCTTGGCGCGCTCGGGAGCCGGGGGGTCGTCTGCCGACAGCTCAGCGGTGTCGTCGCGCGTCGAACGGCGCGTGACGATCGACGGTTCGGTGCGAACGAGCGGTGCGGGCAGAACTGTCGCCTCCGCAGCGGGGTCGGCGTCGACGGGGTGCGCGCCGGGGACCTGGGCCTCGAACGTCGCGAAGTCGAACGCGTGCTGCGGGCCGAAGCCCTCGAACTCCTCGTCGTCGGTGTCGTCGTCCATGTCGATCTGCTGGCGGATGCCGCGGCGGCTGCTCAGGTCGTCGAGCAGCGCGTGCGTGCGCTCGCGCGGGTCCGGCTCAGGCGCGGGTTCGGGCTCGTCGGGCTGGTCCGCGTGGGCATCGACCGACGCGAGCACCGGCCGCACCGCGCCGTTCGCCTCGACGTCGAACACGACGTCGCGGACCGCAGCCAGGTGCCGACGAGGGATCGGCTCGTCGGCGATCTCGGTCTCGGACAGCCACCGGGCCTCGTCCTCGTCGGCCTGCACGACGCGCTTCGCCGGGTCGAAGGTCCACCGGGCCTCGCGCTCGTCACCGTCGCCGACCATGAACCGCGCGACGACGACCCACGGGCCGGACTGCGAGCGGTGAGCGTCCCACGCGAGCGTCTCGAGGGCCACACCGCGGGCTGCCAGGCGGTCGGTGACGAGATCACCGAGCACCGGTGCACCGGCGTCACGCCCGACACGGGTCGATCGCGCCTGGTCGGAGATGAACGCACGCTCCGCGAGGACAGGTCCCTCGTAGCGGCGGACCTGCTCCACGACGAGGTCAGCCTCGTCGGCGACCTCCTGCGCAGTGCTGCCGGCCCGGATGCGCGTCTGGATCTCGCGCGGGCTCAACGACCCGGCGCGAGCGGCACGCAGCTGCTCGAGCTGAGGCCGGTCGCGACGCACGGCTGCGCGCAGCGGCTCGTCGATGCGCAGGCGGAAGCGCTGACCGTCCGGCGCAGCAAGCACAAGGTGCTCGCCGTCGTCGTGCAGTCCTATCAGCTCGAGCTCACCCATCCGACCTCCCGGTACTCAGGGACGAGACTGCCACCGATACCGCCGGTTCGCCGGTAGGCGCCGCGGTGCGCCGCGCGCCGGGCGCGGACCGGGTGCGGTTGGATCGGGGCGTGCCACCGGATCTCCCGCTCGAACTGGTCATGGAGCTCGTCGGCGTCTTCGTGGGCGGCCTGTCGGGCGCGCTCGCCGCCATCCGCAAGCAGTTCGACATCTTCGGCATCGTGGTGCTGGCGTGGGCGGCGGGACTCGGCGGCGGGCTCATGCGCGACGTCCTCATCGGCGCTTTCCCCCCGGTCGGCATCGGTCGGTGGGAGTTCATCCTGACCGCATGCCTCGCGGGCGTCACGATGTACTTCTTCCACCCGCGTCTCGAGCGTGCCCGGCGGATGATCGCGGTGTTCGACGCGGGCGCGCTCGCACTCTTCACCGTGGTCGGGACGGTCAAGGGGCTCTCGCTCGGCGCCGGTCCGACCGCGTCGGTGTGCGTCGGGGTCATCACGGGCGTCGGGGGTGGTGTCCTGCGGGACCTGCTGACGGGTGAGGTGCCGGTCGTCCTGCACCACCGCCAGCTGTACGCGATCCCCGCCGTGATCGGCGCCTCGTTCACCGTCGCGCTGTGGTCCACGTCGTCGCTCTCGACGCTCACGGTGGGCCTCGCCGTCGGTCTCGTGCTCGGGCTCCGTCTCGTCGCGATGCGGTTCCACCTGAACGTCCCGGGACCCTGGCGGGGCGGGGTGCGCGGCGGCTGACCGGTGTGCCGTCGCGTGGTCCCGCCGTCGCCTGGCGTTCAGGTCGGTCGGGCAGGATGGTGGCGTGACCTCACCGCTGACTGACTCTCCCGTTCCCGACCGGACCCGCGTCACACCCCCCGACGCCGCGACGACGCGCGAGCTCGTCGCGCTCGCCGAGGAGCTCGCGCGGGCCGCGGGTCACCTCGTGCGCGACGGGCGACCGGACCGCGTGGACGTGGCGGCCACGAAGTCCAGCCCGATCGACGTCGTCACGGCGATGGACCTCGCGTCCGAGGCGCTGCTGCGCAGGATGCTGGCCGAGCGTCGCCCCGATGACGGCGTCCTGGGCGAGGAGGAGGGCCACGTCGCAGGGACGACGGGCCTCACGTGGGTGCTCGACCCGATCGACGGCACCGTCAACTACCTGTACGGGATCCCGGCCTATGCGATCTCGGTCGCGGTGGTGGCGGGGGAGCCCGACCCTGCGACGTGGGCCGCGGTTGCGGGCTGCGTGCACTCGGTGTCCGACGGGCGGACGTACACCGCGGGCCGAGGCCTCGGGGCGCAGCTCGACGGTCGCCCGCTCCGGGTCAACGCTGCGCGACCGCTCGCGGAGTCGTTGCTGGGGACCGGCTTCGGGTACACCGTCGAGCGTCGCCGCGCGCAGGCGCGGGTCGTCGCCGCACTGCTGCCTCAGGTACGTGATATTCGTCGCATCGGGTCGGCCGCGCTCGATCTGTGCACCGTGGCGTCCGGCGGCCTCGACCTGCACTACGAGCGTGGGCTCAGGCCGTGGGACCACGCGGCCGGTGCACTCGTCGCCCAGGAGGCAGGCGCGCTGGTGAGCGGCCTGCGCGGGCTGCCGGCGGGTGAGGCGATGACCGTCGCGGGCGCGCCTGGCACCGCCCGGGAGCTGATCCGGCTGCTCGAGGACCTCGAGGCCGACACGGACTCCTGAGCCGGGGCCCGGGTCGCCGACGTCGCGGCAGGGCAACCTGCGGGTGCGCGGCGCCGAAATATGGTGCACAATCCCAGCGCCGCGGGAACAAAGTGCAGCCCCGAATCATTGATCCCGCGTACGACGATCCGCCGACATGACCGGAGTGTGACCCGCAGATGGCAACCGACTACGACGCCCCGCGCAAGACCGAGGAGGACCTGAGCGAGGACTCGCTCCAGGAGCTCCAGGCCCGGCGCTCCGACAAGAACTCGGGCGTGGTGGACGAGGACGAGACCGAAGCTGCTGAAGGATTCGAGCTCCCCGGAGCCGATCTCTCCGGCGAGGAGCTGTCGGTCCGGGTGCTTCCGCGTCAGGCGGACGAATTCACATGCACCCGGTGCTATCTCGTCCACCACCGCAGCCAGCTCGCCTACGAGAAGGACGGCCAGCCCGTCTGTTCTGAGTGCGCGGCCTGAGCTCGAACGAGCACCGCACGCCGCACTGACGCACGTCGAGGCCAGGAGCTCCGGGTCACCGGACCTCCTGGCCTCAGTGCGTCACGGTCCGGTCGGTGCGGACTTCTGTGCGAGGACGGCGATCAACGTCTCCGGTCGACGCGTCGAGACGACCCAGTACGGTGTCGGGTCCAGCGGGTCCCTGACCTCGATGCGGACCGCCGTGCCGATCCAGGACCGCAGGCACAGGTACGCGCGGGCATCGAGCGCCGGTCCGAGCTCGTACCTGATCGCCTCGCGATCCAGCACGTGCACCGGACCGAGCAGGTCGAGCGGGATGCGGGCGGAACCCGCCCGGAGCTCGCCATCCGACACCTCGACGCGCGGTGCGGTGGCGAGGCCCAGCACGAGGCCGACGACAAGAGCCGCGGCGCCGACGCCGAGCGCGAGCCCGAGCCCGACGGGGACGAACGAGAGCGTGAGCATGCCGGCAAGGCCGACGGTCACGATCCACACCCCAGGCCCCGGTCGGAGCCGCTCGGCGAAGACCGTGGACGTCGGGTGGTGGAGGTCGGAGGGCATGTGACCAAGCATCCCATCCATGATCAGACGGTAGGGTCGGGCCCCGTGACGGGCGACACGACTCTCGAAGTACTGCTCCTGCGTCTCGACGACGGGGTGCCGGTGCCGAGCTACGCCCACCCCGGCGACGCGGGCGCCGATCTCGTGACCCGGGTCGACGTCGTGATCCCGCCTCAGGGCCGCGCAACGGTGCCGACCGGCATCGCGATCGCACTGCCCGACGGCTATGCCGCGTTCGTGCACCCGCGCTCGGGGCTCGCTGCACGCCACGGGCTGACGATCGTCAACGCGCCCGGCACGGTCGACGCCGGCTACCGCGGGGAGATCGCCGTCACGCTGCTGAACACGGACACGACCGAGCCTGTGGTGCTGCATCGGGGCGACCGGATCGCTCAGCTCGTGATCCAGCGTGTTGAGCGGGCGCGGTTCGTCGAGGCCGAACGGCTGCCCGGCTCGCACCGTGGCGACGGCGGGTTCGGCTCGAGCGGCGGATGGAAGTCCGCCGTGCCGCCGGCCACCTGACGACCCCCGTGCCCTGTGCTGGACACGGGGCAGGGGCGGATTACTGTCGTGGGGTACCCCAGGGCGGGTGACATCTTCAGAGAGGGACGAGCTGTGGGTCTTTTCCGGCGCGGTACGCATGCGCGTACCGCCGAGGACGCAGGGGTCGAGCACGCCGTCGAGGACCAGGGCGTCGAGGACGCGGTCGCGGACGACGCTGTGATCGACGACGCTGCGGTCGACGATGCGGCGACAGACGCCCAGGACACGGACGCGCACGCCCCGGCGGTGCGCACGGGCGGCCCGTGGGACGTCGACGAGGCTCCCGGGGCCGGTCCCCGGGTGGACCTCGGTGCCATCTTGCTGCCCGCGGTCCAGGGCATGGAGCTGCGCATGGAGATCGACAAGGCCACGGGCGTCGTCTCGGCGGCCGCGGTGAGCGTCGAGGGCTCGACGCTCCAGGTCCAGGCGTTCGCGGCACCTCGGACCGAGGGGATCTGGGATGACATCCGCGCCGAGATCGCCGAGTCCGTCATCAAGCAGGGCGGTTCGGCCGACGACCTGCCGGGACCGTTCGGTCGCGAGCTGCTCGCACGCCTGCCGGTCCGCACGGCTGAGGGACGCACGGGTCATCGCCCCGCGAGGTTCATCGGCGCAGACGGCCCGCGCTGGTTCGTGCGCGGCGTCGTGACCGGCAAGGCTGCGGTCGACCCTGCGGCAGCCGAGGCGATCGAGCGGGTCTTCGCCGACATCGTCGTCGTCCGAGGTACCGAGGCGTGCGCCCCGCGCGACCTGCTTCCGCTGCGCGTCCCGGGTCAGCAGTCGGGCCTCGTGCCGGACGCAGCCGAGCCGTCGACACCGTCGTTCGACCCCATGACCCGGGGTCCGGAGATCACGGAGATCCGATGAGCCTGCGCGAGGTCCTGCACCGGGCGATCGAGTCCCAGTCCGAGATCGAGGCTGCGGAAGAGCGCGCCGAGGCGAAGCAGACGGTGGGCTGCGTCGCGGTGGACGAGGTGAGCGACCGGCATCGAGTGAGCGTCTCCGGCGTGCTGCGGTCCGTCACGCTGCGCCCACGCGAGGGGGTGCCCGCGCTCGAGGCCGAGCTCTACGACGGCAGCGGCACCCTCGACCTGGTCTGGCTCGGTCGTCGTGCGATCGCCGGCATCAATCCCGGGCGGCGCCTGCGCGTGGACGGGTTCGTCTGCGACATCGCGGGCCGCCCGACCGTCTTCAACCCGCGCTACGAGCTGCGACCCCGACCCGGTGAGTGAGCTCGTGGAGGAGACGCAGCCCGACCCGGTGGAGCCCGTCGGCCCTGTGGCCCCGCTCGCCGGCGCGCGCGGTGTGCGGATGATCGCCGGTGAGGAGTTCTCCTTCACCGAGGCGATCGGCGGCGTCCGTGGGCTGGTCGAGTCGGCGCTGCCCGGTCTCGTGTTCGTCGTGGTCTTCGTCGCCACGCATCGGCTGACCCCGTCGCTGATCGCGTCCGCCGGGCTGGCCCTGGCCGCCGTCGTCGTGCGACTTGTGCAGCGGACCGCGGTCACCCAGGCGTTCTCCGGCGTGCTCGGGGTCGCGATCGGCGTCGTGTGGGCCTGGCGCACCGGCGAGGCGCAGAACTTCTTCGCGTGGGGCCTCGGGGTCAACGTCGCGTGGTGCGCCGGTGCGGCCGTCTCGGTCCTCGTGGGGTGGCCGGCCGTCGGGGTGATCGTGAGCCTGGTCCGCGGCGAGGACATGTCGTGGCGCACCCGTCCGGAGTCCCGCCCGGCACGCCGTCGCTACGTGTGGGCGACCTGGCTGTGGGCGGCGGTCTTCGGCCTGCGGCTCGCCGTGCAGGTCCCGCTCTACCTGCAGGGCAGCAACGCTGTCGGGTGGCTCGGGACTGCCAAGCTCGTGATGGGCGTCCCGCTGTTCGCGGTCGGCCTGTGGGTCACGTGGTTGATGGTCCGTGGGTCAGGAGCCGTTCGAGCTCCTTCTCGTCCGCCTCGCGACCCGTGACGAACATCAGCTCGTCGTGGGCCTCGAGCGTGTCGTCGATGCTCGGGGCGATCGGCCGGTCTCCTCGGATGATGCACGCGAGGACCGTGTCCGCGGGCCAGATCACCTGACCGACGCGCACGCCGACCAGTGGGGACTCGACCGGGAGCGTCAGCTCGAGGATGTCGGCGCCGGACTGGTGGAACGTGAAGATGCGGACGAGGTCGCCGACCGCGACGGCCTCCTCGACCATCGCCGTCATGATCCGGGGTGTCGACACAGCGACATCCACGCCCCATGCCTCGTCGAACATCCATTCGTTCTTGGGGTTGTTCACGCGGGCCACGGTGCGCGGCACGCCGTACTCGGTCTTCGCGAGCAGCGCGATGACCAGGTTCGCCTTGTCGTCGCCGGTCGCGGCGACGACGACGTCGCACTCGTCGACCTTCGCCTGCGTGAGGGTCGGCAGCTCGCACGCATCCGCGAGCAGCCACTCGGCGTCGGGGACCTGCGCGATCCGCATCGCGGACGGCTGCCGGTCGATCAGGGTGACGTCATGCCCGTGCCCCAGCAGCTCGCGCGCGATCGAGCGCCCGACGGAACCGGCTCCAGCGATGACGACCCTCATGCGGAGACCTCCGGTGCGTGGGTGAGCGTGCGCTCGACGTGGTGGGACTCGTCGGTACGCATCAGGACGTGCACGGTGTCGTTCTCCTGCATCACGGTGGCTGGAGTCGGGAGGATGCCGTCGCCGTAGCGCGTCACGTACGCGACGCGCGCGCCGCTGGCCTCCTCGAGGGCTCGCAACGGTCGGCCCACCCAACCGGGGTGGACGTCGACCTGAGCGAGCACGATGTGGCCGGACGAGTCGCGGTGCTCCTCCGTCGCCCCCATCGGGAGCAGGCGGCGCAGGACCTGGTCGGCGGTCCACCGGACGGTCGCGACCGTCGGGATGCCCAGGCGCTGGTAGATCTCGGCGCGGTGCGGGTCGTAGATGCGCGCCACGACGTTGTCGACCCCGTACTTCTCACGCACGACGCGTGCGGCGAGGATGTTCGAGTTGTCTCCGTCCGAGACGGCCGCGAAGCCGTAGGCATCCTCGATGCCGGCCTGCTGGAGCGTGTCGCGGTCGAACCCGAGACCCGTGACCTTGTTGCCGGAGAACTCCGCGTCGAGGCGCCGGAATGCCTCGGGGTTCTGGTCGATGACGGCCACAGAGTGGCCTTGTCCCTCGAGCGACTGGGCGAGAGTCGCTCCGACCCGGCCGCAGCCCATGATGACGAAGTGCACAGCCGGTCACGCTATACCAGGCCGGACGTCGCTGCCGTCCAGGGCGCTGCGACTGGTCGGCGCGAAGTCCGGGGTGCGCTGGCCTAGCATGGGCTCCCGTGTCGGACATCGCGGATACCGCCAAACGCTTGCTCCTCGGACGGCCCGTCCGCAGCGACCGGCTCGGCCACACCCTGCTCCCCAAGCGGATCGCGTTGCCTGTGTTCGCCTCGGATGCGCTGTCGTCGGTCGCGTACGCGCCAGACGAGATCCTGCTGACGCTCGCGATCGCCGGGGTCGCGGCGACCACAGTTTCGCCGTGGGTGGGGCTCGCGGTCGCCTTTGTGATGGGCACCGTGATCGTGTCGTACCGGCAGCTCGTGCATGCCTACCCGTCGGGCGGCGGCAACTTCGAGGTCGCCACCGTGAACCTCGGCCCGAAGGCCGGTACGACGGTGGCAAGCGCTCTGATGGTGGACTACGTCCTCACGGTGGCCGTGTCGATCTCGTCGGGTGCGCAGTACGCCGCCTCGGCGATCCCGGCCCTGCGGGGGCATGAGGTGCCGCTCGCGGTCGGGCTCGTGATCCTGCTCACGCTCGCCAACCTGCGCGGGGTGAGGGAGTCCGGCAACGCCTTCGCGGCCCCGGTCTACCTGTACATGCTGGCGATCGGTGTCACGGCGATCACCGGCTTCGTGCGTTATGCGATGGGCAGCCTGCCGATGGCGGCGAGCTCGGCGCTCACAGTCGTTCCCTCGCCCGGCTTCGACCAGGGGCTCGCCGGCGTGGCCGGCACGTTCTTGGTGCTGCGTGCTTTCGCGTCCGGGTCCTCAGCCCTGACCGGCGTGGAGGCGATAGCGAACGGCGTGCCTGCATTCCGCAAGCCGAAGGCCCGCAATGCTGCGACGACGCTCGCGCTGCTGGGGGTCATCTCGGCCAGCTTCGTCGTCTCGATCCTGGTGCTTGCTCGGGCCACGGGTCTGCGCTACGTGGAGGATCCGGCCAGCCAGCTGTTAAGGAACGGTGTCCCCGTCGGAGACACCTACCTCCAGCACCCAGTCATCGGTCAGCTCACCGAGACCATCTTCCGAGGCTTTTCCGGCGCGACCGGCGCGACCGTCGCGGTCTCGATCGTCACCGGCATCATCCTCGTGCTCGCGGCCAACACGGCGTTCAACGGCTTTCCCGTCCTGGGGTCGATTCTCGCAAGGGACGGCTACCTCCCGCGACAGCTGCACACGCGCGGGGACCGGCTCGCGTTCTCCAACGGGATCCTGACGCTCGCCGCGGCCGCCATCGCGCTCATCGTGGCCTTCGACGCCCAGGTGACGCGGCTCATCCAGCTCTACATCGTGGGTGTGTTCGTGTCGTTCACACTGAGTCAGCTCGGGATGGTGCGCCACTGGACGCGCCATCTGCGCACCTCGGCGGACCAGCAGGAGCGCAGGCAGATGCGACGGTCCCGCATCATCAACGCAGCAGGCTTCATTCTCACCGCGACCGTCCTGCTGGTGGTTCTCGTGACGAAGTTCATGCACGGAGCGTGGATCGCAATCCTGGCGATGGCTGTCGTCTTCATCCTCATGCAGTCCATCCATCGTCACTACAACTCGGTGCGCGAAGAGCTCGCCCTCGGCGACGACGCCGAGGCCGCTCGCGCTCTGCCAAGCCGCGTGCACGCGATCGTGCTCGTCTCGCGCTTGCACCGACCGGCGATGCGCGCGATCGCCTACGCGCGGGCCTCCCGACCGCAGGTCCTCGAGGCCGTCACGGTGGGTGTCGATCCGGAGGACGTCGCTGCGCTGCAGGCCGAGTGGGAGCGCCTCGACCTGCCCGTCTCGCTCAAGGTGCTGGACTCCCCGTTCCGGGAGATCACCCGACCGGTCCTGACCTATGTGCGCTCGATCCGACGCGAGAGCCCGCGCGACCTGGTCGTCGTGTACATCCCCGAGTACGTCGTCGGCCACTGGTGGGAGCAGCTCCTGCACAACCAGAGCGCGCTGCGGCTCAAGGGCCGCCTGCTGTTCACCCCGGGCGTCGTCGTCGCCTCCGTGCCGTGGCAGCTCGCGTCCACCGGTGGGCAGACGGGGCTCGAGGAACGCGTCCGGGGTACGGTTCCGCGTGGACTCTGACCTGATTGAGCTCGAGATCGGCCCGATCGCGCACGGCGGGCACTGCGTGGCACGCCTGGATGCGGTCGACGACGGGACCTCCGGCGCGGACGGCTCCGGCCGCGGTCGCGTCG
>Ga0209744_1000833_pt1 | contig 10810 bp, 10 predicted proteins | sample BarGraNGADG00311_2_FD_184494 | JGI IMG/M metagenome (GOLD analysis project Ga0209744, IMG submission 184494) | Arctic peat soil microbial communities from Barrow, Alaska - Barrow Graham LP Ref core NGADG0004-311 (SPAdes) (version 2) | ecosystem: Environmental > Terrestrial > Soil > Wetlands >... | reverse complement strand
CATTATACCGAAAGCGAGCCCTTGGCTCTTTTACTGTCTTGAATTTACACCAAGTATATGGACACTATCTTACATTACCCCGTGCTCTTGACATTTTTTAGTAATCTGCTAAAAATTTATGTAAGAATGGAAGTTGATCTATTGTCGAGGGAATTGCTCTTCGACCTACAGGACGAGATGTGGTTTGTGAGCATAGTGACTGGAGAGTATAGCGACTTGGTCAAACATGTGAGGTTAGTTGATAGACTGGAGGATAGGCTGAAAGCTGGATGCACGCATTATACAAACGTGATAGAACAAAGGGGAGGTTGGAATGCAGGATTACGGTGGAGCTGGACAACTAAGCAAGGACACAGAGGAATTGGGCGCGAGCTCGCGCCCGCCTGTTCTCACGAATGCAACATTGAACTCTAATGTGAAGGAAGGAATAAAGAAGTTAGGAATCGTGACAATCGGTCAGACACCCAGAGTTGATCTTATTCCAGAGATTAGACCTATCTTGGGCGAAGGGGTACAAGTTATTGAAAGGGGGGCTTTGGATGGACTGTCTCTGAAAGAAGTTGGAGCTTTTTATCCTGGCAAGGACGATGACGTCCTGATTACTCGAATGGCCGACGGGACTAGTGTCACAGTAGCCGAAAAATACATATATCCACGGTTGAAAGACCAAGTAAGAAATCTAGCATCACTGGGAGTAAAGACTATCTTAATTGCCTGCGCAGGCGAGTTTCCTCCGATTGATTCTAGTTCTTTCATTGTATACCCTCAAAGAGTCTTGCATCACGTTGTTGCTTCATTGGCACAAGGTTTAAAGCTGGGAGTTCTAATCCCTGATAAACTTCAGGTCATCTCAGCACAAAAGAGATGGTCTACAGCTGCCGCAGAAGTAGTAGTTGAAGCGGCTTCTCCATATTTGGACATCCAACAAGTGGTGAGTGCTGCAGATTCACTCTTAGTGTCACAGGTTGATATTGTGGTGATGGACTGCATGGGGTACACACTAGGAATGAAAGACCTGGTCTCTAAACATATTGGCAAGCCCGTATTACTTACGCGATCTATCACGGCTAAAGTAGTAAGTGAATTGTTGTAACTCTAGTTCCCGCTCAGACTTTAGCGAGCGATCAAGAGAACTCTCGCAAGAGCAGTAGTGGGCTGATTGTTCGTCCGTATTGCATCATCTACACATCATCGTGAACCCTGCATTCTCGGAGGAATTATAGACCGAACCACTGAAAAGTCGGTCTAAATGGAGATAGTTCATGTCATTGGATCTTGACATATGTTCTCGGTGCATATAATGTTGTATGCACCGAGGAGGTCATCATGCCAAAGGTCAAGACCCAGAACATTAAGAACGTCGAGTATGTCTATCAGGAGTCTTCGTTCCGTGTGAAGGGAGAGAGAAACCCGAGGCACAGTCGCCGGTACCTTGGGAAGATGGTCGATGGCCGGTTCGTGCCCAATGCGAAATACCTGCTGCTGCCCAAGGCCGAACAGGAGCGTCTGGGTCTTGCTCCCGTCAAGAAGGAAGAACAGGAACCGGGAAAACGGGGCCGGAAACCGGCAGCTGCGGAGAGCACCAGAACCTTCTACGGAGCCACCTACCTGTTCGATACGCTCGCCGAGCGGCTGGGTGTCACCAGCGATCTCAGGGCGTGCTTCCCCGACATGTGGGACAAGATGCTCTCGTTGGCCTGGTTCTTGATCCTCGAGGACCGCAATCCCGTCAGCAGGTTCCCCAGGTGGGGCAGGACGCACCACCATCCCCACGGCAAGGACATCACCTCCCCACGTAGCAACGAGCTGTTCGGTTCCATCGGTGAGGACGCGATCCAACGGTTCTTCTCACGGCAGGTGAAGAGACGTCTGGAGACCGAGTACCTCGTCTACGATACGACCAGCATCAGCACGTACTCGAAGGTCCTCAGCCAGGCTAGAAGGGGGATGAACAAGGAACACAACCTGCTCGACCAGATCAACTTGGCGCTGGTGTTCGGCCAGCAGTCGCGCCTTCCCGTCTGCTACAGGACGCTTCCGGGGAATATCAGCGATGTGAAAACGGTAAGCAAGCTGGTGCGGGATCTGGCGGCGATGGGCATAGGCGACGTGTATCTGGTCATGGACCGCGGCTTTTACAGCGAGGAGAACATCAGCGGCCTGTACGCAAAGCACTACAAGTTTCTTGTCGCCACCAAGAGGTCCCTCAGGATCGTCAGGGACGCCGTGGACGGGGTGAACAACGTCATGCTCAACTACGACCACTACCACGAGGGCCAGGACATTTACTACGCCTCCCAGCTGCTCACATGGGAGGTCAAGGAGACCAACGCTGAGGGCGAGCAGATCGTGAAGGCGGCCAAGCGCGCCTACCTACACCTCTACCACGACGACCAGCGGGCGGTGAACGACCGTAAGGACCTCAACCGGGAAATCCAGAGGCTCAAGCGGGAACTTGAGGATGGCCACTGCATCGAAGACCATGCGAACTTGTACGAGCGGTACTTCACCGTACGTGACACACCGAAACGCGGGGTCTCGGTGTCGGTGAGGAAAGACGTCGTGGACGAGGAGTCGAAGTACTACGGCTACTTCGCGCTGATGTCCAACGACGTGAAGGACCCCATCCTGGCACTCATCATCTACCGGGCGAAGGACGTCGTGGAGAAAGCTTTCGGGAACCTGAAGGAACGCCTCGGGCTGCGCCGTCCGGGAGTAAGCTCGGATGCCAACCTGCAGGGAAAGATCTTCGTCCAGTACATCGCGCTCATCATCCTCTCACAGGTCCAGAACACGATGCGTGAGAAGGAGCTGTACCGGAACTATACCCTCTATTCACTGCTGGACGAGCTGGACGTGATCGAGTATTTTGAGCACGCCGGGAACAGGGGTCACATCGGCGAGATCACGAGGAAGCAGGCCGCGATCTACGATGCTTTCGATGTGGCGTTGCCTGTGTAGATAATTCTTCCCGAGAATGCAGGGTTCATCGCAGTAACGCTGATGAGTGCCCTGCGGAACAAGATGCGCGAGCTCAAGCTGGATGAGAAGTCCACGGTGCGCCAGTTGTTGGCGGATCTCGAGACCATCAGCGAGATCAGATTCTCAGGCCGGTACGGGAAGTTGCTGACCGAGATGACCAAGGCTCAACGTGCCATGATGGAGAGCCTTGGTGTCCCAGCGGAGACATAGTTACAAAAATAGCGGGAATTAAGGTTTAGGAGCGTCTTGAAGGAGTGCTAAACCATCGGTTTCTTGGCCGCTCGCCAATGTCGTACCCGGCAAGCTTGAGTTCTCACTATTCTTATAGCTATCTTTTCGCCGAACGACGGAGTCTCCTAATCTCGCGCCATTCAGGACTTCTCCTCTCAAGTACCACCCCTACTCTGGCGTATTGTAGACCAACAGCCACTCCTGCCAGTACCGCACATTGTGTACTGCGCGGCAGCTTCAGGAAGCTAACTACTCAGCTGTTGCCTCTTTCACGACCTTTTCTGCCAGGATAGCAGTAGCATCAAATCGTTTCAGAGTATTGCCTAAATAGGGAAACAGCAAAGGAACCTCGGTACACCCTGCTAAGACAGCTACCGTTCCTTCCGTGGCATGTTTATCTAGCATCAATCTGATTTCAGCGAGGTAAGGATTCTGCGCTAACTCTCCAGACTTGATCTCCCGGACAGCTTTGTCAAGCACTTCTTGTTCTTGCGGTTCAGGCAATTGCAACCCTAAACCGCATGCTGCAAACGCATCCTGGTACAGGTTTGTGCGTATAGTAGCTAAAGTGGCTAATAGCAAGACTGGCCCCGACAATTCCTCACTGCGCTCTGCAATATAGGATGCCGCACATGACACCATATTATACACGGGAACCCGAATAGCTTTTTGCAAGTCGGTGAACCAGTAATGAGCCGTATTGCATGCTATTACAATGAAGTCCACTCCAGCCCTCTCAAGTAAACATACAGATTCCACGAGTTTTGGCAAAGGGCTTTCCCCTCTCTCGAGAATGGCTTCTACACGTGGGGGTATTTGCGGGTAATTGTCAATTATGATGTGCAAATGATCTTGATCAGTAGTAGCTGGCGTACTTTCAACAATCTTGCGAAACAGATCTATGGTTGCCAGCGGACCCATCCCGCCCACTATGCCAACCGTCTTCGCCATGGTAGCTTTCCTTTACCGATCACTTTGCTCTTGTCTCGGCGAACGGGGAAGGGTCACCTTAACAGAACATCGGTATAGGCATACAGTGCAGGACTACCGCCAGTATGGATAAATAGCACGTTATCACTCTTTTTGAAATAGCCTTTATGGGCTAGATCGATTAAGCCGGCCATCGCTTTGCCAGTATAGACTGGGTCAAGCAGAACCCCCTCAGTCTGAGCCAACAATCTCACTGCATCTACCATTCCTTGCGTTGGCAGAGAATAGCCTGGGCCGACATAGTCGTCAAAAACCGTCACACACTCACGCGGAACAGACCCTTTCAAACCCACGTGCTTCGCAGTCTTTTGAACCAGATCATAGACAAGATCTTCTTGAACATCCTTCTTACGGTTAACGCTGATACCGACCACAGGAATGTTGGAATTGTTGCCATAAAAGCCGACGACCAGTCCACTGTGAGTCCCACCGCTGCCACTGGCAGTAACTATGTAGTTGAAATTAATCCCTCGGTCAAAAGCTTGACTGAGAATCTCCTCCGCGCAGGCTACATAGCCAGTAGAACCGATTGCATTGGAGGCTCCGCCAGAGATTATGTAGGCCCTGCGGCCAAGAGTCGCAACCTTATCGGCCTCTGCTTGCATAGCCTGCATCATGTCCGAGCCGCCTGGCACCACAGTGATGGCTTCCACACCCAGCAAGTGAAAGAGAAAGTTATTCCCGCTAGCCTCAGGCTTATAGCTGCCAGGCACCCGCTCTTCCAACACCAAACGGCATTTCAGACCCTCTTTGACAGCTGCTGCCAAGGTTAAACGGCAGTGATTGGATTGAACTGCGCCACAGGTAATCAACGTATCTGCTCCTTGTGCCAGAGCATCTGCAACCAGGAATTCCAGTTTGCGTGTCTTATTTCCACCTGAAGTCAGACCCAAAAGGTCATCCCTCTTTATATAGATATTGGGACCACCCACCGTCTGTGAAAACCGCGGCAATGCTTCAATCGGAGTTTGCCCCTCCGTGTAACGCCTTCTTGGAAATTGTGCTAGATTCATACCAGATCCTCCTCTAAACAATTCTGTTGACAATCCCAATCTTCTCACTAACCTCATCCGAACTCTGTCCTGACTTCAAGCCCAAGTTACAAATTGACAGTTCAGTGTCTCCTTGTGTTTGTTTCCTGTTTAGACACAATTACGAGCAGAGCCAAACTCTTTTTCACCCCCTTTTCGCCCCTGATTCGTTCTGTTCTTCCTACGCGTTAACGCTTCAGCATTTGATTCCGACGTTCGCCTCTACGGGCTCTCTATAGCTATTCTGCTTTGGTATGTACCCTTGATGCGTTCTTCGGTGGCTGCAATGACCCGTAAGGTTATCCACATCAATTCGCAGCTCCTCAATACTCTCCTACCTGAAGGCAACAGAGCTGGATTCATCTAAGAAGGTTTTACTGACCCCCTGCTTGACCAGGAGCTCTCGCCAGCGGCAGAGAAAAAGAGTTCTTCACATCACTAACCACCATCGGTTTTCACGCTCGACACCCTATTACTATCACAACTGGTACGCCACTTAAGAGCAACATCCTTACATTTTTACACTTCCCTCGCTCTCGCAGTGGCTCAAATATTATCACTAATCCTCCATTTCTGGGCGCAGCCCAGAGATCCATCTCTCAGAGTCGTCAAACAAACTGCTCAAGGAAATGCTGAAGAATCTGAACCACCGTCTTCATGTCCTCGACGGACACATTCTCGGAAGTTGAGTGCTCGTTCTTGACTCCGGTTCCGACGGGGATTGTCTCTATTCCTTTCTCGTTATAAACTGCTGACTCCAAGCCACCAGCAATTACGACCACCCTGGGGTCAATTCCAGCGTTTTTCAACGCTTTCTTTGCGGCATGTACCATTGGGGCATCCTCTGAGATTCTGCTTGCTTTGTATGCCAAGTTCAAACTGATGTCTGCTCTAGCTCCAATCGAACGAGCTACGACCTCAAACACTTCCTTGTAGGTATTACTCAAGGCTATGCACTTGTCGTTGTTCAGGCTTCTTACTTCCGCTTTTATGGTACATTTGTCTGGAACACCATTCCGGATTAGACCACCCTGGATAATGCCGAAGTTTGCAGTGGTTTCAGGGTCGATTCTGCCATCTTTCAGTGTTGCTATGGCCAGAGCCGCTGCCTTGATAGCTGATACCCCCTTTTCGGGCTCCATGCCTGCGTGAGCGCCTTTGCCGGTGATCTCGATATCAATGTTCATCTTGGACGGAGTGCCGATCACGATGGCATCTAAGGCATCCATGTCCACCAAGACACCATGTTTTGCCTTCAACAGAGAGTAGTCAAGGTTCTTAGCTCCTACCAACCCAATTTCTTCCTGGCGAGTAATGACAATTTCCAATGGTGGGTGCTTTCGTGAGGTTGAAACAGCTTCCAGAATCTCAACTATTCCTGCTTTGCAGTCTGCTCCCAGTACCGTGTCCCCGCTGGAATAGATGACGCCATCTTTTACTATTGGTCTGACGCCGTTGCCAGGTTTCACTGTATCGGCGTGAGCGGCAAGCATAAACGGCTCCGAGGCCGAAGAATCCTTGGCGGGTATCTTGCAGACCAGGTTTCCGTAACTGTCCAACTGGCATTGCCCGTTGAGCTCCCGTTGAATCTTATTTCGAAGAAACTCAATAACTTCTTTCTCTTCTCCAGACTCACTGGCAATGCTGACCAGCTCACACAAATTCCTCGTCAACGTTTCGTCCACACGAGCCTCCAGCTCTACTCTTTGTGAGAATTTCACAATCTCACTGGCAAACCGGAATCACAGTCCCATGCGAGCAAATCATCTGGGAAACTGAGAACATATGTCCCAAATCATTCGCCACCATGCCAGTCCAACCAGTGAAGTCAGATCGTCATTGAATGCCTTATTTCCCCAATTTTTCTGCTAACTTCTTAAGCTCTGGGTCTAGGAGCTGGCCCTTATCCAAAATCTGGACTCCGTCGAACCACACGGAGGAATTCAAGCAAATACCATCAGAGTGCGAAGGTCCAGGAATTCCACCAGGAAGCTGTCTCAGACCTACATTGCCGATACCCCATTCTGTCGCGCCCCAGACTCGTTCATCCTCTACGATGTCTCCTGTCAGTCTTGCCCCGGGGCCAAATGCATAGCTTATGTGAGCCATCTTGAGCATCTGTGGGTGGTTGAAACTCTTAAGGAACTTCTCATACTCTATGGCTTCCTTTCCTCCCTCAAACTTCATGATTACGCCCTTCTTGATTGTTAAACCAACGGGAGTTTGCAGAAGGCCAACGATTGGGGGAACAAGGGAACCATCGAAGACGATCTTTCCGTTAATGGACTCGAAATTGGGAACGCAACTGATCTGTCCAGCCATCATGTGGGACCCTGGGGTGTCGGCATAACCAACATCAAAAGTGATCTTGCGACCAGGTTCGTTATCGAACTCCACGTCTGTGCCAGCGGGAGTGGTAATGCGCATATGCTTGGCGGCTATGGCCTTTTGGGTAAACAGCTTCAAGAAATTCTCCAGATTTGGATAATCTACCCTTCCTATGTTGCGCACCATCATGTCCGGAGTCATTCCTACCAAGTTCTCATGGCGGAGCTTTTTGTTCTCTTTCATTGCAATATTGTAGGGCGTAGAGTAGAGCAACCACTCATTATTGAATTCCACCCAGGCATCAGCCTTTAGAAGTACAGCAGTGAGAGCTTCTACGGGGAGCATAGGATCGGCTGCTTTTCCTACTCCCATTGGCGATGCTACAGTGATGACCATGGGTTTCGCACCGCACGCAAAAGCAGCGGTGGCGGTAGCTTCAACGACTCTTTCGTTACTTTCCGTGTCCGCAGTAATGACGAATGTTTCTCCTGGCTTCAACTTGAAAAGTTCCTCACAGAGAATCTTAGCTGCTTTCCCTAATTCGTATTCATAATACTGAGCCATTTTAAAACCCCCTTAAGATGAATATCTTACATTTGTGTGCGCATCACATACATTCGAGAATCTCAATCTTCTATTTGTACCATTACCAAGTTCCACAGAAAAGCCAACAGTTCGCACGCTGGCGGTTGTATACCGCTTAGAAAGCAGTCTCACAACCATCATGGGTCACCAGGAATTGCTGTTATATTCCCCGTGTTACGAGCTACATGAGGAGAGTGCTGGATGAAGATCTTTCTGTTCGATCTTGATGGTACACCGCTGGCCGTGGATGGCAACGACTTCATGCACACGTATTTTGGTGAGTTCACCCCCTTGCTATCCGGCCTTACTGTCCGCCGACGTGTGACATGTTGTCCTGGTTTCTAAGAAAGCGTGCCTCCCGCACGTAGTTGTAAACCGTGTAGACAGAGACTCCCATCTCGCGTGCAACAAGATGAGTGGCATCCTTAATGTCAAAAACCCCCATCCCATAGAGTTCTGCCACAATGAGCCTGTTTCTCTTCGTAGAGGATATGCTGTGCTGGCCCTCCACTCTACTGAGAGCCCTGTTAAGACTCGCGCGAACAAGGTCTGAGGCACTGGAGGGAAACGTCTCACCCGGAAGCGGCCGGGATTGAGTATCCTTGGAAGAAGCAGTCTCCAAGTAATCTATGAGTGGTGCGGACATATCCATGTTGAAGCACAGAAGGCCGATTGGCTTTCCCAGATCGTTTCTGATGACGGCAGAGAACGACCTGAGCGTTCGACCGTCGCTGGTCGTGGTCAGATAGCTATCAAACACACTATCATTGTTGGTCGCTGCACGCTTGAGGATCTCGATGCCATAGTCCGTCATAGGCGCACCAACTGTTCTTCCGGTCACGCTCCCATTCTCGATCTTGATGACTGAATGCAACAAGTCCTCGGTCGTATGAAGGACAACTTCGAAGTGCTTTCCAAAGTACTGTGCCAGACCCTCTACGACGGGCTCCAGTGCCTTCAGAATGCCTCTATCACAAGGCATACCTGCACTAGCCTGCATCGAGACGGTCTTGGCAGTTCTGTGCTTCTTGTCCACGAATTTGCTCATCAATGTCTCCTTAGCTGACCTTGATATCTCTCCTTAATGTATATACATGTACGACAAAATTGCAATAGCGCATCGACTCATCTATTATGTACCTGAAATGGTTCCGTGAACTCATGAGAGATACTACGATCCGTGTCAAGAGGTCAAACATAGATTGGCGTCATGTTCAAGGGTCCGGTAGGGTGATTTTGTTACGTAGAGGTGGTGGGCGATGAGAAGAAGTTTCCTCATGCAAGCGACCAAGGCAACTTTGGGCTTCTTGTGGTTATCGCTCACGAGATGCTTGTAGAACGTTCGTATGCACTCATTGTGTTGGATACTGTTCATACAAGCGAGGTACAGGACCTTCCTGAGCATTGGATCTCCTGCCCTGCTGATTTTCCTTCCTCCATTCATCGAAGATCCTGATTGTCTTCGTACCGGGTCCAGTCCCGCAAGTGCTGTGATCTCATTTCTGTTGGTACCAGGATACTTCCGGAAGAGATACAGAAGATTGATGGCAGAGATGACGCCGACCCCGTTCATGGAAAGAAGATTGTGGAGGGCTTCTCGCGTCTCCTCATGATCCTCTGCATACGCTTCCATCTCGTTCTCGAGCTGTTCCTCTATTGCATCAAGATGCTTGAGTTCTTTCTCCAGTGATTCTTTGAGCTTCCTCGTCACCCCGCTTTTGTACTCCAGAGACTGAAGATGGTTAGAGAGCATGGTCCTTGTTTTCTGGATCATCTCATAACTCCCAAGCTCTGCTCCCAGCTGTTCTGCCATCTCGTCCACCTCCGGGACTCCGAAGTCTTCTTCCGTGAGCAGGGCATGGAAGGTGGAGAGCATCTTTGCATCAACGACATCGGTCTTCGATCTGTTCCCCAATACCTTTGCGAAGTTCGCACTCTTCTTCGGATTCACTTCATAAACCCGGACCTCATGCTCTGCAGCAAATGCACGCAGATAGTTGGAATAAGGTCCAGTGGGTTCATAGATGAACCGTACTTGCTGATTCCACTCTCCTCCATACTTCTTCTTGAGGAGCTTCTTCAGGGTCTTCAAACCCTTCTCGTTTGGAACTTCCTCCTCTTGTGTTCCATCCCATACGGCTAACGTTTGCTTTGAAACATCAATGCCGATATACTCTGTCATACGAAACCTCCTTGCTGTATGAGGAGAGTTTGCAATGGGTTGCCCTTCCATACACGTTTCATTTCGTCCACAACCCAAGCTGGAAGAACCTTCTTCCGCTTCTGATACTACACAAACTTTGGAAGGGCGATCCATCTTACGTACAAGCTCATGAGGATTGCTCATTGCTTCAATGTACCTACGATCTACCCATTCCTCTCGCCCACACGACTATCAATAGTATCTCTGTCCTCGTCATCATACGAGTACTCCCCCCATCGTACGAGAATGTACATGAATCATCAGGTCGTGAACTCACCAGAAATGGTCGCATAACTGCCACGTTTCTTGATCACCAGAGGTTGTCTCCCTTTGGCAATCTCATCCAGTCGGTCCTGGCAGAGCACAATCTCGTGGAGCCCCCGAGGATGTTGGTCCAATCCGAGGGGTGCTTCTAGGCTCGTCATGTGCAGTTTCGCACGTGTGGCTCGCAGGTGTTCCT
>Ga0209744_1000830_pt1 | contig 10837 bp, 8 predicted proteins | sample BarGraNGADG00311_2_FD_184494 | JGI IMG/M metagenome (GOLD analysis project Ga0209744, IMG submission 184494) | Arctic peat soil microbial communities from Barrow, Alaska - Barrow Graham LP Ref core NGADG0004-311 (SPAdes) (version 2) | ecosystem: Environmental > Terrestrial > Soil > Wetlands >... | reverse complement strand
TCTTCCCACCGCTTTGAAGCCCTTCGCCGCGCGGACGACCGCGGCGCGATCGAAGCCCTTGTTGAGCGACGAGAGGATCGGGTCCGAACCGCTCTCGTTGCCGAGGCTCACCAGCGAACAGCCGGCCGGAGTCAGTAACGGGAAAAGGCGCTCGTCCACCTCGAAGGGCGCGAAGGTCGAGCACCATTTGATCTTCAGTTCCCGTGAGGCCAGCTCTTTCAGCAGCTCGATCGTGTAATCGGCAGGGTAGTTGAAGAGCGAGTCGGCGAAATAGCAGAAGCGGACGCCATACTCTTTATCCAGCGACTCCAGCTCGTCGGCTGCGGACTCGACGCTGCGGCACCTGACATTGTGGCCCTCGATCAGCGGTGTCGAGCAATAAGTGCAGTGCATGTGGCAGCCGCGGCGCGTCTGCAGGTTCGCGGTCATCGGGTGTCCGACCGGGCCGGGGCCGCGGTAAGGAGTTACGTCAAAAGCATCGCGGTCGGGGGAGAGCATATCGAGGTCGAATGCGTGGACGGCCGGGTTTATCTTCCGGACGCCATCGCGGTTGAGCGCGACGCCGGGCAGGCTGTCGATCTCCAAGCCTCTCTCGAGCAGGTCGAGCAGCTCGACGAAAGCGACCTCTCCCTCGCCGACGATGCCGACCTCAAGGCCGAGGTAGTCGAGGCACTCGAGCGGGAACATCGAGAAGCCCGCGCCGCCGGCCACGACCGGCGCGTCGGTGGTGGCCCTCAGCGCCTCCATCGCCGGCAGGCAGTCGTCGAGCAGGAAGACGGGCGCGATGATGTCCTGGTTGTCTATGTTACGGATGGAGAGGCCGACGACTTCCGGGTCGAAGTCGCGCACCGCCCGCTCGACATCCCCCTCCGGGTCGTCCGAGAGCATCAAGTCAAGGCCGGCCACCTCGTGGCCCGCTGCCCTCACCGCGCCCGCGACGTAAGCTGCGCCCAGCGGGTACGGGACGAGGTTGTCCTTGCACTGGTTCTCCGCGATGATCAGTACCCTCAAGTCGCTTCTCCCCCCGCAAGGTCGCGGCAGTTCCTGACGTCCGGCACCGCCGGCACGCCTCGCCGCACAAGGAACTCGCACGACGGGTCATGCACCCGGTAGCGCGCCTTTGCGGTCTCGAGGTTCTTTGTTGCGTAGCAGTACACGCACCCGTTGACGCACGTGTCATATTCGCCGATGTCGCGCGACTCGTGGCAGGAGCACTCCTTGCGGTGGCTCTTGCGCCCCGCCTCGATCGGGTACCCGGCCACGTCGGACAGCCGGTGCGGGTCGATGCATACCGCCTCTTTCACTCCGTCGACGGCCAGTTCGCGCTGCCCGCAGACCGTAAGCTCCATGCCGTTGTCGAGCGCGATACCGCGCAGCTCGGCCAGCAGCGAGAGCTTCTCGTCATGCGAAGGGTCCCACCAGGTGAAGCCGTACTCACGGGCCGCGATTTCGAGGTTGCACCTCGTCTTCAGGTAGAACTGCGCGAAGCTGATCACGACCTCGTCGGTCGCGCCCTTCAGGGAACGCGCTATTCGCTCGAAGTTCTCGAGGTGGAAAGCGCGAGGGGTCAGCGAAGTGAAAAGGATCGGGTCGTACCGCCAGACGGCGACGCGCGGCCTGTAACGATCAGATATCTCGCGAAGGCGCTGGATGGAGCGCGCCGGGTCGATCACCGAGCTCTCCAGCTCGCGAGGATAGCCTGTGATGGTGCAGTCGACAATAAACGGATAGCCGAGCGTGCCGACCTCCTCGAGTTGCTTCATGAACGGCGACACGTTCCTGGTCGAGAATACGAAGCCGTCCGCGTCCACGCGCGTCAGCGATACACGGTAGGGCACACCGCTGTAAGGGTTGAAGACCATGCAGTATCCCGCCCTCAGGCGGTTTGCGAACCATTCTCCGTACAACGCCGGTATGTCGGTCCTGAAGCTTGCGCTGATAATCAATCGTTTTCCTTTCGCGATCAGCATACCGTCAGACGCGGCTTCGCTCCATCGATATCGTGCGCCGCGGACGCGCGCGGAGCTTATTCGAGCACGATTTCTGCTATCATAAGCGCAATGTTCCCACCCGGATTGAAACGCGTTAATGAAGGCCGGTCACACGCGTCACGAGTTGTCGCGCTGTTTCTCGCGCTCTCCATTTCTCTCACGATGATACTGGTTGTCGCGCCCGCGGCATCCGCGCTTCCCGTCAGGTGGGACGGGGGGATGGACGCGCAGGGGTGGACAGGCCCGGCCAAGACGATATGCTTCGCCGAGGGCACAACCCGCGACGGTTTCGAGGAATACCTGATGCTCCGCAACCCGGGGCTCTTCGCGAGCAACGTCAAGATCACCTACCAGCTCCAGGGCGGAGAGGTGCAGTCGCAGTCACTCCCGATGGAGCCGAACGCCGGCGCTGTCATCTGCGTCAACGACGCGGTCGGGGCGGGCAAGGACGTTTCGACGCTCATCGAGGCGGACCCCGGAGTCATCGCCGAGCGGCAGATCTACTTCAACTATAAAGGCGTCTGGATGGGAGGCACCGCGTCGTGCGGCGTCGCCGGCGCTTCCACAGAGTCATATTTCGCCGAGGGCACGACCAGGAGCGGATTCCAGGAGTGGCTGTGCCTGCAGAACCCCGGAGATACTGACGCACTAGCCGAGCTCACCTACATGCTGGGGGACGGGCGCAACCTCCCGCAGGATATAGCAGTGAAGGCGCACAGCCGCGAGACCATCGACGTCAACAAGGCAGTCGGGCCCGGCGCCGATGTCTCGGTGCTGGTCCGCTCGAGCGTGCCGCTGGTCGTCGAGCGGCCGATGTACTTCGACTACAAGAGCGCGTGGCGCGGCGGCAGCGACGTCTCGGCCGCAACTAAGCCGGCGAGCCAGTTCTATTTCGCCGAGGGGACCACCAGGAGCGGCTTCGAGGAGTGGCTCACGATAATGAACCCGGGAAACGACACGACCGTAACGGTCGATTACATGTTCGCACAGGGCACTGTACTGACGAAGACCTACGCGTTGAGAGGAAGGGCCCGCACCACGCTGTTCGTCAACGCGGAGGTCGGCCCGGAGAAGGACGTCTCGATGAGAGTGTCCAGCCCGGGGCAGATACTCTGCGAGCGGCCGATGTACTTCAAGTATCACGGCGCCTGGGAGGGCGGCCACGTTGTGATGGGCTCCGGCACCGGCTCCAGCAGCTGGTACTTCCCGTCCGTGCCCGCCGGGGAGGGCTTCGAGTCCTGGCTGTGCATGATGAACGCGGGCTCGCAGAAAGTGACCGTCAACGTCGAGGAGCCGGGCGAGGCCAACCCCGGCCCGTCGAAGCAGCTCACCATCGAGCCGGGCGCGCGCGCGACCGTCGACCTCAACGCTCTAAGCGCCGGGCAGTCGTCGGGCTGGCTGAGGATATCGTCGACGGGCGACATCGTCTGCGAGCGGCCGACTTACTTCTCGTACGACCCGCGCGTGAACCCCCAGCCTGTCACCTTCGCGAAATGGGGCAACCTCGAGCTGAAGTGCCCGATCCGCTACTGCGACCTCATCGGGATCGAGTTCCACGAAGGCGAGAGCGGCGGCAGCAACGTCCAGGCGATGCAGCCGATCGGGCTGTGCCTGAAGAACGACAACCCGTCGCGCAGGCATCCTTCGGTCTCGTTCGGCACCGACGGCGATCCCGCCTACTGGGTTGAGACCTCGAGGGCGAGGGGCACCTACTCGACAAGCGCGTGCGACGTCCACTCGAAGGAAGGCGCCGTCGTATACGCGCCGATCAGCGGCAACGTGATGGCCGCCGAGTCTTACATGCTCTATGGGAAGTACCCGGACCTGATGGTGAAGATAGCGATCGACGGCAGCCCCGGCTTCTACGTTGAAGTGCTGCACATGAAATCGCTGATGGTATCTAAGGGGCAGCGCGTCGAGGCCGGCGTCACTCCCATCGGCACGGTCAGAAACCTGGTGGTCTATTTCAACGACGGCCCGAACCCGTACACCCGCGAAGAGGGCAACCACGCGCACGTCCAGATCAACAACAAGCTGACCGCAACCCCCTGAGGCGACACAGATCAAACTGCTGAAAGTAGGTCTCACAGGATGAAGAAGTCCGAAATCACGATCGCGTTGGTATTAGTAGTCTCACTGATGGCGCTGATAGCGGGCTGCGGAAGCAGCTCGAACAGCGGCAACTCCTCGACGCCGCTCACAACCGCCACGACTTCATCGGCGACCCAGGGAACAACAGATTATTCGGTTGCCTCGAACTGGCTGGCGCTGCCTGCCTCCGCTTCAGCGACGAAGAAAGTAGACGTGTTCTACCTGAGTGACACCACGTATCAGAAGCCGAACGCGAGTGCTCCCAACATCGGGGCGATCAACGATCCCGCCATGCAGCAGGGCGCAAAGGCGGCGCTTTCGAGGACGGCTGCCGCCTTTGACACTGTCGCTAACATCTACGCGCCCTACAACAGGCAGGTAGATGCCATGTTCAAGAAGAGCCTGCCCATCCCGGAGCAGCTCGCGCTCGAGGCAGGGATACCGACGCAGGACGCGATCGGAGCGTTCGATTACTACATCAAGCACTACAACAAGGGACGCCCATACATCCTTGCGGGACATTCGCAGGGGTCGAACCTGACGGCCAACATCCTCTCTCAGTACATGAAGCAGAACCCCGAGGTCTACAAGCGGATGATCGCCGCTTACGTCATAGGATTTTCGATAACGCCAGAGTACCTCTCCCAGAACCCGGAACTGAAATTCGCAACCGGCGCGAAGGACACGGGAGTCATAGTCTCGTACAACACCGAGGCGCCCGTGGTCGACGGGACCAACCCGGTCACCATGCCGGGCGGCATCGCCATCAACCCGATCACGTGGACGAAATCGGAGACGCTTGCGACCGCCCAGCAGAACCTCGGGGGCATCCTGATCGACCCCAAGACCGGCTACGCGGTACTGGACAAAGCGGGGAAACCTGTCCTCGTGCCACACTACGCCGACGCCCAGGGCAACAAGGCCAGGGGCGTGGTGATCTGCAGCACGGCAGATGTGAATGCCCTGTCCCCCGGGAACGCGCTGCTGCCGAAGGGTGTGTACCACTCCTTCGACTACCCGTTCTATTTCTTCGATATCAGGGCGAACGCGGCGGACCGGATCGCCAGTTATTTCAAGAAGTAGCTTAACCCCCACCATCTCGGTGAACAGACAGGCGGTGACCTTCAACCCCTGTCTTATACTGGCTTCTGGCCCGTGAGGGCCACTCGTCCGGAGGACAGAGTGGCCCTCACATATTCCTCCGGGGCGGAACCGCGGAGTGTATCTGACCGACAACGCTCATCTGTTGTCTTCTAGTCATGTTCCCTCGTCGTCCATCAGTGCGAGCTCGGACCCGGTCATTCATCATGGGACTCGGGTTAAGACATCACACCCTGGGAGACCACCCGGTCCAGTCTCGATTGCCGGTCTGTTGAATGAGCGATCTTGCAAATGGGGTCAAACCTAAAAACTTGCATAACAGGTTGTTTTGTCGGCAGAGAGCGATGCAAGTTTTTAGGTTTGACCCCATTTGCAAGCGATGCGACATGACGTTCGCGAAGCGAATGCGACGGTCCGGGCATGAACAAGGACTTGTGGAAACACAAAGACCTGGCCCCAAATTCCTAAAAGTAAAGATTTCGGACCTGACCCCGTCAATAAAAGAGGGGCGGCTCGTGCCGCCCCTCTCGTATTAAGCGGTTACCTTGTCAGAGACCGTAACCGGCACTGTCCGAGCCGCCGGTGATGAAATCGCGATAGTTGAAGTACATCGGCCTCTCGACCGCGACTTCACCTTCCGCGCCCACGATCATGCTCGCGTCCATGTTCTCGCCGAGTATCTGGTTCGCGGACAGCGTGGTCCTGGAGTTCGGGGCGAGAGTCTCGGTCTTGATGACCCTGACCCCGTCCGACCTCATGAAGAAGATGATGACGTCCTGGGCGTCGGCGCCCGGGTTCACCATCGTGATCCATTCGTCGAAGCTGCCGTCATTCGGGTTGTTCCTCGTGGTGCCCTCGGCGAACAGGAAGGTGCTGCGCGCCCCCTGCGAGCCCGTCACCACGGTCCCTCCCGGCCACATGTCCTGGTAGTTGAAGTAGCTGGAGCGCTCCGCCACCACCGGCACGTCGGAGTCGACGACCATCGATACGTCCTGGTTCGGCCCGACGGCCGCGTTGACGCTCTTCGTCACCCTTCCAGAGGGCGGCACTGTCAGCGACTGACGGGTGCTAAGCCCGCCGGCCACCTGGTACTGGACCGTGACGGTCGCCGCGGTCGTTCCCGGGTTCCAGACGGAAAGCCACTCGTCGTACCACGGGTAAGTGGCGCCCTCGGCGAACACGTTGTGCATCGCCGGGTAGTGAAGCCCGATCACGTCGTCACCGCCGGTCCACTTGTTGGCGTAGTTGAAGTACATCGGGCGCTCTGCCACCACCGGGATGTTGGAGCTCACGTGAACGCTGACGTCATGCTGCTTGCCCACGTCGAGCGCGACGTCCCGCGTCACCCTGGACATAGCCGGAACGGTGACCCGTGCGGACTTCTTCACTCCGCCTTCGAGCGTGTAGTCGACGACCACGTTTGCGCTCTCTTCGTTGGGGTTGCCGATGCACAGCCACTCCTGGAACGTCCCGTCGGTCGCGTTGTCCCTCGTCGTCCCCTCGCCAAAGAACCAGTCCTCGCCGGGATTGGCGGCACCCAGGATGGCTGTCCCGCCGGGCCACATGCCCCGATACGTGAAGTACATCGTGCGCTCGGCGACGATCGGGCTGTCCGCCTCTACCATGGCCGAGACATCCTTGTTCTTTCCCACGTCGCTGTTGACGTTTACCGTCGTACGGCTCTGGGGATCGACCGTGATTTCACGGGTGCGCGTCGTGGCGCCCGCGAGAAGGTACGTGATCTTCACCTTGGTCGAGTCGATGTTCGGGTTGCAGATGCAGAGCCACTCCTGGTAGGTCCCGTCGACCGGGTTGTCCCTCGTGGTGCCCTCTGCGAAGAAATACTTGTCCGAGAGCTCCAGCCCGAAGTCCACCGAGTTCGAGGCCCCGGCCCCCGTGACGACGACAACGTCGTCGTCATCTCCGTCAAGCGCCGCTTTCCCGGTCCTGAGGACGGCACCAGTTCCACCGGCCTCGGCCCACTCCGGCACGCGGAGGCTTATCTCCGTGTTAGTCCAGGACAGGACATCGCCTGCGAAGACCGGCTGCCCCTGGAACGTGACGTTGTCGTCGGGCTCGGGATTGTTACCGAAGTTCGAGCCGGTGAGAGTGATCTCCGCTCCGTACGCGCCGCTCTCGGGGGATATGGACTGGATGAACGGGCCGGTGGGCTTCGACCACATCTGGAACCCGTTGAAGTTGCCTGTGCCCGCCAGGTACTGCCCGTTGAAGAGCATCGGCAGCACTATCGCGTTGCCGGGGTCCCCGAACTGATCTATCCACAGGGAGAATGAGCCGTCCGGGTTCGGGCGGTATACACGGCCGGGTCCGGTCGGTGGTCCCTGCTGGGAGAACACGGACGTGCAGAGCTCCAGCTCGTCGCCGAGAGCCGCCGGGGAAAAGGCGTTCGCCTGCGAGAGGTCGACGCCCGGGGTTGGCACCTGGGTCCACCCGGCGGCATCGAACTTCCAGAGCTGGCCTCCTGTCGGGTTCATCGTCCCTGCCCACGCCACACCCTCGGCGGTCGCCATAAGGTAGACACCCTGGTTATTAAAGTCACCGAAGTTTTTCGGCCCGGACGAGATCCAGTTCGTACCGCCAATGTACTGGATCGGAATGAATATACTCGAGTTACTCACAGAGCCAATCGTCTGGATGCGGCCGTCGAAGGTCGCGCCCCAGGACACACCTTCGATGCCCATCCCGAAGCCGTCGACGTTCGTCCTCGAGAAGTTCGTTCCATCGTATCCCCAGGTTCGGCACCCATCATTGCCGTTCTGAAACGCGATGATGAGTATCCCGTTCTGGACTCCCAGCAACTGGCAGCCCCTGTCGTTCGGTCCGCCTATGATCCCCTGGCCTATCTGCTCCCAGGCGGATCCGTTCTTGGTCCTCCAGAGCTGGCCGGACCCGTTCTGGTTCTCTGTGGACATGTAGAGAAAGTCGCCGAAGACGACCCCTCCGTTGATCGCGACGTTGTTCGGATCACCGAAGCCGTCGGCCGTGGCGTGAGAGAAAGTCGTGCCGTCGTACGCCAGACCGGGACCGCCGGGGACGGAGATCCTCCGGTCTGCGGCACGAAGAAATAGACCTTCCCCTGGAACTCGACGTTCGGGAACATGAACGCGGTCGATGGGTTGTCGATCCCGTTGTTCGCGATCCTGGTCCAGCCGTCGACGACCGTCTGCGCGGACGCCAGCGACGGCAGCATACAGGAGAGGGCGAGGAACAGGAGTGTCAGGATAGCGATAGATACCTTACTGGAACGAAGCATAAGAACCTCCCGGTCCTCAATCGAGGCAGGGCGCCCCGCGTCATAAACAACCGCTCAGATTATAACAGTGCTTGGGTTGACCGAGAAACCTTCGGGGTAAAGTCAGTGCGCGGCGGCCGCCTTCTGGAAGCCGGCCTCGAGCCGGGCCGGGTTGCCGCCGACCTGGCGCTCTATCTCGGCACCGGTGGAGTCAAGGAAGATGTAGGTAGGATAGGCGCTCACGCCGTACTGGCCGGCGGAGGGGTCCGCATGGGCGTCGATCCTCTTCACCACGACCTGTCCCGCGTACCTCGACTCCAGCCCATCGACGATGGGCGCCATCTCCTGGCACGCCGGTCACGTGTTCGTGTAGAAGTCGAGCAGCGTGGGCTTGCCCGCGACGACCATGTCGGGACGCGCCTTGCTCCCGCGCGCGAAAACGAAAACCAGCCCGATCACGGCGATGACGAGGATGATAGCCACTATGTAAGGCCAGGGGCGTGTGTACCAGGGACCGCCACCGCCTCCACTGGACGGTGGACGGGCGACGGGTCCCGTCGGTCCGCCCTGCCATGCAGGTGGACCCTGGTGTGGATACCATTCGCCCGGTGACGGGCCGGGGGGCATTCCGGGACTCCCCGGCGGAGGTCCGGCCTGCGGCGGCGCGGCCGGCCGCGCGACAGCGGCCCCGCACCACTCGCACTGCGCCGACATCTCGGAAGTCTCAGCCCCGCACCGGGGACAGATCATCTGTGTCTCCTCATTGCCTTCTCACGCACTTTCAGATGCTCCGATCGGCTCAATCTCTACTGAGAAGAGACCGTGTTCAGCAGCGGAAAGAACTTCGCGTCCATGGCGTCGTAGGCCTCCCCGTTCGGGTGTGAGTCCCCCGTATCGTACGAAGGGTTCAGGAAGCCGTCGGGCGCAGCCAGCACGGTGTACTCGTCGAAGACGGTGAAGCCGTCGCTCTTCGACTTCGACTCGAGCCAGCTGTTGTAGGCCTTGTATTCCGAGATCTGAGCCGGGGAGCCGTCCTGCTTCCTGACCGGGAGAGCGTTGCCGACTATCAGCTTGAAGCCACGCTCTTTCGCGGTCGCGACGACCTTGTCGACGACACCCTCCAGTGTCTGCAGGTTGTCGCCCGAGAAATCCACAAAACAGAACTTGAAGAAGACGACAGACCCGGCCGGCAGTCCTGCGGTGTTGCTCGCGAAGCTTCCCGCCATGTTGCCGATATCCGAGGCGTCGAGCTCCTTGTAGTCGAAGGTGTAGCCGTTCTTCTCGACCGTGCCGTCGCCCTGGTATCCCCAGTGTTGCAGCCAGTTGTACATGACCGAGCGGCCGTTCATGCGGATGGTGCCGGCGGGCGCGGACGCGCTTGACGAAACCGGCACGGCGGCGCTCTCCGACTGCTGCTCGACCGCCGGTGCGGGCTCCTCCTTCGTGCTGCAACCCGCCGCGAGTAGAATGCCGGCCAGGAGCAAGAGGAGTATGAACGAGACTACTGTCTTTCTACCCATGCTGCACCTCCGAACTTACAGGAGATATCGGACCGTATCTCGCGTAAGTGAAGACGTCTTGAGGCCGAAGGCGGTTACAGCTGTCTCAGTCCTTCATCTTGAAGAAGAACCAGTTCTTTCCCTTCTTGTCGAAGTTGTAGAGGACGTAGCCGCCCTTGAGCTTCTTCCCGTGGAGCTCGATCTTCAGCGCCCCCCGCTCGATCGCCTCGGTGACGTCGCGGTCGGGCTCTTTGTCGAGCAGCGGGGTATAGGTGCCCTTGTCCCAGATCTTCACGGTGCCGGCGCCGTAATGCCCCTTGGGGATGGTGCCGTGGAAATCCTTGTACTCGAAGGGGTGGTCCTCGACGTGGACGGCCAGCCTCTTCACGCCGGGCTCGGTTGGCGGCTCCTTGGTCACCGCCCAGCTCTTCAGCACGCCGCCCTCCTCGAGTCGCAGGTCCCAGTGCAGCCTGGTCGCGTTGTGCTCCTGGATGACGAACGCGCGGGTCGCCTCCTCCGGGCCCGGTTTCGCCTCCGGCTCGGGGGTCGACTTGAAGTCCCGCTTCTTCTTGTACTCCTTTAGCGGCAAGTCAGGCCCCCTGGCTTCTCAGATGGCCATCTTCCCGGACGGCTCGTCGTGAGCGGCGACACTGAGACGGGCGCCGGCGTTCTTGCTCAGCACCTTCATCGCCGACGACACGGACAGCTCGGGCGTGTTGTTCACCTTGCTCAGGTGAGCCAGCACCAGGTGCTTCAGGCCTCCGTGCGCCACGGCCTCGATGACCATCGCAGTGTCTTCGTTCGACAGGTGGCCCGAAGGCCCTCTGATCCACTTCTTCAGGAACGCCGGGTAAGGGCCGGTCGCCAGCATCTCCGGGTCGTGATTGGACTCGAGGATTATC
>Ga0209744_1000828_pt1 | contig 10859 bp, 6 predicted proteins | sample BarGraNGADG00311_2_FD_184494 | JGI IMG/M metagenome (GOLD analysis project Ga0209744, IMG submission 184494) | Arctic peat soil microbial communities from Barrow, Alaska - Barrow Graham LP Ref core NGADG0004-311 (SPAdes) (version 2) | ecosystem: Environmental > Terrestrial > Soil > Wetlands >... | reverse complement strand
CAAGGCCGTAGCGGCCCCCTCGACGCTGCTCGCCGACTTCTGGAAGGACGAGCGCCCGGCCGCGCCCAACCTCTCGTTCATCTACCCGCCCTACTCCAAGAGCCTGGCGGTCAACCTCGACTTGGTGAGCCGCAACTGGGAGATCGAGAGCGAGTTCGAGCTCGGTACCAGGCGCCGCGCGCTGGGGAGCCTCGCGGTCTCGGTCAAGAAGCTCACCCGCAGCCTGACGCGCTGGTACGTCAACCCCGTTGTGCACCAGGTGCGCAAGTTCAACATGCTGGTCACGCGCACGCTATTTGACCTCGCCAACAACCTCGAGGCCCTCTCGGAGCGCGTCGACGCGCTCGAGCACGAGGACGCCGGACGCAGGCTCGCCGAGCTCGAGGAGCGCGTATCGCGGCTCGAGAACGGGAAGGGCTAGGCCGGCATGGCTCTCGCGTACGCCCGCCCGGTCAGCGTGATAGTGCTCACCTGGAACTGCCTGGAGGTCACTAAGAACTGCCTTCGCACGCTGCTCGATAACACCGCCCACCCCGACTTCGAGGTGCTGGTGGTCGACAACGGCAGCACGGACGGTACCCCCGACTGGGTCGCCTCCATCGATGGCGTGCGCCTTATGGCCAACGGCGAGAACCTGGGCTTCGTGCGCGGCAACAACGTCGGCATCGAGGCCTCGACCGGCGACGTCGTCCTCCTCAACAACGACACCGAGATCGTCCAGGGCGACTGGCTCGAGCGCATGCAGGAGCTCGCGTACTCCGCCGACGATATCGGCCTGGTCGGCTGCAGGCTGGTGAACGCCGACGGCCGCCTGGTGCACGCCGGCACCTACATGCCGCTGCCCAGCTTCTGGGGCCAGGAGTACCCCGGCGACGAGGCCGACATCGGCCAATACGCCGAAGACCGCCCGGTGGAGGGCGTCATCGCCGCCTGCGTCTACATCAAGCGCGCGGTCATCGACAAGATCGGCGGGCTCGACACCGACTATTTCTCGTACTTCGAGGACACCGACTACTGCCTCAAGGCCGCTCGCGCCGGCTTCCAGACCTGGTGCTGCGGCGGCGTCACGGTCAAGCACCTCGAGAACGCCTCGACCGCCGGCAACCGCATGGACTTCTCCGGCACCTTCCGCAAGTCGCGCGACGTGTTCCTCTCCAAGTGGAAGACCCCGCTGGAGGAGCGATACACCAGCCGCCTGACCTGGCACTCGTTCATATCCGGCCGCGGCCTCTACTCGCGCGCCAGCGCCAAGCTGCTCTGGGCGCTCGACCGCGCCGGCGTCGACGTCAACCTCGGCTTCCTCGAGGGCGCCGAGCGAGCCGAGCTCGACGACTTCCGCATCAACGACATGAAGAACCGTCCCGCAGACCGCGACCGCCCCCAGGTGCTCTTCGGCCCGGCCGGCATGCTCTCGCGCGCCGACGGCTCTTACAACATCGCCTACGTGTTCACCCCCTGCGACCGCTTCGACGAGGCCGCCGTCAAGGAGATGAACGCGCTGGACGAGGTCTGGGTCACCAGCGAGTTTCAGAAAAAGGCCGCGCTCGCCTCCGGCGTGAAGCGCGACATCCAGGTGATGCCGCTGGGTGTCGACCCCGACTACTTCCACCCCGGCATAAAGTCCTACCAGCTCTCTGGGCGCTTCGCGTTCCTGGCGAACCTGGAGTGGGGCCCGGGCTTCGCCGGCCCGGCGTTGCTGGAGGCGTTCACCGACGAGTTCTCCGCGGACGAGAAGGTCGTGCTGGTGATGAACGTCGCCTCGCCGGTCGACGACGAGGCGGGCGCCTGGGCGAGCGAGACCGCGATCTCCGGCGGCAGCGCCGAGGTCGAGGAGGCCGTTGAGGCGCTCTCGCTGCCGATGGACCGCGCCCCGGTCGTCTTCGTGGTCGACCACGAGATCGCGCCCTACCAGGCCGGCAGCCTGTACCGCTCCGCCGACTGCGTGGTCGTGCCGGACAGGTCCGCCGAGCCGGGCACGGTCGCCATCGAGTCGCTGGCCTGCGGTGTCCCCGTGCTGGCCATCGACTTCGGCTCGAGCTCGGGGCTCATCGACGGCTCGGCGATGAAGGGGATCGCCTGCGACCTCGCGCCGGCGCCCGGCGCAGCCGCCGGCCTCAAGTGGGCCGACCCTTCGCGCGAATCGCTTCGCAAGGCTCTCCGCGAGGCGTTCGAAGGCAGCGAGGACGCCAGGGCAAAGGCGCTCGACGCGTCCGAGGGCATCCGGTTCCAGCGCTCCTGGGACGAGGTCGCCCGGCTGATGAAGGAGAGGCTGGACGCCATTGCCCGACGATAGCACCACCCCCGAGGAGGAGACTCTTTCCACAGGGCAGCGCGTCCTGGGCTTCTGCAAGCGCCACTGGCACATCCTCTTGCTGCTGGCCATCATGGCCGCCGCGTTCCTGCTGCGGCTCTACTACCTGGGCAAGCACACCGAGTACACGGCCGACAGCTACTACTTCATGATCCTGGCCCGCTCGATAAGGGACACGTTCACCTACACGGTGCGAGGCGTCGCCCACACCAAGTACCTGCCGGGCTACCCGATAACGATCTGGTTGGGCGGCTACATCTTCGGCAGCCTGACCCGCGCGGCCAACATGATGGCGCTGCTGGGCGCGACGTTCACCGTGCTCGTCACCTACGGCATCGGCTACGAGCTCTTCAACAAGTGGGCCGGCCTGGTCGCGGCGTTGATCGTCGCCTTCCAGCCCACGTTCCTCAAGTGGACCGTGCTGCCGATGACCGAGGGGCTCTTCACGTTCCTGTTCGCGGCGGGGATCTATCTGTTCATCACCGGGAGCAAACGGGCCTCGCCGGCGAGGCGCACGCTGGGCGCCATGTCGGGAGGGCTGTGCTTTCTTGTGCGGTGGGAGGGCCTGCTCTTCCTGCCACTGGCCGTCCTGGTGATGCTGGTCTACATCAAGGGCTCGCGCCTGCGCTGGTGGGAGCCGGCGGTGATCCTGATCGCCTTCGGCCTGCCGATGGGGATCTACGTCACGCGCAACCTGATCGTGACTGGCAAGGTGACGTCGTACGTGGGTGAGTTCCGCGAGTACAGCATCAAGGTGACGCTGCCCATCCTCAAGCACCGGGCCAAGGTCTACATCTGGAACGGGATGTCGGACGCCTTGTTCTCGGTCGCGTTCGGCATCGGCGCGGTCTACATGCTGGTGCGGAAGAAGTGGCGCGGCTTCCTGATCGCGGTGGGTTGGTTCTCGCTGTTCGCGGGCTTCCACCTGTTCTGGTACTACGCCTACGAGAGGTTCATGGCCCCGGCGGTCCCCGCGGTGGCGCTGGTGATCGGCTTCCTGTTCGTGGACCTGGCGGCGCTGTCCTGGGCGTTCTTCAAGACGGACGGCTGGGTCGCGCGCAAGATGTACGGAGCTCCTACGGCCGTGCCGGCCCTGGAGGGCGCCGCAATGCTTCCCGAACCCACAGAAGCTCCCGGAGGGCCACAGCCGCCTGCTGGTCCATACGTGGCGCCGGGCGGCTACTACGCGCCCGTGCCCCACGGCGGTATTGCGCTCGAGGAAGCGGAGCCGCCCGTTCGGGCCGTGAACGTCCCCAGGAGCGGACGCATCTGGCTGCGGACGGTGCAGGTCGTCTGCCTGGTCGTCCTCGCCGTGCTGCTGGTCGGGCTGGTCGGCCACGGCCTGGCGCGGGCCAACGAGGTGATAAAGGAGAACTACCTGGCATTCGCCGACGACCACGGCGGGAACGGGATGAAGCAGGCCGCGGACTGGCTCAACCAGAACGCCCCCGGCCAACTGGTGGCGGCCGACGCGGGGCCGTACTTCGACTGGCTCTATTACCCCGGTGACGTCTTGTACCTCAGGCCGGTCCCCTGGGACCTGCCGGTGGAGCCGGCGGACGTCGCTTACACCAACACCTCGCGGGAGCTCTACCAGAGGGGAGTCCGCTACATGGTGATCGGCCAGACCGAGAAGGGCGTGGCCGACGAGCTACAGATCTTAGGCTTGAACACCCCCGAGGACATGCGGCACATCCGCCCGGTGGCCCAGTGGACCAACCACTACGCCTACCCGACGCCGCACGACCTTCAGACCGTAATCTTCGAGGTCTTACCGCCCGGATAGCCGAATCATTGATTGGGCTTGCCTCGTTCGCTTGATTGACCTCGTGAGCCTCTGATTAGATATCCGGAATAGAAGCATCGTTGAGCGCGTTGAAAGGAGAACGGCCTTGCCTGAAGCCGCTTCCGTTGTGCTCGAGCCGCCGGCGCCAGCCGGAGAAGACAAGGCGGAGAAGAAGGCGCCCCCGGCTGAGAAAGACCGCGCCGAGGTGCGCTGCAACAGGATATTCCTGGCGGTGCTCATCGGGCTCATGCTGGGATACATCGCTGTCTTCCTCACGCTGGTGCTGATGCGCTACGCCAACTACCGCGGCTCCGGGTTCGACACCGCGATCTTCAACCAGGTCATATGGCTGCTCGCGCGGGGCAAAGGGGCGTTCAGCACCATCCGCGGCATGAACCTGTTCGGTGACCACATGGCGCCGATACTGTTCCTGCTGACTCCCCTCTACTGGGTCCGCGGCAACGTGCCGGCCCTGCTAACGTTCCAGACCATCGTTCTCGCCGTCGGCGCGATCCCGGTCTACTACCTGGCCAGGGACAAGATCGACAGCCGCTGGATAGCCCTGGCGCTGGCTGCCGCCTACCTGACCTACCCGGCCCTGCAGTACGTCAACCTCGCCGACTTCCACCCCGAGTCCATCGGGCTGGTGTGCCTCTTATTCGCTTTCCTGGCCATAGCAAGGAAGAAGTTTGTCTGGTTCTATGTCCTTTGCGGCCTGGCCGCCTTCTGCAAGGAGGACATGGTCCTGGCGGTGCTGGTGCTGGGCATCGTGGTCTACTTCCTCTACGACAAGCGCGCGGGGAAGTGGGTCACCGGCGTCTCCTTCGTCTACTTCCTGGGGGTGGTGTTCTTCCTGATACCGCACTTCGCCCCGGCGGGCTACCAGTATTCATCCAGGCTGGCTAACTTCGGCAAGACGCCGGGAGAGGCGCTCAAAAACTTCTTCCTGCACCCCAGGCACACGTTCGAGGTCATCGCCACCAGGGAGAACCTCGCCTATATCATCGACCTGGTCTTACCCGTGGCGTTCATCTGTTTCTTCGCGCCCATCTACCTGCTGCCGGCGCTGCCAGCGTTCTTCATCAACATCATCAGCGCGTTCCAGTACCAGCACCAGGTTGTCTACCAGTACACCGCGGGGATAATTCCGTTCGTGTTCATCGCGCTCATTTTCGGCGTGCACAAGATCAAGAAGTGGACGGCGGGAGGGTTCCGGGCGAAGAAAGTGCTGGCAGGTGTGGCGGTCGTGGTGATCCTGTGCTCACTCGCCAGCGGCTTCCTGTTCGGGCCCAGCCCGTTGGCCGGCACCTTCCGCGCCGCGGCCTACACCGGCGACAAGCACATCGACGCCCTCAACAACGGCATCGCGCTGATACCGCCAACGGTTTCGGTGTCGGCGCAGACGTTCCTGCTGGCTAAGCTCTCCAGCCGGGAGAAGATATACCAGTTCCCCGAGCCGTTCAGGTGGCTCACCCCGGTCGATTTCTACCGGGGGCTCGGTACCGACGGGCAGAAGATAATGTTCCCCAACACCTACAGGATGCCCGACCTTGGCCGGAGCATAGCGCCGCAGTACGTCGCGCTCGACCGCGGCGGCGAGCTGGGCATGCCGCTCAACGTATTCGACGGGCTGGTGGTGCGGCTCCGGCGCGACGCGGGCTACACGCTCATCTACCGCCGCGACGGCGTCCTCATCCTGAAGAGATGACCGGGGTCCGCTCTTGAAACCGCGCTGGAACAGGAGAGACTGGCTGGTCCTGCTGGCCCTGCTGGTCGTAACGGTGCTGGCCTGGTGGCGGGTGCTCTTCCTGAAGCAGTACTCCTTCGGCATCGAGACCGACTTCCTGAGGCAGTTCTACCCCGCGCGCGTCTTCGAGGTGAAGGCGCTCGCCTCGGGCAGCTTCCCGCTGTGGAACCCCTACGTGCTCTCAGGCCAGGCGTTCTTTGCCTCCTACCAGACGGCGCTGCTCTACCCGTTCAACCTGCTGATGGTCGGGGCGTACGCCGCCGCCGGGGCGGCCTTCCCCTTGAAGGCGCAGAACGTGTTCGTGGTGTTCCACCTCTACCTGGCCGGGGTCTTCACCTACCTGCTGGCGCGCGACCTCGACGCGGGCAGGACCGGCTCGACCATCGCCGCGCTGACGTTCATGTTCTCGGGCTTCATGGTCGCGCACGCCGGGCACATGAACCAGGTGTCGGCCGCCGCCTGGATGCCGCTCATCTTCCTGCTGTTCAACCGCGCCCTCCTGAGGCGCAAGTGGTCGTACTCGGTGGCCGCCGGAGGGGTGATGGGCATAGCCCTTCTGGCCGGGCATTTACAATCGATCTTCTATCTCTGCGCATTGCTGCTGGGGTTGGTGGTGTTCCGGACCTGGCAGCACTACCGCTCGGCGCCCGAGGTGGCCGGACCGCTCTTCGGCATAGGGGCGCTGGCCCTGGCGGTGGCGATCGCGGGAGGACTGTCGGCGGCGCAGCTCATCCCGACCTACCAGCTCATCGGGCTCTCCACCAGGAGCAGGATCCCATTTGCCATCGCGCAGACATCGAGCCTGCCGCGCTACCAGGTCCTCAACCTGCTGTTCCCCAAGTTCTTCGGGACCACCCCGCACAACTACGTCGGCGGCTGGCTCATGTGGGAGACCTACGGCTACAGCGGCATCGTTGCGGGAGCCCTGGGCGTGGTGGCTCTGCTGCGCAAGAAGCGCGGCATGGCCATCTTCCTGTGGGTCGCGCTGATCGTCTCGCTGATACTCGCGCTGGGCTCCGGGGGCTACCTGTTCACCGCGCTGTTCAAGCTGGGGATCTTCGTCAACCGCTTCCACGACCCGGCGCGCATCGTGGTCATCTTCGCTTTTGCGTCCGCGCTGCTGGCGGGGCTGGGGGCGGGCCACATCGCCGAGGTCTACGGCTCGGGCGACCGGGAAGGGTCGGCCAAGGTGGTCAAGCTGGTGGGGCTGCTGACGGGGCTGCTGGTGGTCTTGGCCCTGGGGCTGGTGGCGTTCCTCTCGCTGCGAAACGGCAAGGCGCTCGCCAACCACCTCGGCCTGCGAAGCATGATAATGCCCGTGCTGCTGGTGGTGGGGCTGCTCATCGTGCTGCTGGTGGCAAGGCAATTCAAGCTGAACGTCCGTGCGCTGGGGGCGCTCCTGATCGTGCTGGTGGCCGTCGACGTCATCCTGCTGAACGCGGGCTGGGTGGTCGTCAAGGTGAACCCCAACGACATCTACGCGGACAAGGCCGCCTCGACGGTGGTGGCGGCGCAGGCGCGCCCGTTCCGGGTCGAGACCGACGCGTTCAACATGTACCGCGCCTACGACGACGGAGCCCTCTATAGCGTCGAGAAGGCCACCGGCGACGACTCCCTGGTGCTGGCCGACTACGACAACTACCGGCAGATAATCCTGCCCCAGCAGGCGCCCGGGGTGCAGGTGGGCCTCTTCTACGAGGGCGCCGTCAACTCGCCGATGCTGGACGCCGAGAACGACGTCTATTTTATGACGCGCAAGCCGCTGAACCCCAAGCTGCTGGCGCCTGGCAAGCTCAAGCTGTTCGGCAAGTTCGGCAGCGTCTACGTGTACCGCAACACCACGCCGCTGCCCAGGGCGTGGGTGGTCGACGCGGCCGCCTACAGCGACAACCAGAAGGTGTACCAGGTGATGCTCGCCACGCGCGGCAAGGACCTGCACAGCACCTCGCTGGTGGTGATGCCGTCCGTCGCGGCGGCGCGCGGCCAGGGGGCGCGGATCGGCGCGGTCTCCCGCCCGGTCAAGGTGGTCTCGCGGTCGGCGAGCCGGCTGGTGCTGGCGGTCGACCCGGCGGCCAGGGGCCTCATGACCGTCTCGGAGCTGTATTATCCGGGTTGGCAGGCCTACCTGGACGGGAAGAAAGTCGATACGTTCAAGACCGACCTGATGTTCCGCGGGGTCATGCTACCTGGCGGCCAGAAGAAGGTCGAGTTCCGCTTCCAGCCGACGAACATCACCGCAGGCGCGGTCATCTCCCTTGTTGTCCTCGCGCTCTTGATAGGATACTTTGGTGCCCTGATTGTGAGGCGCCGCGTACGTAAGCGCGACGGAAAGGGAGAGCGTGAAGCTGTCGGTCCTGATACCGGTCCATAACGAGGAGTCCACGATAGAGGAGGTCGTGCGCCAGGTGCGCGCGGTCGACCTCGGGGACATCGAGCTCGAGCTCGTTATCGTGGACGACGCCTCCACCGACTCCACCCCCCAGAAGCTCGACGGGCTCGCCGGCGCCGAAGGCACCAACGTCCTCACGCATCCCGCCAATCGCGGCAAGGGCGCCGGGATCCGCACCGGTCTCGACGCTGTCACGGGCGACTTCGTGATAATCCAGGACGCCGACCTCGAGTACGACCCGGCCGACTACCCCCGGTTGCTGGAGCCAATGCTCGCGGGCAGGGCGGACGTGGTGTACGGCAGCCGGTTCAAGGGGCGGGTCAGCAACATGGCCCCCGCCAACCTCCTGGCCAACAAACTGCTCGCCTGGGCGGCGAGCATCCTCTTCTTCAAGCGGATCACCGACGAAGCCACCTGCTACAAGCTCTTCAAGACGGAGGTGCTGCGGTCGTTCGACCTGGAGTGCGAGCGCTTCGAGTTCTGCCCCGAGGCCACGGCAAAGACAGTGCGGGGGCGCTGGCGCCTGGTCGAGGTGCCGATCTCGTATGAGGCCCGCACGGTCGAGGCCGGCAAGAAAATCCGCGCCCGCGACGGGCTGGAGGCGATCTGGACGCTGCTGCGCTACCGCTTCAAGCGCCTCCCCGCAAAAAACGCAAAATAGGGGTCAGACCCCTTTTCTGCGTTTTGACGCCTATCTTGTGTTACGAGGAGTGCGCGCCGCCTTGGTAGAAGGTTTCTATACCGTGAGCTCGGACTCGCACAGGATGTCCATCAGACCAGGCGCACCGGCTCCGCCGAACTTCTAGAACAAAAGTCGTTTTGTTAGAATTGGGCGATTGAAAGCGCCTGCAAGCATGACAGGGAATACATGATAGACAGACTTAAGGACCTATGGCTCCACCGCGAGCTCCTGTTCAACATGACCAGGAAAGAGCTCAAGGTGAAGTACAAGCGCTCCGTGCTCGGCTTCATCTGGTCGTTCATGACCCCGCTGATCATGCTCGCCGTCTTCAGCCTGGTGTTCTCGATACTGAGCAGAAACAAGTATATGAGCTGGTTCGTGGTCTACCTGATGGCGGGCCTCTTCCCCTGGCTGTTCCTGGTGAACTCCCTGATGCAGAGCGTCGGCTCGGTGGTCGGCAACCCCGGCCTGGTGAAGAAGGTCTACTTCCCCAGGGAAGTCCTGCCGCTGGGGGCCATCGGCGCCAACATCTTCCACTTCATCATGCAGATGCTGATCCTGCTGGTGTTCCTGGTCGTGATCGGCTGGCACTTCTCGATACTCATCCTGTACGTGCCACTGGTGATGCTGCTGGAGATCGTCTTCGCGACCGGACTCTCGCTGTTCATCTCCGCGGCGAACGTCTACCTCCGCGACGTCCAGCACTTTACCGAGGTCGCGACCATGGCGTGGTTCTGGCTGTGCCCGATCGTTTACACGATCGGCACCGTGGCGGGTGTGCTGGGGAGATACTTCAAGATCTATCTCTGCAATCCGATGACCAACATCGTGGAGATGTACCAGTACATCATCTACAACCCCCGCGTGTACGCGCCGGCGTCCTACGTGAGCGGGCCGAAGGGAGCCGCTGGGCCAAAGCTGGCGCCTGTGGTCTACCTGTCTTTCTGGGGGATCACCGGCACGATCATAGTCTCTATACTCTTACTCGTATTCGGGTTCTTCTATTTCATCAGGAAGGAACGGGGCTTTGCCGAGCAGATCTGACCGGGTGACGCGAAATGGCTGATTACGCAGTCGAGATAAACGACGTATCCAAGATGTTCAAGCTCTACCACGAGAACGTGCGGAGCCTGAAAGAGAAGGTGCTGTTCTTCAACAAGCGCGGGTACGAGGAGTTCTGGGCGCTTCAGGACATCGACATCCAGGTCGAGCCAGGAGAGACCCTGGGCATCATCGGCGCCAACGGTTCGGGCAAGTCCACTTTGCTAAAGCTGATGACCAGGATCCTCTATCCCACCAAGGGCAAGGTCATCACCAACGGCACGATCGCCGCGCTGCTGGAGCTGGGCGCGGGGTTCCAGCCGGACCTGACCGGGCGCGAGAACGTCTACCTCAACGCCTCAATCCTGGGCTTCTCCAAGAAAGAGGTCGATAAGAGGTTCGACGAGATCGTGGCCTTCGCCGAAATGGAGCGCTTCATCGACAACCACGTGCGCAACTACTCCAGCGGCATGTACATCCGCCTGGGCTTCGCCGTCGCCATCAACGTCGACCCCGACCTGCTCATAATCGACGAGGTGCTGGCGGTGGGCGACGAGGCCTTCCAGCGCAAGTGCCTGGACCGCATCGAGGACATACAGCAGGCCGGCAAGACCATAGTCTTCGTCACCCACAACGTGGAGGTGACCCGGGAGATATGCTCGCGCGTGGTGATGCTCGACCAGGGCCGCATCGTCAGGCAGGGCGCGCCCCGCGACGTGGTCAACTACTACCACCAGTTCATGGAGACCGAGGAGGAGGGCCGCGAGCGCGGAAACCGCGTGATAGAGGTGTTAGGGGTCTCGCTGCTGGACGAGGAGGGCAAGGCCGTTGCCGACTTCCACACCGGCGACGACATGCGCATCCGAGTGGCCTACCGCGCCAACGAGCCCGTCGACGACCCGG
>Ga0209744_1000827_pt1 | contig 10860 bp, 13 predicted proteins | sample BarGraNGADG00311_2_FD_184494 | JGI IMG/M metagenome (GOLD analysis project Ga0209744, IMG submission 184494) | Arctic peat soil microbial communities from Barrow, Alaska - Barrow Graham LP Ref core NGADG0004-311 (SPAdes) (version 2) | ecosystem: Environmental > Terrestrial > Soil > Wetlands >... | reverse complement strand
TCGCGTTGAACCGTGGGGAAGGCGACGTTCGCGGTCACGCTGGCGCTGAACACGACGTTAGTGTTGACTACGGGTGGGTTAACGTGCTGTACGTTCTGTGACTCTAAAAAGAAATCCCGCTAAGCGCTTAGATTGCGATTCGCTACGGGGTTAAGGTGAGCAACGCTACTGCATTGAAGCGGCGCCCCAGCGGCGGTAAACTCCTAGATTTGCCATGACATAGAAGCCTAGGCCTAAAATGATGTCGCGATATATTTAAAAGTAGGTTTTCCGGTCAAACCCTTGCGAGTGCTGCCAAAAACCCCAAAAACCCCAAAAAACTTAGTTCAGAATAACGCGCGTACATCCAGAAAATACGAAAATGCCGCGAACGGAAACGGATGTGAATTCAAAAAAAGAAGAGATGGGTGTTACACCCATTTTCCAATGCCACCTGATACTAGCAACTCTAAGCCAAAGACTATCAGGAACACTCCCGTGAGTGCTACTACCGTCAAACCGCCGATACCAGGGAAAATCATCACGAGAAAACCACCGATAATGCCCAGTATACCGACGATGATGGAACCAGCCGTGCCGCGTGAAGCGCTCTCTATACCGGCAAACAACAGCGCAAAGCCCAGCAGATAGGCCAGAGTGAGGAACCCGAGCAGGATATTTCCGAGTATCATTGCGGCAAGGATAATCTCTATGATCGCTAGGATCAGGTTGAGGAGTCGTTGCCATCCGCCAATACCCCGTTCAAAGATCCGCACGAACGACAGAATTCCGAGGATAATCAGAGCAATTGCTAGTAAAGATGCGAGCGCTATTCCCGTTTCTATTGGATTCAGCCAGGCCCACACGCCGAGTGCAATGACGATAATGCCGCCGATGATCTCAGCGATGCGCACCCACATAGAAGTCTTGTTTTCATCAGCCATCTTAATTTTCACCTCCATTGGCGTTTTAAAGTTCGACTTTAATCATGCGGTGGAGTAGTATATCCGTTCCAGTTTGCACAGCTCGGCGCGCAGTTCTTGCTTTGCGCTGCTTTCAACGCGGTTCGTTTAGTACCAGTGGCAAGCTAACGGTTAATGCACACGGAACAACAAGAGTAGTGTTGACGAATTCTTGCCTATTGCGAAAAAAAGAAAAGGGCACGCGGCGTTTTAGCCGCTGCTGCCTGCTCCTGCGATGATGAGCTGAATCCCGAAGAGAAACAGCACCAGCGCCACTAGCACCGAAAGAAATGCGTTGGCAAAATCGGCGTCTACGAAAGCGACTATAGCGAGTATGAAGGCTATGACACCGAGAATTATGTTCGCCCAACGAACCGAGGGCGGCATTCCGGTGGCCGCAGAATAGCCTGCAAATTCAAGCCTTCCTATCGCGTTCAGCAGCAATCCGAAGGCAAAAATGAGTATAACCAACGTTGTGCCAAAGTTGCTATAGTATATCGCCGCACCGCCTACTGCCAGAAAAATAATCCCCAATATGACGTTCAATATTCTGCCAGTTGCCTTGAGGATCTTTGAAGTAGCTCCACGGATTAGAAGCACCAGGCCTAGGATGATAAGTCCGATCCCGAGTACCCATCTGATAATATCTGCAGCATTCTGATTGAAAAGGAAGTAAACTGCGAGGGCGAGAACAATTATCCCGAGAATGACCTCAAGGAGACGCGCCCACATTGGGGTAGCTTTTTCAGCCATTTTTGATATCACCTCCGTTTAATGTATTTTAGTCTACAATCTTATGTCACGAGTTTATTTATGTTTATCCATTCCTTTCTTGAAAAGCTTTGATCCCCTGCACTGTTTTGCGCATTTTGACGCATCTCGACCAGTTTAGGTCTTTTGGAGAAACACAAAGCAATGATGTCTGACAAGGCAAAGTCAACAGTTGTTACGTGCTATGTAATAGCTAGGGAGCGTTACAGATGGATGTAACAAACCTACTTATAGCGGTTAGTGTAAGACTTGTTTGCTAAGACTATTCAAGGCGGTTTGTTGCAGCGCCACATAGTTCGTGATGTTGCTTCCTTAAAAGGTGTTTTTAAGAACAAACCATGACCTCAGTTTGGTAGGACTGCCCCAAAGGAGAATGCGTGGCGCTGCCCCCTCATTTTTTGTCTAAATCTATCAGCTCACGGCGGATTTTGCACTTATAGTAGGTTTAAGCGCAGTTCCACTGCATTGCAACGCGTATTGTGTGCCAATCGCACGTCTTGTCGCACCGTGTAGCTAACTAGACGGAGAGTACAACCAATCCTGTGAGTGTCTCTCTCTCAAGTTTGTAGAAAGATAGTAACGTAAAGGCTGGGACACTTTGCGATCGAACGATCCCGCATCCACTTATCTCCATAACGAGCAAAGAGCCGGTCTATACTCTCTTACGCTATTTTTGCCCTTCGTGCGTCCCAAGATCGCAAATGGGTACATTAATAATAAATAAACTACTACACTAACTGTTCAAGAGCAAGTGATCTAATGGACACGACGAATATCGAGTTAATCCACAAGAAGCTGGAAACAGATTGGGCCGACTGGACTGATAATGACGACAAGTGCATATCCATATGCAAGAAAGAGCTAATGGCTGCAATGCAAGTTACCAATGCTTATATTGTGAGATATGATCTCAAGACGAGAATAGAAGAGGATCCCACTCCAAAAGTTTGCGAATTTTGCGGCAATACTTATACAGAGGCTGAACCAGTTTGTAAAACTTGCCTCCTAAAAATGAAGTTCAGACTCCGCAGGCTCAGCTGTTTGCTAGACGAGAAGGACTTGCACAAAGTTTATACCGAACCTATAGTCTTGTGACTAAGCCCGATCACCCAGAACCTGTTGAAACCCGGAACACCTCTTTACGTATCCTAAAAGTCAGCAACTGCTTTTGTGTTTCTTTTTCTGGCGGTCTGCTTTAGGAGTATAACAGGTTCAATGAGGGGGAAGTTAACCAAAACTTTACCAAAACTTTACCGTATTCCAGGACTCTTAAGCGGTTTTGTTTTGGCGCAACTGTATTTCGTGGTCAAGGCGGTTAGTCCATAAAATAATCAAGCGCCTCTGGACACTGGGCCGTCAATTTTTCGTAGAATCTGCGCGTTAGTTCCCGAGCGCTTGTATCGAGAGCTTGTTTGTACGCTTCAATGAGGGGGGCCGGCAGCTTTCTTTTTCGCTTCATAATTGTAAAGATGGTCTCTAAGGATACATCCACCTCTTCCGAGGAACTCCAGATGCTGTCTGTCATATTGTTACTGTTAATCCGTCTTTCTAGATAAGAGTCAGCCCTGCCGCGTCATCACTTGTTAGGTGGACACGTGAAGGTTGAGGCGTTACGTTTAATTTTATTTCTCAACACGGTGGAGCAACAAAAATCTTCGTCAGAAAGAGAGATGGACACGTCAGGCGGTGCGCTAACTAGCTTTGACATGTGGGCTTTTCCATGCGGTTATAAGAACGTGGTAATTATAAGCCCTGCACTTAGCCCGATCATGATAACTACGGTCGTCCAAGTAACGTAGTTGTAAATCTTCGAATTGACGTAGTCACCCATCACCCGCGTATCGTTAATGATAACGAGCATGAATATCAGGATGATGGGCAGCAGAATCCCATTGATAATTTGAGATACGTAGAGTATAGAAAGCAAGGGGGCGTTCGGGATCATTATTATGAGCGCACTTACTGCGATAATCCCCACGTAGAGGCCGTGAAATACCGGCGCTTCACTGAAACTCTTCGAAACGCCAGCTTCGAGACCCAAGCCTTCGCTCACGACGTACGCCGTGGAAAGAGGTAAGATACTGGCTGCGAACAGGGAAGCGTTGAGGAGGCCAAACGCGAAGAGGACGCCTGCATATTGTCCCGCTAAGGGGAGCAATGCGGCTGAGACATCGGCGACGCTGTTGACGTGTACTCCATTTGTATAGATTGTTGCGGCGCACATCACCACGATGAAAAAAGCGACGACGTTTACGATGATCGCACCGGTGAAAGCATCTATTCGTGAATAGATCAGATCTTTCACAGGTACGCCTTTTTCGACGATTGAAGACTGAATGTAAAACTGCATCCACGGAGCGATCGTTGTTCCGACTAAGCCAATGAGCATTGCTAAGTAAGCTTGGTTGTAACTAATCTGAGGCACGGCGACGTGCAGCGCCGCTTGGTTCCAATCCGGATGCGCCAATAACCCTGCGAGGATGTACGAGACGTATAACAATGATGCGGCGAGAAATATTTTTTCTACACTTTTGTAGCTCCCTTTGACGACGAGCCCCCAGACAAATACTGCCGCTAATGGAAGCGCAATCAAACGGGGAACGCCAAATATTCCCGCGCTCACTGCGATGCCAGAGAACTCAGCAAGGGTATTCCCAAAATTCGTCAACAGCAGCGCAAACATCAAGAGAAAAGTAATGCGCACGCCTGCTCGTTCCCGAATGAGACTGGCAAGGCCTTTGCCTGACACGACTCCCATTCGTACGCCCATCTCTTGAATGATAGCGAGCGCTATTGTGATCGGAATGAACGTCCAGAGCAAGACGTAGCCAAACTGGGAACCAGCGAGCGAATAAGTGGTAATACCGCCGGCATCATTATCGACGCTTGCGGTGATAATGCCAGGGCCCATTATCGATAGAAATATGATAATTCTGGTTAGCGTGGGCCCTCTTAGGTGTCGAAGGAAGAGATTGTAGTCCATTGACCGGCCTCATCATCAACCAAACATCTTTGGCACTTTTTTCTTCCACGCAGTGGGCAAAACAATGTCAATAGCATCGTCCACAGTAACGATGCCTTTTATCATGGTCTCCCTCTCTACGACCGGGAGCGCAAGTAAGTTGTACTTCGCAATTTTTCGGGCGACCTCGTGTTGATCCTCTCTGACGTCGGCGGTAATAAGATCGGTATGCATGAGCGTGGCAAGCTTCGTTTCAGCAGGCGCGGTCAGGATCTCCCGAAGCGAGGTGACGCCGACGAGATCGTTGCCATTCGACGTGACGTAGATATAATAAATTGATTCCACCGATTTTGCGGCTTTCCTGACTTCTCCGAGGGCCTGCTCGACGGTCTGCTCTTTGTTAACCGCGATAAACTCATTTGTCATGATACCGCCGGCTGTGTCCTCTGGATACTCCAGGAGTTCTTTTATGTCCTCCGATTCGTCTGGCTCCATAAGGTCCAAAATAGCTTCAGCGCGATCAGCAGGCAGGTCGCCAAGGAGGTCTGCTGCGTCGTCTGGTGACATCTCTTCTAGAATATCCGCCGCGCGCTCAGCGTCCATCCCTTCAATGAGCGAGACTTGCCGCTCATCGCTTGTCTCTTCGAGCGTGTCGGCTGCCGCCTCCTCATCGAGAGAGTTGATGAGTGTGAGTCCCTCATGAAGATTGAGCTGATCGACGATCTCAGCGATATCCGCGGGGTGGAGCTGCGTTACGTTGTACTTAGGGACGGTCAACTTCACGCTCATCGGATCACTTCGTATCGAGTCGACGTCTGTCCAAGCGATATAATTCTCTTCGGGATGAATCCCGACCCGATCTGCTATGCGCTCGATTCCAAGCCGTCGCAAGAGTCCTGTAGTGCCGATGTCTACGCCGATAAGCCGGTAAGAGCCGTTCGTGCGAGCAAGCTTTAGGTCATTCACGCGGCGCAGCTTCTTTCCCTCAACGTCAACGACCTGTCGGTCGAGCACATCGGCAGCAAGAAGCACCTCGTGCTCCTCTTTTTCGTATGTAGTGACATCATCTGCTTTTACTTTCAGTCGCATGCCGTCTTCTAAGCGTTCAATTTGCCCCGACGGGATGACGACAGTTGTACCTTTTGCCGTACGGACGCTGAGTGCATTGACCTTCGGATAGGGACGATCGGCCGAAACGATAACGTCAACGAGTTTTCCGACCGTTTTTCCCGCGTTGTCAACTACTGGCTTTTTTATCATCTCGCTTAGAAAGGGCATCGGTTTCCCTCCGTTACTCTATCAGTGGGGTCATTTCCTCCTTGACACGCTCCATAACGATCATTTCGGTCAGATCGTCAACGCCGTCAATCGAGCGTATTTTACTGTTTATGACGTGATTGAGCTCTTCCATATTGTGAGCCCAGAGCTTTATCAGAAGATCATATTCTCCCGACACGCTGTACACCTCTGAAACCTCTTCGAGATCCGAGAGCGCGATTTTCACCGCGCTGTGCTTTTCGGTCTCTGTCTGGATGATGATAATCGCGGTCATGTCGAGGCCGATTGCTTGTGGGTCGAGGATCACTGTGTACCCCTTGATCATCGTCCGTTCAAGCCGCTTGAGCCGGTGCGAGATGGTTGCATCAGGCACGTCGATCTCTTGTGACATCTTCGATATCGTAATCCGCGCGTTCTTCGTAAGAGAGCGAAGGATCGCTGAATCCGTCTCATCCATTTCAGAATTAACGTCTTCCGTCATAGATACGGTTGAGTGTATTACTCTATATTTATATGATTTTCGGTAGATTACTAAAAATAAGTAACTATTTTTAGAAAATAACTGATAATTACGAGCGATTTAAGGAAATATCCAATTTTATAAAAGTGCCTAGGGGCATCCTGTGTGGTTTAGCGCTTGGCTTCGAGAACCGCTTTACTATGTGCCTAATTAGCGGGGTGGAATCTACTAAAAACAAGAAAACGACGTAAAAGAGATACTGGTCGCGCACTGTGACTTCACAGCCTAAAAAAGATCTTAGCTCCTGCGGTCACTCTTCTTTCTGCTCGAGCCGAACTCGGCAATCCTGCACCCACACCGCATCTATTCGCTGGAGTCGCTTCTTTTTAAGATTCTCTCTCATTATCTAGCGTATGTCCTAATCTTTGGTTGAAAACCACTGTTCCAGCATAGACCTCCCTATATCGGGATTCGCAGCAACCGCCACACTCCAACAATACCCCATACTCTTTCTTAAGGCTTTGAAAGCGTCCGCGTTGCGATTTTTTGCGCTTGAAATCGATTTGGTAATAAGGTCTAGGATAATGGGGACCTCTTTTGCGTGTTCAGCCTGTTTCAGCAGCCTGGGTTCGCACAAAGAAGCATCAGCGGCCCGCATTTCAAGGAAGCTGCCTCGACTCCAGCGCTCCATCTCGGTAAGGACCCCCCATATCTGTATCGCCGAAGCGCTGGAGCGCCATTGCTACGCCTTCGCGCACGCGCCAGCGCGAATCAGAAGCAGCCGCTCGGAGTATTTTTAGGGCTTCGGGGACCTTGCGTGAGGAGTTGTCCCATGCCGACGACGCCACATACGGCCAAAAAATCCTGCTGTGAGTTGCGCGGGGTTCTTCTTTCATCAAACGTCAAGAAGTATTTGAACTGAGCTTCAGTCCCTTCGTCAGCAACGACGTTGACTAGCTCAAGATTTGCTCGTGGACCTGGCAATCCTGACTCTTGCAGCAGGAAGCGATCCCAATCAGCTAACGTTCGAAGCGTCTTACGATAGTACTCGGTCTAGCCCATGTTGCGTTTTCGTTTAAGAATTGCGGAAAACAGCTACATATAGTCAGCGTTAAGACAAAAAAGACTATTTTCGTTGACGACGTAAGGCGTCTTGCATAACAGGGTTAAGCGCAACCGACAAGTTTAACTGCGTATTACTGACTGCATGTAGTACGCAACACGTGGAGATTACGAAAAGCAATCCGAGGCGAGTACGGGATGGATGAAAAAAAGGTGCTGTGCACATCGTGTAAACTGATCCTCCCAGGCGATTTTTCGTACTGCCCGATGTGTGGGGGCCCAGTCATCGATCAAGAGGCTCCTTTGCAGACACCACCATATGAACCCCCGCTCGAGGACGATAATCCACTTTTGTTGGAGCGAATTAGCGGGGCACTTGGAGGAAAGAAAGTCATCATCATCGGCATAGTCGCCCTTGCGCTAATTGTTTTAGGCGCAATAGCAGTCCTTTCACTTACTCAAAGTCAAAACTCCCAGCCAATCGCGGTTACATCGGAAACCCCGACACCTTCTCCAAGCCCCTCGCCGACACCAACAGCAACGCCCACACCTACGCCCACGTTCTTCCCAACAGCAACGCCCACGTTCTTCCCAACAGCAACGCCCACGCCTATAGTCACGCCAACAGCAACGCCCACTCGTATAGTCACGCCAACAGCAACGCCCACGGGTACTCGTAGCGTTTTAGGATGACATCGAAAGCCAGTCTTGTACGGAAAAAGAACGAAGATCGGCGAGAAGAGTTCAAAGCAACTAGTCACCAGAATCGCAATATGGCGCTGCTATTGGTCCTATAATTTGGGGATCTGACTGCTCAGGTGGAATTATTTTTTGGTGCCGTAACGTCGACAACGTGATCAATCATCTTAAGAAAGGTTTCGATGTGTTGCCGTTGTTCGAGCGCACCATGACGAAGGGTTTGTTTTCCTTGCTCTGTGATTTTTTAAACGACCTTCTCGTGCCCTCCCATCGGCTCGCCTGCCTTCACGTCACCCGCCTCTTTCAATTCGTGCAGTCGTGGATAAACATTGCCAGCGGTCGCTCGAAATCTCCCCTTGCTACGTTCCTTGATGAGATTCGCTAACTCATAGCCGCTCATAGGACCCTCAGTTAGAAGAAAATATAACACGAAGAGTGAGTATACTGTAAGCTTGTGTCGCGTAACAAGCTCTCGCTTGGTCATCATTCATCATGCGTCATTTTTATATATAACAATTACTGTTATGTTTTTACCTGATATGTAATTAGCTGATATAAAAAGCCTAGTCGCACCCTGGCACGAGGCACCGCGCAACGGTTTTATAAGTCTTTGGAGTCTTCAATCAGAGAGTAGCAATGAACGAAACAAACACAGCGCAAAACTACCGTTAGTAATAGGCAGTATCGTGCTTTCAATAAGCTTCTACTTCTTGTACGTTTTACACGATACACAAGCACAAGTCGTCGTTGGGCTGATGATAATGTCAGTCGGGCTAGGGTTCATGATGGTGTCGATGATTAACATCATTATACAGTCGGTATCACAGCTGGAGACGGGGATTGCTACCGCCATGAACACAATCTTTAGGACGATTGGCGGCGTTATAGGGCCTACCATTGCAGGAGTATTCCTTGCGCGGTATGTCTCGCCTCTCGTCATTCAAACTCCTCGCGGCCCGATCATGGGGCCTCTGCTCCCCAACGCGACGGCGTTCAACTACATATTTCTGACCGCGCTTGGTGTCTCGCTCGTAGGCGTCTTGGTGACGCTTTTAATCAAAGTGAAAGGAACTGAGATTGAGCGAAAAGGGCTTGTTGAAGAAGGAGCATTAGAGGTCTAATGTGGGAACTCTATGGAATATAAACAAATATTGATTGGAACCGATGGCGGGGATCTAATGCCCCCCGTTTATGACCACGTGGCCTATCTCGTACAACTCGCCGATGCGACCGTGCATATTGCTTATGTGCTTGACATCGCTGGGTTCACGGCATATCCACTTGACACTTCGTGGGAGAACATGTACGACGTGCTTCTCGACGAGGGAAAACAAATCGTTTCGAATGCCAAAAAAGACCTGGCTTCGCGCGGCGTGAATGAAGATCGTATTGTTACCGCAGTGCTAGATGGGCACCCGGCCGAAGAACTGGACAATTACGCAGGAAGTCACGATATCGATCTCGTCGTTATCGGATCGCATGGGCGAAAAGGTTTGGATCGCCTGCTTATCGGAAGCGTCGCAGATAAGGTTATACGAGGGGCTAAAGTTCCAGTGTTGATAGTCCGGAGCAGATAGAGCGGTCTGCGTGGCTTGGATACAAGCGCGCGGGGGTATACCGTAATCGTTACTCCATGCGTTCCTTGCAGCATCTTCGTGAGCAAGGCGACGTTTGCTATGGAATCATCGGCCAGATCTGAGCGAAAAAAAACAAAAGGTAAATAGCTTTTAAGTTGATCTTACGTGAGGCCAAAGGCAAGCTCTGAGGTTCCCTTCGACCTTCTCAGGGGAGGGGAGCGTTATAAGCTTGAGGTATGGTCTGCGTTATTCCTGCTTTGACACACAAGCGGGGGTGGGGAATGGCCGAGGGTCAGAAAGGTCCAAACAGATTCTTCAACACAGGGGCGGACGCCTCTAAGTACTTAGTGGATGGCGAGATCATCCATTGGCAAGGAAAGCCCGCGACCGTAGTCATCATCGGCAGAGGCGCTCTTCTAGTCATCCTCGCGCTCATCTACACCATCTCGCTCTGGCTTGGACCAAAGGACGCGGCATCCATTGTCGTGGCGTTCATCGCCTGTGCTTTGATGATGATCGTGGACAGACGGCATGGCCTGATCGTCGGGGTAATAGGTATCATCATCATACCTGTGGTCTATCTATTCGGCACGAGTGGCGCGATGGCTTTGGTGCTGCTTATTCCTCTGATTTACTCGTTGATCTACCTGCTAGTGCACGCCATCTACATGACTCGAGTGCTTTTTGTCATAACCGACCAGCGCATCATCACCCGCTACGGCATCTTCAGCCTGAGGTACGCGGAGCTGAATTTAGATCGTATCCAAAACGTCACCGTGATCCAGCCATGGTACGAGCGCTTTCTCGGCTACGGGGACGTATTCTACGCCACCGCCGGCGAAGAGGGCGGGATCGACTATCAGCGCCCTGGTATCAAGCTTATGAGCGGAGGGGAAGTCACCTGGGAGGACGTTGGGAACCCGTTCGGTGTGGTGAAAAAAGTGAACGAAGTCATCCACTCCTTCGAGTCGATCCAGAGGGGGGTCGGGGTAGTCCGCTCTGAGGCCGTAAATGACGCTGATGAGAGGCTCAAGCAGTTGAACGAGCTGAGCGCGGAGGGCCTTATCTCCCAGCAGGAATACCAGCAGAAGAGAGACGGGATCCTGAAGA
>Ga0209744_1000823_pt1 | contig 10876 bp, 10 predicted proteins | sample BarGraNGADG00311_2_FD_184494 | JGI IMG/M metagenome (GOLD analysis project Ga0209744, IMG submission 184494) | Arctic peat soil microbial communities from Barrow, Alaska - Barrow Graham LP Ref core NGADG0004-311 (SPAdes) (version 2) | ecosystem: Environmental > Terrestrial > Soil > Wetlands >... | reverse complement strand
GAGGCCGAGTAGAAAGAGGGGACAGGTACCTTTGGCCCGTTTTATACTCTGGAGTTTCTGCAGTCGTAACGTCGATCGGTTGTGTGGCCTTGAGAACGGGTCACTGATGATTCTGGTTCCTCCCGTTGCACACCGTGTGGTGAGCAACGTCCGTCACTGGAGCTTGGACTCGACCCAGGTGAGCATCTTATCCAGCGACTCCAGCACCTGCTCGGCCTCCGACCTTTCGATGACCAGCGGCGGGATTATTTGGCTCACCGAGGTGTCGTTGTTGGCGAAGACCGTGAAGACGCCGTTCTCGAAGCCGGCGACCGTCATCAGCGGCCCGCACATCTCGTTGACCATCTTGAGGCCCATGAACAGGCCCCTCTGCCTGGCCTCGACCACGATGTCCGGATGACCGGAGGAGAGCTCGGCGAAGCCCTTGGAGAAGACGCCCGCCATATCGTCGACGTTGCGCAGGAACGCCGGGTCCTCCAGGATGTCCAGCACCTTCATGGCCACGCGGCACCCCGGCTCCGGGCCGCCGAAGGTCGAGATGTGGATGAACGGGTTATCGTGCCAGAACTGGTTCATCCTGTCGCTGAAGAGCACGGCGGTGATCGGGTATACCCCGCCCGAAAGTCCCTTGGCGGTGACCATCACGTCCGGTACCACCCCGTAGGTGTCGATGCCCCAGTAGGCGCCGCAGCGCCCCAGCCCGGTCTGCACCTCGTCCAATATCATCACCGCCCCGCGCTCGTCGCAGATGCGCCTCACCCCGTCGTAGAAGTCCTCGGGCGGCAGGACGATGCCCAGGGTCGCGGGGATGGTCTCGAAGAGGACGGCGGCAGTGCTCTCGTCGACAGCTTTATCGAGCGCCGCGAGGTCACCGAACGGCACGTGCGCATATCCGGGGACCAGGGGTTCGAAAGGCTTGCTGTACTGCTCGTGGCCCGCCGGAAGCGCGAAGCCGGTATGCCCGTGGTAAGCGCCCTCGGCGGACACGATGCCGGGCCTGCCGGTGTGGCCGCGCGCGAGCTTGATCGCCGCGTCGATCACCTCGCCGCCGCCCACGCCGAAGATCACCCGGTTGATGTCGCCGGGGGATATCGCCGCGAGCCGCGCCGCCAGCAGAGCGCGGTGCTCGCTCACCGTGTGGTGGGTGCCGATGTCCAGCTCCTCCAGCGCCTCGCGCAGCGCCGCCAGCACCAGTGGGTTGCGATGCCCCAGGTTGAACACCCCGCCGTTGGAGTTGCAGTTGATCAGCCTCCTGCCCCCGATATCGTAGACATAGACGCCCTCGCGCTTGCCCAGCACGAAGTCGATGCCCGCGTTGCCGAAGAACTCCACCTTGCCGCTGGACACGTGCCTGGCGAAGAGCTCGGTGATCCTCTTCCTGTCCTCCTGGCCGATGATGGACATCTCGAGCCTCCTAGCGCTTGATCTTTCCGGGCAGGATATAGGGGTAGCCGCGCCGCGAGAGCCTCGTGCGCATGAACCGGTCGGTCTTCCGCATGGAGAGGTACAACTTCCATATGAGCGCGTCCTGGCGGTAGTACGATCTGATCTCTTTCTCGGTTAGCGGCTCGACGGCGAGCTCGGGCGCCTCCGAGTCGAAGAAGTTGTTGGCCTCCTCCACCAGGCTTCCTATCAGCTCCGGCAGCTGCTCCTTGTAGAAGTTCGCGATCAGGTCGACCGCGACCAGGTGAAGGTCGTAGTACCTTGTCATGACGTCCTCGAGGAAGAGCGCTCGCAGCACCCAGACCAGGAACGAGGGCGCGCTGCGCAGGAAGAGCTCGGGGTCGAGCTGCTCGGTCCCGTCGAGCCTGATGAAGGGGGTGCTGGTGTCCAGGTAGAGGAGGCTGAACTCGGCCGGCAGCTCTCTGGAGCCGGCGCCGAAGCCCTCGATCGCCCAGTTGGAGACCTGGCCGTCTATCCCCAGCTCCATCTCAGCCTGGTTGGCGTTGAACCGCCACACCCTGGCTAGCTCGCGCAGCACCTGCCTCACCAGGCGGTTCACGTCACCGGCCGGCAGCACGTGTATGGCCTTGTTGCCGATCGAAGCCTCATCGAGCTTCCGCTGGGCCAGGAACATCACCGGCTTCCCCGAGGCCCCCTCCACGTGGGCGCAGCCGTAAGCCGGCAGCCTTATGCCGACCTCCTCGGACAGCACGCGGTTGTACTCGCGGAATATCCATCGGTAAGACTCGAGCTCGTCCTCGCTGGTGAAGATCGGCATGCGCTTGTAGGCGATGCCGGCGCTCTTCTCCGGGCCTATCTCGAAGACAGTGCTGATCTCGCCGTACCCGAGCACCCGCGCCCCCATCTCGCCAGCCTCCGGGTGCCTGGGGTCGAGCTGCCGCTCGAAGTCGGCCAGAAGTCCCTCGTCTATTTCCAGTTCCATACCCACCTCCGCTGCCGCCTAGCAATACAAGTCTATAACACGACGGCCGGACCCGCTTTTGTGCAATCATTGGAGCATGGAAAAGATCACTGTGAAAGTGCGTGAAACAGTAGCGTCGCTGGGCATGACCGGCTGGGCGTTTGCCCCGGCCGACCGCGACGGTTTCACCTGCGCCGCCAGCATGTACCTCGCCTACCAGCTGCCGCCGGAGGCCGACCCGCTGGCTGGCGGTTTCTACGACGAGGCCGCTTTTCACGGGGCGCTGGTTGCGGCGCGAGAGAGCGGGTTCGCGATGATCGAGCGTCTCGACGCGGTGCTCGATGACGCCGGCATCCGCCACTGGACAGTCCCGCGTGGCCAGGACTCCGACACGCTGGAGGCCCTGTTCTCCCAGAAGAGCGCTGCCGCGCTGGCCGGCCTGGGCTGGATAGGCAAGTGCTCGCTGCTGGTCACACCGCGGCGCGGGCCCCGGGTGCTGCTGTTCACCGTCCTGATGGACCTCGAGGGCGTCAGCGCCCCGCTGCCGGTTCGAGCGGTCTGCGGCACCTGCACCGCCTGTATCGACGCATGCCCGCAGGGCTACCTGACCGGCGCCGACTGGCGAGGTGGAATCGACCGCGTAGAGGTGATAGACGCCTTCGCCTGCAGCCGGCGCATGGAGGAGTTGGGCGAGGCTATCGGGCACAAGCACTCCTGCGGCCTCTGCCTGCTCGCCTGCCCGCTGGGTGCGGATAAAAGCTCAAGAGGTAACGTCGGCCGCGCGTAAGTATTAATATTAAAGATGGAGCAATCGTAAGAAGCGCGCGGCACGAGGAGGCCCCCGTGAACGGTCACTCATCGACCAACCTGCTGGCGAACGGACTGCTTCGCGTCATGGCGGCGGAGTTCAACCTGCGCCCTTCGCTGCGCCAGGAGATGCGCACCAACGGCTCCTGGCTGAACTTCAGCGTCGGCTTCCGCACCGAGGGCGGTACGGTCGAGCAGTCCATCTCGTTCAAGGACGGCAAGGCGCGGGTGTGCTCGCACGTGCCGGCCGACGCCGACGTCACCATGATCTATAAGGACGACAGCGTCGTGCGCGACATGCTGCGCCTCCCGCCCAACGAGGTTCTCAACATGCTGCTGAAGAACCGCTTCAGGCTGCAGGGAAACCTCTCCTACATGAACCTGTTCAACTACTACCTGTCGCTGCTGCTCTCGGGCACTCAGAAGAAGATGCTCGCGAAATCCAAGGCCGCCGCCGATGAGCAACTGGCAAGGGAGGCCCGACCGGTCGACCCCGCGCTTGCCTCGGAGATGAAGGAGCGCAGCAAGGTCAGGATGAGAGGCGAGAAGGTCGATGAGGGCGTGAAGTTCCTCGACGACCCCTACCTGTCCGACTATTCGTTGGACGATTTCCCCAGGCTGGCGCGGTTCCTCGACGTTCACATGACCAGGCGGCCCGCGATTTGCCACGAGCGCTCGTCGCTGCTGACCGACTGGTTCCTTCAGAACGGCTTCGAGGAGGACCGCGAGGGCAAGGCCTGGGTCCCCGAGCTTCGGCAGGCCAATGCCTACAAGTATCTGATGGAGAACCGCAAGCCCATCATCCACGGGGGCGACCTCATCGCGGGCACCACCACCACCGAGGAGATCGGCGTGGTCGTCTACCCCGACACCCACGGCACGATGATCTGGGGGGAGCTGATATCGGCGGGAGACAGGCCGCTCTCACCCTACGAGATATCGGAGGAGACGCGCCGGACGCTGCACCACAAGGTATTTCCCTTCTGGTCGAAGCGCAACATGCGCGAGTGGGTCCGCAGCCAGTACGGCCAGCCGCTCTCGCAGATGCTGGACGAGCGCTTCGCTGTCTACTTCATGTGGAAGACCGCGGCGCTGTCCCACACCATCCTGGACTTCCCCAAGCTGCTGAGGCTGGGCACCAGCGGGATCATCGGCGAGATCGACGCCGAACTGGCCGCCGACGCGCAAGCCTCCGATGAGAAGAAGAACACCCTGGAGGCCATGAAGATCTGCCTGGAGGGTCTCGCAGCTTACGCCCGCAACCTCGCGTCGCAGGCGGAGGCGGATGCGGCCGCCGAGCGCGATCCAGGTCGCAAGGCCGAGCTGGAGCGGCTGGCGCAGATATGCCGCAAGGTGCCCGAGGGCCCCGCGGAGACCCTCGACGAGGCGCTCAACGCCATCTGGCTGGGCTGGGTCGCGCTGCACATGGAGTCCACCAACGCGGGCCTTTCCATCGGGCGCGTGGACCAGTGGCTGCAGCCGTTCTTCGCCGCCGACAGTGAGAAGCTCCAGACCGCACTTGAGCGGGAGGCGTACGTCAAGCGCGCGATAGAGCTGGTGGGCTGCTTCTACATGCGGTGCACCGACCACCTGCCGCTGATACCTGACATCGGGAACTACCTCTTCGGCGGCTCCTCATCCGACCAGGCGATCACGCTGGGCGGCATAACGCCGGAGGGTGAGGACGCCGTCAACGACATGACCTACGTCCTGCTCAAGGTGACCGAGATACTGGGCATACGCGACCCCAACGTCAACGCCAGGTTCAACCCCGAGAAGAATTCGGATACTTACCTTAAACGTCTATGCGAGGTGAACCTCATCACGGCCGCCACGCCCTCGCTGCACAACGACATCGCTGTCATGAAGTCGCTGGAGGAGTTCGGCTATCCCGCGGAGGACCTGCGTGACTGGGCTGCCACCGGGTGCGTCGAGCCCACCCTCTCCGGCAAGCACATGGGCCACACCAACTGCATGATGATGAACATGGTGGCGGCTTTCGAGATGGCGATGAACGACGGCCACCACCCGCTGATGAACTGGGACGTGGGGCCGAGGACGGGGAGCATCGAGGCCGGCGACTTCGCGACTTTCGAGGACTTCTTCGATGCGTTCACCACGCAGCTGGGATTCCTGGTCGACAACTCCGTGGAGTACAACAACATGCTGGGCGAGGCGCACAGCCTGATCCGTCCGACCCCCCTGCTGTCATCGCTGCAGGACGACTGCATCAAGAAGGGAAAGGACGCGACAGGAGGCGGCGCCAGGCACAACTCCTCCGGCGCGGCGTGCATCGGGCTCGCCGACATCACCGACTCGCTGATGGTCATCAAGAAGCTGGTATACGACGAGGGCAGGATAGGCTTCGCGGAGCTCAAGCGCGCCGTCGACGCTAACTTCGAAGGCTGCCAGGCCCTGCACGCGCTGGTGACCCATAAGGTCCCGCTGTTCGGCTCAGGGTCCCACGAGGCGGTCGAGATGGCCAACCGCGTCGCGAAGTTCGCCCACGACGCCTTCGGCGCGCACAGGAACTTCCGGGGCGGCCCCTATACCTCCGGTTTCTGGTCGATGTCGAACCACGTGGCGTTCGGTACCCTCACCGGCGCTCTGCCGTCGGGACGCCTGGCGGGGAAGGCTTTCACCCCGGGTCTCACCCCCGAGCCGAACGCGTCGCCCAACCTGCTCGACAACATCAGGGACGTCGCGAGCCTGGACGCGCGCAACATGAACAACAACATCGCTTTCAACGTGAAGGTGGTGCCATCGGCCTCCGACAGCCACCAGCAGGTGGTCGAGCACATGTTCTCCTACGTCAAGACCTACTTCGAGCTGGGCGGGATGCAGATGCAGATGAACGTGGTGACTACAGACATGCTGCGCGACGCCATGACCCACCCCGAGAGCTACCGCAACCTGCTGGTGCGCATCTCGGGCTACAACGCCTACTTCGTCACGCTCAACCGGGACATGCAGCTCGAGCTCATCGAGCGCGCGGAGTACGGTATTTAGTGCTCGGTGCGGCATCGTACTTATAGAAGGGAGCACTAGTGTCCCGTGGTGAGCCGCTCATCCTGGAGATAAAGGGCAACTCCCTCGACGACGGCCCCGGCATACGCACCGTGGTCTTCTTCAAGGGCTGCCCGCTCGACTGCTCCTGGTGCCACAACCCCGAGAGCAAGAGGACGTCCGCCGAGATGTCGTTCGACCAGGAGGCGTGCGTGGGCTGCGACGCGTGCCTTGATGCCTGCGGCCGGGGAGCCCTGTCGCGCGAGGATGCCCGCTTCATCGATCGTGAGAAATGCGATATGTGCGTGGAGTGCGTCGAGGCCTGCCCCTCGGGGGCGCTCTCGCGCGTGGGAAGGACCATGTCGGTGGAGGAGGTGGCGCGCGAGATCGAGAAGGACCTGCCGTTCTTCCGCACCTCCGGCGGGGGCGCGACCATGTCGGGCGGCGAGCCGACGATGTTCATGGACTTCCTGTCCCGGCTGCTCGCCCGGCTGGAGGAGGGCGGCGTCAAAACGATCGTGGAGACGTGCGGCCACTTCGAAGCGGATGAGTTCGAGCGCGAGGTCCTGCCCCGGGTGGACGCCGTCTACTTCGACCTCAAGATACTGGACGACGTGGTGCACCGGCGCGAGTGCGGGGTCTCCAACGCCCGCATACTGGAGAACTTCGAGCGGCTCCACGGCGAGTGCGGGCGTCGGGGGATAGAGTTGCTTCCCAGGGTTCCGCTCGTCCCTGGGGTCACCGCCACCAGGGCCAACCTCGAGGCGATCGCGGACTTTCTCAGGTCCTGCGGCGCCAGCCGAGTCGCGCTGCTGGAATACAACCCTCTGTGGATGGAGAAGTCGGCCAGGCTGGGGCGGCCGAGCCCCCGCGCGGGGGAGCTGGCCATGAATTCCTGGATGCCCAGATCAGAGATCGAGGCATGCCGCCACGCGATGGACGGACTCGAAATAGTCTGAATAAATTCAAGAAAGGGGTCTGACCCCATTCTTGCGTTTTTCAATCTAGCGTGGCGGGGAGCAAGTCTTTCTTGGCCGGGCCGTGGATAAGCTTGCCGTAGGCGTCGTAGCGGGACCCGTGGCAGGGGCAGTCCCAGGTCTTCTCGGCCGGGTTCCAGTCAACGATGCATTTCAGGTGCCTGCACACCGGTGACATGACGTGGAGCTGCCCGGCATCGTCCTTGTACACCGCGACCTTGTTCCCGTTCGCCTGGACCAGGGCGCCTTCGCCATTGGCAATGCCCTTTGCGCTCTTCAGGTCGGACTTCGACATGCGGTCAGCGATGTAGTGGTAGCTCGCGCCCGGCGCCTGCTTCATGCGGGTGAATATTACGCTCATGGACCCTCCTTTAACTGATGGGACTTACGGGTTACGACTTCTATGTGGATGTTCTGCTTCCTTCCGCCCGGCCGTGGTTGCTTTTGTCTCTCCAGGGTGGTAACAAACAAGGAGGACATACGGCAGGGGAGGAGAGATGGAGGAAACGCGCGCACAGGAACAGGTGGTGCTTGCAGTGGGCGGGCACCCCGACGACATCGAGTTCATGATGGCGGGGACGCTGCTGGTCCTCAAGGAGGCGGGGGCGCCCATCCACATGTGGAGCATGACCGACGGCACACTCGGCTCGACCTCCGCCGACCGCGTCGAGACCGCTGCATTGAGACTCGACGAGGCATGCGCATCGGCCCGGATCGCGGGCGCGGTATTCCACGGCCCGATCGCACGGGACATGGAGCTCCATGGCAGCCTGGAGCTCATCTCGCGCGCGACCGCGGTGATACGAAGGGTGGGCCCGCGCATCCTGCTGCTCCCAGCTCCCGAGGATTACCACCCGGACCACCGCAACGCTTCAACGATCGGCGTGGCCGCGGCGTTCGCCGCCAGGCTTCCCGCCTACGAGAGCAGGCCGCCCGTGCAGCCGTTAGAGGCGGGCCTGGCGATCTACCACGCCATGCCTTTCGGGCTGCGCGACCCGATGCGGAAAAAGGTCGAAGCCGGCCAGTACGTGGACGTGACCGGAGAGATGGAGCACAAGATACAGATGCTGGCGGCGCACGAGAGCCAGCGGGAGTGGCTGCTCGCAAGCCAGGGCGCCGACTGCCTGCGCGTGATGGAGGATATGTGCCGCGAAGCCGGTGGGGACTCGGGCAGCTTCGAGTACGCTGAAGGCTGGAGGAGGCGCCTAAACGTCGGCTTCAACGCAGATGACGACGACCCGCTATCAGAGCTGCTCGGCCCACTATGCAAGACGATGGTGTGACGTGCAGGCGGCTAACCCCAGAGCACGTCGCTGACGCCCTGGATCCCGTAGAGGTTGTCGGTGATGCCCTGCACGTCCGTATCGGCGGAGATCTTGGCCACCAGTGACATGTCGAAGTTGTCGCCGTTCTCCAGCCGGTTGTACCTGATGAGGTCGGGCCCGCAGCCGCTCTCCCTGAAAATACTCATGATCCCGGCGAGGTTCTCCGCGGCGTGCCGCCCGGTCACACGCACCGGCAGCTTCCGAGTCCTGTAACGCGGGGAGATCCTGTCCACGATCCAGTCGATGAGCTCCAGCACCACCAGGTCGATTCCAGTGACCACCAGGCCCACCACGTAGAATCCGGTGCCGACCAGCATCCCGATGGCGGCGCAGCTCCACAGGCTCGCGGCGGTGGTGAGCCCCGTGACCCAGCCGTCCTTAGCCTTGAGTATGGCGCCGCCGCCGATGAAGCCGATCCCCGTGACCACCGCGGCGGCCACGCGGTCCCCTCCGGGGAACCCGAAGAAGCCGAACAGCGACATCGTGGTGAAAGCGCAGGCGCCGACCGTGACCAGGATATGCGTGCGGATGCCGGCGGGGTGGTCCGTCAGCTCTCTCTCCAGGCCGACCAGCCCGCCGAAGGCGAGCGCGAGCAGGATGCGGATGACGATGCGCCAGGAAGTGGTCATGACCGGGTGGCCGACGAATTCGATGATGAGGGCTATGGCTGCGGCCACGGCGAGCACCAGGGAGAAGACGATAAGTATCTTCCCGATTCCCCAGGAAGGATTGTTCTTAGTCTCGCCCGCCATCTGGTCCCTTCCGACCGGTCCGCTCGAGTCTCGAGTTTTTACTTCTTCGGTATCGAGGCGTCCACCTTCCGGGTAAGCGAACCGAGCTGTGAGCTGAAGCCGTCGATGGACGATTTGAGGCCGCTCGAGAGCTGACCGAGAGTTCCCGAGACGCTGGAGCTCTTCTGCTGAGACAGGCTGTTGAAAGCGGCGGTGTTACCCGATGCCAGCGCCTGGGACATCTGCTGCGACATGCTCCCAAGCTGCCCGGTCAGGGACTGCAGGCTGGCGCCGAACCGGCTGAGGTTGGCCGGCGCCGCCTTTAGGGACTTCAGTTGAGTGGCAAGTCCGGAGGCCCTGCTGGAGAGCAGCGACGTCAGCTGACGCTGGCGAGCGGGCGCGGGCGAACCGGAAAGCTCGCTGGCGCCAGCCTGCAGCTCGTCGACCTGCTGCGGGGTCGGCAGCGCCGACTTGACGTAGGCCACCTGTTCCGCCGCCTGCTTGGTCAGGTCATCCACGTAGGTGTAGTAGGACTCGATATCGGTGAGGAGGGCCTGGTACTCTTGCTGCGTCTGGGTCGCCTCGGTGGCCGCGGCGGACACCTAGGAGGCAGCCTGCTCGACCGAGGCGGTGGCTGCGGACACGTCGCTCTCGAGTTGCGTCACGGATTCGTCGGCTTGCTGGACCTCCTGCTGGTAGGCGGTCGCGTCGGCCATCGCCTGCAGGGAGGTGAGGTCGGTGATCTCCTCCCGTGTCGACAATCCAATACTAACGTCATGTATGGTAACGATTATCATTTTGAAAAGGTTCGCTCCCGGCCCCGTCGAACCTGATGGTATCATTCAGTGAGTTTGCTCAGTCTGCCGGCGGCGGAGGCGCGATGATCTACACCGTGACGTTGAACCCGACCCTCGATATCACCTACGTGCTGGCGAAGATCCAGTTCGGTGAGCCGGTCACGGCCGAGCAGGTTCTCAAGACACCCGGCGGAAAGGGCATCAACGTCTCCAGGGCCTTGCGCGCGATGGGCACGGACTCTGTGACCATGAGCATGGTAGGCGGGCACGTCGGGGACGAGGTCCTCGACCTGCTGCAGCGGGAGGGCCTGATACTGCAGATCGTGCGCATCAAGAACGAGACGCGGACCAACGTTGTCGTCTGGGGGCGGGAAGACGGCGATGAACTCATGATCAGGGCAGCCGGCCCCCCCGTGGAGCAGACGGAGACGGAGAGTATCAGCAACCTCGTCTTCCAGATAGCCGAGGCCCCCGAGATACTGGTGCTGTCCGGTTCGCTGCCGCCGGGGGTGAGCGACGATATCTACTACACCATCGCCAGGGAAGGCAAGTCGCGCGGGTCGAAGGTCGTGGTGGATTGCGAGGGCGCGCCGCTCGCCAGGGCCATAGAGGCCGCCCCCTACATGATCAAGCCGAACGTGGTCGAGTTCGCCGAACTCGCCGGACGCGAGTTCGCGGGTGAGGAAGACATGCTGGAGTTCGCCAGGACGCTCAACGACAAAGGCATCACGCTGGTGGTGATATCGATGGGGAAGGGCGGAGCGCTGCTCGTCTCCCGGGAGGCGACTCTTCGTGGAACCGTGCCGGAGGTGTCGGACGACGCCGTGGGCGCCGGCGATTCGATGGTCGCCGGCATGGTCATGGGCCT
>Ga0209744_1000821_pt1 | contig 10884 bp, 9 predicted proteins | sample BarGraNGADG00311_2_FD_184494 | JGI IMG/M metagenome (GOLD analysis project Ga0209744, IMG submission 184494) | Arctic peat soil microbial communities from Barrow, Alaska - Barrow Graham LP Ref core NGADG0004-311 (SPAdes) (version 2) | ecosystem: Environmental > Terrestrial > Soil > Wetlands >... | reverse complement strand
GAGCCAGGTCGCGTCGATCCTGCGCGGCAAGACCAAGCCGCAGTACACCCCGCACGTCGACACCGGCGATTTCGTGATCGTCGTGAACGCGGCGAAGGTGAAGCTCACCGGCAACAAGATCAACACGAAGTCCAAGTTCCATCACACCGGATGGATCGGGGGTCTCAAGGAGACGAAGTTCTCCGACCTGGCCGCGAAGAGGCCGGCGAAGATGGTCTCGGACGCGGTGAAGGGCATGCTGCCGAAGAACACACTCGGCCGTGCCATGGGCGCCAAGCTCAAGGTCTACCCCGGCCCAGAGCATCGGCATCAGGCGCAGAACCCGCGCCGGATCACTTTGGAGGGCTAGAAGGTATGGCTGAGGAAGCTGTCTATCTCGGGACCGGCCGCCGTAAGACGTCGGTCGCGCGAGTCCGCGTCAAGCCCGGCACGGGCCTTTACACGGTCAACGGCAAGTCCGCCGCCGACTACTTCGGCCATGCGCCGCTCCTGACCGTCATCGAGCAGCCGTTCAAGGCGACCGAGACCGTCGGCCGCTTCGACGTCATCGCGTCGATCCACGGCGGCGGGGTGTCCGGTCAGGCCGGCGCGCTCCGTCACGGTATCGCCCGTGCGCTGCTCGAGGCGGGCGAGGACTACCGCACCGAGCTCAAGAAGGCGGGCCTGCTGCGTCGCGACCCCCGTATGGTCGAGCGCAAGAAGTACGGCCTGAAGAAGGCCCGCAAGCGGCCGCAGTTCAGCAAGCGCTAGCCGCTGACAGCACGATGTGACGAGAGGCCCGCCGACGACCGGCGGGCCTCTCGCGTGTTCCGGCATGTCGGCCAGAACGGATATAGTAGGTACGTCTTCCCGACCGACAACGCGGCTTCCCATCGCCGCGACGACCTCCCGGGAGCCACGTAAAGATGACTCGACTCTTCGGCACCGACGGCGTGCGCGGGATCGCGAATGCGGAGCTCACCCCAGAGCTGGCCTTCAGCCTCGGCGAGGCCGCCGGGCACTTCCTCGGCGAGCGAGGTCGAGGGCGCATCGTCGTCGGGCGCGACACCCGTCGCAGCGGCGACATGCTCGAGGCGGCGCTCATCGCCGGCGTCTGCTCGGGAGGCGCAGACGCGATCGCCTGCGAGGTCGTCCCGACGCCGGCGGTGGCGTTCCTGACGCGGGAGTACGAGGCGGACGGCGGTGTCGTCATCTCGGCGTCGCACAACCCCGCCGAGTACAACGGCATCAAGTTCTTCAACCGCGACGGGTTCAAGCTCCCGGACGAGGTCGAGGACGAGATCGACTGCTTCGTGGCCGTTGATCGCGACTTGGTGCGGCCGACCGGCGCCGGGGTGGGACGCGTCGAGCGGCCGACAGACGCCATCGACCGCTACATCGCCCACGCCGTCTCGACGGTGTCAGGCGACCTGAAGGGCATGACCGTGGCGATCGACTGCGGTCACGGCGCGGCGTCGGTCTCGACACCTGAGGCGTTCCGGCGCCTCGGCGCCGAGGTCGTCACCATCAACTGCGAGTGGGACGGGATGGACATCAACCGCGACAGCGGGTCCACGCACCTCGGCCGGATCCTCGACCTCGTGCGCGCCGGCGGCATCGACCTGGGCCTCGCGCACGACGGCGACGCGGACCGGCTCATCGCGGTGGACGAGACCGGCGAGGCCATCGACGGCGACATCATCATGGCGATCTGCGCGAAGCACATGAAGGAGGCGGGGACTCTGACCCACGACACCGTCGTCGCCACCGTCATGAGCAACCTCGGCTTCGAGATCGCGATGCGCGACCTCGGCGTCATGGTCATCAAGACGAAGGTCGGGGACCGCTACGTGCTCGATCAGATGATCGCCTCGGGTGCCGTGCTCGGCGGCGAGCAGTCCGGTCACGTGATCTTCCTCGACCACAACACGACCGGGGACGGGCTCGTCACGGCGCTGCAGCTCGCTTCCATGGTTCGCGCGTCAGGCAAGCCGCTGTCGCAGCTCAAGCAGATAATGACCCACTACCCGCAGGTCCTGGTGAACGTATGCGTCGAGGACCGCACGCGGCTGGGGACCAGCGAGGCGCTGCTCGAGGCGATCGCCGCCGCCGAGCGCGAACTCGGCGACGAAGGTCGCGTGCTCGTGCGGGCGTCCGGTACCGAGCCTCTCGTGCGCGTCATGGCCGAGGCGGCCGACGCCGCGGCGGCGCAGGAGGTCGTCGACCGGCTAGTCGCGGTCGTGCGCAGCGAGCTGGGGTGACGCCGTTACGCCACCGTTGCGTCCCGCAGGCGACCTCGGGGCGGCGGTCCTGATAGACTGGCACGGTACGACAGCAGCCGACGGAAGGACGCGGGCACACAGCGGGGATGCATCATCCAAGCGCCGGGACTGGCGGGAAAGATGCCAGTCGACGAGGCGGAGGCTCATCGAAGTATTCGGCGGATGGCCTCCCGGCCCACCGGGGTCGTGACGGTACCGACAAAGTCCGCGGGTGACCGCGGAGACAGAACGGTGCCGATCCGGTCGGCTAAAGCCCGAGACGGGCGACGCCGCAACACCGCGAGCCCCCGCTCGCTCCGAGCCCTCCACGAGGCAGGCGCCGCTCGGCGCCGCACATCTTGAAGGAGGCAGAAATGTGCGGGATCGTAGGGTACGTAGGCCCGAGACAAGCCACGGACGTCCTGCTCGCGGGACTCGCGAGCCTCGAGTATCGCGGCTACGACTCGGCGGGCGTGGCCGTGCTCGACGGTGACGGGCTCACCGTCATGCGCCGCGTGGGCAAGCTGGTCAACCTTCGCGAGGCCGTGGCCGAGTCGCCCGTGCGCGGCACGCTCGGCATCGGCCACACGCGTTGGGCGACGCACGGACGGCCCACCGAGCGCAACGCCCACCCCCACACGGACTGCACCGGCACGGTCGCCGTCGTGCACAACGGCATCATCGAGAACTACGTCGAGCTTCGCGACGAGCTGGCCCGCGAGGGCCACACGCTGCGCTCCGAGACGGACACCGAGACGGTCGCCCACCTCGTGGAGAAGTGCTACGACGGCGACCTCACCGAGGCCGTGCGCAAGGCGACGGCGCGTCTGGAGGGCAGCTACGCCCTCGCCGTCGTACACCGCGACCACCCGTGCACCGTCATCGCGGCGCGGAAGGACTCGCCGCTCATCATCGGCGTCGGCAAGGGGGAGAACATCGTCGCCAGCGACATCCCGGCGGTGCTGAAGCACACGCGCGAGGTGCTCGTGCTGGAGGACGGCGACGTCGCGACCGTGACTCCCGACCGTGTCGTCGTGACCGGTGCGGACGGCAGCGTGCGCACGCCCGAGATGATGCACGTCGACTGGGACCTCGCCGCCGCCGAGAAGGGCGGTTACGACGACTTCATGCTCAAGGAGATCAACGAGCAGCCGACGGCCGTCACCGAGACGCTGCGAGGCAGGATGGGCGCCGACGGGACCATCCAGCTCTCCGAGCTCGACATGACGCCCGAGCAGATCCGCGCCATCCGGCGCGTCTACGTGATCGCGTGCGGGACAAGCTACCACGCCGGCCTCGTCGGCAAGCACCTGATCGAGAAGTGGGTGCGCATGCCGGTGGAGGTCGACGTCTCATCGGAGTTCCGCTACCGCGACCCGATCATCGGCGAGGACACGATGGTCGTCGCGATAACGCAGTCGGGCGAGACGGCCGACACGCTCGCGGGCGTGCGCGAGGCGCGCGCGGCGGGCGCGAAGGTCATGGCGATCAGCAACGTCGTGGGCAGCCGCGTGACGCGCGAGGCCGATGGCGTCATCTACACGCACGCGGGGCCGGAGATCGGCGTCGCGGCGACCAAGACGTTCACCGCGCAGCTGGCCGCGCTCTACGTGCTCGCGCTGCACCTCGCGCAGGTGCGCGGAACGCTTCCCGCCGAGCGGATCGCCGGGATCTGGGGGGAGCTCGCGGCCATACCGGCCAAGGTCGCCGAGATCCTGCGCGACACCTCGGCCATCGAGGAGACGGCCCGCGTGTATCAGGACGTGGTCAGCTCGCTGTTCCTCGGCCGTGGCATCGGTGTGCCGATCGCGATGGAGGGCGCGCTGAAGCTCAAGGAGATCAGCTACATCCACGCCGAGGCGTACGCCGCCGGCGAGATGAAGCACGGCCCGATCGCGCTGATCACCCCGCAGGTGCCGGTGGTCGTCGTCGCGACCAGGAGCCACGTGTACGACAAGGTCGTCAGCAACGTGCAGGAGGTCCGTGCCCGGGGCGCCGAGGTCATCGCGGTGGCGACGGCGGGCGACGAGGAGATCCGGCGTCATGCCGAGCACGTGCTGTACGTGCCGGAGACGGCCGAGGAGCTATCGGCGATCCCGACGGCGGTGCCGCTCCAGTTGCTGGCGTACCACGTCGCCAAGCTGCGCGGCTGCAACGTCGATCAGCCCCGGAACCTCGCGAAGTCGGTGACCGTGGAGTGAGCGTGATCGTCGGGCTGGGCGTCGACATCATCGAGATCGGCCGCATGCGGCGCGCGCTCGCGCGGCACCCGCGGATGCGCGAGCGGTGCTTCTCGGCCGAGGAACGGGCGTACTGCGAGGGGCGCAACCGGCCCGAGGTCCACTACGCGCTGCGCTTCGCCGCCAAGGAAGCCGTGCTCAAGGCGCTGGGGACCGGTTTCGCGGGCATGCGCTTCACCGATGTGGAGGTCGTGCGCGACCCGAAGGGCCGCCCGGTGCCGCAGCTCGCGGGGCGGGTCGCCGGTCTCGCCGCGGAGTCGGGTATCGCCGAGATCATGCTGTCGCTGTCGTACACGCGCGACAACGCGGTCGCGTCGGCCGTCGCCATGACGGCGGACCCCGGGAACACCGCGGAGCCGACGCCGCGGCAGCGTATGGCGGCATCGTTCAAGGACGCCCGCGCCATCCTCGATGAGGTGGACGCGGAGGAGTAGGCCGGCCGGAGGGGGAGCCCTATGCTTTACGCGCTGAACGTCGATGAGATGCGGACGGCCGAGGAGCGCGCGGTGGCCGAGGGCGGGCCGACGCCGGCGGCGCTGATGGAGCGCGCCGGCGCGGCCGTGGCGACCGACGCGGCGGCGGGCGTGCCCGCCGGGCGGATCGCCGTGGTCTGCGGCAAGGGCAACAACGGCGGGGACGGCTGGGTGGCGGCGCGCGAGATGCTGATCGCCGGCCGCGACGCGTTCGTGCTGACGCTCGTCGACCCTGCGGAGCTCAGCTCTCCCGCGAAGGAGGCGGCGCAGGCCGCGATCGCGGCGGGCGTCCCGTGGAATCGGCCCGACTCCCACGCCGAGCTCGTGCGCGGATTGACGGAGGCCGTGCTCGTCGTCGACGCGATCTTCGGCTTCGGCTTCCGCGGGCCGGTGCGCGAGCCGTACGCGCGCGCCATCGCGGCCATCAACGACGCGCATGCCGCCGTGCTCTCCGTCGACGTGCCGTCGGGCGTCGAGGCCGACACGGGGACCGTCACCGGTGACGCCGTGCGTGCCGACGTCACGCTCACGTTCTCCGCGCCCAAGGTCGGGCTCGTGCAGTATCCGGGTGCCGCCTTCTCGGGGGAGGTGCGGGTCGCGGACATCGGCGTGCCGCGCGAGATCATCGACGAGGTCGGGGGGGTCGAGCTGCTCGATCAGGACGACTACCTGGACCTGTTCCCGTTCACGCCGGCCGACGCCCACAAGGGCTCGCGCGGCCGCGTGCTCGTGGTCGCGGGCTCGCGCGGCATGACGGGAGCGGCCGCGCTGGCGGCGGAAGCGGCGCTCAAGGCGGGCGCCGGTTACGTGCTGCTCGCATGTCCCGACTCGCTCGTCGAGACGCTTGCGTGCAAGCTCACCTCCGTCGTCATCCGTCCGCTGCCCGAGTCCGAGCGAGGCGTGCTGGCCGCCCGGTCGGCCGAGGAGGTTCTGCGCCTCGCCGAGGGCTACGACGCCGTAGTGCTCGGCCCGGGTCTCACGACCGCCGAAGGGCCGGCCGCGGTGTCGCGCCGCCTGGTCGCGGAGCTGGTCGCGCCGCTCGTCGTCGACGCGGACGCCCTGAACGCCCTCGCCGCGGCCGGCGGAGCGCAGGAGGTTCTCGCCGCAAGACGGTCGGCCACCGTCGTGACGCCGCACCCCGGCGAGCTGGCGCGCCTTCTCGGCGTGGATACCGGTGAGATCCAATCGGACCGCCTCGCGTATGCCGCGCGGCTCGCCTCGGCGGCCGTCACGTGCGTGCTGAAGGGTGCGGGGACGGTCGTGGCGGGCGAGGGGAGGCGCCTCATCAACATGAGCGGCAACGCCGGCATGGCGACGGCGGGGAGCGGCGACGTCCTCGCGGGTGTGCTCGGCGCGCTGCTCGCGAAGGGGATGACGCCGTTCGAGACGGCCGCTCTCGGCGCGTATCTGCACGGTCGTGCCGGCGACCACGCGGCGCGCGCGCTCACCGAGGAGTGCGTCACCGCGACGGACATCCTGGGCGCCATCCCGGACGCGGTCGGCGAGCTCCTCGGGCGGGTAGTGCCCCCGGGCACGACCGATGAGTGATAATGGGATGAGACCGAACCCCCGACATGGAGGCGACATGGCCACCACCACCGCCAGGGACATCATGACCGCCGACCCCGTGACCGTCACTCCCGACACACCGGTCGGGGATGCCGCGAAGCTGATGGTCGAGAAAAAGATCGGCGCGCTGCCGGTCGTGGAAGGCGAGAAGCTCGTCGGGCTCGTGACGGAGGGCGACCTCATCATGGCCGACGTGAAGGTCGAGTTCCCCACGTACATCGACCTGCTCTCGGGCTTCATCTTCTACCCGCCGTCGGTCCGCCGCTTCGAGAACGAGATCAAGAAGCACGTGGCCGCCGAGGTGAAGGACATCATGACGCGCGAGCCCGTCACGGTGAGCGCGGGAGCGACGGTCGAGGACGTGGCGACGCTGATGGTCGACCGCGACGTGAGCCGGGTGCCCGTGCTGGACGGCGAGAAGCTGGTCGGCATCGTGAGCAAGTCCGACATCGTGCGCTCGCTGGCCGCCGAGGGGTAGCCGATGGGCTACCGGCGCCAGGCGTGGGTCGATGTCGACCTCGATGCCGTCGAGCGCAACGTCCGAACCCTGAAGGCGCTCACTGCTTCCGGCACCCGCTTCATGGCGGTCGTGAAGGCAGACGGCTACGGTCACGGCGCCCTGCGAGCCGCCCAGGCGGCTTTGCGCGCCGGGGCCGACCGGATCGGCGTCGCGACGATCGAGGAAGCGCTCGAGCTGCGCATGGCCGGCGTGACCGCGAGCCTGCACGTCCTGTCCGAGCCGCCCGTCTCCGCGGCGGACCTCGTCGTCAGGTACGACATCGTCCCCGCACTCTACTCGGCCGAGTTCGCGGCGGCGCTGGATGCCGCCGCGACGGCGACCGGATCGGTCGCGCCCTACCACCTGAAGGTCGACACCGGCATGGGACGCATCGGCGTGCGCGCGGAGGACGCCGCGAACCTGGCGCTGGAGCTGAGGGGTTCGGCGGGCATCCGGATGGAGGGTGTCTTCACCCACTTCGCGACGGCCGACGTTCCCGGCGACTGGGAGTTCGACCGCCAGATGGAGCGCTTTCGCGGGGTCCTGCTGAAGCTCAAGTCCGAGGGCATCGACGCCGGGACCGTGCACGCGGCCAACACGGCGGCGACCATCCTACACCCCGAGACGCATCTCGATATGGTGCGGTGCGGGATCGGCATCTACGGCCTGCATCCCGACCGCTCGACGTACGGCCGCATCGAGCTCGCGCCGGCGATGTCCGTGAAGGCGCGCGTGTCGCAAGTGAAGCGCATCGGCATGGGCGACGGCGTAGGCTACGGCTTCACGTACCACGCGTCGGCGCCGACGACGATCGCCACTTTGCCTCTCGGTTACGCCGATGGCGTGCACCGCGTCGTCTCGAACCGGGCGGACGTCCTCATCGGCGGGCACCGGTGCCGGCAGGTCGGCCGCGTGGCGATGGACCAGCTCATGGTGGAGGTGCCCGAGCGGCAGTCCGTCCGTCCGGGAGACGAGGCGGTGCTCGTGGGGGCTCAGGGCGGCGAGACGATCACGATGGATGAGCTGGCGGAACACGCTCAGACCATCAACTACGAGCTGGCGTGCGGCTTCTCGCTCCGGATGGAGCGTCGCCACCTTGGGGCTGAACGTCACTGATCCCTCTCGGCAGGACGGTCCATATACCCGGCGATCCGCTTTCTTGAGCCGGGCAGCAGGAATTCGGCCGCTCGTGGCGAAAATCACAACCAAGGGCGAGATGCCGTGAGGCTGACGAGCCGCACATGCGGGTCCCGCAGCCGGGGACGGGGTCATAAGGGGGCACCGGGCCGGGAGGCCTATTCCCATGCTCAGTCGCGCGTAGCATGGCGCCGGGACTGCGAAGGAGGAGTACGTGAAGGATAAGGTCCTGGAGGAGATCCGGTTCCAGCAGAACGCCGCAAAGCACGATTCCAACTCTCCGCTCTTCTTGATCCGCGAAAAGGAGATGGAGATGTCGGGCCGCGTGCTGGCCGCCAAACAGGAGGCGGAGCGCACGGTGGCCGAAGGTCGTCGCAAAGCGGCCGAGATGATCAGCAAGGCCGAGACCGAGGCGGAGGCGATGGCGCGCGACCACGAGGTCAAGCGCATAGCTGACGCTGAGAAAGAGGCAGCAACGACGAGGGCAGGACTTGCGGAAGAGACGGCTCCACTCGTGGCGCTCATCGCAGAGCGCCACGACAAAGCGGTCGCCGCCGTCGTCGAGATCGTGTCGAGCTTGTAGTCGTCAACACCGGCCGCATAAGGACCTGCACGTCGGTCAGGCGGCAGGAAGGGGGTGATCACGCATGCTGGTGCCCATGGCAAAGGTAGAGGTCATCGGTCCGAAGAGTCGCTTCTTCGACGTGGTGAGCCTCGTGCACGAGCAGGGCAAGCTGCACATCGAGGACCTGACGAACAAGATCGCGTCGGGCGAGATGCCGCTCGACAAGATGGAGGTCGTTTCAGGGCAGCAGGCCGAGCGTGATCGAATGGAGGAACTGCTGATCCGCGTTCGGGCCATCATCAAGGCGCTCCACCTCCCCGGAACGACCATCGACGAGGCTCAGCGGCAGAAGGAGTACCTGCGTCTTTGGAAGATGGATACGCAGGAGCTCGGCGACGAGATCGCCTCGGTCATCCATGAGGTCGAGGGACGCACGTCGGACCTCACCTCTTCGCAGTCATCGCTCGAGGGCGAGATGGAGCTGCTCTCCCGCTATGAGCCGATCCTCGCCAAGATCCAGCCGCTGGCCAAGCAGATCGTCACCACGGGCGCGTTCGACTCGGTGGCACTGCTCTTCGAGCGCCGCTACAAAGGCGCGCTCGACCAGCTCAAGGAAGAGCTCGACCGGATCACGCACAAGCAATGCGAGATCGTCTCCACCGACGTCGACGAGGACACGACCGCGGCGATCGTGGTGTTCAACCGCAACTACGCCGAGCCGGTCCACAAGTTCCTCGCGATGGAGAACGTGAACCAGATCCGTCTCCCCTCGGATTTCCAGAACATGCCGTTCGACGTGGCGTACGACGTCATCCGTGAGCGCCGGAAGGCCCTGCCGACCAAACTCAAGGACGTCCGCGGCGAAGTCGCCTCCATATCCGCGACGTGGTACCTGAAGTTCGCCACCATCCGGGACGTGCTCGCCGACAAGCTCGACGAGATCAAGGCGATCCCGAAGTTCGGTCAGACCGAGTTCGCATTCGTCATGAGCGGCTGGTTGCCCGTGAACGACCTGCCGGAACTCCGCAAGTCGCTCGCGGCCCGGTTCGCCGATGAGATCATCGTCACGCAGGTAGCGATCTCCGAGGAGGAGTACGAGGACACGCCCGTCGCGGTCCAGAACTCCAGGCTCGTCGCGCCGTTCGCGACGCTGCTGCCGCTCCTCGGCGGCGGTATGCCGAGGTACGGGACGATCGACCCGACGTGGTTCATCGCGCTGTTCTACCCGCTCATCTTCGGCATGATCGTGGGCGATGTCGGCTACGGCTTGATCATGCTCGGCATCGTGCTGTACCTGCACTTCGCGAAGAAGGACAACCCGGGCGTGCAGCTCGCGACGTCGATCCTCGGGCCGGCCGCGACGATGGCGGTGGCCTTCGGTTTCGTCTACGGCGAGATCTTCGGCGATCTCTTCCTGAACCTCGGCTTCATCCACCCGTTCCCTCTGTTCGGCGTCCAGCTTCCGTTCGATCGGGTCAAGCTGGTGCAGGTCTTCATGATCATCGCCGTCTGCGTCGGCCTGCTGCAGGTCATGTTCGGCCTGATCGTCGGCGTGATAAACGGGATCCGCACGAAGCACATCAAGCACGTCTACGAGAAGGGCGGCATGCTCACGGTTCTCACGAGCGCCGCGCTCCTGCTCATGTTCGGCATCTTGGGCATCTCCAACACCATGGCACCGCCGTGGGGTTCGGTCATCACGGTGTTCCTTTCGCTCGCTGTCATGGTCGGGTTCGTTTTCGCGGGTATGGGCGGCCCCATGGGGCTCGTCGACTCGATCGGTCAGATCGCCAACGTGATGAGCTACATCCGAATCATGGCCGTCGGACTAGCGGGAGCCATCTTCGCGAACGCCATCAATGCGATGTCCACCAAGATGGGCCTCGCGGCGGGCCTGGTCATCGGCATCATTCTGCACTCGCTGAACTTCGTGATCGCGGCGTTCAGCCCGAACATCCACGCTCTGCGTCTCAACTTCCTGGAGTTCTTCGGGAAGTTCTATGAGTCGGCGAAACATCAGTACAGTCCGTTCCAGAAAACCGGAGGTGAAAAGAGCGCATGATCAAGAATCGGCTCGCAAGGAAAGTGGTGTTTGGTCTCACGTTCTTCGGGGTGATGCTCGTGCCGGCGATGGCGATGGCCGCTGAAGCCGCAGGAGCCG
>Ga0209744_1000815_pt1 | contig 10906 bp, 9 predicted proteins | sample BarGraNGADG00311_2_FD_184494 | JGI IMG/M metagenome (GOLD analysis project Ga0209744, IMG submission 184494) | Arctic peat soil microbial communities from Barrow, Alaska - Barrow Graham LP Ref core NGADG0004-311 (SPAdes) (version 2) | ecosystem: Environmental > Terrestrial > Soil > Wetlands >... | reverse complement strand
CTCTGCAGCTCGAAGGTCCCGGCGGATTCGATGCCCGTGATCAGAATGCCGTCCTTGCGCCGCAGCGTGGTTTCAAGCTCGCCGGCCTGAGCGGGCCCCTCCAGGGTGGTGACTAAGCTGCCACGGCCCCCGGAGTCGGCCCTGATCGCGAGCTCCGAGGTGGTCTTGCCGATGACCTCGGCGGGCGCGTAGCCCAGGAGCTGCGTGAAGCCCTCGTTGACTTCGAGGAGCGTGCCGTCGCTGAGCTTGGTGATGGCCATGAGGTCCGGGGAGGCGTGGAAGGCGGCGGCGAACTTCTCCTCGGACTCGCGCAGCTCGCGTTCGGCACGTACCCGCTCGCTGATGTCGTGATCGGTGATGGAGAGCGCCGTGATCTCGCCCGCGGCGTCGCGGATCGGGGAGAGCGTGAACGCCACGTCGACCAGGCTGCCGTCCTTGTGCAGGCGCTGCGTCTCGAAACCGAAGCCGCGATCCCCGCGAAGCATGCGCTTGATGACTTCCTGCGTCTCACCCTCGCGTCCCGGCGGGATCAGGATCGTCCCTTTGCATCCGATCGCCTCCGCCGCCGCGTAGCCGTAGAGCGCCTCTGCGGCGGCGTTCCAGTCTGTGATCACCCCCGCCAGGTCCCTCGAGAACACGGCGTATTGCGAGGACGCTGCGATGAGCGCGAGCCGGGCCACCTGCCGCCGCGCCTCCTGGGCCTCCGCGGTGTCGCGGGCGGCGGCGAACACTGCCTGCAGTTCGCCGCTCTCGTCCCGGTAGACGGTGGCGTTGTACACGACGTCGGTGAGCCTGCCGGAGACGTGGCGAAGCGCGAGAGGGTATTCGCTGAGAAGACCCTCCTCGAGGACTCTCTTGAAGGTCGCCCGCGCCTCCTCGGGCTCCCTAAAGCAGTCCGCAAAGTCAGTGCCGATCAGTTGGTCGCGGGGGATGCCGGTGGCCTCCTCGGCGGCCGCGTTCACGTCGGTGATCTTGCCCTGCGGGTTGGTGCTGACCAGCGGGTTGACGCTCGTCTCGATGAGACTGCGGGCGTAACGTGCAGCCTCGCTCGCGCTATCGCCTCTGCCCTCTACCATGGCGCGCGCTGATGGCGGCCCGACGATCGTGCCGTGCGCGTCAGGCACCGCCGAGATGTTGAGTGAGACAGGAAGGTGTGCGCCGTCCTTGCGCAGGCGCTGCGCACCGTGGTCGTTCTGCCAGAGCCAGCCTAGCGTCATCTTCATCGTGGCACCCCTCGCGGCTGCCGTGGAGCCAGCGTGCTGCCAGGTCTCTTTCCGGTCTTCATCCTCAGACACCTTGCTGAAGCCCTCTTGCCGACCCTGTGCGAGGTCGGCGCGAACTTGGCAAGCCCCGTGATACGTCCTTGGCTGCCAGCCCACATCATCGGCAGCGCGCGGTCGCAACTTGAGTTTGCGAGAAGGCCAGGGTTTGGGCGCACGTGGATTCGAACCACGGACCGCGTCCATGTCAGGGAAGCACTCGTAGCGGCTGAGCCGAGCTTTCGCTGCAGGGAGATGCCGACCACCCCGCTTCCCGCGCCCTACCCTTGCCGCACCGTACTCCTCACCCTCCGCGCCCCCCACGTCCAGTCCTCGACCCGGTAGCCTGGCTCGCGCGGAACGCCGCTCATGACGAGCCCGTGCCGCCGGCGCAGCGAGCGGACCGCCTACCGGATGTTAGTGTGGTCAGCGCTCACAGGTTTGCCAAACCTCCCCGGCCTGCTTTCCTGCTGCACATGGCGGTGGCTCCGGCGCGATGCCGACGCCACCGCGGTGCGACGAACCTAGACGCCAGCCCCCTCCTTCAACCAGCCCTCTCGTTCAAGCTGCTCGCGGACGGCGTCCGCCTCGTCGGGATCGCCGACGTACATGACTCCGATCACGTCGCCCAGCGCGTTGACCCGCTGGAGCGCGCTGTCATGCAGCCGGTCCAGCAGCTTGTCGCCTTGCCGTTCACAGTCCCGGCACAGCGACCGCGCCTGGCCACCCTTGTTCGCGCCGTTGCTGGGCGGTTCCGCCGCGTCACCGAGCCGGGGTGACTTGCGTGTCGACCATCCTTCTCGCTCAGCAGCAGCTCAGTCCCCGCAGGGCACAGAGCACCGAAATGCACGTGATGACCGGCGTCATGCCACAGGTAGCGGTCGAGGACGACGACGCTCTCGGCCATCGACGCGAGCCTCCTCACCTCTGGGTAGATCTTCCGCTGCGCGTCCTCACAGAGCGGGTCCTGGATGCTACGAAGATTGATCAGCATGGCCTCTCCTTGCCTCTCCTGTTGGTTACTGTCTTCAATGGTTGGTGCGCCCGGGCGAGCGCCCTTTGACACCGCGGAGGCAGTCGGAAGTCAGCGCAGCTGCCGAGCTGCATGTGACAGATTCGTTGACCTGCCGCCGCCGTTGCTGTGACCGGTGGTGCCCGCGGGGACCGACCGCCCATCATGCCACCTCCGTGCTCCCACGGTCCCGAGGTCCGAGCCCGATCTCGCCGGCCCGCTTGAGGCGCTCGCTCTGCGCGTTGACGAGGTCCTCGAACCGCTGAGCCAGGGCTTCGGTTGTGACTGGCGAGCCCGTCATGAACGTGCCGCTCACCTGGAAGCGTTGTGGGGTGGCGAGGCCGAGGAGCTCAATGAGGTCGCGCTGCACAAGCCGAGCGGTGCGTAGGTCGCCCTTGGTGATGGCTTTGGCGAAGAGCAGCTCGAGGGCGCCCTTGGCCTTGCCCAGCTCGAGCTCGACGTCATGGTTGGCGAGCTCCTGGATGCGCTCCGTCGCCCTCGCGATGATCATGTCGACCGAGCGCACGTTGCCGCCCCAGCCCTGCTTTGCTGCATGCTGTTGGATGCCGCGCCTGGGCACCCGGTTCAGAAGCAGCTCCGCGACCTCGGCGATGCGCTGCTCGATCTCGGCCTTGGTCGACTTCCTAGCCACGCTGCGCCTGCTTGCCCGTGAAGCGTTCCCAGCGTGCCACTGCAGCGTCGACGAAGGCCGGGGCCTGCTCGAGGGCGTAGCAGCGCCTGCCCCCCATCTCGGCGGCGATGAGCGCCGTTCCGGAGCCCGAGAAGGGCTCGTAGATGAGGCCGCCGGGCTTGGTGTGATAGGTGATGGGACGGCGCACGAGGTCGACCGGCTTCTGCGTCGGGTGCAGGCCGCTGGCGTCATCCTCGATGGCGCTGGCGATCTCCCACACGGCCCGCGAGTCGGCCGGCGGCTTCATCTTGGGCATGTGCCCTTCGGGCCAGCCGTACATGATGGGCTCGTAATCCCACATGAAGTGGCTGTAGGTGAGCACCGCCCGGGTCTTCTTCCAGATCAGCACCTGGTGGGGCAGCAGGCCGACCTCGCGCCAGGCCTGCCAGATGACCTCGGTGCGCATGATGCCGAAGCACTGGTAGATGGCAGCGCCGTCGGTCAAGGCGTTCTGAAGCGCGGCCGTGAGGAAGTCGACGTAGAACTCGACTGAGTGCTCGTGGTCGATGTAGGCGTCCCAGTGTTTGTCTTTGCTGGCCGCGCCCTTGTTGGCGACGCTCGAGGGGTGCTGCCCGCCCTGGTAGTCCACCAAGTACGGCGGGTCCGTCGCCATGAGCACGGCGCGCTCGCCGTTCATGAGGCGTTCCACGTCCGCCAGGTCGGTGGCGTCGCCGCAGAGCAGGCGATGGGAACCGAGCAGCCAAAGATCGCCGGACTTCGTGACCGGCTCATCTGGAGGTTCGACGACCTCGTCCGGGTCGGTCAGCCCGGCGGTCGGCTCCGCAAGGAGGGCGGCGATCTCGTCGCCGTCGAAGCCGCAGAGCGCTGGGTCGAAGTCGAGCTCAAGCAGCGCGGCGATCTCCGCGGAGAGCAGCGTCTCGTTCCAGCTCGTCTCCTCGGCAGTGCGATTGTCGGCGAGGCGGTAGGCCTTCGCCTCCGCCGGCGTGAGGCCTCGAGCGACGTGCACGGGGACCTGCTTGAGCCCCAGCTGCTGCGCCGCCAGCAGGCGCGTGTGACCGGCGATGATGACGCCTTCCTCGTCGACGACGAAGGGCTGCTGCCAGTCGAAGCTCTTGATGCTGTTGGCGGTCTTCCTGACCGCGTCCTCATCGGCAATTCTGGGATTCTCATCGTAGGGTACGACCCGCTCGATGGGCCACATCTCGACCGTGAAGGGCGTCCCCGCTCGCGGCTTCATCTGACCTCACTCCGGTAGGTGCGGAACCGCCCCCAGGCGAAGCGCTCGTACCGAGTGACCGCGGCACGCAGGGCGGCGAGGTCGCCGCTCCAGTAGGCCTCGGTGATGGCGGCGTCGGCCCGCTGCCATCGCGGCGAATCGGTGGGGCAGCCGATGGGCCAGCAGTCCGCGAGTCTGCTCATGGCCGCGCAGACGATGTCGAGGGCCTCGTCGCGGCGGGCGAGGTAGGCCAGCAGTTCAGGTTTCGCCGCGAGCAGCTCGGCGCGGAAGGCGTCGGGCACCGGAGCGTGAGTCACGGATGTGGCCCGCAGATGCGTCCCGTCGGCGTGCGCCGAAAGCAGCAGGCCGTGCGCCGAGGCCCGGGCGATGAGGTCGGCGAGGTCGGTCATATGAGCAGCTCCCCGTCGTCAGGAACCGCCGCCGCAGAGACGCTGGGGGCGAGCACGAGGTCGGCACCAACCGCGCCCCCCCCTGCGCTGACGAGGGCCGCGTAGGCGGCCACGATGCCGTCGACGTCGGCCTCCTCGATGAGCACGTCCCGAGCGGTATGGCCGTCCTCCAGCGGGCTGACGATGCCGATCCGCTCCAGCCAGCTCAGCGTCGTCACAGCTTCGTCGTCGCTGCAGCCACATCGCCTGGCGACCATGCGAATGGATGCCCCGCGGGTCGCTACGACGACACTTGTCGCCTGCCGGAACAAGTCCACGGCGACAGGCGGGATTGCGAGTTCGTCGGGGTGGTCGCCCTCGTCGACATCAAGGGGTGCGACGGCACAGTCAACAACGAGGCCGTCCCTGGTACCGTCGAGATCGGGGCCTGAGGGCTCGGCGTCGTCGAAGGTGTCCCGTCCTTTTCCGTGGTCATCTTTGACGTCGTCAAGGCTGAGCGCGCCTTGCACATGATCATCTTTGGAGCCTCGATCATCACCAGGGTCAGTCGGCTCGGACGGTCGGTGGTCATCCCCGGGGGGTTCCGTCGTGCCAAAGGTGCTCATCCCCGCTCCACGGTCGAGCCCAGAATCGCCAAAGGTGACAAAGGTGCTCACGTCTTGGGGACGAGTGTCTTGGGAGGCTTCGGCCCCAACAGGGTCTTCGGGCAGCGACCAGAGCCACGCGCCTTGATAACCCTGCTTGGCCTTCCGCACGTGCAGGTCGCCGGCGGCGCGGCGCAGTGTGCTCTTGCTGATGTCGTAGCCGCTAGCGGTTCTGAGGAGCGTGGCGACCGGCACCGGGCCGTCGGCCAGCTCATCGCGGAGGAAGTCCTTTGCCATCTCGCGCTCGCTGCGCTCCTCGTGGTCGACGCTGCGGGTGGTGAAGGCAGCGGCGGCGTCGAGGGTGACGGGCAGCTCATCGAAGACCACGCCCTCCTCACCGATGCCAAAGCCGAGGCCCTCGGGCATGGCGGCGATGTTGCACTTGACCGGCACGAACACCCGGCGGCCCTCAACCTCCGGGTCGGCGGCGACGCCGTGCACGATGCGGGCGGCGGCCACAAAGTCGAGAGAGCCGCTGGCGCGGTAGAGGGCGTTGGAGGAGGTGCCCTTGTTCAGGTGGTGGACGGCGAGAACAGCGGCGTGCGTGGCGGCGGCGACGTGAGCCAGCGGCGAGAGCACGCCGCGCACCTCGGCGGCCTTGTATGAGTCGATGCCGCCGAGGAAGGCGTTGAGCGGGTCGACGATGACCAGGGCGGCGTCCTTCTCAACAATGGCCTCGCGCAGAAGATCGACGTGCATCTTCAGCGAGAAGGGTTGCGCAGGCTCGGCCCCGTCCATCAGCACCCCGTCGATCAGCGTGATGCGGGAGACGTCCGCACCGAGGCGATCGAGCCTCGGTCGGATAGTATCGGCGGCGTCATCCTCGGCGCTGACGATGAGCACCTCGGCGGGCGTCGCCCGGCCTCCCTCGGGCCACAAGCCGCCGCGAGAGATGACGGCGCACATCCACAACGTCAGGTAGCTCTTGCCGAGTCCGGGATCGCCGGCCACTACCGAGAGCTTGCCGCGCGGGATGCGGGCCTCCCAGAGCCACTCGACGGGCACCGCGACGACCTCCGCCATCGGCACGAGTTTGAGGCGCCGCGACGGGGGCGCTGCCCCCTGTGGCGGCGCAGCGGCATCGTCCTTCGGTGCGGGTGCTCCGACCTCGACCTGACCGACGTTGACGAAGTCCTCGAGCGTCTTGCCGGCGGCCAGGTGGTCGGCGGCATCCTTGCCCACCGCGGCCTCAACGATGCGCACAGCGGCCGCGCAGGACTCCAGGGAAGCCGCTATCGCGGCGGCGTGGTCGTAGCCGGGCTTGTCGCGGTCGGCAACGATGGTGACGTCGGCGCCGTGCAGGAAGGGGCTGAACTCGTCGCGCCACCTGCCGGCGCCGTGTGGGTTGCAGGTGGCGATGCCGCCGGCGCTGACGATGGCCTCGACGTCCTTCTCGCCCTCGCAGACGAAGACCGGCTGACGGGCGGCCACGGCGGCGATGAGCTCGGGCAGGCGGTAGAGCACGCGACACACGTCGCCGAGCTTCCAGACCCAGTCGCCGTGGCCATCGGGGCGCCGCTGCAGGAAGTCCTTGGGCTCGTAGCGGATGACCTGATAGAGCCGGTTCCCATCTTCGTCGCGGTAGGTGTACGTGGCCGCGATCTTGCGTGTCTTCTTCATCACGACAAGCGGCTCGTTGGGCTCTTCTTTGTCGCCCATGAGATCGGCCATCGTGAGGCCGAACGCGGCGACGATGTCTTCGGTACGACAGCCGGCGTGACAGGACAGCACGACGCCGCCGTTGCGGGCGGCGCTGATACTCAGACTAGGGCGACGGTCGCCGCGACCTTGTCCGTGGTCGCGACAGGGACACGAGGCGAGCACGGCGCCGTCGTCTAGGCGCTTGACTCGCGATGGTTGCGCGCGTAAGAGGAACGTATCGAGGTCCATAGCTTGTCCAGTCAGGAGCCGGATGCGCGGCGCCTCTGCGCCGCACATCCGGCTTCCGGATGTCAGAACGGCATGTCCTCGTCGCCGCCGGCGACTTCGTCGTCGTCGTCAACATGGACGTCGTCATCCGACGGCAGGAGCCGCAGGACGCGGTTCGTCTTCTCGCCGTTGTCCTTGCGCACCTCGACGGTCACCTCGGCCTTGAAGATGTGGCTCTGGAGGTCGTCCCACTCCAGAGCGAACGGGTCTACGACGACCTCGCCGATGAGCTTCTTTAGAGTCCAGATCAGCTCAGGCGCCGTGCTCGGCCAGGCGCGCAGCTTGCGGCCCTTGTACTCGCCGCCCAGCACCTTGAACTGGAAGCACAGGCGCTCGGGATTGTTCTCCTGCTGGTCGATGGCTGTGATCTTGACCGTGTACTCGCCTTCGGGGATCAGGTTCTCGACGTCGGCGTCCTGGTATGCCTGGGCGACTGCGGTGGTCAGCACCTTGGTCATCGTGTCTCCTTACTCGTGGTCGTGGCTTTGCTGGTGATGCGCTTGCGGTAGTCGTCCTGCAACGAATCGAGGTCGGCGCGCAGCTCTCCCCTCTCGGCGGCCAGACGCAGCGCTTCGCGAGTGTAGGTGCCTGCGGTGTAGGCGATCAGGCGGTCGAAGGTCGGTGAGAGGAGCCGCGGCGGCAGAGCACCGAAGCGGTCCTTGGCGATGAACTTGCGCCCGGGACGGAAGCTGCCGAGGTAGTCGGGCTCGTCGGCGCCGGGGCGCGCCACCGCCCGCGCGTAGCAGACGATGTCGACGAAGCCCAGTAGGTCCCCGGCCACGGCTGGCGTCAGGGCCGGGCCGAAGTGGACCTCGCCATCATCGTCCTCGTCGCGACGCACGTGCGTCGTGAAGGCGACGTGGCAGGGCAGGTCGCGGTAGTGGCGGCAGAGCAGGCGCAGCTTCTGGGTGTTCTCGCCGTAGTCGCCCTGCGTGAGCCGGAAGCGGCCGGGCGCGTCCTGCTCGATCAGCGCACGCTGGATCTCCGAGAGGGAGTCGAGCACCACGCCGGCGTAAGCGTCGGGGTCCTGCGCCAGCTCGCGACGCAGTTGCCGGCAGAGCTCCTCGAGGGCCGCGAACGTCACCTGGGTGTGCAGCTGGATGTTCTCGATCGGCACGCCGAGCGCGTCCAGCGGCTGCTTCTTGAGGCCGCTCTCGGCGTCCACGAAGACCACCTTGCCGACTCGGGCGAGACCAGCGGCCGAGGTGGTCTTGCCGGACCCGGGCTCGCCGTAGTAGAGCGCGTTCACGTAGGTTGTCTGAGTATCGAGTGTCGGTCGCCGCGCGTTGGCGGTTGCTGTCTGGGTCTGCATGCGGAGGTCCCTTGGTTGCGTGTGGAAGAAGCGCGGGCGATGGTTCAGGTGACGGGCATCACCTCCTCGGCGCCGGCGACGCGCTCCTGTTGTGGCGCTACGGCCATGGCGTTCAGCGCTCCTCCTCGACGCCCACCATGGCGCGTAATTTGGCCAGGGGTACCAGCAGGCGATGCGAGAGACGGAGGGTCGGCAGAGATCCGTCGTGGGCAGCGGCGTAGGCAGTGCTGCGGCCGATGCCGAGGAAGCTGGCCGCTTCATCGATCGAGCAGGTCTGGCGGCCCCGCAACCCGGAGACTCCGGTTGCGACTCGTGTGTCGGTCGTGGCCATCAATCCCCTCTCCGTGCGTCTCGGTCCGACCCAGGCCGACCAAGAGCACCTGGTCGTTGCTGATCCGGCCTGTCCGAGCTATCATGAACAATCCAGATACCATGTCTCTAAGGTGATGCGAGGCACAATGGCCCTGATGAATGAGCGCGACGTGTATCAAGCAGTGGCCGGACGTCTGCGGCGTCAGCCCAACCGCCACATCTGGAAGCACCTCGAAGCCCAGGGTTGGGTCGAGGGCGCTATCAGCCCCGGGATGACAGACGACGACGCTCAGTACAGCCTCGATGAGGTCCTGCAGCAGTACCGCGAGCTTGAGGCGATGACGAAGGCCGTGGCGGCAGGGGACGAGCCCGAACCACCGAGGAGGCGAATCCCGCCGGATGCGGCACTGCGCGCTGCGACGGAGATCGCGGCCATCGAGGCGGCGTCCGATCCCTTCGTCACCGCCTTTCGGGAAAGGATGCTCAGGGGCCAGCTGCTCAGTGTGGACGCCGCCAGGGCATGGCTGGGCGAACAGTTCGCCGGGCGGCGGGTGTGGACACGGCTTCACTTGCCCTACTGGTATCCGCGAAACGCCGTTGCGCGCAGCGCTCCCTGGGAGTCGAGGACGGCACTCGACGCCTACGCGAGCGGCGGGTCCCTCCAGGGCGGCAGCGAGGCCGACACCGCGCTGGACTACCTCTACTGCCTATGCGACGTGCTCGTTGACACCTACAGATGGGATGACTACGCCGAGGACGTGGCGCTCTTTGTGCTCACGGGACAGTCGCCCAAGCCCCTTGCCGGGCAGTTCGTTTGCGCACCACTCGATGGTACCGACGACCTCTACCAAGGCCTGATCGCCATCTACGTGAGCGCGCGGCTCAGCCCGAAGCAGCTGATGGCGGAATACGCAGCGTTCCGTCGTCACCTTGTTGACGAGGACTCACGTGTCCGCTCCGTGAGCACCAGGGTTGCCCGCCTGGCCGTGTTCATTGCCACGGTGAACGACGGGCGCTCGTGGCGTGAGGCCATGGAAGCCTGGGGGACTGAGGAGCCAAGTGATGCGACGCGCTACACGTCCACTCACCTCTTCTCGCGGGACTGCCGTCGGGCCTATCTGCGCGTCACCGGCAGGGAGCTCGTGTGGCGCAATCGCCGCGCAGTAGTCTCGGCTGCCCCAGCGGCTGAGGCTGGACCGGGCCAGGAACAGACCAAAGCGTTGGACGCCGACCGAGCCCGACTCGAAGAGAAGAGGCGAGCTGCGCGTGAGCGACGGAACAAGGGGATGCAGGGGCGACGATGAGAGGCCACATCCGCAAGCGCGGCGAGCCCGGCTCCTGGGAGTACATCATCGACGTCGGCATGCATGCCGCCGAGCGGTGCCCAACCTGCAGGAAGCGCTACTGGGTCGAGCGCCGCCCCAAGGAGATCTGCCCCACGTGCGGCGGCACGCTGCACGAGACCGAAGAACGCCGCCGCGAGACCAAGTCCGGCTTCGCCACACAGAAGGAGTGCCAGGCGGCGATGAACAAGCTCCTCGTCGCCGTGGAGCAGCACAACTACGCGGCCCCGACCAAGGCCTCGGTCAAGGACTACCTCACGAAGGAGTGGCTACCGGCCGTCAAGTCGACCATCCGCCCCAGCACCTACAACTCCTACGTGCAGCACGTCGAATGTCACATCGCGCCGCACATCGGCACCGTGAAGCTGCAGAAGCTGTCCGGCTCACAGGTCAACGCCCTCTACGCGAAGCTCGCCGAGACCGGGCAAAAAGACGGCAAGACAGGCCTCTCGTCCATGACCATCCACCACGTGCATGCCTGCCTGCACAAGGCTTGCAAGGACGCCGTCAGGTGGGGTCACATCTCGCGGAATCCCCTCGACGCCGCCGACCCGCCGCGCAAGAAGGGCGACGGGACGAAGGAGATGCACACCTGGAGCAAGGAGCAGCTGAAAGCGTTCCTCGGCTCGGTGAAGGACGAGCGCCTCTACGCCCTCTGGCACACGATCGCCATGACTGGGATGCGGCGCGGCGAAGCCATCGGCCTCCGCTGGAGCGACGTCGACCTCGAAGGCGGGCGCCTCGCCGTCCGCCGCGCCCTGATCCCCAACGGCCGCGAGGTCATCGTCAGCGAACCCAAGACGGTCAAAGGTCGACG
>Ga0209744_1000814_pt1 | contig 10909 bp, 9 predicted proteins | sample BarGraNGADG00311_2_FD_184494 | JGI IMG/M metagenome (GOLD analysis project Ga0209744, IMG submission 184494) | Arctic peat soil microbial communities from Barrow, Alaska - Barrow Graham LP Ref core NGADG0004-311 (SPAdes) (version 2) | ecosystem: Environmental > Terrestrial > Soil > Wetlands >... | reverse complement strand
CTTCTTCCGGCCCAACGTGAAGATGAGCGAGAAAATGGTGAACATGATCGGGCCGGCCAACGCCACCAGGATGAACGAGCTGGTGGACAGGGTCGCCGCCAAGGGCACGGTCAAGATCGAGCTGGTCCCCGGCTTCGGCCGCTACAACTACCACTGATCCCCACGCGGCGAGAGCCCCAAGATACGAATTTCGGCTAAAAGGGCCCGCCCTTTTCGCATATTGATTCGCAAAGGTGCCTGACCCCTTTGCAACATTTTCGATTACACGTCGATCATCATTCCTACTGGTCAGACAGTCTTCTTATATTTTCATTTATTGTGTTGGGGGTCGTGGCGCGTGCGAACAGAAGGCAAGTTAAGGGGTCTGACCCCAAAACTTGCGTCTGACGGGGGCCGGGTTAGCGTTTTGCGAGCGTTTCGCAGCGTTCAGGGAGCACAGAGAGTCTGCCGACATCAGAACGCGAGGACCAGCGAGCAAAAGGCTCACCCTTCCCCGTCCCCATTAACGCCTACTGATTCACGCCTACCGATCAGCGGTTCCTCTTGAACAGCTTACGCAGCAGCATCAAAACGATGAGGGCCAGCGCGCCACCGCCGAGCACTTTCGGGTTCATCAGCTTCATCAGGGGCTCGTTGACCTCATACTCCTTGTTGAGCGAGATGGTCTCGCCGAGCTTGTCGGCGGCCACGAGCTCCGAGACCTTGTTGGCGTTCCAGATCGCGGCCTCCATGCCGCCGGACGACACGTGCGTCTTGGTGTAGTCGCCGGTCAGGTAGAAGTTAGCGTACGGGGAACGCTGGAACGGACGGTGCGCCTCCATGCCCGGTGCGGCGCGGTAGACACCCTGGCGCTCGCGGACGACCTTCCACTTTTTCACTTCGGCCTCGCGGGCGGCGGGGAACCTGTCCTTTATCTGCTCGATGGCGATGTCGAATATGACCTGGTCGGGCAGGCCCTGGACGTGGTCGGCGGGCGAGAGCACCATCTCGAACATGGTGCCGCCCTTGAATATGTGGGGCAGCACGTTGGAGAGGTCGGCATAGGTGTTGAAGATGCAGTCGCTTGAGAAGAAGGTCACGTCCACGTCGGTGAGCTTGCGGTCGAACCAGACCTGCAGCGAGAGAGAAGGCGCGTACTGGAAATGCCAGAGGTCGCGGAAGTACTCCAGGCCGAAGCTCTCGTCGGGGAGGACCCGCCGCAGCGAATAGGGGCTTATGGCGGATATGTAGAGGTCGGCCTCCATCACCTCGCCGTCGCCGACGACTATGTTCTTGATCTTGCCGTCCTCGACCTTGATGGCAGTGACCGCTTTGTTGAGCGTGATCTCGCCGCCCTTCTTCTTGATGTAGTCCAGGCAGTTGTCCACCCAGATCTCGCCCAGGCCGCCGTTGGCAAACCCCACCCTGGCGTTCTCGGCCGAGCCCATGACCTTCATGCCCCAGTTGAGCATCACCTTGGCGGAGACTGCATAGGACGGGGTGAAGGTCAGCCCGTTGATGCCGGGCTCCATCGGGCGGAGACCGTCCAGCGATGCCCAGCGGTACACCCAGGTGGCCATGCTTATCTCGTCGAGCTTGTCCACCTGCTCCTTGCTGAGAAACAGGCCGGCGGCAAGCGGGAACCCGGCGATGATCACCTTCCAGGCGGGTATCTCCTTGTAGTCTTTCAGCATCCCCGCGAACGCGAACGCGGCGTGCAGCGGCGCAGGGATATGCTTGAAGCGCAGGACAGCCTGCTTCCCCCCGGGAAGGGCGTAGTAAAACTCGGTGTTCTTCCAGGTGATGTTCTCGTAGATGCCCATCTTCTTGAAGAACCCCAGCAGGTTCACGTAGTAAGGGAAGAAGACGTGGAGGGCGTTGTCGATCATGTCGCCGTCCTCGTCGAGCCACGAACTGGCCCTGCCTCCGAACATCTCGTCGGCCTCGACGAGCGAGACGTCGACTCCGAGGTCGAGCAGGTTTATCGCGGTCGCGAGCCCGCCCATACCGCCGCCCATGATTATCGCTTTCATCCGGCACCTCCCAGGGGTCACTTAACCTGCGCAGCCGCTCGAAGTGAGGGCGCGCAAGAAGGATAGTATTTTCATACTGGTGAGTCTAGTGCCGGAGTCCGCCCGCGCCGGTCCGGTTCAGGCGGTCCTGCCCTAGCCGAGGTCGTCTTGTCGCTCGGGCGGGAGCCTCCTGGACGCAATCTCGATGACCAGGGCCTTCTGGTGCTCTTTCTCAGTGGGCGCCATCTTCAGGCGCTGCTGGGACCGCATGTAGCCTACGCGGTGGACTTCCCAGGCGTCCATGGCCACGGCCCGCATAATCAGAGCCAGCAGCCCAAAACAGAACGCGCTTATTATTCCGACAAATATTATCTCGCTCAATTGTTCGTACCTCCGCTGTTTATAACGGATAGCGGGCGCCTCCGATTCGGCCTCGCAAGCGCCTCAATTGATTATTTGGTGCTAGACTTTAGAAGTCCTCTAAAGGGAGGTTGTGGTGCGGCAGAAAGAGACCTGGTCCCATTGCGATGTCGACGTCGGAAAGGTGCGCCTGCACTGTGTGACACAGGGCGAAGGACCCCTGGTGGTGCTCCTCCACGGCTTCCCCGAGTTCTGGTACTCGTGGCGATACCAGATCCCCTACCTGGCGAAGCGTTTCAAGGTCGTCGCGCCGGATATGCGTGGTTACAACCTCAGCGACAAGCCCCCGCGCGTCTCCGATTACTCGATCGACAAGCTCGCCGGAGACGTGAAGGGCCTCATCGAGGCTTTCGGCGAGACCGACGCGCACGTGGTAGGCCACGACTGGGGCGGCGCGGTCGCCTGGAGCTTCGCCATGGCATACCCGGACTACGTCGCGAAACTTGCCGTGCTCAACGCGCCGCACCCGGCGGCCTTCGCGAAGAACATCATGACGAACCCGAGGCAGATGGCACGCTCGTGGTACATGTTCTTCTTCCAGATCCCCGCCCTCCCCGAGTTGCTCCTGAAAGGGCTGGGCGGCTACGCGCTGAAGCGCTCCTTCACAAGCTGGGCCGTCGACAAGCAGGCGTTCTCAGATGAGGACCTCGATACTCTCGCCGCTGCCGCCAGCGTGCCCGGGGCGCTGACCGGCGGAATGAACTACTACCGCGCGATGATGCGAAACCCCAAAGCCCTGGCGATGATGCGCGGGGCGGTCCCGAAGATAAAGAGCCCTACGCTGCTGATATGGGCCGAGGACGACCGCGCGCTGGGCATGGAGCTCACGTTCGGGCTCGACCCCTACTTTGAGAACGGCATAACGGTTCGCTACGTCCCGAACTGCAGCCACTGGGTGCAGCAGGAGCAGCCGGAGGTCGTCAACGACATGCTGGGAGAGTTCCTGTGAGCGTGCAGGGTTACAGCGCTAAGAAGGCCGCGTTCGTCCTGTGTGCGGTTGGTGCCGCCCTGGCGCTCGCCCTTGGGTTCTCCGGCTGCGCCTCCGGCCCCCCGGAGCCTAAGAAGCCGACGAACGCGCGCGTGGCGACCGCGGTGGTCAAGTCCGGCGGAATAAGTGTGAGCATTCGCAGCGATCCGGCGATTACGGGGCCCGGCGGCTCCTTCTCGCTCACGCTGGTGGTGCGAAACCTGTCGGGCAAGCCGTTCTCCTGGACGAGCCCTTCTGGCCAGACGTACGAATTCCTCGCCTTCGACAAGGCGGGAAACGAGGTCTGGCGCTGGTCAAAAGGCATGGTCTTCATCCAGATCGTGACGCAGATAACCATCAATCCAGGGGACAGCAAGGTCTACAAGGTCGCCTGGAACACTGCCGGCATGTCGGCGGGCCTCTACACGATCCAGGGCTATTTCCTGGGGCTTCCATCGCTGAGGCCGTCCGTCAGCGTGGAGATAAAGCCTTGATCGTCACTTCCTGGAAAATACCAGCGCGGTGACCGAGTGGGCCGGCAGCTCCCGCGCTGGCAGCACATCTCCGACATCGACGTGCGCCTCTTCCACGTGGATGGCGGTGTCGTTCTTGTAGCTGTTGAACGAGGTGTAGTGCGCCCCGTTGAGCGTGTGCACCGCGACCTCTCCGGACGCGCTGAAACCCTCGAGCTCTATCTGGCACTGCACCGGCTCGCCCGCGTGGCGGTTGATGACGAACAGCGTCGCCGTTTTTCCGTCCGCGCTGGCGGTGGCCGAGCAGTCCAACACCGGCACGTTGGTCATGGCAGGGATGCCACCGACCGCGTCGGTCTCGAAGCTTTCACAGGCCACGGTCGTCTCCAGCCCGACGGGCCCGGCCAGGTTCGCATACATCAGGAACGGGTAATACAGGGCGGTGCGGCAGACCCGGTCACCGAGCGTGATGATGATCCCCAGCACGTTGACCAGCTGCGCGATATTGGCGATGCGCACGCGGCCCGAGAGCCTGTGCATGGCGTTTAACACCCCGGAGGCGAACAGCGCATCGCGCAGGGTCCAGCGGGGGAACTGCAGCTGGACCGGGCTCCACCAGAGGTTCCACTCGTCGAAGGCGATGCCGACGGGACTTTGCTTGCCCAGCTCAGCCTCTATATCACCGCAGGCAGTCCGCAGACGCCGCTCGTACTCGATGGGCGATGCCACTATGGCCTTGTACATCCTGGAGGTGCCGCCCATCGCCCGGGCGATCCACACCCCTCCGATCCTCTCGGGACCGGGGAGGTAAACGTGTACCGATAAAAGGTCGATCTCTTCACCCGCGATCGACAGGACCTCGCGGTTCCAGTTCTTGTTGAAGTAGGCGTCGGAGCCGACGGCGACGTACTCGAGCCCGTCGTCCACCTCCCCCATCGCACCCTTGAACTCCAGGTACCTGGCGGCGTATTCGGCGGGCCTGGAGTGGCCCAGCGACCAGGGCGCGTACATCTCGTTGCCGATTCCCCAGGTCCTGACCCCCCAGGGCTCCTGGCGCCCGTACGACGCCCGGCGCCCGCCCTCCACAGTCGTTGCGGCGTCCCCGTTCATATACTCGACCCAGCGCGCTGCCTCGGCCGCTGACGAGGTGCCGAAGTTGACGTTCACGTACGGCTCCGCGCCCAGTCGCCCCATCAGGCTCATGTACTCGTCCGACCCGAAGACGTTGGGGTCTAGCACGCGGGTGAACGGGCCGTACCTGGACCAGTAGCGGTTGCGCCTCAGCGGCCTCAGCTCAACGGGCCCCACCCCGTCGCGCCAGTCGTAGCCGTCGGCGAACAGCCCGCCCGGCCACCTGATGACGGGTGGCTTCAGCGCGGCCGTCATCTCCACCAGCTCCTCGCGGAGCTTCCAGGGGCCCCTGGGATCACCCGGCCTTTCGTTGCGCAAGAGACCGCCATAAGTGCAGCGGGCCATGTTCTCGATGAAGTGCCCGTAGATGCGCCGGTCGATGGGGCCGGTCTCTTTCTTCGCTTCCACCCTGATGGTCGCCTTCAAGCAGTCACCTCTCCCCGCCGGTGTTGTAAGGGTCGACGTAGCGCCGTCTTCCTTCTTTGTAGATTATCCCTTCGCCCACCAGCACCAGCTTCAAGTCGTTCAGCATGATGTCCAGCGGGAAGGCGGGCTCGATCTGCTGCTTCACCACCAGGTCGCCGATCCACACCGCCCACTTGGCGTAGGAGATGCCCAGGTAGATGAGCACGTCCATCGACTGCTTCCACCTCTCGGGGTCGTCGAAGGCCACCTGCACCAGGTCGGTGGCGAGGCCCGCGTAGGCCTGCAGCGCCGACATGTGGTGTATCCATGCCGCAGCCTCTTTTCCCTCCGGGTCGAAGCGACCTTTTCGTCTGGCGTATCCCCGCGCGCTCGCTTCCGCCGTCGCCGAGAACAACCCCACGAAAGCCGACAGCACCAGCGAGCGCTCCCGCGCGAAGGCGGACCGGCTCGCCTGCGAGTGCCCCTCCCCCGGCGAGCCCAGCACAGCCCCGTCCGCGAGGGGAAGTCCCTCGAAGGTTATCTCGGCATGGGGTGAGGTCGACAGGAAGTTGAGCTCCATCGGCGAGGCGTGAAAGCCCGGTGATGCGGTCTCCACCAGGAAGGCCGTTAGCTCCTTGGTGCCATCCGGCTCTTCGCCGGTGGCCGCGATCACCACCAGCAGGTCCGCCACCGTGCCGTCGGTGATGTAGAGTTTCTTGCCGTCCAACGTGTAGCCGCCCCCGCCGCGCGTCGCCGTGGTGCGTATGCCCGCCGGGTGCGCGCCGGTCTTCTGCTCCGAGACCGCCGCGGCACCGACCCACTCGCCCGATATCAGCCGAGGGAGGTAAGAGCGCTTCTGGTCTTCCGTACCGTAGAGCTCGATCGACTTGATGCAGAGCGCCTGGTGGGTGATCCAGGAGAGGGTGAGGCCCATGTCGCAGCCGTCGCTCGCGAAGCGCCTCACCGCCAGGGCCAGGTCGACGGCGTCGCCCCCGCGCCCGCCAGTCTCCTCGCCCACGGAGATGCCGAACAGCCCCGCGTCCCCCATCGCGCGCCAGAGCGGGCGGGAGAACTCCCTGGTCTGGTACCTCTCCTTGAGCGTGCCTCGCACTTCGCCGGACGCGAGCGAACCGACTTCATCGAGTGAAGGTATCATCACTTGAGCCCCATCCCCGTTCAGACTCGTACCCGATGCGGATGCCGGCGGGACGCCGGCGCTACAGAAAAATGCAACATTGGTGCCAGGCACCAATGTTGCATTTGCGCTACGCCAGCCTCTCTCCTATCAGCGGCGGCATCGAGGAGTAGACCTCCTCGACCTTGATGACTCCCGTCTTGAGGCCGGCGTGTTTTTCGAACCTTGCCAGGGTGCCCTTCACCTGGTAGGTCATCAAGTCCAGCGTCAGCACGTTGAGCGCGACCCGCCCGGGCAGGGCCAGGCGCTCCACGGCGCTGTTGTAGCCGGAGACCTTGAAGCGGATCTCGCGGGGATTGCGGAACATTATCCCGAAGGCGGGCACGACGTTGGGGTAGCCGTCGTCGTCGCAGAACGCCAGCACCTTGATGGACATGATCCCGTCGAACTTGGCGCGCACCGGCTCCGGCGCCGTCACCCCGCCGAGGTCCGCGCCGTGCCCGATCCTTCCCCGGGTCCTGAGCGCCACGAACTCCCTGCCGACCGTGGCCATAGAGACCTTGGACGGAAGCTCCAGCAGCTTGCGCACCTCTATCGCCGCGACATTGTGTATGCCGGCGTAGGCGTTGTACCTGAAGAATGGGATGCTGTTGATGATGTCGATGTACTCGCCGGTGGTCGTCCAGGAGGTTACCTCACCCTTGAAGCCGCCCATCTCCAGCTTGGGGCTTATCGCCATGCTGGCGACCCGGCTGTTCTCCTTGAGGTTGGCGAGCGACTTGACCATCATGAACTCGCCGAAGACGACCTTCGACGGCTCAACCGGCATCTGGCTCACTATCAACGCGACGTTGGGCACGCCTTCGCCTGAGGCGGTCGCGAGGAACTTGGCGACCTCCTCCTGCTTGTAGACGTCCATCGACGCCTGGGGCAGCTCGACCACCTGTGCCTCTTTAACCAGCTCCAACGGTCCTCCTCCCACGACGGGCCGGACGCCCGCCTTAGTCCCCGGCCTTCTCCTTGGCGGTCACTCCCGCCCAGTGCACCTCGCATCCCGCCGACTTCGCGGTGGAGGCCAGCGCCTCCATGTTTGCCTTTTCGATCAGTGGAGCCCCCTCGAGCTCCCAGGTCATATCCAGCCGCGAGTACTTCGACCCGCAGGTGTTGTTGAACGACAGCAGGTCCCAGCGCTCCACCGGCGGCATCTCCCGCTTGATGAACCCGGCGATGGCCTTGATGTTGTCCTCGGAATCCGTACAACCGGGTATGATGGGCGTCCTGACCCAGACGGGCTTACCCGCCGCCGCGATGGTCCTTGCGCTCGCCAGCACCGGCGCGAGCTCGACGCCTGTCAGCTCCTTGTGCCTGGCCTCGTCCATCACCTTCAGGTCCACCAGCACCATGTCGGCGCACCCCAGCAGCCTTCCAAGCGGCTCGGGCGAACAGTAACCGCAGGTGTCCAGCGCCGTGGGGATGCCGGCTTCCCGGCAGAGCCCCATCAGCTCGGCCGCGAAGGCCGGCTGCATCGTCGGCTCCCCACCGGAGACCGTGAGCCCGCCCCCCGAGTTCCTGTAGAAGGCCTCGTCCCGGGCGACCTCCGCGAAAGCCTCAGCCGCGGTGATGTCCCTTCCGACCACCTCGATGGCCCCGGCCGGGCACGCCTCCTGGCAGAGCCCGCAGCCGTCGCAGGCCTCGCGGTCGATCTTCATTCCATCCTTGGTCAGCTCGAGAGCATTGACCGGGCACGCCTCCAGGCAGTCGCGCGCGCCGATGCAGCGCACGTCGAACCACATGAGCTGTTTGCCGCCCGCGATGCCCTCGGGGTTGTGACACCAGACGCAGCTCAAGGGACAGCCTTTCATGAAGACGGTGGTCCTGATCCCGGGGCCGTCCTCGATCGAGAAGCGCTGGATGTTGAAGATCCTGCCGGTTCGCCCTCCGTTGTCGGCAGCGCGCGAGCCGCCCACCTCAGAGCTTGTGCGACTCTCTGGCGATGATCTCATCCTGGATCTCCTTGCCCAGCATCACGAAGTAGGCGTTGTAACCGGTCACGCGCACCAGCAGGTTGGCGTAGTCGGAGGGGTTCTCCTGGGCGGAGCGCAGCGTCTCCGGGTCCAGCACGTTGATCTGCAGCGCGGTGCCTCCCTTCTCGCCGTAGGCGCGCAGGTAGGCGGCCAGCTTGTTCACCTGCTCCTGCCCCGAGAGCATGGAGGGGTTGAAGGAGATCGTGTGCGAGTCGCCGTTGGGCACGGACTCCAGTCCGAGCTTGCCCACCGAGAGCGCCACCGCTGTGGGGCCGTGCCTGTCCGCCCCGTCCACGGGGCACAGCCCGTTCGACAGGTAGGTGCCGCGCCTGCGCCCGTCGGGTGTGGCGGCGGTGGTGGGCGCGTAGGCGATCCAGTAGTTCCAGGACAGGTAGCCGCCCCGGTATCTCCTGCCGGAGGCTGTCTTGTGCTTGAAGACCTCCTCGGTCCACATCCTCGAAAGCCAGCGGGCCAGAGCGTCGGCGTCGTCGTCGTCGTTGCCGTACTTGGGCGCTTTATTCAGCAGGGTCTGTCGCAGCTTCTCGTGCCCCTCGAAGTTGTCGGCGATTGCTTTCACCAGCTCGGCCATCGAGATCGCTCCGTCCTCGTACACCAGTTTCTTGATGGCGGCCAGCGAGTCGGCGGCCGTGGCGAAGGCCACGCCTTCGACGGTAACGTAGTTGTACTCGGGGCCGGCGTTGGTCACGTCGCGGCCGGACTCGGCGCAGCCGTCCACCAGCGCCGAGAGGTAAGGGGTAGGCTCGAAGCCGGCGCGCAGCGCGTCGGTGTAGTCGTAGAACTCCATAAACCTTTCCAGCATCGCCTTGAGCTGCTTCTCGAAGGCGGCGCGGAACTGCTCCCAGGTCTTGAAGGAGGTCACGTCCCCGGTCCTCGGCCCCAGCCGGTCGCCTCCTGCCTGGTCCTTGCCGTTGAACAGCGTCAGCTCGACCGCCTTGGCGAGGTTGACGTTGACGTCGACCGTCCCCGACCTGTCGTTGCCCTGCAGCGTGTTCTCCAGGCAGCCTACCGGGGCGTAGTCCCAGAGCTCCTCCTCGGGGATCCCCTGCCAGCGCAGGGCGGCTTCCGAGTTCTCGTCGAAGTTCAGCAGGAATGGCGCGCCCTGGGCGTTGGCGATCATCTCCGCCACGCGCCGCAACAGGGCGTCCGGGGTCTTCGCGTGAAGCCTGACGTTGGGCTTGGGCTCCAGCAGGTTCATCTCCTCTATCACCTCGAGCATCAGCCAGGTCAGGTCGTTGGAGACGTCCTCGCCGTCGGGCCCGTGCCCGCCAATCGTGATGAGCTGTCCATATCCGCTGGTGATGCCTCGCGTGCGTCCCACCCTGTAGATGTAGTCGTAGGCGTAGTTGGGCTTGATCCAGAAGCACTCCAGCAGCTCTTTGGCCTGCTCGCGCGTGAGCCGGCCTTCCGAGATGTCTTTCTGGTAGTAAGGGAAAAGGTACTGGTCGATGCGGCCCGGTGAGACCCCGGGGCCCGGGTAGGACTCCTGGGTCATGACCAGCATGTGGACGAACCACAGCGACTGCAGTGCCTCGTGGAAGGTCTCGGGGGGCTCCCAGGGCACCTTCTCGCATATCCGCGCTATCTCCTCGAGCTCGGACTTGCGCCTTGCATCGCCGGACTCCGCCGCCAGGCGCCGCGCCTCGTGGGCGTAGCGCGCGGCAAGCTCGTGTGCGCCCTCGCAGCAGATGATGAGCGCGTCCAGGAACTGCCTGTGCTCCTCGGATGCCGCCTCGGCCTTCAGGTCCTGGAAGTATTCCACCATCCCTCGCAGCCCCATCTTCAGGGCGCGGGGGTAGTCGGGGATCAGGTGTCCCGGCGTGGCACCGGCGTTGCCCATGCCGTGCGAGTTGAGCTCCTCGATGCCCTTCATCCACTTCTTAGTCCTCTTGCGCCACTCCTTGGCCTCGGACTCGTTCTGGGCGCGCGACAGCGCGGTGTTGAACTGGGCGCCCACGATGAGCTCGCCATCGAGTATCTGCACCGGCAGGTACCTGGAGACCACCTCGTGGAAGAACGTCGCGACCCGCACTACCTGTGGCCTGTCCCAGAAGCCATCCGGGAGCTCCACTTTTTTGGCGGCCAGCGGCAGGGTCTCGACAAAAGCTTTGTAGAACGGGATGAGGTCGGGAACGACGCCCCACAGCGCCGGCGACCAGACGGTGTCCCAGGGAGTGCCTGTGGTGAAGGGCATGATCTCGTTGCGGAAGTAGTCACGGCCTTCGATGTCCACGTATTCGTCGCGCAGCCGCTGTACCCGGGGCGGCAGCTCGCTTGAGGGGTTCCAGAGTTCTTCTGCGGCAAGAGCGCCAGTATCAGCCATCGGATTACCTCCAATCCGCGAA
>Ga0209744_1000812_pt1 | contig 10956 bp, 10 predicted proteins | sample BarGraNGADG00311_2_FD_184494 | JGI IMG/M metagenome (GOLD analysis project Ga0209744, IMG submission 184494) | Arctic peat soil microbial communities from Barrow, Alaska - Barrow Graham LP Ref core NGADG0004-311 (SPAdes) (version 2) | ecosystem: Environmental > Terrestrial > Soil > Wetlands >... | reverse complement strand
GCTGCGGCGTTCAGCCCGCTCGACGCCGACCCCGGATGGAAGCCCCGGCCCTTCGACACGCTCAGGACAGGCCGCGTCATGCCCGACGAGCCAGGCCTCCGCACGCTGACCGTTCCGAAGGAGGTCCCGAAGAGCGAGGTGGCCGCGTGGGACGCGGAGGCGATCGCGCGGTTCATTCGTGCTGAGAAGGACGCCGGACGCGCCGCGTGGAATGACTTTCTCGTGCTGACGCGCAAGAAGAAGCACCTCGCTGAATACGCGGCCGCGCTTCAGGCGCGGCAGATCCCGGTGGAGGTGAGTGGCGCGGGTGCGTTTGGCGGGTCGGCGGTCGTGCAGGCGCTCGTCGACCTCCTCCACGCGCTGGGCGATCCGGCGGACGCGTTGGGCGTCGTCGGCGTCTTGCGGGGCCCGCTCTTCGGGATCAGCGACGCGCAACTGTTCGAGCATCGGCAGGGTGGTGGCTACTTCGGCCTGTCGGCTGCTCGATCGGGGCACGGCCGAGCGGACGCGAAAAGCGCGTCGCGGCCGGTGGCGCACGCTCTCGATCGGCTGGGTGAGTTCCTGCAGCTGATCCGCACGTTGCCCCTGGCAGCGGCGGTCGAACGGATCCTGGAGGACACGGGGTTCCTCGCGCTCGCTGCGGTCAGCGCGGCGGGCGCCGCGCCGGCCGGCGACGTGCTTCATGCCGTCGACCTCGTGCGCGCGGTGGCCGAAGACGGCGGGAGCCTGGCGGACGCGGCCGCGGCGCTGGAAGAGGCGGCCGAATCCCCGGACGTTGAATCCGTGCCGCTCGAGCCCGGGCGCCGCGAAGTCGTCCGCGTCATGAACCTGCACAAGGCCAAGGGTCTCGAGGCGGCGGTGGTGTTTCTGGCCGACCCGCTTGGTGCGCCGAAGAAGGACGTGGGCGTCCGAATCGTCCGGGACGGCCGCACCGCGCGGGGCTATCTTGCGGTGAGTAAGGACGTCGGCGAGTGGGGCACGGAGCTGATTGCGCACCCTCCGGATTGGGATCAGCATCAGGCGGCGGAGTTGGCGTACATCGAAGCGGAGGAGACGCGGCTGCTCTACGTCGCAGCGACGCGGGCCCGTGAGTTGCTCGTCGTGTCGCGCTGGGACAAGGAGGCGAAAGGTTTGCGGCCTTGGGCGGCGCTCGACCCCTACGTCATCGACATGCACGTGCCCGAGCTGGAGATTCCCGCGGGGAAACCGCCGGCCCGGGGGACGAAGGTCGAGATCTCGGCGACCGCCCGCACGCGGGCCACCACGGCGCGGGCGCGGCGTCACGAGGGCGCGTGTCAGCCGTCATGGGCGGTGACGTCAGTCACGGGGACCGAAGCAGGGGGCGCTTGCCACGCCGAAGCCCGAAGGGGCGAAGGCGGGGTGGGCGGAAAGGGGGAGGGCGGCGAGGGGGAGGGCGGAAAGGTGGAAGGCGGCAGGGCGATCGGCGGGAAGGCGGAGGGCGGTCCGTCGACGACGGAGTCGACGCGCGCGAGTGAGTCAGCGGGGCAGCGCGTCGATGCTGGCGCGGCGTGGGGCTCGCTCGTGCACGGCCTGCTCGAGCACGCCGCGCGCCACAGGGACGCCACCCGGGAGGATCTCCGGCGGCTGGCGGGGTGGCTCACCGTTGAAACGCCCGAGCTGCGACCGGTCATCCCCGACGCGCTCAACCTCGTGGAACGAATCGTCGGCGCGTCGTTCTGGAACGAAGCGCACGCGGGCGGCGACGTGGACGTCGAGGTGCCGTTCGCGGTACGGATCCCGGCTGGCGAGTCGCTCGGCACGTTCGGGCCCGTCGCGCTCCCAACCGTCGTGCACGGCGTCATCGACCTCGTGTACCGTGGCGCCGACGGCTGGCGGATCCTCGACTACAAGACCGATCAGGCTGCGGCTAACGATAGTGTCCTGCTGGAACGGTATGGCGGCCAGCTCGCCCAGTACCGATCGGCCTGGGAGCGCGTCAGCGGCGGCAAGGTCGGCTCGACCGGGCTCGTGGCGTTGCGGACGATGCGGACGATCTGGAGTGCGTGAACGATGAGTCTTGAAGACGTTCGGGCCCTCGTCACCGTGCCGGACAAGGAGCTGGTTCCTCCGCCCGAGCTGTTCTGGCATCAGAGCCTGTTGCACGGTCAGGCTCACGTCGCGCGTGTGCTGCTGCACGCGTTCCGGCTTGTCGAGGCCACCGGGTTCAGCTACGAGATGCGCCGACTATGGGCCGCCGTGTACCTTCACGACATCGCGCGTCACGACGACGGAAGAAGGCCGCGGCACGGGGCTGACGCCTGGGCACGCCTGGCGGACCTGCCGGACGTTCGAGCGCTGTTTGCACGCGGAGGCGTGCGCGACGAGGACTACCCGGCCATCCAGGTCGCGGTGACCCGTCACTCGGCGGGTGGCTTCGACGAAGATGAAATCCGCACCGACTCCACGACTTGGTCGGGCTCTAACCAGGCGAGTCGAGAACGTCCGCGGGCCAGATGCGGAGTCGATCCTCGCCGACGATCCACAACCGCCCCGCAAGCGGCTCCGCCGAAAGAAGGCTTCCCAGGGCGAGTGCCGCTCGTCGTACTGGAGGCAGGCTCTGATTGCGCAGGCGGAGCACAATGATTCCGGGTGTGCCCGCCGGTTCGTAGCGCCGGATGTCGCTGAAGTCGAGGTCGAACGTGACGAGCGCCCGCGCTTCGGTGATGGCTACCTCGAGCAGCCTGTCGTCACTGGCGCCAGCCAGTTGCTCGTCTCGGGCGAGCGCCACGTCGTGTCCCGCAGCCCGGAGGATCTCCGACACCAAGTCTGGGACATTCTCGTCCAGCTTGAGGGACACCGAGGCCATGTCGCCTCCGTCACGCGGAAATCGGGACGATTCGGTCGCGTGCGAGATCCGCGGCGTAGGCCAGCGCGGCAGAGATGGCTGCCGCGGGCAGCGTGGGGTACTGACGGCGAATCTCGTCGGGGACTACGCCGGCTGCGAGGTTGTCCAGGACCACGGACACGGGGATGCGGGTGCCGCGGAAACGCGGTGTCCCGTGCAGCGTGTCCGGTGTAGCGACGATGTGCTCCTGCCAGCGCATGGAACCCTCCGACTGCAATTCTACGCTGAAAGTGCTCCTCCACGAGGTCCGGCGCGCCATGGCTCGAGTCGTTCAGGCGTTCACCATGCTGGTTCAACACGAACAGACAGATTCCCGGGGTTTCAGTGTGCGGCCCTATCGGGTTGTGTCGGTTCCCGTGCTGCCGGGCTCCGTTCACGTCGCCGCGATGAAGAGGGCCTGGCCCAATGCTCGGCGCCATGACCTCATCTGTCACACCCCCGATAGATGATCGCGTCCGGAGACCGGCGGCCCGTTTCTGGCCACAGTCGGGGCCACCGCGGGGTTGTGAGCGCCGGGCAGTTCTATGAGCGAATCCGCCTTCTCGTTCGGCATCGACCTCGGCACCAGCAGTTGCAGCCTCGCTTACGTCGTGGACGACCCGCGGCAGCGCGACCGGACGATCATCGACGTCAGGACGGTCGCCGTCCCGACGGACGAAGCGGGCGTCGAGCGCGCGTCCGACCGCATACCCTCGATGATCTCTATCGATTGCGACGACCGCCGTCGTCGGCGGCCGCTGTTTGGGTGGGACGTGGTCCGCCTCTTCCGCCGGGCGCGCAAACGCCTGCCGCCGCTGCGGCGCGGCCGGGAGTTCCTCACCTCGGTCAAGTCGGACCTCGGCAGCCATCGTGTCTACCGGGGCTCGCAGGTTGGCGACATCCGGACGCCAGCCGACGCGACGGCGGCCTTGCTGGGCGAGCTCGTCGCCCTGGCCAGGCGGCACTCGCCACGCATCGACCTCCGCTCCTGCTGCGTCGTCATCAGCGTGCCGGCGTCGTTCAGCGTGCTCGCACGGCGCGAGACGGTCGAGGCCGCCGAAAAGGCCGGCCTGCGCCGCGAACTCGTGGAGCTGGTGGACGAACCGGTGGCCGCGCTCCTGGACCTCCTGAACGATTCCAACACCGGCGCCTTGCTGTCGGCCGAGCCGCGGAACGTCCTGGTGTTCGACTACGGCGGCGGCACCTGCGACCTGGCCCTGGTCCGCGCGCGCTTCGATCGCGAACAGGCGACCGGGCTGTACGTGGAGAACCTCGCCATCTCGGCCTATCGCCGTCTGGGTGGCGACGATATCGACAAGGCGGTGATGGCGGAGATCGTCTGGCCTCAGCTGCCGGACGCGGCCCGGGCGCTGCAGTCAGCCGATCGCCGGCGGATCGACGACACGTTGACGCCCACCGTGGCGCGCGAGTTGAAGGAAGCGATCTGCCGCCGGGTCGAGGCGTTCCTGCACGCCTGCGGCGGAGATTGGCGAAAGCTGCGCGCGCGCGACATCGAAGCATTTGCCGCGTGGGAACGGCCGCTTCTTGGGTTCGACGTGCCGCGGAGATTCCGGATCCCGTCGGCGCAGTTCGAAGGCGTCATGCAGCGGTTCGTCTGCGACCCCGAGGACGACAAGCAGGGGAGGTCGCTGCTCCGGCCTGTGCTCGAGACGCTGTCGCGCGCGGGCCTGTCTCCGTTGGACCTCGATGTGCTGGTCGTTCACGGGGGCAGTTCCCAGAACCCCTACGTGCGGCGGCTGCTCGAGGACTTCTGTGCCGATGGCGGCCTGTTCGGCCGCATACGCGTCGTCCCAACACCGTATCCGCTCCTGTCGGTCGCCCGCGGCGCCGCGCTGGCGTGTTACTGGACGCACGTCCGCGGCATCGAGTTGGTACGCCCGATCATGGCCGAAGACCTCGGCGTGATCGTGGCGGACGGCAGCGCAGAGACCCTGGCGCGTGCCGGGACGCCGCTCCCGTATCCAGACGATGAGTCGGTGGCCGATACGGATGTGACCGAGCAAGCCGGTGCGGATCGGTTCTTCGTTCCGGCCGGCGGACTGTGCGAGATGCTCGTGCCCGTGACGACCGGGCGCTCGATGCCGCCGAGGATCGCGGGCTGGGGCAGGCGCTCCGGATGACGGGCGACGAGGCTGCCGCGCAGAACGAATATCGGCGTGCGCTGGAACTCGCCCGCCAGGACGCCAGCCGGCGGCCGGGTGCTCCCGCCGCGTGGTACGAGGTAGCCGGCGCCTGCGCTGCGCTTGGCGACTACGGCAGCGCGGACATCGCGCGGCAGCAGGCAAGAGATGCCAGGCGCACTGCCATGTTCGATGGCGCGGCTGATTTGGTGATTGCCGGTAAGGCGGGGTCGCGCAGCAACGAACCGGCGGACTAAATGCAGGACCGCGATTCTGAGTTGTCGCCTGTCGCCGGCGGTCGTCCCGCGCGCTATTCCGTGATTCCGAATCGCGGTCTCCTACTTGGCAATCTGGAGTGGCACCGTGAAAAGACAAAGGCCCAAGAAGCAGAAACCGACGAACGTCCCGCGCCGCCGGAGGGCGGCGCGCCAGACGCGGCCTGATGGCGCGTCCCCGGCGTCGAAGGGGCGCGAGCGACGCCACGTCGAGCGGGCGCGGGTGCGCCTGGTGACGGCGCTCGAGAAAGCGTCGGCGGCCGGCGACGACTTCGTGCGCGTCGCCGATGGGATTGCCGAGGCCGCGGTGGAACGACGCGAGTCGGCCCTCGTGGCATCGATGATCGAATCGCGAGTCCTCGCCGACCTCGTCGAACTGCGCCGGCTGTTCTCAGCGCGGGCTGTTTCCCCGGACACCGCGCCGGACCACGAACTCGCACCCCATCTCAACGTGCCAGCGGCGCTGCTCGACTGGCTGTGCGCCAGCTTTGGCCTCGAGTCGTCATTCGAGGCTGGGGCCATCGTCGAAATCCCCCGGAGCCGCGCGGAGAGTTTCGCGTTGGCAGGAACGCTGCCGCCCGGGACCGGGCTGGTGCAGGTCAGGGTGATCTCGCCAGGCTGGAAGCGGCGGGGGAAGACCGTGGCCAGGGCGGGTGCTGCGGCAATCAACCACCGAGCGAGCAGTGGCCGCCCGGACACGCGGGAGCCATGAGGAGCGGCGGGTCCGTTCCGAGCCGCGCCACGCCAGTGGAGCACAGCCCGCCGAGCAGCGGAACGTCAACCCTGAAGCCGACCGTGGAACATTACCTTCGCGAACTGCAACAGTGCGCAGCCACCGCCCTGGGACTGCCCGAGCACGGGCTCGACGCCTCGCCGGACGTCACCGGCGGCGCAGCGACGTGTCTGCTCGGCACCAGCGCCGCGGACCTCTCTCCCGAGGACTACCGGTGGCACGCGGCGAACCTGACGCTCTGCCAGGAGGAGCCAGAAACCTAGACTTCTCTCGCCGGGTTCTTCCGGTCCGGTTTGGTGATCAAGAAAACATGATGGGCGGTGGGCGCTTGTGCGAAACCGCGTCCGCGCGGTTTTGCAAGGACCTGTGAACGCGTCTGCGTGTCCACACGTCCGGCAGCGTCCACGGCCTCTGCGCTCGCGAGGACGCCGATCGCAGGCCGACGGCAGAGGGGCCAGGCTCGACCTGCGGAGCCGCCTAGCCACGACGGAGCACCACCGTGCTATCGGGTCATCAATCAGGCGGACTGTCCATCAGTTACGTTGAACACGACACCATCAAGTAGCGTGCTCACGCTCACCCGCCGTTCTAGATCGCCAGCTCCCACTGCACGGTGATGGTCGTGCCGATGCGGAAATTCCCGCTCAAGCATCCGTCCGACTCAGGGCGCTTGGGTTGCACGAAATGGTCGGTGAGTATCTGTTGTCCCTTCAGCACTCTCGGATTGTTCGGATCCAGGACACCCGTCACGAGCAGGTTCCCAATCGACCGGTTCTTGCTCTTGCTGGGACCGTCCTTCGTGATGGTCTCGATCGCGCACGTGATGCCGTTGATCTTGTCTTTCGCGGCGGTAAACGCCCCCACCTGCGGCTCCGCATTAAGGCTGATCCGGAGTTCGTAATGTCCGTCCGCGAAGATTCTGACAATCACCGCGCGGTCCTGCTGAGACGTTGCGTTGAGAGACAGGCTGTTGCGCTGAGTACCACCGTTCAGTCTGTGCTTTCTCAGTTGAAGTCGTTCGCCGCACACAACGATGCCCTCTGAGTCGCATCGATACCGTTCAGCATTCACGGTGTTGACACTGACGTTCAGGGTGGCTGTCGCAAAACCAACCTCCGGGACATACGGCGACATTTCCGAGGATCCCGTGACGGTCAGCGTGCGCTCGTCCTTATACGAGGCGCTCATGTTCCAGAAACCGAAATCGTCCGCGCCCCCGGGCTTTTCCGCGGCGTTTCTGCCTTTCTCGGTCACGATGATGCTGCCGGCAAATCCCTGGCTCCAATCGATCACCTCGAATGCGAGGCCGGCGCCGAACAGCCAGTTGGTCCGGTACATCAGTGGCTCGACCCAACGCGTCGGTCGTGTTGCTTCCGCCATGAACCGGATCGCCGCCGACAAACTGGACGATGCCATAGGTCACGCCACCGAGGGTGGACGGCCGGGGCCGCACCAGTTCCCAGTCCACCTCCGCATCGGCGACGGGGCCCGCGTTGGGCATGTCGAAGTCGAGACCCATGCGGTTGATCATGGGTCGCAGGCAGTTGACCCACTGCGCATTGCTGCTATCCATCTTGACGGTGACGGTCAGTTTGCGCCGAGCGCCGTTCGCCGTCGTCGATTGCGTCCGCGTGAGTGGCGGGCCCGCCCCGTCCATCTCGATCTTCGCGTTGAACAACGCCTTGGTCGCGGCCAGCTTGACGTAGACAAGCGCCATATTGGCGACGCCTGTGGCCTTGGCAAGCTTTCCGGCGGCCTCGACGCCCCATTTTTCTTCCAGACGCGTCATCAGTTGGCCGAAGCCAAAGTTGTCGGCAGCCGCTCCAATGTCCGACACCTCCTTGGCGACACCCTCCAGCGAACAGGGAGAGGACCCCGCTTCGTCATCCCAGGGCGCGGACCGAACGTTGCGGTTGGTCAGTGGCGCGGGCGAACGATGGCTGGCGAACACCAGGGATGCCGTACCGCCCGTCCAGACCGCAGGTTGGACCGCGGGTGCTTTCGCGGGCTTCGGCGCAGAATCCCTGGCGAACGCGGCCAGGTCGCCGCCGAGACGCTTGAAGATGAACGCGATCTGGACCGCGTCCATGTTCACGTTGGTGAGGGGGTCGTTGCTCAGCAGGTCGTAGGCCCCTGGACCCTGAAACCCCAGCTCGGCGATGAACCTCGCCCAGAACCGCAGCGCCTGGTTCTTCGCGGCCGCATTCGCGCGAAGACCTTCGTACATCAGCGTCTCGAAAGGGACCGTCGCCGTCTCCTTCGTCATCGTCGCGAACAGCGCGGCGGCCTGACCGAAGGAGGTGACCAGCTTGTCGCGCATGAGTTTGTTGAGGGCCTGAACTTCCCAGGCCTGGAACACGATCCCCTGGGACGCGGCGCTTGGGGCCTGGACCGTGACGCCCGCGTGCTGAATCGTGAAGCCGGCCAGATCGATGGCCCGCAGCAGGGCGGGCAGCGAGCCGGCATCGCCCGCGAGCACCTGTCTGGCGAGGGCAGCGGCCGCGACGTCGGTTGTTCCCGCGGGTGTCGGTGCGATCTTCGGCAGATCGCCGAGCGTGCCGAGTCCGGGTGGAGGGGCCGCCGGGGGCGCCGTCGTGCTCGAAGGCTGGGTCGCCGCGGGTGTCTGCGCGCTCTTGGGCGACTCGCCGAGTTTGCCGGCTCCCGATGACGTGACCCCCGCGGTCACAGTCGCTGACGCAGGCGTCCCCTGGTCAGTTGTGCCACATGCTCGCACACCGCCGGTGCAGGACATGAGGAGCAGCGTCAACCCAACCGTCGCGATCGAGACGTTGCGTCGTTCCATCTCCGGTTCCTTCCTGCCATGCGCCTGTTGAGACGAGACGGCCATATCGATCCGGGTCCCGCTGTGCCATCCCAGGAATGGACGAACGGGGACGATTTTCTACTTGGACGGCTGCACCGGCCCGGTGATCTTCTCGAACTTCTGACTCTGACGCGTCCATCGGAGAACGGGGAAAAGGTCCTCGTTCGCCCATTTCCGGGATCGCGCGTCCACTAGGCCGGCCTGCTCCAGGCGCCGTTGCAGGGTGACATAGGAAGACCCGTCGATGTCCTGTCCGCAATCTACGTTTCTCAACGGTCGCCCAAGATCGATCGTAGCGTCTCAGAAATCAGTTGATTCCTGAGACGCCAAGCAATCAGCCAACCCGTATTACCCGGTCGAGCCGGAACCAATGGCGTCCGCCGGATCAGCGCGGTCTACGATCCCCAAGTGAGCAGCACACTCGCCATCGCCCCCCGCCGGTGCCCCCCGCAGATGCCGCCCCGCCCCGGCACGGCGGTCATCACCGCGACAGCGCCGAACCCAACGTGTCTCGAGTCCGGAGGCGGCACCCGCCCGGCGCGGGCCAGGAGGCTTGTATGCAGCAATGGCGCGTGCCAGTCCTGCGGACGTGGGCAGAGATTGCCTGCCCGAACGGCCCGGCCGGCGCATATCCTCCGTTTTCCTCCGGTCTGCCGACTGGCATCCTTTGTGCGCCTGGCACGGCGTGAACTCCCTGTCGACGGCGTATGAGCCGCGGATTCCTTCGCAGGGTGTCGTGTACCAGGTGGTCCGCGATCACTTCGAGACCTTCCGCGCGCAGGCCGCCGGTCTGCGCAACGGGGAAGACCTGCCTCGGTTTGTCGAGCAGGAGTTTCGCGAGTTTCTGCGCTGCGGGTGCCTGGCCGGCGGCCTCGCGCGCTTCCGCTGCGATGACTGTGGTCTCGATCGGTTCGTGGCCTTCAGCTGTACAGGGCGGGCGGTCTGCGCGAGTTGTGGCGGGCGCCGAATGGCGGAACGCGCCGCGCACGTGGTCGACCACGTCCTCCCGCCGGTGCCGGTGCGGCAGTGGGTGCTGACCCTGCCGCATCGGCTGCGCTCCCGGCTGGCGTGGGACCACGACCTGTGCCGCGCGGTCGTGGGCGTCTACGTCCGGACGGTCCTCGGCTTCCTGCGTCACGTGGCCCGCGAGGCCGGGGTGGGGGACGGACGCGGTGGGGCCGTGGTCCTTCGACGTCGCTCAGGACCATCCCGAGCGAAGTCGAGGGATGGCGATCGTGCAGCGGTTCGGCGGAGGGATCAATCTCAATGTCCATACCCACGTGCTCGTGATCGATGGAGTGTTTGCGAGAGACGGCGTGGGCGTGCGCTTCTGTCCTGCCCCGCCCCTGACGGACCTCGACGTGGCCGAGGTGCTCGCGACCATCGTACCGCGGGTCAGGCGCCTGCTCGAGCGGCGGGGGATGGGAGAGGGCGACGAGGGTGCGGGCGTGCCGGATGGCTGGGCGGAGGACGCGCCCGTGCTGGCCGGCATCGCGGCGGCGTCCGTGCAGGGCACCTTCGCGCTCGGCTCCCGGGCGGGCCGGCCCGTCCGGCGATGCGGCGCCGCGCCGGAGCAGGGCGAGCCCCCCGCGCGGGTGCGCGGTCACGCCCGCCAGGAGGGGTTCGATCTTCATGCGGGCGTGCGGGTGCCCGCCGACGAGCGGGACCGTCTCGAGCGGCTCTGCCGGTACGCGTTGCGACCACCGGTCGCGCAGGACCGGCTCCATCTCACCCCGGAGGGGCAGGTGGTGCTGCAGCTCCGGCACCCGTGGTCGGATGGCACGACGCACCTCCTGTTCGATCCCGTCGAACTGCTGGAGCGCCTCGCCGTGCTGATCCCGCGGCCGCGCATCAACCTGATCCTGTATCACGGCGTCCTGGGGCCGCGGGCCGCGTGGCGGGCGCTCGTCGTCGGTTTCGGGAACACCGCCGACCGCGGCGAGACCAGCACCGCCGACGCGTCAACGACCGAGGAGAGCGCCGACGTCAGCGAGGCCAGAGCCACCGAGCCCCATCCGTCCGACGGGCGCGAGGGGCGACCGCCCCGCGAGGGTGCACGCGTGTGGGCCGATTTGATGCGTCGCAGCTTCGGCCTCGACGTTCTGGCGTGCCCGCGCTGTGGCCCTTCGACCTTGCTC
>Ga0209744_1000811_pt1 | contig 10960 bp, 10 predicted proteins | sample BarGraNGADG00311_2_FD_184494 | JGI IMG/M metagenome (GOLD analysis project Ga0209744, IMG submission 184494) | Arctic peat soil microbial communities from Barrow, Alaska - Barrow Graham LP Ref core NGADG0004-311 (SPAdes) (version 2) | ecosystem: Environmental > Terrestrial > Soil > Wetlands >... | reverse complement strand
CTCCCACGGCCACCAGGAGCTCGCCGGCCCGGCGTGCCTGCTCCCGCGCGCCCTGCTCGCCGGCCTCCGCGACGAGCATGGCCTCGAGGTGGCTGCGCAGGACCTCGTGATAGCGGAACGTCCCCTCATCGTCGAGCGCAACCGTGAAGACGCTGCGTCGCTCGAGCTCCTCGAGCAGGGCCCGGCTCCCCGACCGTGCGAGGAGCGCGTCGCAGAGGGGCCCGCTCAGCCGGCGAAGGACGCTGGTCCGGACCAGGAAGTCGCGCAGCTCATCGGGGAGCTCCGCGACCACGTTGCGCGCGAGGTAGTCGCGCACGAACCGCGGACTGGAGCCGAGGCCCGCGAGGATCCGCAGCCGCTCGTCGCGTGGCTTGCCGCGCGTGGCGAGGTGGAAGAGCTGCAGCCCGGCGGCCCAACCCTCGGTCCTGCGGGCGAGCCGGGCGAGCTCGTCCGGGCGGAGGGCGTCGTCGTAGAAGTCGCGGAAGAGCCGCTCGACCTCCCATGACCGAAAGCGCAGGTCGTCGACGCTGATCTCGAGCAGCGCCCCGGAGACGCGGCGCCGCGAGAGGTTGAAGGGCGGGAATGTCCGGGAGCCCGCGAGGACCGCGAGCGTCGGCGGCGCGTAGTCGATGAAGCGCTCGAAGGCGGTCTCTGCCGGCGACCCCGTCAGCGTGTGGAGGTCGTCGACGATCAGCAGGACGTTCGTCGAGGCGGCCGCTTCGAGCGCGGCCACGGCGTCCTCGACGCTCGTCCACCCGCGCGGCAGGTCGACGATCGCCGATGCGAAGGCCGCCTCGAGGCATTCGACCAGCTCGGCCTCGCTCCCGTCGGTGCTCTCGGCCCGATACCACGCCACCGGCTGGTCGGACATCGCGGCCCAGCCGGCCAGGAGGGTGGTCTTCCCCGACCCGGCCGGAGCGACGACGAGCGCCAGGCGATGCGCCCACAGCTGCGGCAGGAGCTTGTCGAGGCGCTCGCGAGGCAGCCACCGAACCCGGGGTGCCCGAACCTTCGCGGGGACGACCGCGCCGCCGGCGTGACCGTTCCCTGCTGCTGGCCGCTTGGCCTGCGGTCCCATCCCCATGTCAGGCGATGCCGGCCCCCCAGCCCACCGGTCGAGCGCCGGTGCGAGACGCCATTGTGGCCGCGCGGGACGCGCCGGTCCAGCCCCGGAATCGAGAGGGTGGTTCGGGGCCCGATTCGGGCGTCGCCGGCCGGCGGTTGCCTGTCAGCCGGGGTGCGAGCGAAGCGCCCGGAGGCGCGCGCGGAGCGCGTCGTCGGCTGCATCGAGGTGCGGGTCATCGATGAATCGTTCGGGTTGATGGCCGATCCGGACGAACTCACGCTCCAGAGCGGTCCGTTCGTCCGGGATTCCGGCGATCACGACGGGAGAGCGGTCGTCGACCGCGTGGAAGATCCGCACCAGGTAGGGCTCCGGGCTGCGGGCTCGCGACCGCCGCGGGACGGACACGATCTCGGCGCCGCCGGCCGCCCGATCGCGGGCGACCCGCGCTCCCGATCCGCCGAGGTGCACGACCGCGCCGCCGGATGGGCGATGTGGCAGCGTAGCCAGGGTCCCGCCCGTCGCTCCCGGGCTGGTGGTCCGCTCCCCGGGGGCACGCGGGGGCTCGACGGTCGACCTTCGTCCGGGGATCGCCGTGCTCGCCGGAACGGCAGGGATCGGCGGCGCCGGCGCCGGCGCGGGCGCGACGAGAACCGGCGCCCCGGGGCGGCGTGATCGTCCGTGCATGCGGTACCTCCAGCGCCCCGACGGTACGTCGACCAGGTGACCCGCGAGACGGCCGTTCGGATCGGAACCGGTCGCCGAACGGCACGCCGCGTGCGGAACCCGCGCCGGCCCGCGGGCCTGCCGCGTGCGGAACCGTGCGGATGGCGGTACCGTCATCGAGCCATGCGCGTCCCTTCCCGACCCGCCGCTCTCGCCAGCCTGCTCATCGTGGCGCTTCTGCTCGCGGCGTGCAGCGCTCCGGCCGCCGGGAGCCCCGGCGCTCCGACGTCGACGCCGGCTGTCACGCCGACGGCTCCCGCCAGCGCGATCACCGCATCCGGAGCCGCCGCAATCGTCGTCGCGCTGGACGCCCGCTTTGCCGGGATCGGCCCGCGCGACCCGGGCATGGTCGGCCAGGGTTCGTGGTACGAAGTGGTGCCGGCTGCGTCCGGCTGGAGCGTCACGGTCCAGATGGGCTGGGGCGATTGTCCGGCCGGCTGCATCTCGCGCCACACGTGGGTGTACGCCGTGACGTCCGATGGGGTCGCCTCGAAGGTGAGCGAGACCGGCGACGCGCTTCCCGTGGCGAGCGCTCCGATCGCGAGCGCCCAGCCGGCCCCGAGCGCGCTGGCGCAGGCCAGCCCGACGCCCGCTCCGACGGTGCCGCCGACGCCCACCCGGCAACCCACGCCACGCCCGACACCCGCGCCGACCCCACGAGCCACCAGCACCCCCTCGGTCGGGATCCCGACGAGCGGCGGGCCGTGGATCGTCGGCACAGCGACCGCCGGCCCCACCTGCCCGGTCGAGACTAACCCGCCCCTCCCCGGCTGCGCCCCGAAGCCCGTCGGCGGGGCGACGATCATCGTTCGCGACGCGGGAGGTCGCCAGATCGCGAGCACGACAACGGCCTCGGACGGCTCGTACCGCGTGGCCGTGCCGGCGGGCAGCGTGCAGGTCGAGGCGGCCCCTGCGGCAGGGGTGATGCATGCGCCGGCGCCGATCGACGTGGTCGTGCCGGCCGGCGCCGCGGCCTGGGTCCGGGTCGATCTCTCCTACGACACTGGCATTCGCTGACGCCACTGCGCTCCGAGTGCGGCCGTCGGACGGTCGTCCCGTGCCGCGGGCACGCAAACGTGCGCCGGGGCGGTTCCTGCTACCGTGCCGCGCGATGATCCTTCGATCGGCTCGATTCGCGCGCCCGTGGCTCTCTGCACCGGCGATCGCGCTTGCCGTCCTGATCCTCATGCCGGTCGGCGCCGCGCTGGCGCACGCGTCGCTGGTCAGCTCCGATCCGGCAGACGGCACGACGCTCACGGCCTCCCCGGCATCGATCAGCGCGACCTTCGCCGAGGCATTCGACACGGGCCGGAGCTCGATGGAGCTGCTCGGTCCGGATGGTGCGACGCTCGCGACCAACGCCGCCGCAGCCTCGGCGACCGCCGAATCGATGACGATCTCCGGCTACGGCACGCTCGCGCCCGGGCTCTACAGCGTGCGCTGGACCACGATCACGCCGAGTGACAATGGGATCGAGCGTGGAACGCTCCGGTTCACGATCGCCACCACGACGGCGTCACCCTCGCCGACCGCCGGGAGCGGTGCATCGTCGGGCGGAGCTGGCGACATCGCGCTGCCCCTGGTCGCGCTCGGCGTGCTCCTCGCGGGCGGCCTGGCCTGGTTCCTGCGCCGGTCGCGCTGAAGCATGGGACACCTGCGCGACATGACCAATCGAGCGCGCCGGACGCCCATTCGACCCCTCGCTGTGCTTGTCGGCCTCGTGCTTGCCCTGTCGCTTTCGGTGGCTGCCTGCGGCACGACCGACAGTACGGCGACGGGCGTCGTGATCGCGCTCGATTCCTCTGCCGGCCAGGTCAGGAGCTTCACGTTGCGGACGAGCGACGGCCAGACGATCCCGTTCGTGATCGGCACGCTCGTGACGGACGCCGACGCCTTCCCGGCTGCGCACCTGTCCGAGCACGCCGCAACGCTCGGGCCGATCGTCGTCTCCTACCGCGTGGAGGGCGGCAAGAATGTCGCCGATCGCCTGGTCGACGCACCGGGCGCGTCGCCATCGTGAGGACTTCGAGCACCCAGCGTGGGCACGCCGCGGCGCGCCTCGCGGGGATCACCGGGGCGGTGGCGCTCGCGCTGCTCGCGTTCCCGGGAGCGGTGCTCGGCCATCAGCTCGTGGGACTCTTCGAATCGCCGATCCCGCTCCCGGTCTACCTGGCCGGGGCGGCCGCGGCGGTCGCACTCTCGTTCGCGATCGTCTTCGTGCGGGACGTGCGCCCGTTCGGCGCTGGCGACGACCGGCCGCGGACCGTGCCCGGATGGCTCCGGACCGCGTTGCGGCTGGCGGGCGTCGTCGCCGTCGGCTGGATCGTGGCGCAGGGTGTCGTCGGCGGGGCGAGCGACGGCGACGTGGGCGTCCTGTTCCTCTGGATTTACGGCTGGGTCGGCGTGGCGCTCGTCTCCGCGCTCGTCGGCCCGGCCTGGGCGTGGCTCGACCCGTTCACGACCCTCTTCGACGCCGGCGCCTGGATCGTGCGGCGTCTCGGCGTCGCCGCGTGGGAGCCGGCACCGTATCCGTCCCGGCTCGGCCGCGCGCCCGCCGCGGCCGGCTACGCCGTGTTCGTCTGGCTGGAGCTGATCGTGACCGGTGGTGGCGGTGGCCGGCTCCTCGCCGGCGCGCTGGTGGCCTACCTGGCGATCACGCTCCTCGGGATGGTGCAGTTCGGCCGGGACGAGTGGCGCGCTCGAGCAGAGGTGTTCAGCGTCTGGTTCGGGCTGCTGGGGCGGATCGCCCCGATCGCGCTGGCCGGTCCGCCGGAGGCCGGCGTCGTCCGCCGTCGATCGTTCGGTGCCGGGCTCCTCGAGCCTGGCTGGGGGCGCGCGGACGTGGCCCTTGCCGCGCTCGGAGCAGCAGGCGTCCTCTACGACGGGCTGTCGCAGACGCAGCTCTGGCACGATCGCGTGGGTCTTGGCGGGATCGGCGGCGGGACGCTCACGCTCGCCGTCTTCCTCGGCATCGCCGTCATCCTCGCGCTCGGCGTGGCGCGGCTGGTCGCAGGATCCTCCGGCGCGGCCGTTGGCGTCGCCGCCGTCGGCGCCGGTCTCGTGCCGATCGCCGCGGGCTACGTCGCCGGCCACTACCTCACGTTCCTGCTCGTCGACGGCCAGAAGATCCTGATCGCCCTGGGGGACCCGTTCCTGCAGGGCTGGAACATCGGTGGCCTCGCGTTCTTCACGCCGAACAGCGGATGGCTGCCGCCCGGCATCGTCTGGGCGGTCCAGCTCGGCGTCGTCGTCGGCGGCCACATGCTCGGAGCGGTGGCCGGCCATGCCGCGGCCGCGCGGGACCTCGACGCCGACTCCCCGGGGGCGCTTCGGTCGCTGCGCCTGCGCCAGCTGCCGCTGGCGGTCTTCATGGTCGCGCTGACCGCGACCACGCTCTGGTCGCTGGGCCAGTCGATCGTGGCGGTCAAGCCCGGCGGCTGACGGCGGGCGCCTGGCGTCCGTGGCGGTCCCGGCAGCGTCGAGTCCGACCCGGCGACGGCGCGCCCGGCCCGAGCGACGGCGCGCCCGGCCCGCCCGCGGCACCGAGGCACCGGTACACTGCCCGGATGCCGCTGATCGCGACGGAGAATCTCACCAAGCGCTACCCGGGGCCGGGCGGCGGCGTCCTTGCGCTCGACGCGCTGACGGTCGAGATCGAGCCCGGGATCGTGGGCCTCGTCGGCGCGAACGGCGCCGGCAAGAGCACGTTCCTGCGGATCCTGCTCGGGCTCCTTGCGCCGACGAGCGGACGGGCCTCGGTCCTTGGCCTCGACACCACGACACAGGGTAGCCGCATCCGCGAACGGGCGGGCTACATGCCCGAGCACGACGTCCTGCCGCCCGACCTGACCGCCACCGATCTCGTGGCGCACCTCGCGGAGATGAGCGGCCTGCCCCGGACGGCGGCACGCGAGCGGACCGCCGACGTCCTCCGCCACGTGGGGCTCTTCGAGGAGCGCTACCGCCCGATCGGGGGCTACTCGACCGGCATGCGGCAGCGCGTGAAGCTGGCGCAGGCGCTCGTCCACGACCCGCGGCTCCTCCTCCTCGACGAGCCGACCAACGGGCTCGATCCCTCCGGGCGCGACGAGATGCTGGACCTGATCCGCCGCACCGGGACCGAGTTCGGGATCGCGGTCCTGGTCTGCTCGCACCTGCTCGGCGAGATCGAGCGCGTCTGCGATCACGTCGTGGCGATCGACGGGGGGCGCCTGCTGCGCTCGGCATCGCTGGCGAGCTTCACCGGTCGGACCGGGACGCTGATCGTGGAGGTCGACGACGGAGCCGACGGCCTGGCGGCCGACCTGGTCGCGGCCGGATTCCACGCCAGGGTCGACGGCCCGCGACGCGTGCTGGTCGGGGCGCAGGACGAGCGGCCCTTCGACCTGATCCGGGATGCTGCAGCCACCCGCGGCCTCGCCCTGATCCGCGTCGAGCCGGCTCGTCACCGGGTCGAGGACCTCTTCCGCGACGATCCCGACGAGGAGGGCGCGGATGGCGACGCCGCCTGATCTCCTGGCGGGGAGCGCCACGGGCTCGATCTTCGACCTGGGCTACCACGGTTACGACGGGCCGCGCCTGGGGCGCCGCCACGCGATCGCCACCCTGTTCACACAATCGCTGAAATGGACCTTCGGGATCGGCCGGGGCGGTCGCGCCAAGATCGCGCCGTTCGCGCTGGCGGCGCTGACGCTGCTTCCCGCCGTCATTGGGGTGGGCATCCAGGCGCTTGCCGGCCCGGCCGCGGCGAAGGTCAACCCGGTCACGCCGCACCAGTACCTCACCGTCGTGCAGACATTCATCGCGTTCTTCGTGACCGCGCAGGCGCCCGAGCTGCTGGGGCGAGACCAGCGCCACCATGTCCTGACGCTCTACTTCAGCCGGGCGCTGGAACGGACCGACTACGCGCTCGCCAAGTACGGGGCGCTCGTGTCCGCGCTGGCGCTCGTCCTCTTCGTACCCCAGCTGATCCTGCTCCTCGGGATCATCTTCGCGTCCATCGACCTCGGCACCGGCCTCGGCGAGGCCCTGCCGCTCGTCTGGCCGATCCTCGTGAGCACGATCGTCGCCGCGGCGTTCTTCTCCGGCGTGGGCCTCGTGATCGCCGCGTTCATTCCCCGGCGGGCCTTCGCGGCGGGCGCGATCGTGGCCACGTTCCTGGTGCTGAGCGGCGTCGTGCAGGTGCTGGTCGTCCAGGGCCGGCTGCGCGACCCGTTCCGCTACGTCGCGCTGCTCGACCCGTATGCGCTCCTCGACGGGCTCGCCACGACCATGTTCGGCGGCGTGGGGGGCAACGTGACCGTGACGCGATCGGGGATCGACCCGGTCGTCTTCGCGGCCGGGGCCTGCGTCGTGGCCGTCGTCACCCTCGTCATGCTGATCGTCCGCTACCGCAGGATCGAGGCATGAGCCAGCTCGCCGCGCCGCCGAGCGTCGAGGTCAGCGCCGTCGCCAAGTGGTACGGCAACGTCGTCGCCGTCAACGACATCACCTTCAGCCTCGAGCCGGGCGTCACGGGCCTCCTCGGGCCGAACGGGGCCGGCAAGAGCACCCTGCTCCACCTCGTGGCAGGGCTGCTCCGCCCGTCGGCCGGGACGGTCAGCGTGGACGGCCGGCCCACCTTCGGCGACCCGGCTGTCTACCGGCGTGTCGGTCTGGTCCCGGAGCGCGAGGCCGTCTTCCCGTACCTGACCGCCCGCGAGTTCGTCCGGCTCAGCGCGCAGCTCCAGGGGCTGCCCATCGGCACCGGCGCCGTCGACCGGGCGCTCGGCACGGTCGAGCTTGCGGCAGCCGCCGACCGCGAGCTCGCGACCTATTCGAAGGGGATGCGCCAGCGCGCGAAGGTCGCGGCAGCCCTCGTCCACGATCCCGCCATCCTCGTCCTCGACGAGCCCTTCAACGGGATGGATCCGCGCCAGCGCCTTCACATGATGTCGCTGCTCCGGACGCTGGCGAACGAAGGCCGCGTGATCCTCTTCTCGTCGCACATCCTCGAGGAGGTCGAGCGCGTCGCCGAACGGGTCCTCGTGGTGGTCTCCGGGCGCCTCGCGGCATCCGGCGACTTCCGCGAGATCCGGCGGTTGATGACCGATCGCCCGCACTCCTTCACGCTCCGGACGTCCGACGATCGCGCGCTGGCGGGCCGCCTGGCCGGCCGGCCCACGGTCTCCGGGCTCACCTTCGAAGACGGCCGGCTGGACGTGCGAACGGCGGATTTCGCGACGTTCACCCGCGAGCTCCCGGTCATGGCACGCGACGCCGGCGTCTCGATCTTCGAGCTGGCCCCCGCCGACGAGTCGCTCGAGTCGGTCTTCGACTACCTGGTGCGCCGATGACCAGCGGGGCCCCTCCATCCCGTCGCGACCCCGTGCCCGGATGGCCCGCGGCGGCGCCGTCACCGCCGCCCATTCCGCGTCGCCCATCGGCGCCCGTGCTCGGCGCGTCGGTCCTCGGTCCGCTTGTCGACGTCACCATGCGTGGTCTCCTGGGCAGGCGGCGGATCCTGCTCGTCGGCCTCCTCGCACTCGCGCCCGTCGGGGTTGCGGCCATCCTCGTCGTCGGCGGCGGCCTCGGCACGACGGCACAGATCACCCGCCAGCTCTACGACTCGCTGGTCATGACCACGGTCGTCCCGCTCGTTGCGCTCATCCTCGGGACGACCGCGATCGGGGCCGAGATCGACGATGGGACGGTGGTCCATCTCCTTGCCAAGCCGGTCGGGCGCGGCTGGATCATCCTGGCCAAGATGCTCGTGGCCGGGACCGCCGGCGTCATGCTGTGCGGGACCTCGATCCTGCTCGCGGGCCTGCTGCTCGTGCGACTCGATTCGCCCGGGCTTCTCCTGGGCATGCTGGCCGGCGTCGTGCTCTCCGTGATCGCCTACACGGCCGTCTTCGTCACGCTGTCCGTGTGGACGGGCCGGGCGCTCATTGCCGGGCTCGCGTATGTCCTCCTCTGGGAGGGCCTGGTCGCGTCGTTCTTCTCCGGGACGCGGCTCCTCTCGATCCGCGAGTATGGGCTGGCCGTGGCCGCGGGGATCGCGGGCCCGGAGGCAGGCACGCTCGCGCGCGACGTTCCGCTGGTGACGGGCTTGGTCCTGGCAGTCGTCGTGACGGTCGTCGCGTTCTGGCTCGGAGCGCGGCGCCTTGCGCGGTTCGAGATCTCGGACGCGGGGTAGAGACGCGGGGTAGAGACGCGCCCGCGGCATCCCGCCCACGGCCGGGGCCTCCGGCCCGTACAATCCGGCCCGTGCCGAAGCCACACCCGTACCGACCCAAGCGCACCCGTTCCGGAGATGTGGCGGGGGCCGCCGGCACGCCCGCGGCCGGCGAGGGCCTGGGAGCCGAGGCGGCCGCAGCAGCCGAGGCCGCTGCCGAGGCAGCAGCAGAGGCGGAGGCCGACTCGTGGGCCGGGTCGCCGGGTCGTGCGGGCGGCGACGTGCTGCCGGGCCCCCTGGACGAACCGCCCGGCTGGTTCCGCGACGAAGCGCTCAGCGAAGGGGCGGATGCCGCGACCGAGCCGGCGACGGCGGTCGCGAACGCGAGGTCGGTTCCTGAGACGGCGGCACCCGTCGCCGCCGCGGTCGTTCCCGCGGCGATCCCTCCGGCGGCAGTCGCTCCGGTCCCGATCACCCCTGCGGCGATCTCTCCCGCCGCGATGGTCGAGCCCGAGGCGGCCGATGCGGCCGATGCGCCTGGCGAGTCCGACGAGGACGGCGATCTCGAGCCGACCCCGCCCGGGACGATCTACCGGACGGTCCCGCCGCTTCCCGAAGATGCTGCACCCCGGCCACGCCGCCGGTCGCCCGTCGTCTCGGTCCTCCTCGGGCTGCTGATCCTCGTGGTCGTCGGCGTTGGCGGTTTCGTGATCGGGATGGCCCTTCCCCTGCTCGTGCCGCTTCCGGCCGGCGACACGCCCATCGTCTCGCCCGCCCCCAGCGGCGCCGTGCCGTCGGCGACGCCTGTGCCGAGCGTGGCCACTTCCCCGGCGCCGGCCGCGTCCCCATCGGCTCTCGCGAGTGCGGCCCCAACCCCGACGGCGACGGCCCGCACCTACGTGGTCAAGCGAGGCGATCAGCTCGGCCGGATTGCGGCGTCGTTCGGGGTCACGCTCCAGGCGCTCCAGGCCGCGAACGGGATCGCCAACCCGAACCTGATCTTCGCCGGGCAGAAGCTCGTGATCCCGCCGCCGTCAGCGTCTCCCGGCGCGTCGCCGAGCGCCTCCCCGAGCGCCGCCCCCTAGAACCAGGCCCCGGTCCACGGAGGTGGCCGGGCGCGATCAGCGGGCCGGGCCTGCCGTCCAGGCGATCGCATCCGGCGTGATCCCGGGAACCCCGTCGTCGTCCGCGTCGAGCCCGTCGTGCGATTCGTCGGTCGCGTGCGGGTGCGAGTGGCGGACCCCGCCATGCTCGTGCAGGTGCTCGTGGATCAGGTTGGCGGCGATGAGCAGGTCGCGGTTGCCCAGGACGGCGGCGGGCGTGCCGTCGGCATGGACGCGCCGATCCTCGCCGAGGACCACGACCCGGTCCGCGATGACGGGGACGATGTCCAGCTCGTGGGTGGCCGTGATCACGGTCCGGCCGGCCTCGCCGAGGCGCCGGATGAGGTTCACGAGGACCCATTTCGTGCGGGGATCGAGCGCCGCCGTCGGCTCGTCGAGAAGGATCACGTCCGGTCGCAGCGACAGGACGGAGGCGATTGCCGCCCGCTTCTTCTCGCCACCGGAGAGCTCGAAGGGCGCCCGGTTGGCGAGGTGCCGGATCTCCATCATGCCCAGCGCCTCGTCGCAGCGGGCCTCGACGTCCGCTGCCGGGAGGCCCAGCTGGAGCGGCCCGAAGGCCACGTCGTCGAGCACGGTGGCGCTGAACAGCTGGATGTCCGGGTCCTGGAAGACGAGGCCCACCTGGCGATGGAACCGGAAGGCACCGATGCCATCGACGACCGATGCGACCTCCAGGCCCAGGGCCCGCATGCGACCGCTCGAGGGAGCGATGATCCCGTCGAGGAGCTTGAGGAGCGTGGACTTGCCGGACCCGTTCGCGCCGAGCAGGACGACCTGCTCGCCCGGGCGCACGACCAGGTCGATCCCGTCGAGCGCAACCTGGCGGTCGTTGTAGACGTAGCGGACGCCGGCGAGTTCGAAGATCGGCTCGCCGCGCGGCTCGACGACGGG
>Ga0209744_1000810_pt1 | contig 10964 bp, 8 predicted proteins | sample BarGraNGADG00311_2_FD_184494 | JGI IMG/M metagenome (GOLD analysis project Ga0209744, IMG submission 184494) | Arctic peat soil microbial communities from Barrow, Alaska - Barrow Graham LP Ref core NGADG0004-311 (SPAdes) (version 2) | ecosystem: Environmental > Terrestrial > Soil > Wetlands >... | reverse complement strand
GTTTGGTTGCCCCGGCTGGTTCATGCGGGCCTCGCTCCCCAGCCCCAACACGTCCTGCAGCGGCACTATGGCCACCGCCGCAACGGAGGCAATGGCCAGGCGCATCAGATCCCAGTTGATCTCGTCGCCTTTGGTGCCCAGGTAGCTGAGCAGCGCGTCCCGCTCCCGGAGGGGGCGGGACTGATACCAGCCAACGGTGGTGTCGTTGTCGTGGGTCCCGGTGTAGACCACGCAGTGCCTCGGGTAGTTGTGGGGCAGGTGGGGGTTGCGCTCATCGCTCCCGAAGGCGAAGTGAAGCACCTTCATGCCGGGATACCCCAGCCTGATCCTCAGCGCATCCACATCAGGGGTGATGACACCCAGGTCTTCGGCAATGACCGGCATCGCGCCCAGCGCCTCCTCCAGCGCCCTGAACAGCGCCATCCCCGGCCCGGGAACCCACCGTCCCTGCTCAGCGGTTCTATTCGGGGCAGGTACCTCCCAGTACGCCTGGAAGCCGCGGAAGTGGTCCAGTCGCACCATGTCCAACTGGGCTAGAGCCACTCTGAATCGCTCCACCCACCAGTTGTACCCCTCCCTGGCCATCACGTCCCAACGGTACAGAGGATTTCCCCATCGCTGCCCGGTCTTGGAGAAGTAGTCGGGCGGAACTCCGCTGACCACGGTTGGGTTTCCCCGCTCGTCCAGATGAAACAGTTCCGGCGTGGCCCAGACGTCGGAGCTGTCCAGGGCCACGAAGATGGGGATGTCACCCACGATCCTGACCCCATGCCGGTTGGCGTACTGCTTCAGACTCGCCCACTGGCGGGAGAACTGGAACTGGGCGAACTGGTGGAAGGTGATCTCCGCGGCTGACTGCTGGTACCAGCGGTCCATGGCTGCCGGACGGCGGAACGCTATCTCCGGCTCCCATTCCAGCCAGGACCTCCCCCCGTGGGCCTCCTTGAGCGCCGCGAAAAGGGCGTAGTCATCCAGCCAGAAGCGGCTGGCATCGCGGAAGGCGGCGAACTCCGACCGTTGAGCGGAAGTGGCGCCCTCCAGGAAACAGCGGCAGGCCTCCCTGAGAAGGGGCATTTTGAAGGCGGCGGTGGCGGCGTAGTCCACCTGCTTCGCGGGCACGATCGGTGCGGCGGCCAGCTTCTGAGGGGACAGCAGCCCCTCCTCCACCAGCGCGTGGAGGGAGATCAGCAGCGGATTCCCCGCCATAGCCGAGGGAGAGGCATAGGGGGAGTCGCCGCTTCCCAGGGGGCCCAGCGGAAGGATCTGCCACAGCCCCTGTCCGGATAACTCGAGGAAATCAACGAATCCCCTCGCCGCCGCTCCCATGTCCCCGATGCCGTGGGGGCCGGGCAGCGAGGTTGGGTGCAGCAGAATGCCGCTCTCTCTCCTGAGGTAGCCGGTTTTCTGATCGCCGTTCATCTGCGTCGGCCCTCGGACTGTCAACGCTGGTGCGACTCGTGTGAATGGATCAGCAGGATCGGTATTCCAGCTTCACGCAGCACCTCGTCGGCCACACTGCCGAAGACCAGGCGGCCTAGACCGGACCGGCCATGAGTGGACATAACTATGAGGTCGATGTCGTCCTTCTGCGCTCTCCGAACTATCTCCGGTGCCGGCACGCCACGCGTCAGCTCCACACTCAATGGTACGCCCTCCATTTCTGGGCTGGAGGTGATCTCATGGAGATAGCTTTCTGCTTCCTTCTCGGCGCTTTCCATCGCCTCCATCGCGACCATTGCGTCGCTACCGCCGGCGGCCATCGGGTCTAGGGATGCCGCAATGGGTATCGTTGAAACCACCTGCAGCAAGGTGACTCTGGCTCCAAATCGCCGGGCTATCGCTCCGGCATGGGGCAACGCCCTCTCGGCTAGCTTCGACCCATCCAGTGGCACCAGAAGGTGGCTGTACATGGTGGATACCCTCTCTCTCAAACTCATTTATTCTGAGGCGATCGGCGCCGTATGGCAACAGCGGTGGAGCCCTTCAGGGTGCCGCATGCCCTATCTGGCGACTAGCTAGGGGTGGGATAGAGGGGCTGCTTCAAGACCGATACGTCATGGGACGGCAGGATCACGTCCGCAATCGACCGCATCCGCTCGAGGCTTCGGAAGCAGGCTGCGACGTCGATGTGGATGCCGGGCGGGATCAGATCCCCTCCATCTATTCCCAGATTGTCCTCCAGCGGCACGCCGTCGCTCGGTATCAGGTATCGGCCACCGGTAGTATCAACCAGCGTGCCCTGCAAACCTGGTGTATGACCCGGCAGCAGCACCAGCGTCAACCCCGGCGCGATCTCCACATCGCCTCGGACTACCTGCATACGGTTGAAGAATGGCATCCAGGGCGGCGTAACCCCTGGTATTCCCACCTCGTAGGTGCCCCTCTGGGTGGCAATCGGATCGACCGCGGCCTTTAGCTCCTCGGCCTGCACGACGAATCGGGCCTCGGGGAAGCACTCTAGGTTGTAGCAGTGGTCCCAGTGCAGGTGGCTCAGGATCACCAGCTTCAGCTTCTCGGGCTCCACCCCCGCCGATCTGAGGGCGACGTCCGGTGCTTGCTCGGGGTCGCGGCGAATGGGGCTGTGGCCCGGGACGGCGTGCGCGGGGTCGGAGGGGCCGGTGTCCACCAGAACCGCGTCGTCGCCGGATTGTAGCAGCCAGCCAAAGCAGGGGGCGGGCAGCTTCTGGCCGAAACCGCGACCGTAGGCCAGTACCGACTTCTCCAGACCGAGGAATTCGCCGAAGCAGAGGGGGCGGATGGTCCACAATTTGGACATGTACGTTGGCCTCCTGAACAATCTGATGCTGGACTGGGTCTCGTCGAGCAGAGGGGAAAAGCAGTTCATCGACTTCGCTCATGCTAAGGTCGGGCCCTGGGGTGCCCTACCTGAGGACGGCCGGTTCAACAATCGGCCCGGGTGGGCAGGGCAAAGCTGAAGGTGCTCCCCTTCCCCACCTCGCTCTCTACCCAGATACGGCCACCCATCGCCTCCACCAGCATCTTGGTGATGTATAACCCCAGGCCTAGCCCCTCGGCCTTCCGGGTACCCTTGGCCCGGTAGAAACGCTCAAAGAGATGGCTGAGCTCCTCACGAGCTATTCCTGCTCCAGAGTCAGTTACCGACACCGTCACCTCGCCGTGCTGTATCTCCGCGGTCACCACCACCTCGGTCTCGGGAGGAGAGTACTTCAGGGCGTTGGACAACAGGTTGGTGAAGACCCTTTCCAATCGATCCGGATCGGCCGAGACGAGGGGCGATTCCTCCGGCATCTCCACCCGGATCCGTTGCGTGTCCAGAACCCCGGCCAGACGTTGCCTGAGATCCAGCAGGAAGGCGCGCATCTCCATGGGGGCACACTTCAGGTCGAGTTGCCGGGACTCCACCTGTGCCATGTCCACCAGGTCCTGGATCATGGCGTTCATGCGCTTGGTGCTGGTGACAATGGTCTCGGCGCTCCTCTGCAAGCGTGGATCCTGGTTGCTTCTTTTCAGCACTCTCTCGATCACCTGCGCCTGCCCCTGCACGACCGTCAGGGGGCTGCGGAGATCGTGGGAGACCATCCTCACCATGTCCTCCCGCTCCTCCAGCAACTTGTGCAGGTCGGTAGTGTCCCTGAGGACGGTAACCGCTCCCAGCAGACTGCCGTCGTTCCCTCGTATCGGGGCAGAGCTGATGGAGAGCCATCGCTGCGCAGGGAAGGCTGGCGAACGGAAGACGAAGACCTCTGCCACCACAGTCTCTCCCCGTAGGGCCCGGTAGGGAGGAAACTCGTCACGAGGCATCGGTCTGCCGTCCGGGGTCTCGAACTGTCCTATCGCCACCCGCTCCGCCATGGGCGACCGGCTCGGCTCCGCCGTAGAGCCGAACAATCTGACGGCCGCCTCGTTCATGTGCACGATCTCCTCCGACGGCCCGTTGATCAACAGTCCATCGGGCACAGCAGCGATGGTGGCATCCAGCTCCGCAGCCCGGCGCCTCACCTCCGCCAACAGCCTCTCCCGCTCGGCCTCGGCTGCCCTCCGCTCCGTGACATCGGTCATTACCACCACTCCTGCCACTACGCGCCCTCCCCGGTCTCGGATAGGGGTGGAGCTGATGGTAATGGTCCCCAAGGTTCCGTTCCCCCGCAGGATACTGACCTCCTCGTCCATGACCACCTCGCCCGAGAGGATGGATCGCGCCAGGGGCCACTCCTCGGGGGCGTAGGGTTCGCCGTTGGAGTGGAAGCCCTTCCACGCCTCGTACTCGCCCACGCTCGCTGAGGCTATGAAGGGGTGGTGCCAGATGCGTTCTACCTGCTCGTTTGCCTGGATCAGCTTGCCCGAGGGTGCCTCGGCGACGATCACCCCGGAGGGCATCTGGTGCACTATCGCCTCCAAACGCGTCCGCAGTTCGGCCTCTCGCCGTGCCCTGCTTGACAGCACCACGCACAGGAGCGACACGAAGCTCAGGCCACCGACGTAGGAGGCCGGAAGCAGCGCCATGCCCTGACCTTCCAGCAGGTAGGCCACGATCTGCAGGGCGAGGGTCCAAAGGGCTATACCTGCCACCCAACGAGGGCGAGGGATGAGGTAAGCGGAGAGAAGAATAGGCAACATATAGGCGACGGCAGGAATGTAGATGTTGGGCAGCCCGTACACGTCGACCGCGAATATGGCCACTGCCAGCAGTGCCTGCAGGCCGAGTATGATCCGATGCCTGATCACGACCTCTCTAGCCATGGCGACGGTGGTCCCCTTTCGGTAGAGTGAACCCGAAGACGCTGCCCTTGCCCAATCCGCTCGAGTCCGGCCGGGCCACGCCGAGCGCCGCGTATCGCGCATGAACCAACCCCTAAATTCTACCAGGTCTCGGACAGTACTCGCTCGGACATGTCGATATGGATTAGCAGCGATCCATGTCGTGGTTCTCTAGAGGCGGAATAGCCCTTGACAACTTCGCGCATGATGGTACAATTGCAATTGCAAATCGTTCGCAGTCAGGTGAGGCGATGGAGCTGGAATTCCCCGAGCAGCTGAGCGCGACGGCGCGCCAGGCGATCAACACCACCGGCCACAGGATGACACCTCAACGGTCGGCGCTGCTTGAGATCATCCAGCAGTCGGAGGAGCACCTGGACGCCGACGAGATCCACCGCAGGGCCCGAGAGCGGGGGGAGCGGATCAGCCTCTCCACCGTCTACCGCACCCTGGGGCTGCTGAAGAAGCTGCAGCTGGTGGACGAGCTTCACCTCTGGGACGAGCATCATCACTACGAGTCCCGAACCACCCACGAGCACTGCCACCTGCTGTGCCGGGTGTGCGGTGGGGTCACGGAAATCTCGGGGGTGGTGGTGGAGAAGATGAAGGGGTTGGCCTCGCGCCAGCACGGCTTTCAGATCGAGCGGTCCCAGATCGACTTCGTGGGGCTGTGCGAGTTCTGCCGGGAGGCGGAAGAGAGGGGCGAGGAGACGAGAGGGCGCACGGACGCATAGGACCGGCATGCTGAGCGTTCGGCGCCCCTCTTTTTCGGCAACGTGTTGCAAATGGTTCTCAATTGCAGTAGATTGTGGTAGGACTCGCCGGCGAGGGGGAGTCGCCCCGTTTCGGGGCCGCTCCCGCCACTCAAGGAGGATCCGATTATGACCCTCGATATGGTTCAACGCGGCGACACCGTCCGCATCCTCAAGATCGAAGACCCTCAGGTGCGATTCCAGGCCATCCGCTTCGGCATCGGCGAAGGCACCGACGTCCGCTGCGCCGAAAAGCTCCCAGCGGGCCCCATCGTCCTCCGCAGGGGCCGCCAGGAGATCGCCATCGGCCGCGACATCGCAAGAACCATCAGCGTAGAGGCCGTGTAGTGCATGGCCATCACGGACAGCACGGCCTGCAGGGCGCCGTAGCCACCCCCATACGCGGCTCGGCGCACGGGCACCACGGGCACCGTGGACATCGCGTCGATCACGATGGGGCCGCCGGCCGGTGGATAGTTCTGGTCGGCAACCCAAACACCGGCAAGTCGGTTTTTTTCAACGTCCTCACCGGCATCTACGTGGACGTCTCCAACTTCCCAGGCACCACGGTGGACGTCTCCCAGGGGCGCTGGGAGGACGACCTGATCCTGGACACCCCGGGCATCTACGGTGTCGCCGCCTTCAACGACGAGGAGCGGGTGGCCCGTGACATCATAGTCCAGGCCGACATGGTGTTGAACATCGTCGATGCCGTCCACATGGAGCGCGACCTCTTCCTCACCCAGCAGTTGATCGACATGGGTATCCCCCTGGTTGTAGCCCTCAACATGATGGATGAGGCCGAGGCGCAGGGGCTGAAGATCGATCTCAAGCAGCTCGAGGAGTCGCTGGGGGTGCCCGTCATTCCCACGGTCGCCGTGAAACAGCAGGGGATGGAGGCGTTGAAGGCGGCCATCCCCAACGCCCGGCGGGGTCAGATCGATCCCACCCTGGTCACCAAGCTGCGCAGCTGGTACGGCACCGATGATCCCACCCCGGAGATACTGCTGGCAGCCGAGGGCGACGAGGAGATGGCCGCTCGCTGCGGCTTCCCCGCCATGGCCGCCCGCGAGGAGCTCTACCTGCATCGCCGCCAGAGGGTGAACGACCTGATCGCGCGTGCCGTTACCGACACCCGGGGCGAGGGCGGATTTGGCGAGACCCTGGGTCGCTGGATGATTCGGCCCCTCACCGGCGTCCCCTTCCTTGCCGGCGTCCTGGTGCTGCTTTACCTACTCATCGGCAGCCTGATCGCCCAGCAGATCGTGGGCTTCACCGAGAAGACGGTGATGGTTGGCGTCTACGAGCCCTTCGTCCGGGGGCTGGTGGGTCGTGTCCTGGCTCCCGACTCCCCACTGAGCGTGCTGCTGGCGGGGGAGTTTGGGCTGATCACCATGACGGTTACCTACATAGTGGGGCTGCTGCTGCCGCTGGTCATCGGATTCTACCTGGCGCTGGCGGTGATGGAGGACTCCGGCTACCTTCCGCGCCTCGCCACCCTGGTGGATCGAGCGCTAACCGGCTTTGGCCTTAATGGCCGGGCTATAGTCCCGTTGATCCTAGGGCTGGGCTGCGTGACTATGGCCACGATGACCACCCGCATCCTCGGTTCTCAGCGGGAGCGGCGGATCGCAGTGGCGCTGCTGGGTCTCACCATACCCTGCTCCGCCCAGTTGGCGGTTATCACGGCCATGCTCGCCGGACTGGGGCCCGGGTATGCCGCCCTGTACACTTTCATCATCGTCGCCATCCTGGTGGCCGTGGGTACTGTGCTGAACCTGCTGCTCCCCGGCAAGTCCACCGGGCTGTTGATCGACCTGCCGCCGCTGCGGGTGCCCCGCCCGATCAACGTGGTGAAGAAGACCCTCGGCAAGGTGAAGATGTTCCTCTCCGATGCCGGCCCCCTCTTCGCCCTGGGCTCCATACTGCTTAGCGTTCTGCAGATCAGCGGTGGGCTGCAGGGGATACAGGGGCTGCTGGCTCCCCTCACCGTGGGCTGGATGCAGCTTCCCCGGGAGGCGTCCACCGCCTTCGTCATGGGCTTCGTGCGGAGGGACTTTGGCGCGGCCGGGCTGCTAACGATGCAGCTCACCCCGATGCAGACCCTCGTGGCGCTGATAACCCTCACCCTCTTCGTGCCCTGCATCGCCTCGGTGATGATGCTGTTCAAGGAGCGTGGCTGGAGGGAGGCCGTGGTGGTGTGGGTAGGCTGCCTGGTGTCGGCCTTCGTGGTGGGTGGTGCGCTGTCACAGCTACTGATCCGGGGCTAACGGCGGGAGATCCAATCGAAATGGACAAGAGACTCAATAACGAAACCGAAGGGATCACACCCCCATCTGGCCACGCCTGCGGTCTGCGCCGATGTGAGCAGTGCGGCTACACCGTCTCCGATCCCATGATTGGCCGCTGCCCCCGCTGCTGGTTGGCCCTCCCCGCCGCGAACTGCGGGGGCTGCAACGGCTGCGGCCTGCACCTCCCCAGCCCCCGTTCGTAGCCTAACCAGTTACCTCGCCTCTTGAAACCCAATCCTCAGGGCTAGTTGACGTTGATCCCGGCTAGCCGAGGAAGCGCCAGGCTCACCTCTGGAAGGAAGGCCACCAGCAGGAGTCCTACAATCAGGATTCCCACGTAGTAGAGCATCGGCCGGACCGTCTCCTCCAGGGTCGCGTCCGCCGCGGTGCAGGCGAAGTAGAGACCTATGCCGATGGGCGGCGAGAAAGTGCCGATGCCCATGCCGATGATCATAACCATGGCGAACTGCAGGGTATTGATGCCGAACTGGGGCGCCAAAGGGAGCAGGATGGCGCCGAGGACGAGGATCGCAGGTATCCCCTCCAGGAGGGCGCCCATAAGTATCAGAAAGGCGCAACAGGCCAGCATGAACAGCCAAGGCTCGCCCTTGAAGAAGCTAAGCGTATCCATCAGCCTGTGAGGCACCTGGGCGGCGGTTAGCGACCAGGAGAAGGCCGACGCGGCGGCAGTGATGAAGAGGATGCCTCCGGCCATGCTTGCGGAGTCGCTCGTCACTCGCAGCAGTCCCTTGCCGCTGATGTTATGGTAGACCAAGGTCGCCATCAAGACGCCGTAGATCACGGCGAAGGTCGAAACTTCGGTGGGTGTGGAAATCCCTGAGAGGATGCCCGCTAACAACATGATGGGCATGACGAAGGCCGGGATGGCGAAAATCCATCTTCTGGCGATCTCACCACAGGAAAGAGCGGGCGTCCCGTGGATACCCAGTGTACCTGCCCGCACGTAGATCGCTATCATCAGACAGACGGCGATCAGCGCGGCCGGGAGAACGCCGGCTATGAACAGCGACGCCACCGATACCGAGGACACGGAGCTGAGCACCAGCATGGCGACACTCGGGGGAACAGTCTCGCCCATGGCGGCGGCGGCTGCCAGTACGGCCGCGGTCTCACCCTTCGGATACCCTTCGCGCTTAAGCATGGCGCTCAGACTGGATCCCACCGCCACCATGTCCGCCACTTTCGATCCGGAGATGCCGGAGAATATGTACATCGCAACCACGATCACCTGCAGCAGACCGCCGCGCAGGCGACCGATTACGCACGCGACCGCTTTCGACATCGGCACGGCGAGTCCCCCTTCTGTCATGACCAGGCCGGCCAGGATGAAGAACGGGATCGCCAGTATAATGAAACCGGAGGCACCGTACTGCATCGTATTCGGCACCACCGTAAGCGTTGCCATTTTCGATTGCTGCAGGTACAAGAAGGAGATAGCGATGAATACGAAACCGATGGGAACCGACATTGCCATCAGAATGGCGAACACGACGAGGGTAATCAGCAGCGCCTGATCCGGAAGTATGGTATCGCCGGTCAACGCGGACATGAGTCCGACAGCCATCGCCACGACAACAGCTGATGGAAGTACCACCTTCCGCGGATAAGTGAACAGCTGTCCAAAGGCGAAGAGGGCCATCAGCCCAACCCCGAGGGCCTCAGGGACGGTCATCCAAGCTATGGACCAACCCGACATCGGCATTCGCTGGCTACCTGCCCGAGCCAGCAGTTCCCAGGACTGTTCAGTCAGGCCCACTGAGACGACGAAGACAACCGCATCGACTGCTGCTTCGACGTACGGGCGCGCGCGGACCGGTAGCGCCTGGATCCCAGCGTGGACGCGCATGTGGCCCCCGCGCCGATAGGTTAGGGCCCCACCCACGAAGGTCAGAAATACCAGGGCGATCGGAGAAATCTCCTGCTCCCAATCGTAGCTGACGCTAAACAGGGTTCGAAGGACGATGTTTGTGAACACCATTCCAAGCTCGGCCAGAAGGACGAGTACTACGGCCACTTCCACGGTTCTCTCGATCCAGTTCCCGACAACTCCCGCTCCGGCAATTATCCGGCCCACGGTGCCGCCTTTACCACGTTCCGAAGGGGTGATCGCCACCTGCTGCCCTGCCCCCTCCTTCGATGCGGCCACTTCTCCCAGTTCCCCGCTTGCCATAGTCCCGGCTCCCTCACATTAGTCTTCTTAAGTCCTCTTCGGCTTTTGGCTGCCCGTTGTGGTGGGCTCTGCCCACGGGGCCGAAGGCGTCAACCGCCTTCGGCCCCGGCATCGGTATTGCCGGTTTTCGCCTAGGCTGCGCCCTGAACGGACTCGTAGAAGCCGGGCTTCCACCTGTCTACGAACTGCTTGGGCAGATCCTTCATCCCCTCCTTGAACTTGTCGAGATCCACCGGGTTGAATATCATGCCCGCAGCCTTGAGTTTTGTTACGTAACCGGCCTCGTCCTCGTCTTCGTACTTGTCTTCTTGCTTGCCCATCTCAACGATACTGTCGGTGACGATCTTCTGCTGCGCCGGAGGCAGGGTCTGCAACCACTTGTCGCTTACAGTTATCGCGTAGGCCCCGATGACGTGGGCAGTCTGGTTCAGGTATTTCTGCACTTCATACCATTTGGATGTCCAGATCAGCTCGTACGGGTTCTCCTCGGCCTCAACCGTGCCCTGCTTCAAAGCCATGTACAACTCGGGCATGGCCATAGGGGTCACGATTGCCCCCAGCAGCTTCCAGGCTGCGACAGAGACTTCCACCTCGGGAACCCGCATCTTGACTCCCTTCAAGTCGGCGGGCGTGTTGATGGGCTTATTGCTGGTCAGATAGCGCGGGCCCCGGTTACAAAAGGCGCCAATACGAATGCCCTTGCGCTGGAGTACTGCATCCTTGGCGGGCTGTCCTAGTGGCCCGTCCACCACCTTGCGGAACTGCGCTTGGCTCTGCAGAAGGAACGGGACATCGAGCACCAAGCCCCATTCCGGTGCAATATTGTCCAGTGGAGCTGAGCCGAATACGACGATCTCCGGGGACCCCATCGCATGTAAATCGATCATCTGAATCTCGCCGCCGAGCTGGCCGCCGAGGAACGCCTGGGCAGTGAGTTCACCGTTCGTCTTTTCGGAGATCATCTTGGCGAAGTCGGTTACGCACTTCTCA
>Ga0209744_1000809_pt1 | contig 10968 bp, 10 predicted proteins | sample BarGraNGADG00311_2_FD_184494 | JGI IMG/M metagenome (GOLD analysis project Ga0209744, IMG submission 184494) | Arctic peat soil microbial communities from Barrow, Alaska - Barrow Graham LP Ref core NGADG0004-311 (SPAdes) (version 2) | ecosystem: Environmental > Terrestrial > Soil > Wetlands >... | reverse complement strand
CGCGCCCAGGTCAACGGCCGCTACGGTCAGGTCAGCTGTCACTACAACTCCGGTCTCGGTGTGATTGGCGATGAGGCACGCGTCGGATTCAGACCCGTACAATGTTCAGCTTGAGGCCCAACAGGTCTGCCACTGCTTCAAGCTCAGCGACACGGTGTCCGGTACCCAGGGCCCAATGATGTGCAACGCCGCTGGCCGACCATGCATCGGTCCACTCCCCCGGGTCGCATCCGAAGTCGACACGGGAGGTCGTGTTCCCGATCGCCAGCAACGGCCCGGGGACGACGTGTCCCTCGGAGGCGACCATGCGCAACGTGCCGTCGCGTCGCTGGCCGAGCCCGAACGTGGTGACCGACCCCGGGGCGACGTCGAACTCGACGGACACACCCCATCCGCGTTTCCCGTGGTAGACGCCGAGGCCGCGCAGTAGCGGTTTGGTGGAGCTGATGGCGAGGTGTGCCGGCCCGTCGTGGCCCATCTCGACGACGTTGTCGTGGAAGTTCAGTGCCTGTAGCTCGGTGAACGAGCCACCTGCGCCGATGCGGTCCATCACGAGCATGGCCAAGGAGGTGCGTAGCTCATACTCACCACACGTCGGGATTCCGCGCGCGGTGAGCAGCGAGGCGCCGAGGATCATTCCGGCTCCCACCCGCTCGTGGGTCTCCCCGTCCAGACCGCGGTGGTAGTAGGCCAGGCTGTTGAGGTCGAAGTCCTCGACAAGGCGGTCCATTGCCACCGAAACCGTTGCACCCCAACGGAAGTCGTCCTCGACAACCGAGTCGTCCAGGGTGAAGACACTGCGGGCAAGCGCCGTCCGTTCGTCGGTCTCCTTGGCGCTGACCTGCTCGACCCGCACCCGCAGGTCGTCAATCTCGAGGATCTCGACGTGTCCGCCAAGCTGGGCGGAGACCAGGGTCGGGTCGCATGAGACGTCCATCATCCCGGGGTAGAGATGACCCATCAGGCCGTGCCGACCATGACGGAACGCCAGACGAACACCCGCGGCCTTGACCCAGCGCTCGATCCGACCCCAGGCGCGGTCGTCCTCCAGATAGCCCGAGACAGACCGGAAGTCCACCCCGCAACGTTCGAACGCGTTGGCCATCTCCGGGAGCGGACACGCGCCGCAGTAGGCCAACCACGCACCGGTGTCGAAGGTGGCGTGGTCCATCGACTCCGTCGGCTGCAAGTTCAACAACAGCACGGGTGCGCCACTGCGCTGTGCGACCGGCACCAGCATCGTGGCCGTCATGTATGTCGTCAGAAAGCCGATGATCAGGTCACAGTCGGCCAGGCGCAGTTTCTCCGCTGCGTCGGCGCCCTCCCGGGCGTCCGAGATGAAGCCGACATCAACGACCTCGCAGTCCAGGCCCGAGAGACGTTCGGAGACCCGACGGGCGGAGTTCTGCAACTGTGGCAGCAAGCCAGGGAACTGTGGCCAGTAGGCGCCGAGGCCGCCTGCCACCAAGCCGATCCGGGTCTTGGGTGGGTTGATCCGCGGGAGGGCGCCATTGGCCACGTCGGAGCGAGCCATCACCGCAGGAACGCTGCAGCGACGCCGGCATCCACGAGGATGCGAAGGCCCGTCGTCTGGGACAGGTCACCGGCTGTTAGAGCGAACACCGCGGCTGCCTGATGGTTGGTGGCTGCGTTGCGGTGGGTCACGCGCCCCACCCGGCCTGTTGACCGTCGGCGCGCTCGGCGATGATCTGCTCGAAGTAGCCGCTGCGGTGATACGCCGCGATGGGGTCAGGGTCCAGGCCCTGCTCGGTGCGCAGGTCAGCAAGGATCGCGCGGACGTCGGTGTTGAATGCGTCCATCACGACGGCGTGGGCGGCCAGGACGTCACCATTGTTCTGCTCCGTGCGCAGTGCTTCCCGATCGACCAGGAGTGCCTTGGCGGTCGCTTCCTGGACGTTCATGATCGAACGGATGATCGCCGGGATCTTGGCCTCAATGTTGTGGCACTGGTCGAGCATGAAAGCGATACCTGCGGCCGGGTCGAGTGCATCCGCGCGGACAATCTCGTACATGATCCGGAACAGCTGGAACGGGTCGGCCGAGCCAACCATCAGGTCGTCGTCGGCGTAAAAGCGTGAGTTGAAGTCGAACGCGCCCAGCTTCCCGGCACGGAGCAGGAACGCCACGATGAACTCGATATTGGTGCCGGGGGCGTGATGGCCAGTGTCGATGCACACACTGGCCATGTCGCCCAGCTCCATACAGTGCGCATACGACGTGCCCCAGTCAGGGACGTCCGTGGCGTAGAACGCGGGCTCGAAGAGCTTGTACTCCAACAACATGCGTTGGTCCTTGCCCAGCCGAGCATACGTCTCGTGCAGCGCCACCGAAAGTCGGTCCTGGCGGTCCCGCAGGTCGTCCTGCCCGGGATAGTTCAGCCCGTCGGCAAACCACAGTTTCAGGTCACGCGACCCGGTCAGGTCCATGATGTCGATGCACTCGAGCAGGTGGTCGGTGGCCTTCCTGCGGACCCTCGCGTCCGGGTTGGTGACACTGCCCAGCTTGTAGTCGTCATCCTGGAAGACATTGCTGTTGATGGTCCCCAGGCGCACACCGAGCTGCGCGGCATGATCAGCCAGGGCCGAATAGTCAGCCACCCGATCCCATGGGATGTGCAACGCCACACTGGGGGCAGCGCCGGTGAACCGGTGCACCGTCGCGGCGTCCTCGATCTTCTCCTGCGGGGTGCGCGGGACCCCCAGCTGGGCGAACACCTTGAACCGGGTCCCTGAGTTGCCAAAGGCCCACGAAGGAGTCTCGATCTCCTGCGAACGCAGCGCCTTCTTGACAGCCACCAGATTCGGCATCTCGATCACTTCTCTCTCTTGAGCGCCGTGGCGGCGCGGTGCTATAGCAGTTGGTCGTCGAGGTGGAACACCTCGTCGAGCAGCAGGAACGACTCGTCCGGTGGACGGCCATTGATGCCGATGAAGAAGTCGGCCATCTCGGCTTGCCATCGCGCGTTGACATCCAGGGCTGACATCGCGGCCTGAGCTGCTTGCAGGTCTTCGGCCTCGACGTAGCCGACCAGCAGGCCGTCGTCGCGAAGGAAGAGTGAGTAGTTGTGCCAGCCGCTGTCATCGAGTGCCGTCAACATGTCTGGCCACACAGCCTGGTGCCGTTGCACGTACTCGGCTATGCGGTTCGGCCGGACCTGCAGCAGGAAGCAGTACCGCTTCATGACTCTCCATTCGCCCGACGGTGTCGACGCCTTCTCGGTGGCAGGTGTTCGGTCGGCGAAGGCAGCACGGCGGCCGAACACCTGGCTGCGATCAGAATTTGAACTTGTCGACATTCGACGCGTTGAACACCAGCGGCGGGCCAAGCACGACCGACGGTCCGGTCGTGCCGGACGGCGCGAGCACGGTGTAGCTGTTGAGCTTGCCGGCGTCGAACTTCGACCCGGCCTGCAGGCTTGCGCTGCCTGAGGCGAGTCCCGCCGCCGCATAGCCGGCGAGGTAGCCCAGGTTGTCTGGGTTCCACAGCTCGAATTCCTTGACCGTGCCGTCGTGCACGTAGGACTTCATTTTCGACGGAAGGCCCAGGCCGGTCAACGTCAAGTGGCTGAGCAGGCTCTTGTGTGTGCTGAGGTACTGCGCCGCCGTCGCGATACCGACTGTGGTCGGAGAGATGATGCCGCGCAGGTTGGGGTAGGCCGACAGCAGACCCTGCAGCACGGTGAGCGAGGTCGCCGGGTCGTCATTGCCGTAAACGGTGGTAACGAGCTTCATGTTCGGGTACTTCTTCAACTGCTGCTTCATGTACCCGATCCAGGCGTTCTGATTCGTCGCGCTGGCTGCCGCCGACAGGATCGCGATCTCCCCCTTGCTGCCGATCTCCTTTGCCAGCAAGTCGATCTGGGAGGTGCCGATCTTCTCGGTGTTGGCCTGGTTGATGAACAGGTGGCTCGGACTGCTGGCGCAGGCGATGTCTGAGTCGAACGCGACGATCTTGATCCCGGCCTGTGCGGCTTGGTTCAACGACGGGCACAGCGCGGACGGGTCGTTGCCCGCGATAACGATCGCGGCGGCGTGTGCCTGAATGGCGGCCTGGATGGACGGGATCTGCGCCGCGGCGGTGTCCGCGGTGCCGCTGCTGATGACCACCTTGCCGCCGAGTTCCTGCAGCGCTCGCTGGCCACCCTGGTCGGCGATGACCTCGTACGGGTTCTGGGTGTCCTTCGGGATGAAGTAGACCGTCAGCCCCTTTTTGACGGTGGTCGCGGTGGCTGCCGCGGTCGGGTTGGTCGTCGTCGTCGACGACGAACTACAGGCGGCCACCGTGCAGACGAGCGTTACTGCGAGAGCGAGTGTCACCTTGCGGCGCACGGTCCGTACTGTGTGCATGTTCTTCCCTTTCTGAAGGGGTGGTGGGCTTAGGCGTTCGGTGAGTTGCGTGGACTGGGCGTTGATGCGTGCCGTCGGGCTCGGTCGCGGATGCGCCGGATGGCTTCACCGCTGTTGGGGATGACCACGCTGATCAGCAGGAGGACGCCGATGACGATGTTCTGTACCTCGGGCTGGACGTTCATCTGCGTGAGGGCCTGTTGCAGAGCGCCGACAATTGCCACCGCGAGCACGACACCGATGACGGTGCCGCGGCCGCCGAAGATGGACACCCCCCCGAACAGGACGATCGCGACGACGTTCAATTCGAGCCCGGTGCCGGCGTCGTAACTGACCGACGAATTCTTCAACGTGAGCAGGATGCCGGCGAACGCACAGACGACGCCGGAGACGACGTACAGCCAGATCTTGATGCGGTTGACCCGGATGCCAGCGAACTGCGCGGCCTCCGGCTGAAGGCCGATTGCGACGAGCGCGCGCCCGAGCGGAGTCGCGTGCAGGACAACGCCGGCAACGACGGCCATGACAAGGAAGATTGCCGTGGAATACGCCAACTGCGTTCCCTGGATCGGGACGACGCCGATCTTCGTCAACGACAACGGGAACCCGGTGATCGTGCGCGGCGCCAACAGGATCACCGCGATGCCGCGGAACAGGGTCAGCGTGCCGATGGTGACTGCAATCGAGGGCAGTCCGACTTTGGCGACCAGCACGCCGTTAAGCGTGCCGCCGAGCGCCCCGACAACGAGCGCCGCCGCCATCGCCAACCAGATCGGCCATCCGTTGCTGAACAGTACGCCCATGACGGTCCCGGACAGGCCGAGCATCGAGGCTACCGACAGGTCGATCTCGCCGGTCATGATGATCAGGGTGAGCGGCAGCGCCATGATGGCGATCTCGCCCATGTTCAGGCCGGTGTAGAAGAAGTTCATCGGGCTCAGGAAGTTCGGCCTCTCGGAAGAGCCGAAGATCAGGGCGCCGATGAGCACAACGACGAGTGCGCTCTCCCAGCGGCGCACGCCCCGCCATAGTGCGCGCTTGCCGGTCTCGACGACGCTGCGTCTGGGAGTCACCGGTGTCTTTGTCGCCATGTCAGAGGTCACGGTGCGCTCCCTCGGCCGATTGCAGACTCCGTGCCACCCGCAGGCTCAGCCACCGGTCGAACGCGATGGCGGCCAGCAGCAGGCCTCCGGCGATCGCCCCGTTCCAGAACGAGGAGACCTTGGACGCGACGAGCGCCTGGTTGATGGTGTTCAACAGCACCGCTCCGAGCGCGGCACCCAGGACGGTGCCGCTACCACCGAAGATGGCCACCCCGCCTACGACGACGGCAGCGACGACGGTGAGTTCGTAGCCGCTGCCTCCGGAGACATCGATCTGCGCGTGCAGGGCAAGGAACAGCGCGCCGGCGAGTCCCGCGAGCGCACCGCTGATCAGGAAGGCGGTGAATACCCTGCGTCCTGCGGGGATTCCGGCCAACTCAGCCGCGTCCGGGTTGGACCCGATGGCGTACAAGTCCCGACTCGACCGGAAGGACCGCATCGCATAGCCGACCGCCGCCACGACGACGGCGACGATGATCGCCAGCCACGGGATTCCGAACAGGGTTCGGTAGCCGACAGCGGTGAATGCCGTCGGGATGCTGTCGGGATCAATCGTCTTGCCGTTGACGATGACACCGTCGAAGCCACGGACGATGTAGAGCATCGCCAGAGTCACCACCAAGCTCGGCACGCGCGCCACCGTCGTGACGAGCCCGTTGATCGCACCGATTGCCGCGCCGACCGCGATGGCGATAACGAAACCAAGCACCACCGACATGTCGTGGTTGTGCTTGAAAAGGTCGCCGATGATGTAGGCCGACAGACCGACGACCGAGCCTACGGACAGGTCCACGTTGCGAGTGACGATCACGAGGGTCTCGCCGACACCGAGGAGGGCGATCAACGCCGCACCATTCAGCAACTGCTGAATGCTGGCAGCGTGTGCGAAGGCGTGGTTGTTCAGTGTGGTGAGTCCGAAGACGACGATGATCGCAAGAGCGATGCCGAGTTCGCGGGCCCGCAGCAGCGACTCCAGTCTGCTCACCGGGCGATCCGTCGGCGCGGGCGCCGGAGCGGTGATGACGCTCATGCCGCCACCACCGGAGACTGCCCAGTCGCCGCACGCATGACGGAGTCCTCGTCCGCCTCGGCGCGCGTGAACTCCGCGGTGATGCGGCCCTCGCGCAGCACCAGCACCCGGTCGGCCATGCGGAGGACTTCGGGCAGTTCAGAGGAGATCATCAGCACGGCGACACCATCGGCCACCAGCCCATTGAGGAGACGGTGCACCTCAGCCTTGGTGCCGACGTCGATGCCGCGCGTGGGCTCGTCGATGATGAGCAGCGACGGGTTACGCGCCAGCCACTTGCCGAGCACGACCTTCTGCTGGTTGCCGCCGGACAGCGTCGAAACCGTGTTGCCCATCCGCGAGAACTTCAATTGCAGACGGCCGGCCCACGTCGTGGCCAATTCTCGTTCGCTCGACCGCCGGATCAGACCGAAGCGGCGCAGCCGACCCAGCGAGGCGAGAGCGACGTTCTGGTCGATGCTCATCTCCATGACTAGGCCTTGCTGACGCCGGTCCTCGGGCACGAGCGCGACGCCAGCATTCATCGCCGCGAGCGGCTTGCCGTTCGGCAACTCCGCGCCGTGCACCCGGACCGTCCCCGAGGTCCGCCTATCGATGCCGAAGACGGCGCGGGCGACCTCGCTACGACCCGCACCGACGAGACCGGCCAGGGCGACGATCTCCCCGCGCCGCACCTGGAACGAGATGTCGTCGAAGACGCCACCGCGGCAGAGGTGCTCCACGTCGAGAACCACCTCTCCCGGCTCAGTCGCAGTCTTGGGGAACAGCGTGTCGAGGTCGCGGCCCACCATCGACCGGATGATGTCGTCGATGGTCACGTCCTCGATCGGCGCGGTGCGGATGGAGCGGCCGTCGCGCATGATGGTGACCCGCTGGCAGCTCGCGAAGGCCTCCTCCAATCGGTGCGTGATGAACAGCACGGCTGCGCCCTGGTCGCGCAGCGTCTGGATCACCTCGAACAGCCGCCCCACCTCGACGGTGGTCAATGCCGCGGTCGGCTCGTCCATCACCAGAACCCGCGCGTTGAACGACAGCGCCTTGGCGATCTCCACGATCTGCTGATCAGCGACCGACAGACCGCGCGCTGCGCGCTCCGGGTCCAGCTGCACGCCCAGCCGCGTGAATACCTCGGTGGCCTCACGATTCATCGCCGCGCGATCGATTCGCCGGCCGACGCCCAGCGGCTGCCGGCCCATGAAGATGTTCTCAGCAACGCTCAGGTCGGCGAACAACATCGGCTCCTGATAAATGACCGAGATGCCCGCCGCGCGAGATGCCGCCGGCCCCTTGAAGACCACGGGCTCGCCATCCATCAACAACTCACCGCTGTCCGCCCCGTGCACGCCCGCGAGAATCTTCACCAGCGTCGACTTGCCGGCGCCGTTCTCGCCCAGTAGGGCGTGCGCCTCACCGGCGTAGAGCGGGAGGGAGACCCCCTGCACTGCCGCGACTGGCCCGAACGACTTGCTGACGTCACGAACCATCAACAGCGGTGCCGCGGACGACTGGGTCATCTGTTGCTCCTGTACTGACAGGTTTCAATCAGTGGTTGCAGCATAGAGCGCGGTTCACCGGCCGTCAAACCGCTGGAATGGTCCCACTTTTATCCGACACCACGACTGTCGGAGCTCTTATGCGCTGACAGGTTAGAGTTCAACCAGCGAATACGTTTCAATCGGGAGGTTGAGGGGCAGCTGTGCACACGAACGATGACGCGCCGCAGGGCCCTGGACACGCAGGCTCGGCGGGCGACTCCCCCACGACACCGCGCATCAGGCAGTCCGGACGAAGTACCGCGGGCATCAAGGAGGTTGCAGCCGAAGCTGGTGTCTCGGTCGGGACGGTGTCCAACGTGCTCAACAGACCACACCTCGTAAAAGCAACGACGCGCACACGCGTCGAGCACACAATGGCTTCACTTCGATTCGTCCGCAACGACTCTGCCCGCCAACTACGCGCGGGCAGCAGCCGGATCCTGGCATACGTCATGCTCGACGCCGGCAACCCCTTCTTCACCGACGTCGCCCAGGGCATCGAGGAAGCGGCGCAAGAAGCCGGCCTCTCCCTCTTCTTGTGCAACAGCAACGAGAGCGCCGAACGCGAGGCCGGCTATCTCGATCTCCTGGAACAGCAGCGCGTCCGTGGGGTCCTCATCACCCCGTGGACCCCGATGGCAACCGACTGTTGCAGCTGTCTACCAGGGGGACCCCGGTCGTGGTGGTCGACCGGGCCACGACGGGGCCGACACACTGCTCGGTTGCCGTTGACGATGTCCTGGGGGGCGACCTCGCCGCCACCCACCTGTTTGAACTCGGCCATGAGCACATCGCGTTCGTCGGCGGCCCTGCGAGCATCGGGCAAGTCCGGGATCGCCTGGAAGGAGTCCAGATGGCCGCGGCCCGCACCAGTCACCCCAAGGACAGCGTCGTCCAGATCGCCACCAACGCCCTGACCGTAAACGAAGGCCGCAGCGCCGGCGAACGCATCGCGGGGATACCGGCCCGGCGCAGACCCACCGCTGCCTTCTGTGCCAACGACATGCTGGCCCTCGGCCTGTTGCAACAGTGCGTCAGTCTAGGACTTCGGGTTCCTGAAGACATGGCCATCGTGGGCTACGACGACATTGAGTTCGCAGCAGCCGCAACGGTGCCACTCACGTCAGTCCACCAGCCCCGCCGGCTCCTGGGACGCAGCGCAACGGAGCTGCTGCTGGACGAGTACAACAACCCGGAGCACAAACATCAACAGATTCTGTTCACCCCCGAACTCGTCGTCCGTGCATCCACACACCTGCCATCACAGCTGGTCCAGCGGTAGGGCCCGAGGAACGTCGTGCGGATCGGCTGGGTAAGTTTCATCGGGTTGTCGAGACGTCGTGAACATGTCCCAAACCCAGGACGGTCGCCGGGTCCTTGGTGTCGGTCATCCCCATCATGGTTGTTTTCGTCGCCCTCCAGCGGTTCTGGAAGGCGGGCATTTCCGCCGGAAGCGTGCACTTCTAGGCACCAGAGCCACGCTGAGAGTGGCCGGTCCGCGAGGTTGGCGACTGAGTGCCGCCCGTGCCGGCATCGTCGCTGGTCAGGGGACGGGACGTGGCGCAGCGTGCTGGATGAGCTGCGGGTGGACTGCGACACGGTCGATGGCGGGCAGTGGTGCCTGAGCGTGGATGGCACCGTCATCCATGCCCATCACCACAGCGCTGGAGCCCGCCACGAGCCGCCGAAGGACATTGCTGCTGAGGTGCTCGCGCCTACGGTTTTGGATAATGCGCTGCGACAGTCGAAGCACACAGGGGGCTGCGTCGAGTTACACGAAAACTGGCGGCCAGCCGGGGCCCGTTGCGGACCGAGAGGGGTTGGGGCGTAGCCGCGGTGGCGTGACCACTAAAATCCACCTGGTCGCGGACTCGTAGTGCCGCCCGATCGCGCGGGTCACCAGCGCTGGTCAACGCCATGACTCCCTGGCGTTCGCCGCGATGATGGCCGATATCCGGATCGGGCGCAGCCATTGTGGGAGGCCCAGAGCGCGCCCGGATCGGGTCATGGCAGACAAGGCGTATTCGACACGAAAGATCCGAATCGCCTTGCGTAGCAGGGGTATCAAGGCCACCATCCCGGAGCCGTCGAACCAGATCGCGGGCCCGGTCTCGCGGGGTTCGGCGGGCGGCCGGCCACCGCGATTCGATAAGCAGATCTACAAGGACCGCAACACCGTGGACCGGGCCATTAACCGACTCCGTGGCTACCGCGCGGTCGCCACCCGCTACGACAAGCGAGAGTTTGTCTACAAGGGGACCATCGACGTCGCCAGCATCGTAATCTGGTTCAGAGATCCCACCGGAGCTGATCCAAGGGACACGCCCGAACCTGACGCCATGGTCGGGTGTTGCTTGGCGGTCATGCAGCAATACCAGCTTGCGCCAGCCTGCAACGAGAGCTCGCGACGCCTATGAAAGGATCTCAGGTCAGCTGAGAGTCAGCGAATGCTCAAAATCGCTCAAGCGCTCGATACCGGATTCGGTGACCAGGAACATCCATTCCAGGCGTACGCCGCCGATGCCGGAGGCGTACGCGCCGGGCTCGAGCAGCAGCACCATATTGGGTTCGATCGTGGCTGTCTCACCGGGAACCAGGCGCGGATATTCGTGCACTGACGTTCCGATTCCATGTCCGCTGTGGTGGCCGTCAGCTGGTAACTGAACCAGGCGCCCGGCATCTGCGGACCGGCCTGACGGACCGTCACCCCGTCGGTGTTGGCGGTGGAGCTGCCCTGACCAGTCTGCAGGTCGTGCCCGTCGGTTTCCGAGACGGACGAGGCAGCGGTCAGGTAGTCACTATTGGTGCTCCACGCCTCACTGACCCCGGTCGGCAGGACGGTGCGCGAGGCGGGCTCGAGGTTATAGGACGCGGCTTCCCTCAGACTGGGTAGGCCCAGGTTGGACGACCCTGGCTCGGCCGCGGCCCCGACC
>Ga0209744_1000808_pt1 | contig 10971 bp, 9 predicted proteins | sample BarGraNGADG00311_2_FD_184494 | JGI IMG/M metagenome (GOLD analysis project Ga0209744, IMG submission 184494) | Arctic peat soil microbial communities from Barrow, Alaska - Barrow Graham LP Ref core NGADG0004-311 (SPAdes) (version 2) | ecosystem: Environmental > Terrestrial > Soil > Wetlands >... | reverse complement strand
ATGAAATAGGAAAATCAAGACTATCCTGAATGTCGTAGTCGTGATTATTGTTGTTGCCTGGCTTCTCAAGATATTCGGAGTTTTCCATTATCTGACGGATATACATATTTAAAGTATGTAGAATGGAGCTGATTAAAATGTCTGTTCTACTTCAAACAGCATTTCAAAAATGGTATGACCTCTATGTAATTTGTTTTCAGGTAACAATAAATCAATGAAAAAATAAAATATGAACCTTAAAAGAATTTTTGGCGGGTTACTTACTGTCCTAGGAATAGGCAGTCTGATCTATGCTGCAGTATTATTTGTAAATAACTCATCGGCACGCGTGATATTAAAGCGCTTGTCATTTATGGTATACTCGGTCTTATATTCTTCACTGCCGGTATTAGCCTGATATGCACAACAAAAGACGAATCATAATATACTCATGATGTAGCGCGCTTCAAAAGTCAGATTAGTTAGCCACTTGTGACTTTCTATTCACTGATTTTCGTTCCTTTTCAAATTGTTTTCTTGATGCTTCATTATTTAAATCCTTCATCTGCTGGTAGGCCTTGATTAAAGATTCCGGAAGTTCTCCTTTGTATTCTATTTTATAGAATGAGAAACCGTTGTAAGGAATTACGTTTTTGCCTGTAGAAAATTTTACCTGTTTTTCCACTTCTCTTTTCTTAAAGTAAGAAATAAAAGTATTTTTTCTTTCCTTATTTAACTGTTCGAATCTGGCATTGATGATGGCTGAATCAATGATACTGGTGCATTTTTCCTGTATGGTAAATACCAGAGAGTCCTTAACCTTCTTGTCTAAATAGTGAACAAACAAAGAGTCCTTTACAGACATTTTATCAACCTTTGCTGAATCCTCGACACTATAAGATTTGACATTTATATTATTGGTTGCCATGAAATACTTTTTCTTCGCTTCATAAAACAGGATGTATTCTTTTTCTTTTTTTGAATATTGCTGTGGATAAACTATAATAGAGGACTCCGGATTTTTTACCAGGAAATCTGCCATGTTTTCAATAAATTCTCCCTGTTCCTGTAAAAGTATACTTTTTCGCATCTCCCACTTTAATGTTATTGATTTTTCAATTTCATTTTCGACATTTTTTACGTGTAATATATATGGAGTTGACGGGGGTTTTACAAAAATATTTCCGAGCAAATCGAAGATTACATCACTCAGATGAAATTTCGGATTCTTAAAATCACCGGTTATCGGAATCTCGTAATCAATAAAATTACCACGCTCCCTGATAAAAGTCATTATCAATGGCATAGGGATCCATTTTGTATCTTTATTTCTTATCCGTTTGGAAACACGAGGGTCAATAATAACCAGATGATTTTTGCTTTGTATCCTTCCGTTTCTTACATGCCACGTTCCCTGAAATTCAAGGGTTCCTCTGTCCAACGGGAAAGATGTAAATGAAATAATGTAGGGATTAAACATGGCGACAGGCAATTTTTGAAGATGATATTGCATATCAAAATCTGAACTATCACTTGGGTTTATACTAAGGGATACAGATACATTGCCATATGGTTTAATGCTGGATTCCAAAGAAGCATTCACCCGGTTTTGTTTTTTGTCAATGGAATCAGCAATGACTGTTAAGGGATATAATTCCGAAGCAAATTTTTCACTTGTAGAAAAGTCATCGAATTCTATGTCGCCCCGGTAAATTCCAAAATGGTTAATTTTATATGCACTGGCGAAAAAGTTTTTTGAAAGCGCTTTTACGTAACGGCCTATTTCAATTACAAGGTTAAATTTCCCGGAGTTTGCTGAGGCGGCTTCAATCTTTGTTTCTTTTTTTCCAAACATAGTTTGTACGTTATCCAGATAATCATATAGTTCATATTTGAGATATGGATGGCTAAGCGAAATTGAATCGAAAAGGTATATGCTCTTTTTCGGGCTAAGCTCATTAATAACCATTACCAGCTTGTCAAAGGAAGCAAAATCGTTATTGGGGTTTTTGCCAAAATGCAATTCATTTATTGCCAGTCGGCCCGTGGTAGTAACATTTTCCTGGTCTTTAAGGTTCCCTTTTGATTTTATGTCTGCATCCAGATTAGCTGAGAAACTTCCATAGTATGTTAAGTCTTTGATATATTGTCCAATAAGATTTAAATCGAATCTATTAGCTACAACAGCATAATGATAATCCAGGTTCTTCAGATTGATTGTCAGGCTGCCCCTGACATCACCGCTTCCTATCCCTGGCAAAAAGGATAATTGTGCGGCAATAGTATCTGCGCTCCAGCGCTTTCCGGCGCTTTCAATATTTACGTTTTTAATAAAGTAGTTTATCGGAATCAGTGTTTCACGGTAATGGAATTCCCCGTCTTTTATTTTTATGCGGAGTATATTAAAATGAACCTTTGCTTTGACCGTGCCGGAATCCTCTTTTGAAGAAAATTTATCAATCAGATCACTGATATTGAAATCTTTCTTGTTTTGAATTATCGTTCCTCGCGGATGGTTTAATGTAATTTTTTTTATTTCATATGTTCTGGAAAATAATTTAAGGAGAGCAACATTTGCACTGACACCATCAGCTGAAAAGAAAATGCTATCGCTTTTCAGTTCATAAATTTTAAAGTTGCTGAAATGAACATACCCGGTAAACAGATTTACATAAGCCCTGCTCATTGTAATTTGCCGTCCAGTATATTTCTCATCATACTTTTTGACCAGGTACTTTGTAACGGGGGAAATAATTAAAATCATAATCACTGTAATGATTATGATGGAACTGATAATATATAGCAGTATTTTTTTTAGTTTATGCAAGTGTCTTAATTATTTATAGCAAAGTTGATTATGTTTAACTTGCATAGCATTACATAATTTAAATAAAATGTTATATGATTCACACACTGAAGAAGATGATTCAGTGACGAATTCTGTCAGGATTCACGACTAAAATCAATCCGGATTATATTAGGCCCACCTCTTTACTCCGAGTTATATTTGAGATTAATAAAGTTAAAGAAGCTTTTCTATTTAACCCCACTCGATCATAAACATTACGGGCTGAAAATTGTTATAATGTCATACTTTGAAAATTCGGAGTTGAAGCATATTATAACAAAAAACTATGAAAAACATTAAAGTAAAGTACATGGGCATTGAATTAGATAATCCGATAATTGTTGGAGCATCTAACTTGGCATTGGATCCGGATAGCCTCAAGAAAGCAGAAGAGATGGGCGCAGGAGCGATAGTATATAAATCCTTATTTGAGGAACAGATTCAGCTGGAGCGTTTTCAAATGGATGAAAAGCTTATTGAATTCAACGATCTCTATGCAGAAATGCTTACCATGCATCCGCATATTGAACATGCAGGCCCTGATGAACATTTGCTGAATTTAAGAAAAGCAAGCGAAAGTATATCCATTCCGCTAATAGCCAGTCTTAATGCAGTCAACAAAGAAACCTGGATCAAATACGCAGGATTAATAAGCGAGACCGGAGTTGACGGAATTGAACTGAATTTTTATCAGACACCTTCGGACTTTGATAAAAATGCAAAGGATATTGAAGATGAACAGATCAATATCGTAAAACAAATAAAGAAAAATATCTCAATCCCGGTAAGCGTGAAATTAAGTCCTGACTACTCAAATATTCTGAACTTCATTAAGAGACTCGACCAGGCCGGAGCAGATGCATTTGTCCTGTTCAATTCCTTTTTTCAGCCTGATATAGATGTTGTGAATATGAAGCATATCAAATCTTTTAATCTCAGTAATGAGGGAGACTACAAAAAGCCGATGAGGTATGCAGGGTTGTTATTCGAAAATATTAAAACTGATATATGCAGTAACCACGGGATATTTACCGGAGCAGACGTGATAAAGCTGATACTCTCAGGGGCGACCTGTGTCCAGGTGGTGAGTACATTATATAAAAATGGCTTTTCACAAATTAATACTATAAAGAAGGAATTGGAAGAATGGATGGATGTTAAAAACTTTACAAATATCAATGAGTTTAGAGGCATCCTTTCAAAAAACAAGCTCAGCAGTAATCCTTTTGTATATCAAAGAGCACAGTATGTCGATTTACTTTTAAATTCCGAGGAGATTTTTGGAGTTCCCCGGCAATAACTCTGTTAAGGAGACGATGGATGTGCTAAGGGGTGAAAACTCCAGGAAATTATAGAAAAGATACTCGATTATATTTAAGTACAAATCATCATGATCCGGGAACTGGTTTTTCCACCTGACTGAATGCAGTAAATGAAGGACTTTTTCTTTTAGTTCCCTCCCGAACAGGATCATGCAATAATCCTGCCGTCCCGACAAAAGAAAAGCCCCCGGAGCTGATTTCCGAGGGCTGGCAATAAGTTATTGTCATAATGGTTCAGTTCTTCAAACAGCGAACAGATAAACCATAGTTTTTATTGAAGAGGCTTCTGGAAATATCACTTGAAGAGTTTCCCAAATAACGAACCCATGCATTTGAGGCATCTGGCTCCGAAGCCGACCACCATTTACCATAGATTCCAGTGCAACAGAATCCACCATCGGGGCTGCGGTAGCCACCAGGAAGGGCTGTAAAGCCTGTTTCGTTGGTTGCGCCAGTATTGGGACTCGTCCAATGGAAAGTACCGGTTTCTTTTAGTTTGCCTCCGGCAACACTTTCACCTCCCAAAAAATAAGTGGTTAAGGTTGTCCATTCGGCATCGGTGGGCACATGCCATCCGGTGGGACACAAATTTCCGGTACTTACTGTGTACCAGTTATATAATGCACCATAAATAGTTTTATAGGCAGTTTCATTGTTGTAACAGCAATAGGCAGGCGCGGAAAGAACTCCCCATGCTGCATTTTCAGTTACGTTAGGTATAGGGGTAGTACCGTCTTTGAATTTTGTGGTTTTAAGATTTTCTGCCATCCAAATCTGGGGGGAACATTTTCCTGTGCCTATCTGTATCACTGGATAGTTGTTCCCATCGCCATCGGTACAGTCTATAAAGGTAAATGTTACTACTTTACTCGTTGTAGGCACATCAACAATAATAGTGGTGTATTTACCTGAGATGCCAGTTAGTTTTAACCTGTCACCAGTTGAATACATCATATCAACAGTAGACTGAACTCCTTTATAATTTATTTTTGATATTTTTTCATCAACTGTTTGTATATTAATATTAACCTTCTCAATACTTATAGTTCCATTTGATTTTCCATTGCACTGCAATTTCCCTGAGATTTGATAATTATTACCCGTAACGTTAATTAAATAGAAACCATTCTTAGTACCTGATAATTTAAATTCCTGCCTGTTATTTTCTAAATAATTGTGAATTTGAGTTACTAATTTACCCGTTATATCATAAACTGCAATAATGGCATCTCCTGCTACAGGAGGGAAAATCTCCACTGTTGAATTGTCAATCATAGGATTTGGGTAAATCTTTATTCCTGACGATTGCTCTTTTTCAACTGGATTAATATCTGTTATTATTTCTGTTAAATGGAGAATATCATTTCCGTTCAAAGCGAGTGATGTACCGGCTGTAAGGTTTTCCACTTTAATAGTATTTACGGAAGACGAAGCGCCTGCTCCGGCAAATGTGATAAGGTAATCCTGTGCATTAGCTTTAAGTGCACAAAAAATGGCTACAATAATCAACACTTTTTTCATGATAGTTTTTATTACTGGAATCTTCTAAACAAAGTTATACTTTGTTTAAGTCAAAGTCAAGTTTATTCTGGCAAAAAGCCCCCGGCGCTGATTTCCGAGGGATGACAATAAGCTATTGTCGTCAATGATAGATTAGTGTATTATTAAGTTTTATCTGGTTTCTGTTTTTGTAATCCTTCATTTACAGGTCCAGCAATAAATACTGTAAAATCTTTAATATCTTGTTCAATACTTGCTTTTTCCAGGGCTTTCATATATGAATCCCTTTTCTCAACGGGAATGACTGTCCATGGGTAACCTCCGGAAGCAAGCATGGCATTCATAATAAATCTTGCTATACGGCCATTCCCGTCCGGGTAAGGATGGATATAGACGAATATAAAATGACCAAGAACACAACGAACAGCTGAATCAGATTCGCTTTCAAGAAGTTCAAACAGAACCGGCATTGCATCTCTTACGGAAGCCGGATCAGGTGGAACATGCCTGGATTGGCTGATAAAAACCTGATTGTTTCTATATCCGGCAAGATCAGAAGCTTTAATTATTCCTGCGACAACACTTGGACTAAACAACTCACGATACCATGATCCATGGTCCAGGTTTATAACACTTCCGGAATTTTTCCCATTAAGTATTTTTGAAATACTCTTCGTTACTAATTGAAAAGCCTGCCAATATCCCCTTGCCGCTAAAGCATTTTTATGTTCTATATCTTTAGAATCAGTATCAGGATTCCAGTTTCTGTTTCGGACCTTTTCAATAAGTTCCGGTGAAACCCTATAACCTTCGATGGACAAAGAATTGTAGGCATCGGTTTTATAAACATCTTCCACATCTTTTAAATAGCCTGAAATGTCTTTGGAGAGGCCTGGCTCCTTTGGAAAATTTTCAATGACAATACTGCGCATTTGCTGCCACATTAACATTATACGAAAGACAATTGGGGATGCATCACGGTTTGAAGTAATTACTGGTAACTTATCTTCGAATGGATCCTTCTCGCGAACATCATGTCCAGTTGCTCTCATCGTATTAATGATTTCATCAGCCATTTTCGGTCGATCAATATTTCTGAGTGCTCCAGCCAGACGTCCGGCAGCTAACGTATGACCTCTCTCAATTAGTGAACTAAGCAGTTCGGATGAATCCTTTATTGTTAAAAGCGATGTCCGGACATCATTTGGGGATTGAATGAAGAAACTCACCGAACACGAAATCAGTGCGGTTGGTAATGAGTATATATTCATCCTATTCTTAATGATTATTTCCTTTTTAGCCGGTATCGAAAGTGAAACCTCCAACAGTGATGTTCCATGGAGAAGATTAGTTAAATTATTACCAGCTCGTTTTGATCTTACAAGAAGTTGTTTTGGGACTGTCCAGTTTTCACTGTATAAAGAGATTGATTGCTCAGGCGATAAACACCATTCATCAGAAAAGCGATAGTTCAGATAATCTGAACAGAAACTCCAAAAGGAGTTATACCATGATGTCGTATCACCTGGTTTCTCCCCAGGACGACAAGAAATATACCATCCTTTCATCACTTCCTGAAGAAACCCATTTTCCAGTAGCCTTTCACGATGAGTACGGGTTAATTTATCTGCTTTGATTGCAGTAATTCCTTCATCACTTTGAATTTTCCTTAATACTTCAAGGGATTCAGCTAATTTTTCCGGTAGTGTTGGCATGATCTCCTCGTTTTTTTACGTTTTGCAGTTCTGTTTTATAGTGTCCTGTATAATATCTAGTGTATTGTGTTGTATATTATTTAGTTTATTACGTTGTGTAAGTTTTAGTTTATTACGTCGTAAAAGTAATAATAAATATGTAAAATACATATTATCAGCATAAAAGAAATAAGAATGATTGAATATATTGATAAAGCCAGTGGCCCTGACCATAGGTCTCTGGATAAAATTGACCGGCCAAATATGGTTGGATCGTCGTGCTTTATAATTGAGTTGGTTGATTTTTCAACCTTTTTATTCTGATATTATCAGCCAGGTTGTGTATTAATGCAGCTATACAGATTCCTGTAATTACTCCAATAGTGAATGACAGTATTATCAAAAACGTGGGTGTAACTGTGTAAAACAATAACGCTGCCAGTATTAAGCATATTATTACTGCTAAAAAAGATACAATAATTATTAAAGATTTATTTTTCATTTTATTAATGATTATGGCCGGTGCAGAATTGATTTTTCCATTGAACAGATAATGGTATTATTTTTATCATGAACTAAATTAAGCAAATCAACTGTAATCAAATCTTATTCTTACGAAATTCGTATTTTGAAAGGAAAGTGGTCCCGCATCCTCATTCCCTGAGTTCTGAAAGTCAGTCAGACCTCCCACAATCCCGGGCAAAGGCGGTCAGGTAAGTATCATACCTGTATTCAATCTGGCTTTCTTTAAAATAACTTTTGATTTTTCGGGGTATTTAGTAATTTTATAATAATTATTGGTCAGCAAATCAATACCTATTCACTATCAGATTATGAAAAAAGCAGTTCTGTCTGTACTAGTTCTTTTATCATTGACCAGCACACTATCAGGTCAATTCAAACCAGGTTACATCATAGGTAACAATAATGATACTATCTACGGTTATATAAATTTCGAAGGATCAGCCTTGAATTGCAGCCATTGCAGTTTCAAGTCGACGCCCGAAAGCGAGGAGCATGTCTATTACCCGGGCGAAATAAAAGCATTCCGGTTCCAGGGTAGCAAGTATTTTATGACTGCAACAATTAAAGAAAACGATGGATCTAAAAAAGTCTTTCTTGAATGGATGGTCAAGGGCAGGGCGAGCATACTTTCATATAATTCTCTGAATATGAAGACGCGTTTTTTTTTCCTGCCTGAGAATGATACATTGACTGAACTTGTCAATACAACAAAAACCATCATGAGAAAAGACGAAAAGTCAACGCACACTCAGGACATACTTTATGAACATTCTCAAAATGAGTATATAGGTACCCTGCTGTATTATCTGAGGGACTGTCCGTCAATTACCAATAATATTCAGACTACTGCTTTGAGCAATGGACCATTGATAAGGATTGCTAAAAAATATCAGGAAAAGACATGTCCGGGTACAGACTGTGAACTATTTGAAGATAAGGAGAGGGCTCTGAGGGTTGAGGCTGGAGCCTCCTTAAGTTATATTTTTTCACAGCTGAAACTGGATAATGGACTACCTGAGAATGCGCCTCTTATAAGCTCACCAGGGTTCGGGATTGCAGTTTATCTCTCAAACCTGCCGCTCTTGTCTCCGAAATTTTCATTCAGCGCCAGGATGGATTATTATAGCCTGACTTATACATATGATACAAATTTGTATTATATCTCTGATAACAGAATCTGCAGCATTAAATATTTAAGGATCCCCTGGCAGATCAACTATACATTCTCATACAATAAGTTTTCTCCTTATATCGCCCTTGGTGTATCAACAAATATGAGGTTTGGTTATAAAGAGTATGATAAAGACCTTGTTGATTTTGTTTCATATCATTTCAAGTATGATCAAGGCATGAGTGACTTCCAGATGGGTCTCAATGCAGGACTTGGATTCAGGTATTCGTTATCGCCGAAAACAGCCTTAAACATAAAGTTTGACTATGAACATGCTTTCAGATTCCTTGGGACGTATATAGGAGAAAAGTCTTACAACAATAACATTTACATTGCGGCTTCGGTGTTTTACAGGTTGAAATAGCTAAATAACTAAGAATTATTTATAAACTTTGGATAAAACTTATTTAACCATTATCATGAAAACATTTAATCATTTTTTCGGAAGATTATTTCTTTCATTAATTGCTGTATTTACTCTCTTTTCAGTAACGGCTTTTTCTCAGAATAATACATCAGGCAATCAACCCGGTAACCTGGTTTATAATTACCCTGTAAACGTACCGGTCAGATACAAGTCGGAAACCAAAGTGGTCCAGGATATGGACATTAACGGGCAGACGATGGAAACTAATGTCATTTCCTACATTGGATTGACTCTGAAGTCGTTGGGCGCTGCCGGCAGCAATTTTAAGATTGCTGTCACGGTCGACACCATGGCTCAGACTGTCGACTCGCCAGCCGGGTTTAGCGGTGGAGCAATTCCCGAAATGGCAGGAAAGACTTTTAATATTGTAATATCTCCTGATGGAAAGATAACTGACAATTCCGAAGCCAGGAATGTGACATATGCAGTTGTTTCGGGCGGAACCGGTGATGCAGAACAAATTACTGATAATTTTTTCCCGGTTTTACCTGCAGGTACGATTAAGCCAGGTTATACCTGGACATCCGAAGATTCAATAAATTCCAGGACCTCTGCAATGGTCACTCTTGGAACTGTGAAATCAGAGAATACTTTCGTAGGTTTTGAATTGTACAATGGCGTCAATTGCGCTAAAATCACCTCAGCACTTTCTGGAACAAGAATAATGACAACACAAGCGCAGGGAATGGATATTAAAGTATCAGGTCCCTATACCGGTTCTATTACTGAATATTTTGCGCCCTCAACCGGCTACTTCATTAAGCAGATTGTAGATACAAAACTGACCGGCACAATCGATATTACCGCTCCTGATGCCATGTCTTTTCCTCTTATAATGGTAATAACATCGACAAAAGAAGCAGTAAACTGATTTCAGCATAAGGAAATATTTCACGTAAAATGAACATTCGGGAAGGGCATTTGTTTTTCATAAAATTCTATAATCAGGTTTTTATGAGAACGAACTATTTGTTTCTTTTATTTTCAATGATCCTGTTGCCTGCGGCAGCCTTTTCCCAGTCAGGATTCTACGATTTCAAGGTGAAGACTCTCGATGGGAGCGATTTCAGTTTCGCATCTCTGAAAGGCAAAAAGGTAATGATCGTAAATACTGCTTCTAAATGCGGGTTCACACCTCAATACAAGGATCTCGAGGAGCTTTATGAACAATCAGGAGGGAAACTCATTATAGTCGGATTCCCCGCAAACAACTTTGCGAATCAGGAGCCCGGATCAGCATCGGAAATCAGGGAATTCTGCACAAAGAACTACGGAGTCACTTTCCCGATGATGGAGAAAATCTCAGTTAAGGGCGGAGACATGCATCCGCTTTATCAATGGCTCACTTCCAAAGATAAAAATGGTGTCATGGATTCAGAGGTGAAGTGGAATTTCCAGAAATATCTTATCGATGAAAACGGTAAGCTTGTCGATGTAATTTATTCAAAAGAAAAACCAGGATCAGATAAAGTTACTGCCTGGATTTCAGGTAAGTGATTCCTTGT
>Ga0209744_1000807_pt1 | contig 10980 bp, 11 predicted proteins | sample BarGraNGADG00311_2_FD_184494 | JGI IMG/M metagenome (GOLD analysis project Ga0209744, IMG submission 184494) | Arctic peat soil microbial communities from Barrow, Alaska - Barrow Graham LP Ref core NGADG0004-311 (SPAdes) (version 2) | ecosystem: Environmental > Terrestrial > Soil > Wetlands >... | reverse complement strand
TCCTTGACCCGGCTCGGCTCCCCTGGCTGTCCTGCGTACGGGCGCGAACCCGCGGAAGCCGTGAACTCGCCGACGCCCGGGCCTGAGAACGCGCAGCGCTCGTAGGCGCCGATTTGTCCGGCCCCGGCTTTGGACATGGCGTCTATGAGGCGATGGGCACTCTCGGCAGGCGCGTACACGGTGATCCGCGTCATCGGCTGCACGGACCGCTCGACGGGACCGAGCTGTCGAAGCCCCAGACGCGTCGGCAGAGCCGCGACCCCTTGAGGAGCACGGTCGAGGTTCGTGTGCTCTGCGATCAACGCAACCCCCGCGTCGAGTGCAGCGAAGACCGTCCCGGCAGGACCCCGACCAGCCGCGAGCCGTTCGGGCATCGTCAGGGCGGCCGGGTGGTGCGTGAGAAGGACGTTCGCGCCCAGGGTCTGGGCCCTGGTGATGGCCGACCGAGTCGGATCGAGCGTCACCAACACCCCGGTGATATCTCGGTTCCGGTCACCGGCGAGAAGGCCCACGCGATCCCAGTCCTCTGCCCACTCTCGCGGAAATGCGACGCCGAGAACGCTCTCCAAGTCGCCGACGAGCGGGCGACTTCCGGTCTCAGCACCTGAGGACGAGTTCACAGCGCGTACTCCCTCCGCTCGCGGCCAACGAAGTAGACCAGCCGGTCGTATCCGACCGCCTCGAGTGCTTCGCGAGCCATTTCGAACCCCGCCCCCACCTCGTCGGGACGATGCGCATCCGAACCGAGCGTTGCTGGCACGCCAGCGCGCGCGCATGCGGTCAGGAACTCCATGCTCGGGTAGAGCTCGCCCACCGGTTTCCGGAGGCCAGCCGTGCTGAGCTCAACGGCCGTTCCGGTCGCTGCGAACGCTCCGGCGGCAGCCTCGTAGAGCTCTCGCGGATCGAAGGTCGGCCGGTACCCGAACTTCTTGACGAGGTCGGGATGAGCCATCGCGTCGAAGAGACCGCTTCTGGCCGCGTCAACCAAGAGCCCGAAGTACTGCTCCCAAACGGCGTCTACATCTGCCCGATCCCACTGCTGCATTAGACGCGGGTCGTCAAACGCCCATCCCTCCAAAAAGTGCACGGATCCGAGTACAAGGTCGAACGAGAAGGCCGACAGGAGTCGCTCGACGTGTGGGAGGTGCGAGGGCAGCCAGTCGGCTTCGATGCCGGTGAGCACGGTGGGTCGGGCCGGGGCGGTCTGTGAGGCGGAGGCAAGCACACCGATCTCGTGCAGGTAGGCCGGGAGCTCGTGTTCTGCCATAGAGTACTCACGGCAAGGATCGAGAGATTCCGGCAGGGGCAGGTGCTCAGTGAAGGTGAGGACGCCGATCCCCTTCGCGCGGGCTGCGGCGACGTACTCTGCGGCGCTCCCCTCGCCGTGCCCGCAGCGCGCCGTGTGCACATGACAGTCGATCATGAGGCTCGTTCGATGGTCCCCCCGCCGAGTACCAGGTCTTCCTCATAGCATACGACAGCCTGACCGGGCGCCACTCCGAAGATGGGCTCGTCGAGGTCGACGCCGAGCCGGTCGCCTGCTACACGGGCGTCCCCTGGGACGGGCTTCATCCGATACCGCGTCTGTGCGGCGACGTGTGCGTCGCTTTCGGCGATGTTCCAAATCACGTGAGAAGCCTCGATCCTGCGTACGGAGAGAACTTCCCTGGGACCCACAACGACTGCGTTACACGAGCGATCCAGAGATGTGACGTAGAAGGGGCCGTCCGGCCCCGATAGAGCCAGGCCATGACGCTGTCCCACGGTGTAGAAGCCGAGTCCGCGGTGCTCGCCCAGGACACGGCCCTCGAGATCAACGATCGGCCCGGGAACGAGCGCGTCTCGGCGACGACGACGCAGGACGTCTGCATGTCCCGCAGGTGCGAAGCAGACGTCTTGGCTTTCGGCCTTGTCGTGCACGTGTAGCCCGAGGCGTTCGGCCATCGCCCGCACGTCGGCCTTCTTATGACCGCCGACGGGGAACACAACGTGGGCCATCTGCGTCTGCGTGAGCCGGTACAGGAAGTAGGACTGGTCCTTGGACGTGTCGACCGCGCGTGCCAGCGAGAGGTGGCCTTCCCGGTCCTCGACGATGCGCGCATAGTGCCCCGTCGCCAGGAGATCGGCACCCTGCACAGCCACCCTCGCCATCAGTTCGCTGAACTTCAAACGGTCGTTGCAGTCAATGCAGGGGTTCGGGGTCGAGCCATCGGCATATGCGTCCGCATAGGGTCCGACAACGGCCCGCTCAAAGGACTCCCGGAAGTTCAGCGCGTAGTGAGGAATGCCGAGCGCGTCGCAAACGCGCTTCGCGTCCCGGACCGCACCAATCGAGCAGCACCCGCCCTCCTGGTCAGAGGAAGGCCACAGCTGCATCGTGACCCCGGTGACATCGTGTCCCTCTTCCACGAGGAGGGCTGCGGCGACCGAGGAGTCCACTCCCCCGCTCATGGCGACGAACACTCGGGCCATGTCTCAGGTGCCTTCCCGGCTGGTCGTGGCGAGTGGCAGGCTTCCCTTCGAGGACACGCTACTCGTCCGCGTCGTCGTCCTCGTCCCCGTGCGGGTCAAAGTGCGGATCGCTCGTGAGTATCGGACCGGCTATGGGTTCCCTACCGTGGCTCACGAGGTAGTCGTCGACAGCCGCCTTGAGGCCGTCCGTGGCCAGGACGGAGCAATGCATCTTCGCGGGAGGCAGCCCGCCGAGTTCGTCGGCAACCTGCCTCTTCGTGATGTGCACCGCCTCGTCCAGGGTCATCCCGCGCGCCATCTCAGTAACGAGCGAAGACGTGGCTATGGCTGCGCCACACCCGAGGGTCTGGAACTTGATGTCGTCGATCCTGTCGTCATCGACCCGGATCGTGATCTTCATGACGTCGCCGCACACGGGGTTGCCGACCTCACCCACCCCGTCGGCGTTCTCAATCACGCCCACGTTGCGCGGGTTGTTGAAGTGGTCCATGACCTTGTCGGTGTACAGCACGCTCTCTCCTGGTGTGTCCGGGTTGCTGCGGACGGACTCGGGTATCCGACTACTTCAGAACGGTGCCGAACATCTTTTGGTACACCGGTGACATGGCCCTGAGACGCTCCACGATGAGCGGGAAGACGTCCAGGAAGTACTCGATGTCGTCCGCGGTGGTCAAGCGCCCCACAGAGGCTCTGAGGGACCCATGGGCGAGTTCCGCCGGGCACCCGATCGATAGGAGCACATGGCTGGGCTCGAGCGATCCGGACGAGCAGGCGGAGCCGGTGGAGACCGCGATACCCTTCGCATCCAGCTGAAGGAGCATGGCCTCCCCCTCGACGCCTTTGATGAGGAGGTGCGCGATGTTGGGCAGGCGTGGGTCACCCTTGGCCGTTGCCTCGGTGTTCTCGAGTGAAGACGTCACCCCGTCGATGATACGGTCGCGCAGCGCAGTGAGCCTCGGGCCCTCCGTCGGGTACTCCTCGAGCATGATCCGCAGGGCCGCGGCGAACCCGATGGCACCGGGGACGTTCTGAGTGCCACTGCGTTTCTTGAACTCCTGGCCGCCTCCGCGAAGCAGGGGTGCGAAGGGAGTCCGTCGCTTGATGTAGAGCGCGCCGACGCCCTTCGGCCCGTAGATCTTGTGTCCCGAGAACGTGGCAGCGTCTATTCCGAGTTCCTGCGCGTTGAAGGGCACCTTCCCGAGCGTCTGAGCGGCATCGGTGTGCATGTACGCCCCGACCTCGTGGGCTGCCTCGCCGATCTCGCGTATCGGCTGCACAGTGCCGATCTCGTTGTTGCCGTGCATGATGGAGACGAGCACGGTCTCTCGCTTCAAAGCCGCCCGAACGTCTTCGACGTGCACGAGGCCGTCGGCACGGGGCCTCAGGTACGTCACCTCGTAGCCGTGCTTCTCCAAATAGTGCGCGGGTTCGAGGACCGCGTGATGTTCGAAGGCCGAAACGACAACGTGCCCGCCGTTTGGGGCAGCCTTGGTGGCGATGCCGATGACCGCTGCGTTGTCCGACTCGGTCCCGCCCCCGGTGAATACCACCTCGTTCGGGTGCTGGGCACCGATTCCTGCGGTAACCTGCTCACGCGCCTGCTCGAGCGCACGGTATGCGTCGCGCCCCAGAGCGTAGAGGCTGTTCGGATTGCCGAATCGCTCGGAAAAGTAGGGCAGCATCGCTTCAGTCACACGCGGATCGACAGGTGTCGTCGCTGCATAGTCGAGGTAGATCATGCGGTCCATGAGGTCAGGTCTCCTATCACGCCCGACAACGCTCGGCGTCGTCGAGTTGCACTTGCATGCTCGCCAAGTCGGCGATCGTGGTGGAGCCGAGCACGCCTCGCAGCGCGTACTGTGCGCGCCACCACACTGCGCTGGCAGCGCACGACGAGCCCCGACCGCAGCCGCCGTCGGCCTCGGCGTCGCATATCGGCGATCCGAGCGGGCCATCGAGCGCCTCGACGACGTCGAGCACGGTAGTGCTTTGCGGATCGCGCACGAGGGTGAAGCCGCCGTGTGCGCCGCGCACCGCCGTCACGATGCCGGCCTTTCGCAGCGAGACGAGTAGCTGCTCCAAGAACTTCGCCGGGATATTTCGACGCTCGGCGACCTCCCGAACGCTCACCGGACCCTGTCCTGCGGCACACGCCAGGTCTATGACCGCAAGAAGGCCATATTCGCTTTTCGCCGTCAGTCGCATCAGCACCGCATCTCGGGGTATGCCAGGAAATACTACAAAAACAGTAAGGTATCTGTTCGAGAGCACACGATATCACCGCGAGGTTGGGTGTCAAGGCGCCCGACGATCGTTGCCGTTGTGGTCCACCCCCCCGCCGTCAGGCGTGTAGATGCAACCGTTCGTCGAATCGAACGTATCGGTGCTTGTTGCGCGTTTGACCGTCTGCTATGTTGGGCATCCGCTTCTTGCGGGAGCGGAACAATGTGGGTCGATCCATGGCTGACAGCCACAGGGTGGCGAGAGCCCACTGGATTCGCAAGGGAGCCCCGGCATTCGGCTAGGATACCGGGGCTTTCCCACGTTTTTGGCAGGTCAGAGGCACAGCGTCGACGCCTCGGCGTCCTGGCCGCCCACCGTTTGGATGTTAGGCCGAGAGACCCTTCACGAGGTTCCCCATCTCGATGGCCGACTCGGCGGCCGCCCAGCCCTTGTTGCCTGACTTCGTGCCCGCCCTCTCCACGGCCTGCTCGATCGTGTCGGCTGTGATGACCCCGAACACGACGGGTACTCCGCTGTCGAGCGAGACCTTCGCAACGCCTTTGGACACCTCGGCGGCGACATACTCGAAGTGCGGCGTGCCGCCGCGAATGACGACGCCCAGAGCGAGGATTGCGTCATAGCGGCCGGATTCGGCCATCCGCTTGGCCACGAGAGGTATTTCGAATGCGCCCGGAACCCAGGCGATGTCGACGTCCGTTTCGGCGACGTCGTGCCGCGTAAGGCCGTCCATGGCACCCGAGAGCAATCGCGACGACAGCAGTTCGTTGAAGCGGCTCACGACGATTCCTACCTTGAGTCCGGTTCCGATCAGATTGCCTTCGTACACGCTCATGACGTCTCTCCTTCAGTCGAGGTCTCGGCCGAGGCTTCCTCCTGGGACGGTCCGGGCCCGACGAGTCGAAGCTTGTGGGCCATCTTCTCGCGCTTTGTTCGCAGGTATTCGATGTTGTCCGGGTGGGCCGGGAGTTCGAGTGGCACCTGTTCAGTGACGCTGAGCCCGTAGCCCTCCAAACCGACGACCTTCGTCGGGTTGTTGGTCATCAACCGCATCGAGCTGAGTCCGAGATCCGCCAGGATCTGAGCGCCGATGCCGTAGTCGCGTAGATCCGCGGGAAAGCCGAGCACCTCGTTCGCCTCGACCGTGTCGTGCCCCTGCTCCTGCAGTTCGTAGGCCCTGAACTTGTTGGCTAGCCCGATACCCCTGCCCTCGTGGCCGACGATGTAGAGGATGACGCCCCGGCCTTCGGCCTGGACGCGACGCATCGCCTCTTCGAGCTGGTCGCCGCAGTCGCAGCGAAGGGAGTGGAAGATGTCCCCGGTCAGGCACTCCGAGTGCACACGCACCAGGACGTCTTCCCTACCCGCCACGTCGCCGACGACCAGGGCCACGTGTGTGGAGTCGTCCACAAGCGAGGTGTAGGCGTGCGCGACGAATTCGCCCTGGCGCGTTGGGAGCCTCACCGTCGCGATGCGCTCGACGAGGTGCTCATTTCGCCTGCGGTAGCGGATGAGGTCGGCGACCGTGACCATCTTGAGTCCGTGCTCGTGTGCGACGTGCTCGAGCTCGGGACGGCGCGCCATCGTGCCGTCCGGATTCATGATCTCGCAGATGACGCCGGCCGGAGTAAGGCCCGCGAGGCGAGCGAGGTCAACCGCAGCTTCAGTGTGGCCGGCACGCTCCAGCACGCCGCCTGGTTTCGCGCGCAACGGAAAGACGTGCCCGGGCATCGACATGCTTTCTGGACGCGACGCCGGATCTATCGCTGTCAGGATGGTCGTAGCCCGATCCGCCGCTGAGATCCCGGTCGTGATCTTGCCCTTCGCACCGATCGACACGTAGAACGCCGTTCCCTGTGCCGAGGTGTTCAGCTGGGCCATCGGAGGGACGTGCAGCGCATCCAGCCGCTCTCCTCGCATCGGCAGGCAGATCAGGCCTCTTCCGTGTTTGGCCATGAAGTTCACGGCGTCCGGAGTCACTCTCTCCGCGGCCATGACGAAGTCGCCCTCGTTCTCGCGATCTTCGTCGTCTACGACGATGAGCATGCGTCCCGCTGCGATTTCCGCGATGGCCTCGTCGATGGGCGCGAAGATGCCCGTTGAGTCGTCGTTCATGCGCTCATCGCCCTTCGGCGAAGTCCCTCAGGACATCGCCTGAGGCGCTTCCTTGGCCCCGACCCGAGCGTGTCGAGTGGCCGCCGCGGGCGGCGTAGAGATCCACGAGCCGTTCGACGTACTTCGCCATCATGTCGGCTTCGATGTTCACCCGCGCACCGATGGGCTTCTCGGCCAGCGTGGTTGCGCTCTCGGTCTGCGGGACGACCGATACCGCGAAGTTGTCACCCCGCAGCTGGGCGATCGTCAGCGAGATGCCGTCGACCGCCACAGAACCCTTCGGCACGAGGTAGGGCACGACGTCGGGCGGCGCCTGGAACTGGTACACGGTGGAGTTCCCGGCAACGTGTCTCTGGACGAGCTTGCCGACGCCATCGACGTGCCCTGCGACGAAGTGCCCGCCGAGCCTGTCAGAGAGTCTGAGGGCGCGCTCCAGGTTGACCTTGGAACCTTGCCGAAGGGCGCCGAGGGTAGACCGATCGAGCGTCTCGCTGCTCACGTCGGCAAGGAACGCTCCACGAATGAACTTGACGACCGTGAGGCAGACACCATCGACCGCAACCGAGTCGCCGATAGCCATGTCGCGCCCGAACTCCGGCGCATAGACCTCGAGCTGGGCCCCGCCTGCGACCCGATCGATGCGAGTGATGATGCCTTGCGATTCGATGAGACCAGTGAACATCGGTGTCCTACCTCCCGGTGCTGCCGATGATTGTCTGCTTGGAATGTTCCCGAGTGCTCTCCGCGTCGGCCGTAGAAGCTTCCTGACGGCGGTCCTGCGGGCGCCACGTCGTAACGGCTACGTCGCCGAGAAGCCCGGTCTCTACCGGTACCATGACGTGCGAGAGCGCAAGGTGCCCCCCGGGCCGCACTGTTGCGCCGGCTAGATAGGCCGGGGGCGCGTCGGGTCCCGCCAATCCCCCCGCATGAACGACGATCAGCTCGTCCACCAGCCCCTCGGTCCAGAGTGTTGTGAAGAGGCGCGGGCCGGGCTCGACGAGCAGGTCGATGACGCCGACCTCCAGCAGGCTACGCAGGGCTGCGCGAATCCCGCGTTCCCCGTCGTACTCAGCCACCTCGACCGCGTGCGGAAGAGCCGTTCGCGCCTCCTCTGCGAGTGGCGTGGGCGCCAAGAAGAGCGTCCGGGACGCCCCGTCCGTGAAGACTCGTGCCGTCACGGGCGGCGCGCTCTCACGCGCGACCACGACGCGCAGGGGCTGGCGAGCACCCAGAACACCGTCGGGGTCGCGCACTGTGAGTGCCGAATCGTCGCACGTGACGGTGGCCACGCCGACGAGCACCGCATCGGCAGCCGCACGAAGCGCGCGTGTGACCTTGGCGCCCGACTCTCCGGTGACGGACGCGCGCTCGCCTGCTCGAAGCGCCGAGTGCCCATCGAGCGACAGGCCCAGCTTGATGCGAGTGAACGGCCGATCGCTCTCAAGGCACGCCAACCACGCCTCGTTCTGGACCTCGAATGGGAATGGGTCCTCGGCGAAGCTCACCTCGACGCCAGCGGCCCGCAGAACGTCGGCGCCTCCTCCACTCACTGAGGTATTCGGGTCCGGCATGCCGATGACGACGCGCGCAACGCCAGCTTCGATCAGTGCGTCCGTGCACGGCGGCGTGCGCCCGTGGTGAGTGCAGGGCTCGAGGGTCACGTACGCGGTGGCACCCCGGGCGGCCTCGCCGGCGGATTCGAGCGCAACGATCTCAGCATGCGGCAAGCCCGCGCGTTCGTGGAAGCCTTCACCGACGACGTGTCCGTCGCGCACGATGACGCAACCGACGAGCGGGTTGGGCGACGTCGTGCCACGGCCGAATTCCGCAAGTTCGAAGGCGCGCCGAAGCCAGGACTCGCCTATGCGCTCGGAAGCGTCAGAGAACAGCCGCACTGGCTCGAAGAACCTTCCTTCTCCCATCCGGACTCTGACCGTCGGCCCCGGAATCTCACCGGGTCAACCCCTGTCGGGGCTCGCGGGCTTTCACCGCCGGTGGGGAATCTCACCCCGCCCTGAAGAAAGTCGTGAGTATGATAGCGCATTTCCTCACCCACCTCGCGAAGCGAGCTCGCAAGATGGGAACAAACGAATCACCTGACCGCATGCGGGCGGTTCGGGCTCGCCGAAAGGGATACTCATGAAGCACCTGCGGACGTCTGGCTTGCTGATCCTTCTGCTCGTCGTCGGACTAGTGGCGATCGCAGGATGCAGCTCGAGCGGCTCTAACTCCGGAAGCACCCAAGGAGGCGGCTCCACCGGTGGGACCGCGACCGGAACCGCGGCGGTGGTAGCCAAGAACTTCGCCTTCAGCCCCGCCACGGTCGAGGTCACCGTGGGCGGCTCCGTGACCTGGACGAACGAAGACTCGGCTACCCACAACGTGCAGGGTGATGGCGGCATCTCGTCAGGTGACCTTGCGCAAGGGGCCACCTACACGAAGAAGTTCGACACAGCCGGCACCTACAACTACCACTGCGTCATCCACCCGACCATGACCGGGCAAGTGATAGTGAAGTAGGGCAGCTGAGCTAGAGGGCCATCTCCGCTGCTTGGCGGATGGCCCGCATCGCCTCCACAGGATCCGGCTCGCAGAAGATGGCGTTGCCGGCGACGAGCACGCGGGCGCCTGCCTCGGCGACGAGCGCGCCCGTCAATGTGTTGATGCCGCCGTCGACTTCGATGAGCGGGTGGAGGCCCTCCTCGGCGCAGAGAGCTGACAGTCGGCGCGTCTTTTCGAGCGTGTGCTGGATGAACGCCTGTCCCCCAAATCCCGGGTTCACGCTCATGAGCAGCACGTAGTCGAGGTCTCCCAGCACGTCGCGCACGCTCTCCACCGGGGTTGCGGGGTTGAGCGCCACGCCGGCCTTGGCCCCGGCGTCGTGGATCGCCTGCACGACACGATGCAAATGAGAGCACGCTTCCACGTGTACGCTCACCCAGTCGGCTCCGGCCTCCAGATACCACTCCACCGTCCCGTCCGCGTCGTCGATCATCAGATGGACGTCAAGGGGTCGCGTTGCGACGCGTCTTAGGGCCTTGACGACCGGCGGGCCGATCGTGAGGTTGGGCACGAAATGCCCGTCCATGACGTCGACATGGATGAGGTCTGCGCCTCCCGCCTCGATGAGCTCGACCGCCTCGGCAAGGCGGGTGAAGTCCGCCGAGAGGATCGACGGAGCCATCAGCACCGTGTCGCCCACGAAGCCTCCTCGTCATCGTCGTCATCGTCGCCGACCAGCCCGAGTCCGTGCAGCTCATCGCGCGCCTCACGGCCCATCAAGAAGTCACCTGCGTCGGCTGGAGACACGCCCTCGTAGAGAACGGCGCGTACCTGGCGCGTGATGGGCAGTTCGACACCCTCTCGATCGCCCAAGGCACCCACCGAGATGCACGCGAACGCGCCCTCAGCGATCATGTGCGTCGCTTGCCCGAACTGGTCGACGGTGCCGCCCTTGGCCACCAACTCCCCGAGCGCACGGTTGCGCGAGTGACGGGACGTGCACGTCGCGATGAGGTCGCCCATGCCGGCGAGCCCCATGTACGTGAGCGGGTTGGCGCCCATCGCCCGACCCAGGCGGCTCATCTCGGCGAGGCCCCGTGTCATGAGCGTGGCCTTCGTGTTGTCGCCAAAGCCCAGCCCGTCCGACATTCCCGCCGCTACGGCGATGACGTTCTTGCTTGCCGCCGCGAGCTCGACACCGGTCACGTCCGGATTCGTGTATACGCGGAAGAATCGCGTCATGAAGACATCGCGGAACAGCCGGCCGACGCGGTCCTCGTACGCAGCGACGACCGTGGCCGATGGGATGCCCTTGCCGACTTCCTCGGCGTGGTTCGGGCCCGACAGTCCGGCTATGCGCGACCGATTGCCGAGAACGTCTTCGAGCACCTCGGTCATGAGCATGAGCGTCTCATTCTCGACGCCCTTGGAAAGGACCACGACCGGAACGTCGGAGGGAAGGTGCGGTCTCATGGCCTCAGCGGTGGGGCGCACACCCACGCTAGGAGTCACGACGACGACCGCTTCTGCGGCGACGAGGGCGTCTTCGATATCGTGCGTGGCGAAGACGCTGTCGGCGAGCACGATGTCGCGCATGTAGACCGGGTTTCGGTGCTCGGTGTTGATGACCTCGGCGATCTGGGCGTCACG
>Ga0209744_1000804_pt1 | contig 10999 bp, 11 predicted proteins | sample BarGraNGADG00311_2_FD_184494 | JGI IMG/M metagenome (GOLD analysis project Ga0209744, IMG submission 184494) | Arctic peat soil microbial communities from Barrow, Alaska - Barrow Graham LP Ref core NGADG0004-311 (SPAdes) (version 2) | ecosystem: Environmental > Terrestrial > Soil > Wetlands >... | reverse complement strand
CCGCGCGTCGGACACCACCGGGTGTGTGACCAGGTAGGTCGGCCGGACCTTCCGTCTCGCGAACACCGCGTGCAGCGCGGGCAGCGCGTAGATGCTCTCGAACGTCTGGTTCGCGCGCGACGCCCGGTCCCACTGGTTGTCGCCCTCGGTGTCGATGCCGACGAGGAGATAAGGCATCTACCGGTCCTGGTCGGAATCGCCAAGCGTGAAGTGCCAGTCGTCCGTGTGGTCGTAGAAGCCGGACGGCACGGGCACGGCGTTCACCTTGATCGTGAACTCCAGCGTCGATTTGACGTTGAAGTAGCCGGAGTGCCGGAGGAGCCTGCGAAACCCGGCATGCATCGAGAACAGCCGGATCTTGTCCGAGTCCGCCGCGCGAGCCTCGCGGTCGACCCACCGGAGCAGCGTCTGGAAGCCGACGTGATCGGAGGGATCGACCAGAAAGTCGACAAGGATCGTGACGCGGCCCCGCGCCTCCTGCACGTGACGGTAGACGGCGTAGCCACCGATGGTCTCGTCACGCTTGAGCGCCACGATCGAGTAGCGCACGTGCGGAGGCTCGACGTACTTCCAGTTGAGGTACGCCGCGTCCCGCCTGACCGCAAGTCCGAACGACGGTCCGACCCGTTCCCAGAGCTTGGTGAAGCGGTCGTCGAAATGGCGGACCGGCTCGATCTGCGCGTGGAGAGGCTTGTTCCTCGAGATGAAGCTGACATACGGATAGGTCAGGGCCGACACGAGCCGGTTGAGCGACATCGGCCAGCTCGCGCGTCGGATGGCGCGCCGCGTGAGCGGCTTGACGAGGCAGGGGACCGGCCCCACCTCGGGCCACTTCAGCTTCTTGAACAGGCGGAGCGAGGAGGCCGAGAGGCCAAGGCCGAGCGATGCGCCGACGTGCTGATCCCAGGTGCGGAACAGCACCTCGCCGATCCCCTGCCGCTGACGCTCTGGCGCCACCATGACGTCCATGCCCCACGATCCCGCGATGTCCTGGCCCGTCAGCGTGAGCCGCACCGGCATCGTGGCGTACTGGCCGATGATCGTCGGCCCTTCCCTGGCGAGCCAGATTTGCGGTCCGCCCGGAGGGTTGTTCGGGTTCTGGAGGTACTGCCAATTCCAACGCAACTGGCTGGCGTTGGCCGCGTCGTGTCCGAACACCCGGCGATACAGGGTGTCGATGGCGTGGCGGTCCTCGAGGCGAAAGCGAACGATGTCGGCCATGATACTACCGGGCCCGGTTCGGTGCCGCGTCGTCGATCCGGAGAACGTATTCCACCGCTCCGACCACCACGTCCTGCGTCAGCCGGCTGTCGCGCAGCCACCTGGCGATCGGGCCGGGTAGCCGGCGAAAGGTGCGCGTCTGGTGCAGGTTCTCGCGGAGAATCTCGAATCCCGCGTCGAGAATCAGCGTCCGCATCCGGTGGATTCTCACCCTCTCGAGCAGGTCGTCGTGCTTCACCGTGCCCTGCCTGGCGGCCTTGATGAACGTGTTCTCGTGCTCCGGTTCCCGCAGCGCCCATGGCGCGTGGCGCGCGAGCGCGCAGAACGTGGCAAACGCGGCGCGTCGTCCGAGCAGCAGGTGCACCGGCACGGGCACTTTCAGCCGCGGCAAGTGAGCGCCGGCGAACGACAGGTAGGGCGACGTCGAGAGGTACATGCGGCCGCCCGACTTCAGCACGCGGCGGCACTCGCGCAAATACCGGGCGGCGTTGGCCACGTGCTCGATGACCGCATGAGACAGCACGAGGTCGAACGCCCTGTCGGGAAACGGCAGCCACATGCCGTTGGCGACGGCGAACGACACGTTGCGGACGCCGCGCTCGGCGGCCAGCCTCGTGCCCGCGTCCCTGAACCTCGGCGTCAGGTCGATCGCGGTCAGCGATTCCGCCTCTTCCGCGAACGACACCGGCATGCCCCCGCCGCCGCAGCCCGCGTCGAGAATCCGCCCGGTCATCGACACGCCGGCCTGCTCGAGGTACGCGATGACCTTCGCGCTGCGGTAGTACTCGAACAGCGCGTAGTCGTACTCCGACCGGAACCGGAGGTCGGAATGGCGTTTGAGGGCCGAATCGTCGATCTGTCGCAAGGGAAATCTACTGCTCCGAAAGGATCATTGTAGCCCACCGGAAGTCTCGCGTGGGCGTCGAGGCGCGAGGTCCCGGTCACTTCCCGTCGGGGTACTTGTCGATCAACGCCGCCCGATCCCGCCCGCCCGGGCTCTCCGCCACATCGAACTCCCGGACGATCTTCCAACCGGGGCAGGCGGCGAGGATGTCCTTGATGACAGGTCCTTCGTAGCCGATCGCAGGGTGCACGTAGGTGAGGAGGTACCGGATGTCACGGCGGGTCGTTCGATCGGCGTAGTTGCCGAAGCCGCGTCCGACGAACCACGGCGTGATCCGGCTCTCCAGGGCCAGGCCGTTCGCCAGCTTGCCGTGAACGACCGTCCCTGGCGGCAGGAGAAAGCTGACCAGGTGCGTCGCAATGTCTCCCATCCCGTAAATCGCAGATTGAGGAAGAGCGTCTTGACCTTCTGGAACACGTCAGCCCCGTCCCGCCTTGCGCAGGCGCAACAGGTTCAACAGGCACCAGCCGGGCAGCGGCACGAGACGGGTCAGCCACCGGTGCAGGGGCATCAGCGCGGCCGGGTGACGGCGAATCAGGTGTGTGACCACCGGAATCGTCGGGAAGATCCCCTTGCGTTCGGCCACCTCGAAACCCGCTGCCCGGAACAGCCGGAGGAACTCGGCAATCGGCCGGTCGCCGGGGTGCTTCAACTCGCTCGCCGTCCGGATGAGCTGTCCCTTCAGCAGGAAGTGGACTCTCGACTGCAGGTGGGCAAGATTCGGAATCGAGATGAAGGCTTCACCGCCCAGCGTCAGCACGCGGTAGATCTCGGCGAGGGCGACGGGCTGTTCATCGAAGGCGAGGTGCTCGAGCACGTCGAGGCACAGCACCCGATCGAACGCCCCGGCTTCGAAGGGCAGCGCGAGCAGGCTGCCGCGGCGCACGCGCTCGGACGAGTAGTTCTCGTCAACACCCTCGATGGCGAGACGCGACGCATAGGCCTCGACGAACACGCCTTCCCCGCATCCCGCGTCCAGCACCCGCGTGCCCGGGGCGAGACCGTCGAGGTACGAGCGCACCCGCTCGACCTTGGCGAGGTAGGTCGGGTAGTAATCCCAGGTGGGATCGGGCGTGGCGTGGTAGTCGCCACGCGTCGCGTACTCCCCCGAGCGGCGGGGCGGTGCCACGTCTGGCATAGAACGGTCGATTGTACACTGAACGCGGGGAGAGCCTTGAACGGGCAGGGGCGCAGAGGCTGCGCCCCGCGCGCCTACTGTCCGCCGTTGCCGCCAGACTTCTTGATCGGCACCGTCGGTGTGGTGGTCGGAGTCGGCGTCGTCTTCACCGGGTTCGGCAGGCCGTAGGGGTTTGCATTCGGGTTCACGACCGGCGGCTGGATCGGCTCGGGGAGCCCGTAGGGATTCCGGAACGCCGCGGGCGACGGGCCCGTGATCTCGCCCGGCCGCGAGGTCGATGTCGGCGCCGACGCGGTCTGACCTGGCTGCGTCACCCACTGCCCTGGCACCTCGGCCGACGTGTTGACCTGCGTCGGGAGTCCCGGCGGGCCGGCGTTCGAATACGGCGTCGTCGGGAGCGGTGGGGGAGCGGTGGCCATTCCTGGTACGGTCGCACCAGGCGACGGGCGCTGCCCAGCCGCGGAGTAGTCATAGCCCGGCTGTGACGACGCGGATGACTGGGGAACCGCGTTCGGTGACGGCGTCGTTGGCATTCCCGGAAAACCCATCGGGGTCTGGATCATCATCCCCGGCATCGTCGCCTGGCCTGGGGTCGGCTGCCGGCCGAACGCCGGCTGACCGGTGTCGCGCGACATCCCTGAAGGCGGCATGCCGGGCACGGGCCTGGCCGGTTCCGGCTCGTTCTCGTCTGCCGCGTCGAATGTCTGCAGAACCGCCGACCGGCCGCGGCCAAAGTTGTTCGTGGCGGCCGAGGGAGGCGCCGCCACGATGGCCGGGAGCGTGGGCGCCACGCCGGGCAGCAGGAGAATCCTGTCGTAGCGCGAGCCGGCCGCCACAGGTTCAGCTCGCGGGGCTGCGACGAACCCGGCGGTCCCCCGCAGCAGCGTCTCGAGCGCCTGCGCCTCCGGCACGTCGGTCAACTGCAAGGTCATCGGACCGCCCGCCAGGCGGTCCAGGTTCGTGATGCGAACCTGCCCCAGTCGCGCCCATTCGGCGAGGATCTGCCGGGGCGACGCATCGGTGGCGACGATGGTGACCTGGCCGTTCGAAAACGACACTTTCACCCCGCCGGCCCGAACCGGGACGGCGGCGGCCAACAGCACGCCAGCCAACGTCAGTCGAGCAAGTAGTTTCACGGCATCACCTGGATTGAGAACTCAACCCTAGTATACTCCAGGTCTTGAACGTCAGCCGGCTCACGGGTCAGGATCGCGAAATTCCCCCCGGCCCCTTGATCGGCGGCACGGGCGCCGTGGGCATGCCCGGGCGGGTTGGGGGTTGTGGCGTTGGCGACCCGGTCCTCGGGGCGATCGTGCTCGGTGGCACGTCTGGATTCGGGTTGTACGGGTTACCGTAAGGGGTGCCGTATGGGTTGTCGTTCGGGCTGCCCTGGCGAGCAGGGTTGTTCGGCGTGCCGTTGGGCGAGGCCATGCCAGCCCCGTTGTAGGGAACCGGAGCGTTCGGAGTGGTGGCCATTCCCGGCTGCGGCGCGCCGGGCTGCATGCCGGAGACAGGCATCTGCGCCGTCGGAAGCGGTCCATCCTCATCGTCCACCACGATCGCAGGAGGGGGCACGTAGCGCTCGCGCGCAGAGGGCTGCTGGACCTGGCTGAAGGGCGACGAGCCAGCCGACGTCGGGACCACGGTTGGTCGCGATCCTGGCATCAGCATGATGCGGTCGTACATCGAGGCGAAGGCCTGGGGAATTGCGCGTGGCGCCGCCACGAATCCGGCGGCCGACCTGAGCAGTGTCTCGAGCGCCTGTCGCTCGGGCACGCCGTTGAGCTGCACGGTCATCGGCCCGCCGGGGACCTTTTCGGCATTGATGATCAGGGTCTGGCCGACACGGGCCCACTCCGCGAGGATTTCGCGAATCGTGGCGTCTTTCGCGTCGAGCGTGACCAGCCCGTCGCGGATCTCCAGCCTGACCTGCCCGGCGAGCGAGGGCGAAGCCAAGCCGACGAGCAGGCACCAAGCGACGATCGTCCGCCAGAGCCATTTCATGGGGTTTGCCTCTCTACGGTCCCAGTATACGCCTCTGGCTCTCGCCAATCACGGAGGCGGAAGATCCGAACCTCCGCGCCCGACTCCCTGAATGGATCGAAGGGCTCGACGTCCCGTCGCTGGGCCATCGACTCGTCGGACGGGAACGATGCGAGCTTTGCCCAGAGTTCCGTGTACGAGACGGGATAGTACCCGCTGTACCCGTTGATCATCTGGTTCCAGTGGAGGGTCGATCGGCAACTGGTGCGCGACCCACGCCATCCGCCAGATGTTGAAGTACGCGTCCTTGAAGTCGGGGGATGCTGGAGAGATGGCACGCCTGGGGCCAGGTGAAGACGACGGTCAGCAGCGCGAACAGGAGCGTGGCGCGCCAGGGGGTGACGGCCATTCGAGTCGGGTTCGCGTCTGGCGCGCTCACAGCCCGATGATCTTCCCGACCCAGAGGGGCGAGTCCTTGCGGGGGAGGTCGCAGGCCCGGCAAATCTCGGGACCGCCGCTCTCGAGATGCTCCCGCCGCACCTGGCGATACGTCTCGCTCTCCCAGATGTCGCGGATGTTCGACGTCCGCATGTCACCGAGGATGACCCGCCCGTCGAAGTCGGCGCAGCAGAGCGACACGCGGCCGTCCCACAGCACGGTGAAGGTCAGCCACTGGCGGTAGCAGGGGTAGCGGACGTCGCTGTCCCGGTTCAGCGTGCCCGCCCAGTTGTGGAGATCGGTGATGTGGATCTTGTCCGCGATCGTGCGCCAGTGGTCGATGAAGGCCCGCTCCTCGTCGCTGTTGTCCTGGCGGACGAAGGAGAGGATCAGCTTCGGGTGCGTCCGACCCAGCTCGGCCCGGATGCGCACGAGCCGCTCGATGTTGGCGATCACCTTGTCGTACTCGAGCCCGACGCGGGTCCGCTCGAACACCTCGCGGCCGGACGCGTCCACGCTGATGTTGATCGCGTCGAGACCGGCTTCGATCACGCCGCGGGCCACCTGCTCGTCGATCAGCGACCCGTTGCTGATCACGCCGACTTCGGCAATCCCTTTCTGCTTGGCGTACGCGATCTTGTCGGTGAGGTGACGGTCCACGAACGGCTCGCCGTAGTTGTGCAGCCGGACGTGGCGGATGCCGAGCGCCGCGCAGTCGTCGGCGACCTTGCGGAACAGCGCCTCGTCCATCACGCCCTGGCGGCGGTGCATCTGGTCGCGCGGGCAGAAGACGCACCGCGCGTTGCAGATGTTGGTGCTCTCGATCTGGACGATCTCCGGCAGGCGTGGCGCCCGGTCGCGACCCGCGGCGATCAGGCCGCGGCGGATCAGGTGCGCCCGGGACAGGAGGACCCGCTCGACGCTCGTGCGAATGGCGTGTCTGAAACTCAACGATACCTGCCAGGCTCGAAGGAGGTGCTGTCCGCCAGACTTACCGCGTCTTGAAGTAGTCAATCACCTTCTCGAGGATCTCGTCCAGTTGCACCTTCGGCTCGTAGCCGATCAGGTCGTGGATGCGCGTGGTGTCCGGCACGCGGCGCGGCATGTCTTCGAACCCGGCCTCGTAGGCCTGGTCGTAGGGAATCGTCACGATCTCCGACGTGCTGCCGGCCAGCATCTTCACCCGTTCGGCCAGGTCGCGGATCGAGATCTCGTAGCCGTTGCCGACGTTGAACACGCGGCCGATCGCGCGCGGTTCCTGTACGAGCTTCACCAGCGCGTCCACCACGTCACCGACGTAGGTGAAGCTCCGAGTCTGCGTGCCGTCACCGAACACCGTGATCGGCTGGCCCGAGAGCGCCTGCCTCACGAAGTTCGGGATCACCATCCCGTACTGCCCGGTCTGCCTCGGCCCGACCGTGTTGAATAGCCGGACGACGATCACCGGGAGCTTCTTTTCCTTCCAGTAGGCCAGCGCCAGGAACTCATCGATCGCCTTGCTGCACGCGTACGCCCAGCGGTGCTTGGTGGTCGGGCCGAGCACCAGGTCGGCCTCCTCGGAGAACGGCACCGCGATGTTCTTGCCGTACACCTCGGACGTGGACGCGATGAGCACCAGTTTCTTCTTTTTGTTCGCGTGCGTCAGCACCACCTCGGTGCCCCTCACGTTCGTCTCGATCGTGTGCACCGGTTGCTCGACGATCAGCTTCACGCCCACGGCCGCCGCCAGGTGGAACACGACGTCGGCCTGGTCCACCAACTCCGCGAGCACCGGTTCGTTGCTCACCGAGTCGATGGTGTAGTGGAAGTGCTTGTGGCCCTTCAGGTGGGCAATGTTGTCGATCGACCCGGTGGACAGGTTGTCGAGCACGGACACGTCGTGCCCCTGCGTCAGCAGCAAGTCGGCCAGGTGGGAACCCACGAATCCGGCGCCGCCGGTAATCAATGCGCGCACAGAGCGATCTCCAAAGGAATGACGCGTGGAGCGACCGGGGGCTCAGGCCGAGGCGAGCCGGACGATGGCGTCTGCCGCCCGAATGGCGGCGCGGCCGTCGGCCGCGATCTGATAGCGGGCCATGAAGGTCCGCCGCCCCTGCGCGAGCCTGTCACGAAACTCCTTATCATACAGGAGGGAACGGAGTGCCGGGCCGATTTCCGCGCGGCTGGCCGCGCCGGCGACCGCGCCGGCCTCGACGAACGGGCTGAGGTTGTTCGGAAGTTCGACGACGAGCGCGGGCACGTCCAGCGGCATCGCCTCGATGGCGGCCGTCGAGTTGACGGTCACGAGCGCGCTCGACGCGGCCACGAGCCGCGCCAGATCCGCCGAGGCGGGCGCGATCGTCACGTTGGTCGCGCCACTGGCCGCCCGTTCGTACGGAGCCGCGGTTTCGGCAGGATGGCACTTCACCACCAACCGCACGTCCGGCATCCCCGCGACCGCTTCGATCAACGCCTCGAAGGCCCCGGCCATCTGCGAGTACTTCGTGGCCACGACTACCAGATGCTGGTCCGTCCTGGCACCGACCGACGCCCGCAACGCCGCACGCGCGTCGTCGTCCATCTGGCGCGCCGATTCGACGAAGGCATCGAGCTTTGGGCTGCCGGCCACGGCGATCGCTTCGTCCGGAAAATGGCCCGCGTCGACCAGGTGACGCGCGGCGAACTGATCGTAGACGAGCGTCAGGTCTGGCCGTGGAAAACCGAGGTCGGCCGGGTTGCGCGGGGAGGGCTGCATCTCGTCCGCCTCGTGCAGGTAGTTCAGCCAGTGCCGGTAAATGAAGCCGTGCTGCAGCCCGGCGACCGGGATCCCGCGGCGTCGGGCCTCGAGAACGAGCGCGCGCCCGGAACCGCCCGCCTCGGCGTAGGTGATGGCCACGCGAGGTTTCAGCGCGTCGAGCGCTGCGCCGATCTCGTCCATCGTTCGCGCGGACCAGGGAAACTGCAGGTGCGAGATGCCGGTGAACTCGTGGCGCATGAGCGGCCACGCGTCACACCCGCGGAACACGCAGGCGGTGCGGAGGGCGTCGCTGCCGACCAACGCCTGCCTGGTCGCGTTCCGCCCGGCCCAGACGGCGCTGGACGGCGCGAGCGCGCGCCCCGAGGCGTAGCTGCCGACCGGAGCGAACGGGAGCGTGTCGGCCGTCTGGTGCACGATCTCCGCGAGCCGTTGTTTCCACGTGCGAGCGCGGAAGTTCGTTTTCGGGCCAAGGCCGATCAGCGTCAGTTGGTGGTCGCCAACTCGCTTCGACACCTCGCGCAGCACCGGGCCGATGTACGACTCGTCGCCGGTCGCCTGGCGCCAGAATGCGGAGTGCACGAAGGCCACGACCGTGACCGCGCCCCGTGTTCCTGGAGATCGTCGGCCAGGCCTGTACCGCTCCGCGAACGCGCTCGCCGTGTACAGCAGGCCGCGCCAGAGAGGCTCCGCGCGCTGGCGCCATGGAACGCGGGCGGGTGCCGGAGAGCCGCGCCAGGAGAGATGTCGCCCTTCGGCGAACTGGCGCGCGAGGTGGGTCAGCAGGACATCTCCCTCCGCCACGCCCAGCGCGAGCGGTCGCTCGCGGGCGACCAACGTCTCGAGGGCGTGCAGCGTCCGGAGGATGGCGACGACCACGCGGCGCTTGTGGAGGTACAGCTCGGCAAACCACCAGAGGGAATCGCCGCGGAACAAGAACCGATCGCGCAACGGGACGCCGTCCACCGGCAGGGCGCGAAGCGATTTGATCCAGGCGTTCGCGTCACACTCCGCGCGCTCGGCCGCCTCGGCATCCAGATAGGTGGTCAGCGATACGCGGCGCTCACCGTCGCCGGTATTCACGATGAGGATCTGTTTCTGGTCAGCCATGCGTCCCCACTCAAGACCTCGGAGGCTGCATCGTACACCGCGTCGGCGCCGATCGCCCCGAGGCAATCGGGGACGTGACCGCGGCACCGCTGGGGTGGCCGACGAATCCGGTTGCACGGGCTGCAGGGCAACTGGACCCGGACGACGCGGGCCGACCCGGAGACCGGGCCCCACCGCGCGGGATCGGAAGGCCCGAAGACTGCGACAAGGGGAACGTCCAGGGCGGCCGCGAGGTGCATCGGCCCCGTGTCGCCCGTCAGCAGCAGGTCCGCCTCCTCGAGGACGGCGGCCAGGGTGACCAGGTCCACCCGCCCGGCGAGGTCGAGACATTCGACCTCGCGTCGCAGGCCGGACTTCATCTGGTCCACCAGGGGACGATCCTCCGCGCTGCCCGATAGGACGATGGACGCGCCGTGCGACGCTGACAGGCGGTTGGCGACCTCGGCGAACCGCTCGAGGTTCCACTGCTTGATCTCGCGGCCGCCGCCGGCGTGCACCACGACCACCGGTGTGCCGCCCCGGCTCCGAGCTGCGAGCAGCGCTGCGGCGCGTTCGCGCGCCTCGTCCGGCATCCGCAGTCGCCTCGCACCGGGTTCCGGCCTGTGCGATTCGAGAGAGCCAGACGGCAGGTCGAACGCGCGCTCGACCAGGCGCAGCGAGTTCGATCGCGTGTGAATCGCGGGATTGAAAGCCACCCGGTCGGTCAGCATCGGCCCGCCGCCCGCCATGTCGAAACCCACGCGGCGAGCCGCTCCGGAAAGCCCGAGGAGCACGTTGCTGCGGATGTCGCCTTCGAAGTTGATCGCGAGGTCGTACCGCCGGTGGCGCCACGTCCAGGCGCGCGCCACGAGGCGGGCGGCCGGGTCGGCGCTCGACCCGCGCGCCAGCCACGGCGCGTCCAGCGTTTCGACCCGATCCACGCCGGGAATGATCCTGGCCAGACCCTCGTTCCACCGGCCGACCACGAGGTCGATTGCGGCCTCGGGCGCCCGGGCGCGCACGGCGGCCAGCGCGTCGAGCGTCATCATCAGATCGCCAACGCGTTCCAGCCGCAGCGCGAGGATGGCAGGCCGGCCGGACTCGTCCCGGGGTGCCCCGGCCCGGCGCAGGAACGGCGCGACAAGGGCGAGGCCGGCGTCGGCCAGGCCGACGAGCCATCGTTCGCGCCAATCCGGCAGCTGTAGGTGTCTCGCCATGGTCATCCCGGAACAGCGCCGACAGGGACCGCCGTGGAGTGCCACCCGAGCGCCAGGCAGGCAGCGCTCGCCGCCGCGAGCGCGGTCGCGATGGCCAGCGCGGTCGCCCGCGAGATCAGGCCGAGGTACCAGGCGTAGAGCCACCAGAAATCGAGGCTGAACGACACTCCCGCCGCGAGGCTGCCGTCGCCCATGCCCCTGTCGATCCGAGGACGCTGCTCGAGGCCGGTCAGGTACCGGAGGTTCTCGGGCACGGCGCGCGTCGCGGCCCGCGT
>Ga0209744_1000800_pt1 | contig 11018 bp, 10 predicted proteins | sample BarGraNGADG00311_2_FD_184494 | JGI IMG/M metagenome (GOLD analysis project Ga0209744, IMG submission 184494) | Arctic peat soil microbial communities from Barrow, Alaska - Barrow Graham LP Ref core NGADG0004-311 (SPAdes) (version 2) | ecosystem: Environmental > Terrestrial > Soil > Wetlands >... | reverse complement strand
TTGACTCCTCGTTCGACAGCTTCCGGTTGCCGCTACCGACCACCGGCTGACAGCCTACCCATCGCTCCCACGCCGTCCGGGCGCTGCAACGCCCCACCGCGTTCTGCGAACCGGACGCCTGTCGCCGGAGAGGGCCACGATGGTCGTGGAACGTTTCCGCGTCCCCGCGCGTATGGGTTGGTGAGAGGGGGGGTCGATGGCCTGGGGTTCACGACGGGACGCGGAGTTCACCGCCTTCGTCGCCGACGCCTCCACGACCCTCGGCCGGACGGCCTGGCTGCTCACCGGTAATCCGGACGCGGCGGCCGAGCTGCTGCAGGCGACGCTGGTGAAGACCTACGTCGCCTGGCCGAAGGTGCGACCGGGTTCGGCTCCCGCCTACGCCCGACGGATCATGGTGAACGCGAGCATCGACGGTTGGCGCCGGCGCCGCGAAACCCCCGGTCTGCCGGAGGCGGAGCCCGGCTTGCCGTCGGCGGAGGCTGCGTTCGATGAGCGCGAGAGGCTCGGTCGCCTGCTGGCCGACCTGCCGCTGCAGCAGCGACGGGTGATCGTACTGCGGTTCCTGCACGACCTGTCAGAGAAGGCTGTCGCCGAGGAACTCGGCCTGCCTGTCGGCACGGTCAAGTCCAGCACCGCGCGAGGCCTTGCCGCCCTCCGCAGCGCGCTTGTCGAGAAGGGGAACCAGTGAGATGAACGAAGACTTCGAGGACCAGCTGCGCCGGGCGATCGGCCGCGACGGGGTCGAGATCCCCGCGGACACGGACGCTGCGATCCGTGACGGTCGACGGATCGTCCGCGGCCGGCGCCTTGGCTGGGGTGTTGCTGCCTGCACGGTGGTGGCCGCTGCCGTTCTCATCCTGCCGGGCGTGGCCCAGCGCGGAGTGCCCGCGGTCCCGGCCCAACCCGGAGCCACCACGAGCGCCTCCCCCGCGTCCGGCCGGACGCTGGCCGGCACGGAATGGGCGGCGGTCCAACTGGAGGGGGCAGCCCTGCGGCCCGGCACCTCGATCACGCTGCGGTTCGGCGATGGCTGGGTGGACGGCTTCGGCGGCTGCAACCACTACAGCTACACCACGGTGGACGGGAAGATCGAGGCCGGCGCGTACCGGCAGGACGGGGACCGGCTCACCATCGCGCCGGTGGCGACAACGGCCATGGGCTGCGCGAACGGCGTGGGCGACCAGGAGGGCAGGTACCTCCAGGCGCTGCCGAGGGTACAGCGCTTTCTCGTTACCGGTGGCGGGCTGGAATTGTTCGGGGCCGACGGCAGCATCCTTGTGCAGTTCGAGTCGGCGACGCCGGCGCTGGAGCGCAGCGGCTGGACGGTGACCGCCATCAAGGGCAGGGCGCCCGTGGCCGATCCCCGGCAGCCGAGTCTGGTCTTCCTCAAGGAGAGGCTCGTCGCCTACGACGGCTGCAACTCGATCAACGGCACTGTCTCCGGGGACGTCGCCGAGCTGAAGTTGGCCGTTCAGGGAGGCACGTTCAAACTCTGTACCGGCGAGGCCATCAGCACGCAGCAGAAGGACTTCAAGGCCGCCCTTGAGGGGGCGACCCGAGCCGCGGTTCACGGCGACCAGCTCACGCTCGTCGACGCCGCCGGCACCCCTCTCCTGCAGGCCACCGCCGACCCCGCGCGCCTGCTGGCGGCTGATGCTGCCACCTGGCAGCTGGACAACAAGGACGGGGCCTGGGGCGCGGGCAAGGATTCGGGCATCACGCTGCAGGTGAACGACGCCACAGTGTCTGGCAAGACCGGCTGCGGCGACTACAGCGCCACCTACCGCAACACCGGCGATGCCTGGACGATCGATGAGGCCACGCGGCTGCACCCCCTGCCGTGTGCGAGTACGGCGTCGTCCTTGTCCGAACACTTCCTCGGGCTGCTGCAAACGGTGACGACGGTCCAGGTCACAGAGAACCAGGTGCGCCTGGTCACGCCAGAGGTAACCCTGTCGTTCAGCAGGAAGTGACGGGGATCAGAAGATCTGCACCGGGCTGATGATGTCGGCAAGGATGAGCGCGACGCCGCTGATCAGCAGCAGCCCGCCTACCGCGTACGCGACGGGCAGCAGCCTTGCGGTGTCGAAGAACCCGTAGGGGCGCCGCTTGAACGCCCTTGCGGCCTGCCGGCGCAGCCACTCATAGATCGCTCCGGCGATGTGCCCACCGTCCAGCGGCGGCAGCGGGACGAAGTTGAACAGGGCAAGGAACAGGTTCACCGACGCGAGCAGGGACGTAAAGGTGACCAGCTTCTCCGAGAGGTCGACCTTGTCGGAGGCGACCACCTGACCTGCGACGGTGCTGGCTCCCAGGATGCTGATCGGGTCGTACACGCTCCGGGGCTGCCCGGTGACCATACCGACGACGACGTGCCACACCTTCGCAGGGAACTGGACGAGGGCGACAACGCTCTGCTGGGTCATCGTCCACATGTCCCCGAGGACCTGGGTCGGCCCGCCCTTGACCAGCTCGAACTGGGGGCTGACGCCCAGCCAGCCGGCGGAGATCCGCCGTCCTGGGTCGAGGTTGTCGGCGACGCCGTTGATGACGGTGTGCACGGGGGTGAGCTCGACGGTCGCGCCGGCCCGCTCCACGACGATGCGGGCCTGGCCGTCGAGGTTCGCGCGGATCAGCGCGCTGAGCTGGGCGTAGCTGTCGACGGGCGCGCCGTTGAAGCTGGTCACACGGTCGCCGACCTGCAGACCGGCGAGGGCTGCCGGCGACTTCGGGTCGGCGGCGGTGCACTCGGTGCGGGTGGAGTCGATGAGGATGCAGGACTGGACGAAGGCGATGGTGGTCTGCGGGCGCTGCACGCCGTAGATGCCGGTGACCAGCAGCAGGAGCACGAAGGCGATCAGCAGGTTCATCGCCGGGCCGCCGGCCATGACGACCAGCTTCTGCCAGGTCTTCTTCTGGTAGAACAGCCGATTGTCCGCGACATCGGTGGGGGTGATCTCCTCCCACTCCGCGGCCCGTGCCGAGTCGGCGAACTCGGCCAGGCGTGTGCGCCGAGCCGGCTTGCCTTCCGCGGGCGGCGGGTACATGCCGAGCAGGCGGACGTAACCACCGAGCGGGAACCACTTGACGCCGTACTCGGTCTCGCCGCGGGTGGTCGACCAGATGGTGGGGCCGAACCCGACGAAGTACTTGGGCACCCGCACGCCGAACAGCTTGGCGGGCACCATGTGCCCGATCTCGTGCAGCCCCACCGAGACCATGATCAGCGCGAAGAACGCGATCGCGAACCCGATGACGGTGAGGGTTTCCATTCAGTGCTCCTGGTCGATCCGGTGGGCAGCCTCGGCACGTGCCCAGGAGTCCGCTGCGAGGACAGCGGCCACGCTGAGTGGCCCGTCCTCCGACAGCGAGAGGTGGGTGTCCACAACGTCGGCTATCACGTCAACGATGCCAGGGAAGTCCAACCGTCCGGCGCAGAAGGCGTCCACGCAGGTCTCGTTGGCAGCGTTGTACACCGCGGGAGCCAGTCCCCCGGCCTGCCCGCAGCGCCGCGCCAGTTCGACGGCGGGGAAGGCAGCATCGTCCAGCGGCTCGAACGTCCAGCTGGCAGCCTTCGTCCAGTCACAGGCCGCTGCGGCGTCCGGGAGCCGTTCCGGCCAGGAGAGGCCGAGCGCGATCGGGAGCCGCATGTCAGGCGGGGAGCACTGGGCGATGGTGGAGCCGTCGCAGAACTCGACCATGGAGTGCACGATCGACTGCGGGTGCACCACCACCTGGATCGCTGAGAGGTCGACGCCGTAGAGCAGGCCCGCCTCGAGGAGTTCGAGGCCCTTGTTCACGAGGGTGGCGGAGTTGATCGTGATCACCCTGCCCATCGCCCAGGTGGGGTGCGCCATCGCCTGGTCGGGCGTGACATCGCGGAGCTCGTCGCGGGTGCGTCCGCGGAACGGACCGCCAGAGGCGGTGAGGATGAGCCGCCTCACTTCCTCTGCCCGACCCGAACGTAGGGCCTGAGCGAAGGCGGAGTGCTCAGAGTCGACGGCCACGATCTGGCCGGGCGCTGCGGCGTCGGTGACGAGGCGTCCGCCGATGACCAGCGATTCCTTGTTGGCGAGCGCGAGGGTGGTGCCCGCGGCAAGCGTGGCGAGCGTGGGTTCGAGGCCGGCGGCGCCGGTAATGCCGTTCAGGACCACGTCGGCATCGATGCCTGCGAGCCGGGTGGCCGCGTCCGGCCCTGCCCACACCTCGACGCCGGGAAGCTGGGCTGCGACGCGGTCGGCGGCGTCCGGGTCGCTCACGGCGACCACGCGTGGATGCAGGGCCCTCGCCTGCTCGACCAGCAGGTCCACCGAGGAGCCCCCGGCGGCGAGGCCGGTGACCTCGAAGCGCTCGGGACGGGTGGTTACCACGTCGATCGCCTGCGTGCCGATCGAGCCGGTACTGCCCAGAATCACCACCTGACGCATGCCGCCCCAACCTCTCGCTCACGACCCACCACGGCAGCCTATCCGGCCGGGCCCAGGTGGCTATTGTGCGAGGGATACGGAGACCACTACGAAGGGGCGACGATGCCGGAGATCGAGTCACTGGCGTCGTTCGACGCGCAGCTGGCAACGGCCGGCACTCTTGCCGAGTGCTACGTGCAGTCGCTCGACCTCTCCGGGCGATCCGACCAGCTTCTCGCCTCCGACGTGGCCCACGCCGTGTTTCTCGGCTGTACGTTCGGCCCGGGTGTAGAACCGCGGCTGGAGGCGGGCGGCGCCCTGGTCTTCCCGAGCCTGCCCAACCTGCCGTTCAACCCGTACCGGTCGGGCCTGTACACCGCTGACGAGCTCTACGCAGGGCTCGAACGCGGCCACCGCTACACCCTCGACGCCCGGGTCTATCGCTGGTGGCGGCACGTCGGCCAGCACCGCAGCCTGACCAGCGAGCTGGCCATGACCCTCCATGACCATGCGATCACCGAGGCCCTCGACGACCTGGTCCTCACCGGTGCGGTCGGAGTGATGGGCGGCCACCAGCTGGTCCGTGGCTTGGCGGGCTACTCCGATGCCGCCGGCCTGGGACGGGCCCTCGCCGCCACTGGACGGACCGTGCTCAGCGGCGGCGGTCCGGGAGCGATGGAGGCTGTGAACCTCGGCGCAGCGCTGGTCGGGCCGCCGTCCGACCTTGTCACGGCCCTTCAGATGTTGGCCGAGCGCCCACGCTTCGCCGACGATGTCGCCTCCTGGGTGGTCACGGGTCTGGCCGTTCGTGCCCGGTTCGACCTGTCTGGACGCAGCTTTGGCATTCCGACCTGGCTGTACGGCCACGAGCCTCCGAACGTGTTCAGCGCAGGGATCGCGAAGCTGTTCTCCAACGCGATCCGGGAAGACGTGCTGTTGCGCCATGCGTCCGGCGGCCTGGTCTGCCTGCCTGGGGCTGCCGGCACCGTCCAGGAGGTGTTCCAGGCCGTCACGCCTCGGTTCTATGCGGCAGACGACCAGCCCGTGCCACCGCTGGTGCTGGTGGGCGTGGACTACTGGACGCGGGTCCAGCCGGCCTGGCCTCTGCTGGCCAACCTCGCGCAGGGACGTCCGATGGCTGCGGCGATCCATCTGGTCGACGCGGTGACCGACGTGCCGGCACTGTTGGGCTGAGCTCGACTCCGCCGCTTCAGCGGCGAGCCCGGCCGCAGGCCCAGCTGCCGGTGGTCAGGTTCCCATCAGGCCGTGGCGAAGGAATGACAGTCGAATCCCGTCCTCGTCCACGCTGGTGGTCACCTCGTCGGCGATGTCCTTCACCGGTTTGGGCGCGTTGCCCATCGCCACCCCGACGCCAACGTGCTCGAGCATCTCCAGGTCGTTGTAGCCGTCGCCGATGGCGATGGTGTCGGTTCGATCGACGCCGAGATGCTCGAGCAGCGCATCGATGCCGGTTGCCTTGTTGACGCCGGGAAGCATCATCTCGCCGCTGTTGGGACCGAAGAGTGGCACAGAGGAGGGGATGACCACGAAGCTGCCGGCGAACTCAGCGCGAAGGTCATCGAGTGGGACGTCGGAGAAGAGGTAGATGACCTTGGTGATCAACGTCGCGTAGGGGTCGGCGTCGACCTTGATCGCATCGACGAATCCGAAGAGCCCGCCCTCGAGTTCAGCCAGCACCTCCAAGTCCGTGACCGAGCCACCGATCAACCGGCGCAGGCGTTCACGCACGTCACGAGTGGCGTAGATGCCGTCGTTGGCCTGGAAGTAGAAGTCGACGTGGCGCGACCCGAAGAAGCTCAGGACGTGGTCGACGTCCCGATCGGTGAGACAGCGGTGCACGAGGACGTCCTTCCCGACCTCGACGAAGGCGCCGGAACCCGCGATGAGTCCGTCGAAGCCGATGTCCAGCACCTCGGGCCACAGCTCGGCCGGCGACCGACCGGTGCACAGAAAGACCAGGTGGCCGTTGGCTCGGGCCTCGCGCACAGCCCGTTGGGCGCTGTCGGGCACCAATCCACGCTCGTTGACGAGGGTGCCGTCCACGTCAAGGAAGACGGCCTTGCTGTTGCCCACGTCGCCACCCTTCCGCCGGATCCGCTCCCCCGATCGTCCCGCACGGGTCGGGCCCTGTACCAACAGTGACCGCATTGACGCGCGCCCTATGCGTCGTGCTAGCCTTTCTGACGAGCGACCGCTCAATAGGGTTGTTACCCACATTGGGGCAAGACCTGAGACGCACCTTGGTGCCTCTCGGGTCTTTTTTGTTTCCTGCGCCAGGTGGGTACACGCGGGGAAGGATTGACAATGACGTCCACAACACAACCAAGCACCGCACAGGACATCGTCGCCAAGGTCGGCGGTCCGGGAAACATCCTGGGCCTGACCTGCTGTGCCACCAGGCTCCGCTTCGAACTGAAGGATGCCGGCCAGATCGACCAGAAGGCGGTGGAGTCGATCAAGGGAGTCATGGGTGCGGTGCCACAGGCGGGTGACCGATACCAGGTGGTCATCGGCGGCGCGGTCCAGACAACGTTCAACGAGATCATGAACCTGCCGGAGATGTCCGGGGTGGGTAAGGGGGTGTCGGACGCGGACGTGAAGGCCAGGGAGCGTGCCAAGGCCCGGGGCAAGGTGGCATGGCTGGATGCCTTTTTCGAGTACCTTTCCGACTCGTTCCGTCCGCTGCTGGGCGTGCTGCTCGGTGCGTCGCTGATCATCGCTTTCGCCGCGGTGCTGGACGCCCTCGGGGTCGTCGATTTCCGCGCTACTGACAAGGCGGCCGGCTGGGTGTTCGTCGACGCGATGTGGCGGGCAGTGCTCTACTTCCTGCCGATCATGGTGGCGTACAACGCTTCCAAGAAGCTGAACGTCGATCCCTGGGTGGGCGCGACGATCATGGCTGCGCTGTTCACGCCCGAGTTCATGAAGCTGTCGGACCCGACGGCGACACCCACCACCATCTGCACCACCAACCCGACGCTGGGCACGGAATCGTGCGTCGCCAACATCTTCGGCCTGCCGATGCAGCTCAACGGCTACGGCGGCCAGGTGTTCGTGCCGCTGATGATGGTCGCGTTGCTCGCGCTGGTCTACAAGTGGCTTAAGAGGGTCTTCCCCGAGAACATCCAGATGGTGTTCGTGCCGTTCTTCTCCATGCTGATCATGATTCCGGTGACGGCTTTCCTTATCGGCCCGCTCGGCATCTGGATGGGTACCGGCATCGGCTCCGGCCTTGCCTGGCTGAACGGCAACGCCCCGATCCTGTTCGCGATCCTTATTCCGATGATCTATCCGTTCCTTGTCCCGCTGGGCCTCCACTGGCCGCTGAACGCGTTGATGCTGGCCAACATCGCCAGCGCGGCCACGGGCCACATGGACTTCATCCAGGGCCCGATGGGCTCGTGGAACTTCGCGTGCTTCGGCGCCACCGCCGGCGTCCTGGTGATCGCGATGCGAAACCGCAACCAGGAAATGCGCGAGGTCGCGACCGGCGCCCTCGCTGCCGGCCTGCTCGGCGGCATCTCTGAGCCGTCCCTGTACGGCATCCACCTGCGCTTCAAGCGGATCTACCCGCGGATGCTTGTCGGCTGTGCGGTCGGCGGCATCCTCACCGGCCTGCTGGGCTGGTCGAGCGGCGGCGTCAAGACCAGCGTGTTCGCCTTCACCTCACTGCTCACCATTCCGGTGTTCACCCCGATGTGGGTGTACGTGATCTCGATCACCGCGGCCTTCTTCACCTCCATGATCCTCATCCTGATCTCCGACTACCGCACCCCGGAGCAGAAGGCAGAGGAGGAGGCCGACCGTGCGCAGGCCGACGCCGACATGGCGCTGGAGAAGGCCCGCAAGGCCGGCACGGCAACCGTTGCCGCTGCTGCACCGGCCGCTGCTGCCGTCGTCGGTGGCGGCGGAGTCGCCACCCTGGTGAAGACCGATCTGGTGCTCGCCCCGGTTGCGGGCAAGGTGGTTGCCCTGGCGGACGTGGCGGACAAGGTGTTCGCCTCGAAGGCGCTCGGCGACGGCATCGGGATCGTTCCGACGGACGGGCACATCGTTGCCCCGGTGGCCGGAGTGATGGTCACCGTCGCCGATACCGGCCACGCGTTCGGCATCAAGACCGATGACGGCGTGGAGGTGCTGGTTCACGTCGGCATCGACACCGTCCGGCTGGACGGCAAGGGCTTCCAGGTGGACGTGAGCAAGGACCAGCGCGTCGAGGCTGGCGACCTGCTGGCCAAGGTCGACCTGGACGCCATCAAGGCCGCCGGTTACGACACCACAACGGTCGTGACGGTGATCAACACCATGGCGATGTCCTCGGTCGCTCCCAGGACTGCCGTCAACGTCGTCTCCGGCGACCCGATCATCGACGTCGCTCCCTGAGCGGCATGCGCTTGATCGCTTCGTCAAACGGCGCGAAACTGGCCTGAAATGGAGCTGTTGCGCGTCTTCAACAACAACCTCGTCCTAGCCTTGGACGAGGCTGGACACGAGGTGATCCTGACCGGCCGTGGCCTGGGGTTCAAGGCCCGGCCGGGTCAGGCCATCGACCCGGCCAGGATCGTCCGGATCTTCGTGCCGGCAGACGGCCGCGACCCCGACCACCTTGCCCACCTCCTCTCGGGCATCCCACCTGAGCACATCCTGCTGGTGGGTCTTGCCCTGGCCGACGTCGGGCTGGACAAGCTGTCGCGCAATCCTGCGCTGATCATCGCCCTCGCCGACCACGTCAGCTTCGCGTTGCGGCGGATCTCGGAGGGCATGGACCTGGAGTACCCGCTCCTCGCCGAGGTGCAGAACCTGTACGCGGAGGAGTACGCCGAGGCCAAGGCCCTGCTGGCCGCGATCAACTCCCGCAGCAAGATCCAACTCCCCTGCGCCGAGGCTGTCGGGCTCGCGCTGCACCTGGTCAATTCCGGTTTCGCCACCGGCGACCTCTCCTACACGTACACGATGACCGGCGTCATCCAGCAGATGGTTGCCGTGATCGAACAGACCTACAGCCTTGACCTCGATTCGGGCAGCGTCAGCCTCGGGCGATTCATCACGCACCTGCGCTACCTGTTCGTCCGCATCCACCAGCACAAGCAACTCGACCAGAAGCACTCCACCATTGGCATCGCCATCCGCGAGGCCTACCCGCGCGAGGTCGAGTGCGCCCTCCGCCTGGCCGCCCTCCTCGAGTTGCGCCTGGGGTCGACGCTCACCGACGACGAGATCTCCTACCTGACCCTGCACATTGCCCGCGTAGCAGCTGACCAGATGTGACCCGGGCGTTCTCCCGACAGCCCTCCAGAATCGGCTGGCTAGCGGCCGGTCCCGATCTTAGGCCGAGGATCCGCCGGATCGTGGTGTTGAGGTCCGTCTGGTCGGTGAGGCCGACGATATTGGCAGCGCCCGGACCGTAGCCGGCGATCCGCAACTGGGTGCCGGTGTGCTGCATCGAGGACCCCTTCGCTGCGGTGGCGTAGTTGATGGTCATCGGCGCATCGTCAGCGGTCAGGAGGTTGACAGTAATGCCCGGCGTCACCGAACCGGCCTCGAGGATCTGGCTGGCGTGGTCAGCGGTGACGAAGACGGTGGTGTCGCCGTCCCGCTTCGAAGGCGACACGCGGACGAGGCGTTGCCGTGGGCTGGAGCCATGAAGGTGCCCTTCCTCGAGTACGGGGGGAACCACTACAACCGCGCCCCGTCAACACGTCGCGGAGGGAGGATGAACGCCCGGTGACGTTCGGATGGGCGGCCGGAGACGGGCTTCGACTCAGGAGGGACGGAGCGCCTTGGCGTCCTCGACCAACTGGGCGTTGCCCCAGGTGGGAGCTTGCGCGACGCGCCATTGTTGACGATGCAGCGTCCTGTAGATGAGGGCGTACCCGAGCAAGGAGCAAGCCGTGATCGAACCCCGAGTGACTGACAACGTCGAGGCCCATCGCTTCGAGGCCCACGTCGACCGACGACTGGCGGGGTTCGCCGAGTACCAGCTCACCGACGAGCTGGTCGTGTTCACCCACACCGAGGTCGAGCCGGCGTTCGAAGGCCAGGGCATCGGCTCTGCCATCGCGCGCTTCGCCCTTGACCAACTGCGGGCAGGTGGCACGCGCAAGGCATTGCCGGTCTGCCCCTTCATCAAGGGCTGGATCGAGCGCCACCCCGACTACCTCGACGTCACTTACGGAGCTCGGCCTTCGCGGGCTGACTGAATGACCGGTCGTGGGCATGCCAAATGCCGGTTCCGGGGCTGGAACCGGGCTAGTACGGAGCTGAGGGACCTGAACCGCGCTTGCGCGGTGTGCCGTTCTAGGGTCGGAGCCGGACCAGGGGTCGCGACCCAGCTTGCCCGCCGGCGCGACGATTCCTCGAGCGCGAGCGTTTCCTGCCGGGACGGAGCGTGGGTGGGTCGGGCAGGAGTGGTCCGCCGGTCGGGTTGTCCCAGGGGTGGGTGCCGGGGCGTGTTGGTAGTCGTTGGTGTAGCCGGCGGTGGTGATCTGGTAGCGGCGTCCGAGGGGGCTGGTCCAGGTGAAGGTGCCGGGTTCGTGTTGGGTCAGTTTCCAGCCGGCGTGGGTTTTGGCGCGGTGGGTTTTGCGGCGT
>Ga0209744_1000799_pt1 | contig 11020 bp, 11 predicted proteins | sample BarGraNGADG00311_2_FD_184494 | JGI IMG/M metagenome (GOLD analysis project Ga0209744, IMG submission 184494) | Arctic peat soil microbial communities from Barrow, Alaska - Barrow Graham LP Ref core NGADG0004-311 (SPAdes) (version 2) | ecosystem: Environmental > Terrestrial > Soil > Wetlands >... | reverse complement strand
CCTGGCCGCCTACGAGATCCTGTTCATGCGCACACCAGCGCGGGCTGCCGTACACGAGGGTGTGGACGCCGCACGTAGGGTGCGCTCGCAGGCGGCTGGGCTCGCCAACGCCGTGCTGCGCCGCGTCGCCGCCGAGGCGGACACCTTCCCTTGGGGTGACCCCACGACCGACGACCAGGCGCTCGCACGCGTGACGGGACACCCCCGCTGGATCGTGGACCGCTGGATCGCGGAACTCGGACGCGAGCGCGCCACCGAGGCGCTCTACGCAGACCTCGAACCCGCGCCGTTCTACCTGTGGGCGAACACCTTCAAGGCCACGCTCGTCGAGATCCTCGATGCCCTCGAGGCGGACGGCGCCCAGCCGGTCGCAGACGTCCCGCCCGGCTGCATCCGCTGCGGGGACGCCTCCGCGGCTGTCCGCGGCGAAGCGGTCCGTTCGTGCCTTGCCCTGGTGACTGACGCGGCCGCCCAGCTCGCAGCCCGCGTGCTCGGGCCGCACCCCGATGCCGTCGTCGTCGACGTGGCCGCCGGCCGGGGCACTAAGACAGCCGAGATACAGGAGCGCAGCGTCTTCGCCGGATCGCCTTGTGACCTGTACGCCCTCGATATCCATCCTTTCAAGACCGACGTCCTGCGGCGTCGCATGATCGAGCTCGGTGTGCCGCAGGTGAAGACTCTCGTCGGAGACGCCACCGACATCGCTTCCGTCGAGGGTCTGCCGGCCGCCGGCACGGCCGCAGCGGTGCTGATCGACGTTCCCTGCAGCGGCCTCGGCGCACTGCGGCGCCGCCCCGAGAAGCGCTGGAAGATCACCACCGACGATATCGCGCGCCTAGCTCTTCTGCAGCGCGACATGCTTGATCAGGCGGCGACGCTTGTCAGTGTCGGCGGCGTGGTGGTCTACTCTACCTGCACCGTCAGCCGAACGGAGAACGAGGACGTGGTGTCGTCGTTCCTGTCCGAGCATGACGGAGCGTTCGTCGCCGGTGACCTTTCCGGCGCCGTTCCGACGGAGTGGAAGCGGGACATCGGCGAACTGGGACGCTTCCAGTCAACGCCGCGCATCGGCGGGCCTGACGGGCACTTCGTCGCGAAGCTCGTACGGGTTTCTTAGCGGGTCCGCCGCAGGATCGGGCGCACGAACCCTAGGGGAGGTCGCATGCGCAGCACCAGGATCGTGGAGATGCTCGAGGTCACGGAGGCGGCGGCACTCGCCGCGGGCCGCTGGATGGGCAAGGGCGACAAGCACGCGGCCGATGACGCCGCCGTGGAGGGCATGCGCGCAGCGTTCAACGACGTCGAGATCGAGGGGACGATCGTGATCGGCGAAGGTGAGCGCGACGAAGCGCCCATGCTCTTCATCGGCGAGAAGGTGGGAAAGGGCGGTGAGAAGATCGACATCGCCGTCGACCCGCTCGAGGGAACGAACCTGACGGCCTACGGACAGTCCAACTCCCTCGCGGTGCTGGCGTTCGGCCCCAAGGGCACGCTGCTCCATGCGCCCGACACCTACATGAACAAGATCGCGGTCGGCCCGGATGCCGCATCGGCGGTCCACATCGACGCGAGTCCCACGGAGAACATCCGCAACGTCGCCAAGGCGCTCAAGCGCGACGTCGGGGACCTGGTCGTCTGTATCCTTGATCGGGAGCGCCACATCGAACTGATCAAGGAGGTCCGCGAGGCAGGGGCCCGCATCCGGCTCATCACGGACGGCGACGTCTTCGGCGCGGTCGCCACTGCGATCGAGGGCACCGGCATCCATCTCTACCTGGGCATCGGCGCCGCGCCCGAGGGCGTCTTGGCTTGCGCCGCCATGAAGTGCATCGGCGGTACCTTCATGGGCCGCTTCGCATGGCGCAACCCCGCCGAGAAGGCACGGGCCGTGGAGATGGGGACCCCCAACATCGACGGCGTCCTGGACATGGACTGCCTGGTGGACACCGACGAGGCCGCGTTCATCGCGACTGGCGTGACCGACGGCGAGATGCTGCGGGGAGTGAAGTACTTCGGTCACGGCGCCCGCACGAACTCCGTCGCCATGGACGCCAAGACGAAGACCGTGCGCTTCATCGACACGATCTACCGCACCGGCGACGAGAAGTTCTGGGTCCGCATCGACTAGGCGCGCCGCGTCGCCTATCTGCGGTTGGAGAAGAAGGGCGGCCCAAGCGTGGCTGCCCTTCTCGTTCGCCGTTGGGACGCGAGACTACTCCGCGGCGGGACACTCGGCGCATCCCGCGCCGCGGGCTGGACATTCGGGCGCGGCCGGTTCCTCGTGCGCGGTCTTGCGATTGTCGGTGTTGTGGAACCCGGTGCCCTTGAAATGAACGCCCACAGCATGGAACACCTGCTTCGTCGCGCCGCCGCACTCGGGGCACACGACGGGCGAGTCGTCCCGCGCGGGCCGCGTGACCTCGCAGACCCTGGAGCACTCGGTGCAGCGGAAGTCGTAGGCGGGCATCGTCTGCCTTCTGGGCCCTTCCAATGGACGTTTGCGCGAGTCCCCTTCGAGACGGGACGCGGGGCATGATACTTCGCGGCGGCGACAAACGGCAAGCGCGGGCTGGTATACTGGCCGACATGACACTGCCCTCGAAGCTTCATTCCGACGACGAAGGCCGCGCCTGCACGAGTCACGCTGCGCGGCTCGCACGTCCATTCGGCACCATCCTGTATATCGCCCTTGCACTCATGCTGGGCCTTTCCTTGCTCGGCTTGGCGCCCGCCAGCGCGCACGCCGCCACTCTGGCGCAACTGAAGGCCCAACTGGCCGCGATCCGCGCGGATTCGGAGCCGGCAGGCGCCGCATACGAAGATGCGACCACCGAACTCGAGAACACCCGCTATCGGGTCAAACAGACCGACGGCCGGATCAAGGCGCAGACCAAGAAGCTCGCCACCGCCGAGGCACGCCTGGGCGGTCGCGCGGATGCCATGTATCGCGAAGGCGGCGACGACGGCATCCTGAGCTTCGTCCTGGGATCCACATCGTGGGAGGACTTCGTCACGCGCCTCGATTACATCACCATCATCGCCGCCAACGATGCGGCGCTCGTGGATCAGGTGAAGGTCACACGTGCGGAGCTGCAGGCCGACCGCGTGCAACTCGTCGCCGATGCGAAGGTCCAGGCCAAGCAGGCCGCCGTGCTGAAGGTGCGAAGTGACGCCTTGGAGGCGAGGCTCGCCTCCAAGAAGGCGGAGTACAACCGCGTGCTCGCCCAGATCGCCGCTCAGATGGCGCGCGACAACCCGGGGCACGGCTCATTCCCTCCGGGCCCCAATGGCATGGTCTTCCCCGTGCGCGGCGTCCACTACTACCGGAACACTTGGGGAGCACCACGTTCGGGCGGCCGCCATCACATGGGTACGGACATCATGTCTCCGCGCGGGACCCCCGTGGTCGCGTGCGCCAGCGGCACGGCGCGACCGCACTACAGCGGCCTCGGCGGCAAGTCCATCACGCTCACAGGCAGCAACGGATGGAGCTACTACTACGCGCATCTCAACGGCTACGCGATCAAGGGTGGACACGTGAAGGCGGGCCAGATCATCGGCTACGTCGGCAACACTGGCAACGCCGCGGGCGGTGCCTGTCACCTCCACTTCCAGATGGGACCGCACGGGAGCTGGGTCAACCCCTACAGCTACCTCAGGGCGATGGAGTAGCACTCGCGACCCCGCGTGCGGTGCTAGGATTCAACGTGCGGTCGAACGAGGCCGCGTACAGGCAGGACCGTTTCGGGAGCCGCGTGGATCGCGGCTGAGAGGCGGCCGGAACGACGGCCGCGACCGACAATGACGGTGCCGGCAATGCGGCGCCGCACGACGGTACGGGGATGTCAGCTCCACCCCCGTTCGCATTCCTCCAGCGGCCAGCGACCATCGGCGCGCGCAGGCGCCCGTCGGGGAGGATCGTCACATGGTTGCGAATCGCACGAGACTGGTCGTCGAGGCGGGGCTTTCCATTGCCTTGGCCTACGTACTCGGGCGGTTGATGCTCTTCAAGCTGCCGTTCGGTGGCTCGGTCTCACTCGACATGCTTCCGATCCTGGTGTTCGCCCTGCGCCGCGGAACCGGGCCGGGCGTGCTGGCTGGCGCGCTCTACGGCCTTCTCAACTACACCATCGACCCGGTGGGTGTCGTCCACTGGGCGCAGTTCCTGCTCGACTACGCAGTGGCCTACGGCCTGGTCGGCATCGCCGGACTCGGGTCGCGAGCCTTCCATGCGCGCTCGGCGTCGGGGAGGACCGCCTACGCCACGTTCGGCATCGCGATGCCCATGGCTCTGCTCGCGATGTCGTCGCGCTTCGTCGCACACTTCGTGTCAGGGATCGTGTTCTTCGGGGCGTATGCTCCGGCGGGGCAGCCCGTGGCTCTCTATTCGCTCATCTACAACGCCACCTACATGGGACCGTCGGCGCTCCTGTGCCTGGTCGCCACACTCGTGGTCCTCCCCGGGCTAGAGAAGGCGGTGCCCGTGCGATGAGAGAGGTCCTCGTGGTCGGAGCGGCTCCTGCGCCGGACTCCGACGACTTCTACCGCGAACTGCTCGCCTCGGCCAGCGCCGTCGTGGCGGCCGACGCGGCGGGCGAGTGGTGCGCCGCGCTCGGCCGGATCCCCGACGTGCTGGTCGGAGACTTCGACAGCGCCGACATCACGGAGGTGGACCGCCTCGAGGGGCTCGGGGCCTTCGTCGAGCGCCATCCTGCGGACAAGGACGTCACCGACCTGGAGTTGGCGGTGGCGGTGGCACACGAGCGCTGGACGCTTCCGGTGTGCATCACCGCAGCCTTCTCGGAGCGGATCGACCACACGCTGGCCGCACTCGGACTCGTCATGCGCTCGGGCATGGGCGCGCACATCGCAGAACCCTCCTGGCGTGCATGGCCGTGCGCTCCGGGACGGCCGCTGCAGATAGCGCTGGTCCGCGGCACGACCTATAGCATCGTCGCCCTTGAGCCGTGCGAGGGCGTCGACGCCCGGGGAGGGCAGTGGGAACTCGCCGACGCCTCGTTGGAACCGCTGAGCGGGCGCGGCATCAGCAACGAGGCCTTGGGCCACGGGCTGCAGGTCAGCGTCAGGAGGGGGAGCCTGATCCTCGTCGCGAACGACGCCGCCGTCTGACGCCAGTGGGCGCCTCCCGGCGCCGCAACAAGACGAGCGCCGGGTCCGGTCTCCTTCTGGAGAACCGCCCAGCGCTCGTAATCCGCACGGGTCGTGGGGCGTCTGAAGCGACGCGGGATCGCTAGGCGCGGGTGACCTTGCCGGCCTTCAGACACTTGGTGCAGACATTGATCTTCTGGACCGCGCCGTCGACCAGTGCGTGGACGCTCTGGACGTTCGGACGGATGGTCCGGTTCGTGACGCGGTGCGAGTGGCTCACGTTGCGCCCCGCGGACGGGTGCTTCCCGCACACACTGCATACCTGCGACATCCTGGATCTCCTTGGTCTACCCCGTCGCGGTCAGAGGCGCGGGTGCGGTCTCATGAGAGGCAAAGCGCACGGCATGGTAGCACACGAAGCGGGCGCTCCTCAACCGCCCCGGTCGCGCAGCGGACGGTGCGCGCGACAGCTGCAGGCGGTTATACTCCGAAGCGCACCGCGGAGGCGCAACCCTCCTCAGACCCGAGCGAGAAGAACGGGACGGCCGATGGCGCACTACACGCGTGACACCCTCATCCGCGACGTGCTCAACACCGCTGAAGGATCGGCTGCCATCTTCGAGCGCTACGGCCTGGCCTGCCCGATGTGCCTGGCCGCCGACATGGAAACGCTCGGCTCCGTCGCCGCGATGCACGACATCTCCGGCGACGACCTGATCGCCGACCTGAACGCGCTCGACATCCATGACAGCGAGGTGGGAAGATGACCGCACCCTGCACCGGTGAGATCCGGATAGGCAACGACGTGCTCGGCGACATCGCGGGCTACGCGGCGCTCGAGTGCTACGGGATCGTGGGGATGGCCAGCCCCACCTTGCGCGACGGCGTCGCCCAGCTCCTCTCGCTCGACAAGCTGCGCAAGGGAGTGCGCGTTACGAGCGACGGCGAGGGCGTCGTCATAGACCTCTACGTCGTGGCTGAGTACGGGACGAACCTCGCCGAGGTTGCGCACAACATGTCCGACCGGGTCAAGTACGTCGTCGCGTCCAACGCGGAGGTACGCGTGGATGCCGTGCACGTGCACGTCCAAGGCATCAAGGTGCGCAAGTGAGCGACGGCCATCCTCGCGACACGGCTTCTGCGGCATCGCTCATCACCGCCGCAGCCGAGGCGCTCAAGGATCGGCGCGACGAGGTGAACCGCCTGAACGTCTTCCCCGTTCCTGACGGAGACACTGGCACCAACATGTCGCTGACGATGGACTCGGTCACAGCGGAGGTCGGGAAGCTCGGCGCGAACCCTTCGCTGACCGACGTCTGCCGCGCTGTCACCCACAGCTCGCTGATGGGCGCGCGCGGCAACTCGGGGGTCATCCTCAGCCAGATCCTGCGCGGGCTGTGCGAGCCGCTCTCGGTCGCCGATCACGTCGACAGTGCGCTGATCGCTGCGTGCTTCGAGCGCGCGGTGGCCGTGGCGTTCCAGGCCGTCCGGCGCCCCGTCGAAGGCACGATCCTCACCGTACTGCGCGACGCGGCCGATGCCGCTAAGCCGGCCGCCGAGAGTGGAGCCGACATCGCCGGGGTGATGGCGGCCGTGGTCGACGAGGCCTACGCCTCCGTCAAACGCACCCCCGACCTGCTCCCTGTGCTCAAGGAAGCCGGCGTCGTCGACGCGGGCGGGTACGGACTCGCGATCCTCATGGAGGGTTTCGCCTCGGCGGTGCAGGGCACGGGCCTGCGCAGCTTCGACGTCACCGTCGCCGCGGCGACCCCGGTCGTCCGCAGCGAACTCCACAACGACTGGGATGACCAGGAGTACCTCTACTGCACCGAGTTCCTCTTGTTCGGAAGGGACCTCGACCGCGATGAGATCGAGGACTTCATGACCTCGATCGGTGGTTCGCAGCTCGTCGTCGGCTCCTCTGAGGAGTTGAAGATCCACGTGCACACGGACGACCCGTCGCATGCCCTGGCGTATGCCCAAGGTCTCGGAGAGGTCGCGGAGGTACACATCCACAACATGCGCCGCCAGACGGAGGCCCGCTCCCGGAGCCTGCGCGCCGAGGCGGCGGCTGCCACCAAGCCGCTCGGGTTCGTCGCCGTCGCCGCGGGCAAGGGTCTGTCCGACATCCTGAAGAGCCTTGGCGTCGACGAGGTCGTCTCCGGCGGTCAGACCATGAACCCGTCAACGGCCGAGCTCCTCGAGGCGATCGACCGCGTCCCGGCGCAGACCGTCATCGTGCTCCCGAACAACCGCAACATCGTGCTGGCAGCCAACCAGACCATCGGCATCGCGGCCAAACCCGTCGCCGTGATACCGACGACATCGGTGCCGCAGGCCTTCACGGCGCTGCTCGCCGCCGATCCCGACGCGACCGTCGAGGAGAACGTCGCCGCCATGACGGAAGCGTCGGAGGCCGTGCGAACCGGCGAGGTCACCACGGCGATCAAGGACTCCAAGGGCAAGGCCGGACCCATCCGCATGGGACAGATCATCGGCATCTCGGATCACGAGATCGAGGTCATCGGTGACGACGTCCCGGACGTGGCGGAACGACTGCTCGACATAATCGCGGGGGACGGGGAAGCCGTCACACTCCTGGCGGGCGAGGACCTCGACGATACGACGCTCAAGCGCATCGCCGATGCGATGGCGGCCGCGCATCCCGAGATGGAGATCGAGACCCATCGGGGAGAGCAGCCGCTCTACCCGCTGATCATGTCCGTCGAGTAGAGAGGTACCGGCATGCCTCGTATCGCAGTGGTCACCGACAGCACGTGCGACCGCGGCCCGGCCGCGCTCGCGGCGATCGACGTCACGATGGTCCCGCTCAAGCTGCACTTCGGAGACTCGACGTTCCGGGACTGGACGGACCTCATGCCCTCCGACTTCTACCCGAAGCTGCGCGTCGCAGCGCAACTGCCGACCACGTCGCAGCCGACGCCTGGCGACTTCTCCGACGTCTACAAGCGCCTCGCGAACGAAGGCGCGGAGGGCATCGTATCGATCCACCTCTCGCAGAAGCTCTCCGGGACGGTCGAGTCCGCGCTGATGGCGGCCGAGAGTTCTCCCGTGCCCGTCCGGGTCGTCGACACGACGTTCGTTTCCGCCGGCATGGACTTCGCCATCGATGCGGCCTGCGCGGCTCGCGACGCGGGCAAGAGCTTAGACGCCATCGAGAAGGCGGCCCTCGAGGCGGCCGCCCGCACGGAGCTCTTCTTCGTGCTCGACACGCTCGACTATCTCGTGAAGGGCGGTCGCGCCGGCCGCGCGCAAGGCATGGCCGCCGCGCTCCTCAACATCAAGCCGGTCCTCCAAGTGACGGGCGGCGTGATCGAGCCCTTCAAGAAGTGCAAGGGCACGAACAAGGCGATCCGCGAGATGGCCGAGCACGTCGCGGAGCGCTCCCGCAAGCTCGGGCCGCTCAACATCGTCGTCATACACGCCGTCGCCCAGAACCTCGCCGACGAGTTGTCCAACGCCATCCGCTCCGCGGGCACGGACATCGCCACATTCGAGGTCGACGAGATCGGTTCGGTCATCGGCACGCATGTCGGCCCGCGTACGGTCGGCGTAGGCTACGCCCCCGCGAAGTGACGCCGACGTGAGCCGCGCCGGCGTGCAACGCGCGATGCGACTCACCGCACTCGATGAGCCGGTGACGGCCGTCAGATTCGTCGACGCACCCCGCGCCGAGGCCCTCGCGCGGGTCGGGATCGCCACCGTCGAGGACCTGCTGCGGCACTATCCGAGCAGGTGGCTCGACCTGCGCACCACCGCCCCGCTGGGCTCGCTGCCCCTCGGAGTCGAGGCCACAGCCTTCGGGACCGTGCATGAAGTGGTCGTCAAGCGCCCGCGCCCCCGGCTCACCATCACCGAGGTCGCGCTGGTCGACGACACAGGTGTGCTCGTCGGTGTGTGGTTCAACCAGCCCTACCTGCAGCAACGCTTCCGGCCCGGCGACCGCGTCGCCTTCGCGGGCACGGTCCAGATGGAGTTCGGGCTGCGCCAGATGCGCACGCCGTTCGTCGAGCGGCTCGGGTCCTCCGACGACGCCTCGTGGCTGGGTCGCATCCTGCCCGTCCATCCGGCCACCGAGGGGCTGTCCTCCAACTGGATCCGGAGGCTCGTCTCCGAGGCCCTCGCCCAGTTCGGTGACCTGCCCGACCCTCTGCCGGCTGCCCTACGCGTCCGCAGGGGGCTCGTTCCGCTGGCTTTCGCGATCCGCGCCATCCACTTCCCGGACGACCTCGAGGCGCGCGATGCCGCGCGACGCCGCCTCGCCTACGACGAGATGCTCGCCATCCAGATGGGCATGGCGCTCCGGCGGCACGCCGTCGTCGAGGAGCGCCGCGGACACGCGCACCGCGTCGACGGCCCACTACATGCCGCGCTACTCGCGTCACTGCCGTTCGACCTCACACAAGACCAGGTCACCGCGAGCGCGGAGATCCTCGCCGACATGGCCGCGCCCCGGCCCATGAACCGCATGCTGCTCGGCGACGTGGGTAGCGGGAAGACGGTCGTCGCGGCCATCGCGCTCGCCGCTGTAGGCGACTCGGGTACGCAGGCGGCGATGATGGCACCGACGGAGGTGCTGGCGCGCCAGTACGCGCGCGCCGTCGGAGAGCTCCTCGACACGGCGGGCGTGACATGGCGCCTCCTCACGGGATCCACGCCGACCCCGCAACGCCGCGATATCCTGGCCGGTGCAGCCTCCGGGAAGGTCACGGTCCTGCTGGGAACGCATGCGCTGTTGACGGAGGCGGTCACGTTCAAACGCCTCACTCTGGCGATCGTCGACGAGCAGCACCGGTTCGGTGTCACGCAGCGCCTGGGGCTGCGGGGGAAGGGCGAGGCCGTCGACCTGCTGGTGATGACTGCCACGCCGATCCCGCGTTCTCTTGCGCTGACGTTCTACGGCGATCTCGACACCAGCTACCTGCGCCGGTCTCCTCCCGGCCGCGGGCGCGAGCGCGTGACGACGCGCCTCGTCCCGAAGTCGGGTCGCGGGGAGGCGTACGCTTCGGTCCGCGCGGCCGTCGCGCAGGGACGCCAGGCCTACGTGATCTGCGCCTTGGTCGACGAGTCCGATGCGCTAGAGGCCAAGGCCGCCATCCGCGAGGCGGAGCGCTTGCGCACCCACGTGTTCAAGGACCTGCGTGTAGGGCTTCTCACGGGCCAGATGCGCCCGGGCGAGAAGGCCGCGACGATGGAGTCGTTCGTCGACGGTTCGCTCGACGTGCTGGTTGCCACGACCGTAGTCGAGGTCGGGGTGGACGTCTCGAACGCGACGGTCATGATCATCGAGGACGCTGACCGCTTCGGGCTAGCTCAGCTCCATCAGCTGCGCGGCCGTGTCGGCCGCGGCGGCCATGGTGGCCAGGCGCTGCTGTTCGCCGACCCGAGGACAGAGGACGGCCGCCGGCGCATGAAGGCGATCACATCCACGGCGGACGGCTTCGATCTCGCCGAGCAGGACCTGCGGTTGCGCGGTGAAGGCCAGATGCTCGGAGAGCGCCAGCACGGGTTGCCGGAGCTGCGCCTCGCGTCGATCGTCCGGGATGCGGACCTCGTGGAGGCCGCACGCGAGAACGCGCACGACATCGTCACGGCCGATCCGCATTTGACGGACCCGCGGCACGCCCCGCTGATGGTCGCGGTGCGTCGCACCTACGGGCGCGACTGGGAATGGGTGAGCAGCGGATGAGGATCGTCGCCGGAGCGTTTCGGGGCAGACGCCTTGCGGCGCCCAAGGGAGAGGGGACCCGCCCCACGAGCGACCGGGTCCGCGAGGCGCTGATGTCGTCGCTCGCGAACCGGCTGGGTGCCGACCTGGGGGGCGCGGTCGTACTGGATCTCTTCGCCGGATCTGGAGCGCTCGCCTTGGAGGCGCTCTCGCGCGGCGCGA
>Ga0209744_1000789_pt1 | contig 11079 bp, 9 predicted proteins | sample BarGraNGADG00311_2_FD_184494 | JGI IMG/M metagenome (GOLD analysis project Ga0209744, IMG submission 184494) | Arctic peat soil microbial communities from Barrow, Alaska - Barrow Graham LP Ref core NGADG0004-311 (SPAdes) (version 2) | ecosystem: Environmental > Terrestrial > Soil > Wetlands >... | reverse complement strand
CGCGCTCATCCTAGAGGCCACCCTCATCAAGAAGTACCTGCCCAGGTACAACATCATCCTGCGAGACGACAAGAGCTACCCCTACATCGCCGTGTACATGAGCGACTCCTATCCCCGGATCATGCTGACCAGGGGCAAGCGCGTCAGGGGGGTAAAGTACTATGGCCCCTACGTGAACGCCCGCGCCGCCAGGAACACCATCAGGCTGCTAAAGAAGATCTTCCCGCTGCGTCATTGCATCGGAGTGGTGCCGGGCCAGAAGGGGCACTCGCCCTGCCTCTACTACGAGATGGAGATGTGCCTGGGTCCCTGCCGCGGCAACGTCGGCACCGCCGAGTACATGAGGCAGGTGAAGCAGTTCTGCAACTTCCTGGAGGGCAGGTACGCCGAGGTCCTGGACGAGCTGGAGACGCGCATGCGGGCGGCCTCGCGGGAGGAGGAGTACGAGCAGGCCGCGCGGATACGCAACCAGATAGAGTCCGCGCGGCAGGTGCTGCGGCATCACCGGTCGCTTTCCTCGACGACCCAGGACTACGACGTCATCGGGTTCTTCAGCGACGGTATGCAGGCCTGCTTCTCGGTGGCCCAGAACCGCGCGGGTTTCCACCTGGGCAACCTGGTATTCTTCACCGACCTCGAGGTGGCCAGAGAGGATGACGACCTGGTTGGCGAGTTTCTCAAGCGCTACTACGATCAGGCCGGCTCGATACCCGAGATCGTGATAGTGCCGGCGATGCCGCCGGACGCCGAGGGCCTGGGCGAGTGGCTGGCCGCGCAAAGGGGCGCGGGCCTGGAGATAAGGGTCCCGCAGAAGGGAAAGAAGAAGCACGAGATGACGCTTGCGGCGGCCAACGCCAAGCTCGCCCTGGAGGGAGCCAAGGTCGCGCGGGCCCGCGACAAGGGCAGGGTGGAAGCGGCGCTGGCGGAACTTACCCGCGACCTCGAGCTCGACAGGTTCCCGCTGAGGATAGAGTGCTACGACATCTCGACCTTCGCCGGCACGGCGTCGGTGGGCTCGATGGTGGTCTTCCAGGACGGATACCCGTCCCGCCGTGAATACAGGAAGTTCTCCATCAAGTTCACGCCCGGCGTCGATGACGTCGGCATGATGCGCGAGGTCCTCTACCGCCGGTTCAGGCGCGCCAGGAGCGAGTCCGAGCAGCAGGGCGAAGGCAAGGCGGGTTGGTCGAAGATGCCCGACCTCGTCGTCCTGGACGGCGGCAAGGGGCAGCTCAACGCGGCTCTTGAGGTCCTCAAGGTCATGGGCATCGAGGGGATCCAGACCGCGGCGCTGGCCAAGCGCCTGGAGGAGGTCTACCGGCCGGGGCAAAAGGAGCCGCTGCGCCTGCGCAGGGATTCCGAGGCGCTGTTCCTTCTCCAGAGGATGAGGGACGAGGCGCATCGCGTCGCGGTCTCTTACAACAGGTCGCTGATGGAGCGGGCGACGTCGAGCTCCTGGCTCGACCAGGTGACCGGTGTCGGGCCCGGCAGAAAGAAGGTGCTGTTAAAGCACTTCGGTTCGCCCAGGAAGGTCGCGGAGGCGTCGCTCGCCGACCTCCAGGCGGTGCCCGGCGTGCCCGACGTGGTTGCGCAGGCCGTCCACGAGGCGGCCATGGCGGTAAAGGAGAGCCAGCAGCGATAAAAGCCAGAGAATCGACCTGTGAGATAAAGGTGGGGGACGCAAGCTTCAGCGCCTGCGCCTCGCCGTCCGGCGTGGTGAGCCTCGAGCTGGCGCCCCTCGACGACGCCGTGAAGTCGCTGGCTGGGAAGAGTCCCGCGCGGCACACAGTCCAGGGGGTGCCGCGGGACGCGAGCGCGGCGGGGCTCCTCGAGTCGCTGGCCGGTTTCCTCTCGCAGCTACTGGCCGGCGAGGAGCCGGAGGTGGTCCCGGCGGTCGACCTGGGAGCCTCGAGCCCCTTCACCCGACAGGTGCTGGAGGTGGTGTACCGCATACCCTGGGGCGCGGTGTCCAGCTACGGGAAGGTCGCCTCCATGGCCGGGCGGCCCGGTGCCGCGCGGGCGGCCGGAGGCGCGGTCGGCCGCAACCCGGTAGCGCTGGTGATACCCTGCCATCGTGTTCTGGCCTCCGACGGGAGTATAGGAGGCTGGAGCGGCAGGCCCGGCTGGAAGGAGTGGCTGCTGGACCTCGAGTCGCGGCGCCGCTGAATTGCCCGCCGGATAGGTCTATCATTGGAAGAGAGCCGTTGAGGCCGCACTTCTAAGTTCGTACGGAGGTCCGCTTGGAGATACTGGTGATAACGGGGATGTCCGGGGCGGGGAAGACGCAGGCGATGAAGTGCCTGGAGGACATGGGGTACTACGCCATAGACAACCTGCCGGCCTCGCTGCTGCCCAACGTGATAGAGCTGGCGCCCGTGGCCGGCAAGAAGCTCTCCAAGATCGCCATCGTGATGGACATCAGGGGCGGCACCGACTTCGCCGAGCTCCTGTCCTCGCTGGAGGGGCTGGAGTCGATCCCCTACACGATCGTCTTCCTGAACGCCTCCGACGAGGTGCTGCTGCGGCGCTTTTCCGAGACCCGCCGCATCCACCCGCTCGAGAGCAAGGGATTGGGCGTCTCCGGTCTCATCGAGGAGGAGCGCAGGCTGCTCGACCCGCTTCGAGAGAGGGCCGACGTCGTCATCGACACCGGCGGCATGAACGTCTACGAGCTGCGCGAGACCCTGCGCAGCATAGTCCCGGTGCTGGACGACGCGCGCAGCACCAAGATCTCGCTGACCTCCTTCGGGTACAAGTACGGGCACCCGCTGGACGCCGACATCATCTTCGATGTCAGGTTCATGCCGAACCCCTACTGGGTCGCCGAGCTCAGGGATCGCAAGGGGACCGACAAGCGGGTGAAGGACTTCCTGCTCCAGCGGGAGGACGTGCAGGAATTTGTGACCCAGTTCATGCAACTGATCGAGTTTATACTGCCGGGGTACAACAGGGAGCGCAGGCCGTACCTGTCCATAGGTATCGGCTGCACCGGAGGCCGCCACCGCTCGGTGGTGGTGACCAACGAGCTCGCGAAGCGCTTCAAGAAAGCAGGCCAGCCGGTCTCCGTGACGCACCGCGACATCAACAAGTAATGACCAGCAGCATACACAGGGTAAAAGAAGAGCTGAGCCACCTGAAGCCCAGCAGGCACTGCTGCCAGGTAGCCGAGCTCTCGGCGCTTCTGCATATGGACGGCAGCTACACCATACGGGGATCGGGAGGGCACTTGCTGGTGACCGAGTCCTCGGGGGTCTACACAGCGCGCAAGATCTACGAGCTGGTGCACACGCTCTTCACGCTCCAGACCCCGGTGATCAAGGTCATCAGATCGACGCCCAGGCGCGGCAACGTCTACCGCCTCGAGATAGCCGACCAGCCGGGGTTCCACCAGGCGCTCAACGAGCTGGGCGTGCTCGACGCCCACCTGGCGCCCGAGCCCGTCGTCCCCAGGAGGCTCACCAGGAGTGACTGCTGCGCGGCGGCGGCACTGAGAGGGGCGTTCCTCGGCGGCGGATACATCAGCGAGCCTTTCGGCCAGGCCGACTTCGAGGTCTCCTTCTCCACGGATGCCTCCGCCTCCGCTTTCGAGGAACTCTTCCGCCGCAAGGGGCTGACCCCAGGCAAGCGGCAGAGGCGCAACCAGTGGGTGGTCTATCTAAAGAGACGGCAGCAGATCTCCTCGCTACTGGCCGTGGTCGGCGCGCACGGCGCGCACCTCGAATGGGAGAGCCGCACGATAATGAACAGCACCAGGAACGACGTCAACCGGCTGGTGAACTGCGACGCGGCGAACGCCAGGCGCCTGTCCGACGCGTCGCTGCGGCAGCGCGAGCTCGCGGGCAGGCTGCTGGCGAGCGGGGCGCTCATCGACGCCCCTGGCGATCTTGCCGCGCTGGCGGAGGTGCGGCTGGCGAATCCGCAGGCCTCGCTCGCCGAGTTGGGTGCCATTCTCGACCCGCCCGTCTCCAAATCAGTGGTGCAGTCCAGGATGAGGCGGCTGGAGTCTCTCATCCCCGGCGAAAAAGGCGATTTCCGGCGGGGATAGGCCGAAAAACCGCGAACCTACTTGCCGGTACTGCTATAATGGCCAGAGCTGGATAACGGGGCGAAAGGGGTGTAGGAGATGGCAATCAGAGTAGGCATCAACGGGTTCGGAAGGATCGGCAGGTTAGTCACCCGCGCCGGGATATCGGACCCTGAGATCGAGTTCGTGGCGATAAACGACCTCACCGACGTCAAGACGCTGCGACATCTGTTCAAGTACGATTCCGTACATGGCACCTGGTGCGGCGAGGTGGAGCCGGGACCTCACGAGGGCGTGCTGGTGATCGACGGCAAGGAGATACAGGTCCTCTCGGAGCGTGACCCCGAGAAGCTCCCCTGGAAAGAGCTCAAGGTCGATGTGGTGGTGGAATCGACCGGCCTCTTCACCACCCGTGATAAGGCGGCCAAGCACATAACGGCCGGCGCGGAGAAGGTCATAATCTCGGCCCCGGCCACCGGGCCCGACCTGACCATTGTCCTCGGTGTGAACGAGGACGCCTACGACAAGGCCAAACACCACGTCGTCTCCAACGCCTCCTGCACCACCAATGCGCTGGCGCCTCTGGTCAAGGTCCTGCTGGACAACTTCGGGATCGAGCAGGCGTTCATGACGACGATACACGCCTACACCAACGACCAGGTGATACTGGACGCTCCCCACAAGGACCTCAGGCGGTCGCGCGCCGCCGCGATGTCCATCATCCCCACGACCACCGGCGCCGCGAGGGCGACCGCGCTGGTACTGCCCGAGATGAAGGGCAAGATCGACGGCGTGGCGATGAGGGTGCCGACTTTCGATGCCTCGATAGTCGACCTGGTGGCCATCCTGGGACGCGAGGTGACGGTCGCGGAGGTCAACAACGCGGTAGAGTCGGCGGCGGACAAGGGTCGCATGGAAGGCATACTCGCATACACCGAGGACCCGATAGTCTCCATAGACGTGGTCGGGACCTCGTACTCATCGGTCTTTGATGCCCAATCGACGATGGTCATGGGCAACATGGTGAAGGTCATGACCTGGTACGACAACGAGTGGGGCTACTCGAGCAGGGTCGTCGACCTGATCAAGTTCATGATGGCGTAGGGGGACTCATGCTGCAGCCCCCCAAAAAGACGCTGGATGACATCGACGTTTCGGGCAAGAAGGTACTGGTGCGCGTCGACTTCAACGTGCCGCTCGATATCGAGCGCAACGTGGCCGACGATACCCGCATCAGGGGAGCCATCCCCACCATCTCTTACCTGCTCGATCACGGCGCGAAGCCGATCCTGATGTCCCACCTGGGCAGGCCCAAGGGCCAGGTGGTGGAGAGCCTGCGCATGGGCCCGGTGGGCAAGCGACTGGCCGAGCTGATCAAGTATCCCGTGGTGAGCCTCAAGGAGTGCGTGGGGCCGCGCGTCAAGGGTGCCATCGACGGCAATTCCAAGGCGATCATCCTGCTGGAGAATTTGCGCTTCTACCCCGGCGAGCGCGAGAACCTGCCCGACTTCTCAAGGCAGCTGGCCGACCTGGCCGACGTCTACGTCGACGACGCCTTCGGGACCAGCCACCGCGCGCATGCCTCCACCGTGGGGGTCACCCGCTACCTTCCGTCGGTCATGGGGCTGTTGATGGAGAAGGAGCTGGAGACGCTGGGCGCCCTGATGGAGGACCCGGAAAGGCCATTCACCGTGGTGCTGGGCGGCAACAAGATATCGGACAAGCTGGGCGTGATAGACAGCTTCCTGGAGATCGCGGACTGCATCCTCACCGGCGGGGGCATGTGCTTCACCGTCATCAAGAGCATGGGGCTCGACATAGGGCAGTCGGTGATAGAGGAGGACCAGATCCCCCAGATCGCAGGCACGATGAAGAAGGCCCGCAAGAAGGGCGTCAAAGTGATGGTGCCCATCGACTTCGTGGTGGCGGACAGGTTCGACAAGAACGCCAGTCACAAGGTAGTGCCGACGGAGGCGATACCTGGCGGCTGGATGGGACTCGACATCGGACCGGCCACGGTAGAGAAATACTGCATCATGCTGAACGAGGCCCGCACGATATTCTGGAACGGCCCGATGGGCGTCTTCGAGTGGCCCGCTTTTGCCAACGGCACCAAGAGCATCGCCGAGTGCATCGCCAACGCCAGCGCCAAGACGGTGGTCGGCGGCGGCGACTCGGATGCCGCGCTGCGGCAGTTCGGCCTGGAGGAGAAGATGGATTTCGTGTCGACCGGCGGCGGCGCCGCGATGCGGTTGCTGGAGGGCAAGAAGCTGCCGGCCGTTGAAGCGTTGAACGACAAGTAGAACGACGGAGGCAGCCTTGAGAAAGCCGATAATCGCGGGGAACTGGAAGATGAACCTGACGCCCGTCGAAGGGGCCGCGCTGGTGGAGGGAATCTGGAAGGAGATCGCCGGCCAGGATGCCGTCGAGGTCGTGGTCTGCCCGCCTTTTGTGGACATACCCGCAGTGGCCGCCGCCATCGAAAAAAGCTCGATGTCTATCGGGCTGGGCGCGCAGAACATGCACTGGTCCGAATCGGGGGCCTTCACAGGGGAGGTCTCGCCCACGATGCTTCTGGCGCTGGGTGTCGGCTACGTCATAATCGGGCATTCCGAGAGGAGGCAGCTCTTCGGCGAGACCGACCAGGGAGTCAACCGCAAGGTCGGCTCCGCGATCGAGGTCGGGCTGGTCCCGATAATGTGCTGCGGTGAGACGCTGAAGCAGCGCGAGGCGGGGCAGACCGAGGACGTGGTGACCAACCAGGTGAAGTGCGGCTTCTTCGAGTTGCCGCGCGACAAGGCGGCCGCCTCCGTGATCGCCTACGAGCCGATATGGGCGATCGGGACCGGCAAAGCCGCGACCCCTGCCGACGCCGATGAGGTCTGCGGGCTCGTACGGCGCACGATCGGCGAGCTGTACGACGACGATCTCGCCGAGGGGATGCGCGTGCAGTACGGCGGAAGCGTGAGCCCCTCCAACGTCGACGAGCTGATGTCCATGCCCAACATCGACGGCGCCCTGGTCGGCGGCGCGAGCCTCAAGGCTCCCGACTTTGGGCGGCTGGTGAAGTTTTCTTGACGGTGCCTCGCCCGTTCATTCTCGTCATCCTGGACGGCTGGGGACTAGGCCAGGAAGACGATTCCAACGCCATCGCCGTAGCAGATACCCCCGTTATGGACCGGCTGATGAGCGATTATCCCTGGACGGCCCTTGGAGCATCGGGCGAGTCGGTCGGGCTGCCACCCGGCCAGATGGGCAACTCGGAGGTCGGTCACCTGAACATCGGGGCGGGCCGCATCGTCCTGCAGGACTACCAGCGGATCAACCGCGCCATCGCCGACGGCTCTTTCTTCGCCAACCAGGTGCTCCTCGAGGCGATCGGGCGCGCCGAGGCGAGCGGCGGGACCCTGCACCTGATGGGGCTCCTGTCGGACGGGGGAGTCCACAGCCACATCAAGCACCTGTTCGCGCTGCTCGAAATGGCGCGTAAGGCGGGGCTCGAACGAGTGGTGACGCACGCGTTCCTCGACGGGCGCGACACGCCGCCCAGGAGCGCTCTGACCTATATCGAAGAGCTGGAGGACAGGATCGCCGATGGCGCAGGCCGGATAAGGACGGTCGAGGGCAGGTACTACGCGATGGACCGCGACAACCGCTGGGACCGCACCAGGGCCGCTTATGACGCGATCGTGCACGCGAAAGGAGAGCGCGCAGGCAGCGCGGCGGAAGCGGTTCGGCTATCCTACCAGCAGGGGATAAACGACGAGTTCGTGGTGCCCCACGTGGTGGGCGAAAGCGAGCCGATGCGGTCTGAGGACTCGGTCATCTTCTTCAACTTCAGGCCGGACAGGCCGCGACAGCTCACCGAGGCTCTTATCTGGAAGGACTTCGACAAGTTCGACCGGTCCGGACCCGTATATCCCTACATGGTCACGATGACCGAGTACGACGACCAGTTCGACGTCCCGGCGGCATTCCAGCCCGAGGAGATAGCAGAGACGCTCGCCGACGTGCTGGCCGAACACGGCAAGAGGCAGCTCCATATCGCCGAGACGGAGAAGTACGCGCATGTCACTTACTTCCTCAACGGCGGTGTTGAGGAGCCCAAGAAAGGCGAGGACCGGGTGCTGATCCCCTCGCCCGGGGTTGCGACCTACGACCTGCAGCCGCGGATGAGCGCGCCTGAGGTCACCGACGAGACGGTACGGCGGGTCAAGAGCGCCGAGTACGACTTCATCGCGCTGAACTTCGCCAACTGCGACATGGTCGGCCACACCGGGTTCATGCAGGCCACCATCGAAGCCGTCGAGACGGTCGACTCTTGCCTTGGCAAGGTGCTGGAGGCGGTGTACTCCATGGGCGGGGCGGGCTTCGTGACGGCCGACCACGGCAAGGCGGACCGCATGCGCGAGGGGGACCACGCGTTCACGGCCCACACCCTCGCCGAGGTGCCGTTCATCAACGCGACTCCGCCGAAAAGAACGCTTCGAAAAGGGGGCACGCTGGGCGACATCGCCCCGACCATACTGGAGGCCATGGAGCTGCCCAAGCCGGCCCAGATGACCGGACGGTCATTGTTCTGTGCGGTTGCAAACACCGGTGGGTGACCCTACAATGACCTGGATATGGGTGTTTTCAAGATAATCGTAGTGGTCATTCACATATTGGTCTCGTCGGCACTGGTGGTATCGGTGCTGCTTCACTCGGGCAAGGGCGGAGGCCTGGCGAGCGTGCTCGGTGGAGCAAGCGCGAGCCTGTTCTCAGGGTCCTACATCATCGAGAAGAACCTCGACAGGATCACCATCGGCCTGGGCCTGGTATTCGCGACAACCACGCTGCTTCTGGTGTGGCTGATGAACCCCAGTTCAGCCGCCACCGTTCCCACCACCACGCCGTCGTCGGCCGCGGTGATCGCCCGATTGATGCTCAGGATAGGCGGCTAGCGGAAATCTGATCCGACACGTGCGTGGCGCAAGATTATTGCGCCGGCCGCCGTACTGTGGTATCTTCAAAATGCAGTTGAAAGCGCTCTTTATGAGTGGGCGAGATCGCCCACTTTTTAATTGCTCATGCGCCATCCGGGAGGTATGACCGTGGCCGGCGGGGACGTCTACGACAAGGTTGTGGATGCGACCCGCGACCTGGTGCGAGGCCTCGGCCTTGAGGTGGTCGATGCCCGGATCGACAGGGAGAAGGGCCGCTCATTTCTGCGGATATCCCTGGACAAGGAAGGCGGGCTGACCCTCGACGACTGCGCCGCGGCCAGCGAGCTCCTGGGACAGGTGCTCGACCGCGAGTCGGTCATGAAGGGGCCCTATGTCCTCGAGGTGATGAGCCCGGGGATAGACCGCCCCTTGAGGCGTCGCGCTGATTTTGCGGGGAGCGTCGGTAAACGGATCAAGGTCAACCTGCGGCAACCTTTCGAGGGCAGGGTCACGTTCAGGGGCATCCTTCTGGAAGCCGCTGACGAATCGGTCCGGCTGGAGCTGGGCACCGAGCAGATCGACCTCTCATACGAGGCCATCTCCAGTGCACGCCTCGACCCGGAGCTGCCGTGGTAACCGGCCCGGACAGGAAGTGTTGAGTTGTGAAGTTCAAACTGATGGATGCGCTCAAGCAGATAGAGCTCGAGAAGGGCCTCGCGGTGGAGACCGTGATGGACGCGCTCAGGGACGCCCTTCTGACCGCTTACAAGAAGAACTACGGCGAGGACGAAGAAGAGATAGACGCCCGCATAGACATCGACGAGGCGACCGGCGAGATCCGGGTCTTCGAGAACCGGCCCAACGAGGCAGGTGAACTCGAGGAGGTGGAGGTCACTCCGGAGAACTTCGGCCGCATCGCGGCGCAGACCGCCAAGCAGGTCATAATACAGCGGATCCGCGAGGCCGAGCGGGAGCTCATGTTCGACGAGTACCACGGCCGTGAGGGAGACATCGTCACCGGGATAGTCCAGCAGAGCGACCAGCGCTACACGCTGGTTGACCTGGGCAAGGTCGAGGCATTGCTTCCCCCCAGCGAGCAGGTCCGCGGAGAGCGCTACGAGCACGGCGCCCGTATAAAGACCTACATTGTCGATGTGCGACGCACCACCAAGGGCCCCCAGATAATGGTATCGAGGACCCACCCCGGCCTGCTCAAGAGGCTGTTCGAACTCGAGGTGCCGGAGATATACGACGGGCTCGTCGAGATCAAGGCGGTGGCCCGCGAAGGCGGGCAGCGCTCCAAGGTCGCGGTTACCTCCAACGACGCCAACGTGGACCCTGTGGGCGCTTGCGTGGGCGCCAAGGGCTCGCGGGTGAGGATGATCGTCAGCGAGCTGCGCGGCGAGAAGGTCGACATCGTCGAGTGGAAAGAAGATCCGGCGGCGTTCGTCGCCAACGCGATAAGCCCCGCTAAGGTCAAGGAGGTCATAGTCGACCCCGACAACATGACCGCGGAAGTAATCGTGCCCGATAACCAGCTTTCGCTGGCGATCGGCAAAGAGGGACAGAACGCCAGGCTGGCGGCAAAGCTGACCGGCTGGCGGATTGACATACTATCCGAGACCCAGGCGGTGGAAGCGGCCCAGATCAGGGCGGAGCGCCAGCTGGCCGGCGAGTCGCTCGAAGCCGTATCTGAGCGCCAGTGCAGGGCGATAACAAGCGCGGGCCACAGGTGCCGCAATAAGGCGAAGCCCGGCTCGGACTTCTGCGGGATGTCAGCCCATCAGAAGATGGGCGAGATGATCGAGGCCGGCACCGTCACCGTCGAGGAAGTAGTGACGGAGGAGGAGCCGTGGCGAGTGACGGAGGAAGCGACGGCGCCCGAGGCGCCGGCGATTCCGGAGGAACCATCCGCCGAGGAAACATCGACAGAGGGAACCCTTGAGCCTGAAGCGACGGAGGAACCAGTTGCCGTTGAGCCTGAAGTGACGGGGGAAGAAGTTGCCACAGAGGCTACCTCGACCGAGTTTGCGCTTGAGCCTGAGGTGCTTGAGGAACTAGCCGCCGAGGTGGCGGCCGATGAGATAGAGGCCGAATCCGAGGAAGCGCTATCCGAAGGCGAAGAAGAGC
>Ga0209744_1000784_pt1 | contig 11111 bp, 6 predicted proteins | sample BarGraNGADG00311_2_FD_184494 | JGI IMG/M metagenome (GOLD analysis project Ga0209744, IMG submission 184494) | Arctic peat soil microbial communities from Barrow, Alaska - Barrow Graham LP Ref core NGADG0004-311 (SPAdes) (version 2) | ecosystem: Environmental > Terrestrial > Soil > Wetlands >... | reverse complement strand
CGGACGACGCGTCTTCCAGCCGCCGCGCGTGAAGTCCGGGAACTCGACGGGCTTGCCGCGCCCGGCGATCGACACCTCGGTCAGCGCCGTCACGACGCTCCATGCGGCGGCGTCGTAGACATCCAGGTCGAGCGGTCGCCCGTTCCTGAGGGCATCGATCAGGCGGGAGTCTTCGATGTAGTCCATCCCGCCGTGCCCCGCTCCACGCGCCTTCTCAGCCTGCGTCGTCCAGAGCGGGTGATCGAACTCGGGGAACTTGTCCAGGGTGTCCCACTCGTCCGACGTGCTGCGCCCCTCGACGTAGACGCGGTTCGGGTACTTCTCGAACAGCCCCTGCGTGCCCTGGACCTTGTGGATGCGGCTGTAGGGACGCGGGAGATCCGTATCGTGGTAGAGGGTGATCACTTTCCCGAGGGCCGTGTGGATCAGCGTGACATTGACGTCGCCAAGCGCGTACTTCTGCGTGGCCCGCACGTCGTTCGGGCCGAACCTCTTCGCGGCATACAGGTTCAGGCCGCGCGACGGGCTGCTCATCGAGACGAGGTAGTCGAACCGGTCGCCGCGGTTGATGTCCATGCACTGCGCCACCGGGCCGAGGCCGTGCGTGGGGTAGAGATTGGCGTTGCGCTTGATGGCGTGGGCCAGGCGCCAGAGCCCTTCGCCCTCGTTTGAGAACTTCACGCCGCGCAGGTCGTGCAGGTAGCCCGCCTCGGCATGAAGGATCTCGCCGAGCAACCCCTTCTTCACCATGTTCAGGCACTGCATCTCGGGACGGTCGTAGCAGCAGTTCTCCATCATCACGCAGTGCCGCTTCGTCCGCTCCGACGTCTCCACCAACTGCCAGCATTCCTCGAGCGTCATCGCGGCCGGCACTTCGGTGGCCGCGTGCTTGCCGGCGTCCATCGCCGCGACACAGATGGGCACGTGCCATTCCCACGGCGTCGCGTTGTAGACCAGGTCGATGTCGGTGCGCTCGCAGAGCCGACGGAAGTCCTCGGGCCCGCCCGAGTATCCCTCCGGCTTCGGCTGGCCGGCATCCACCACCCACTTCTGCACGCGCTCCACCTTGGCGGGCACGATGTCGCAGACGGCCCGGATCTGGGTTCCTTCGATCTTCAGCAGGTTCTGGACGTGCGCCGATCCCATGCCGCCCACGCCGACGTAGCCGATCCGCACCGGGTCGATCGGCGGCAGGCGGAATTCGAGGAGCGGTGTGGTCGTGATCGACCGCGCCTCCTGCCCCTGGCTCGAGCGCGCCTCCGCGGCCCCGAGCGCCACCCCCATCCCCGCCGCCGCTCCCGCCTGCAGGAAACGCCGCCGATCCAATCCGCCCGATGTCCGCTTGCCCATCGATGATCTCCTGTTGATCGCGGGGCGACGGGACCGACTTCTCTGTCCTGTCCCCGACTTCTCTGTCCTGTCCCCGACTACTCTGTCCTGTCCCCCGACTTCTTCCGTGCAGCGGCCACCATGTCCCTCACTTCCTTCATCAGGGTCGGGACGTGGTACGGGATACCATCCTTGATCGTCCACTCGATGCCGCCGCCGCGAGCGATCGTCGCCGACTTGTCGCCCGGCGTGAGCGTCGCGTCGTTCAACACCGGCTTCCCGTTCACCGTCAAGACGTCGGTGCCGTACGGGTTGAGCAGGTGGAGGTTTTCGAGGGGGTTGCCATTGACGACCAGGAGGTCCGCGATGTAGCCCTGGCGGACGCGTCCGAGCCTGTCGTCGATGCCGAGCAGCGTCGCGCCGTCGACCGTCGCGTGCTTCAGCACCTCGAGCGGGTGGAACCCGGCTTCTTCCATCAGTTCGAGTTCGTGGATCAGGCCGAAGCCATACAGCGAGTAGATGAACCCGGCATCATCGCCCGTGGCGATCAGGCCGCCCTTCAGGCCGAACTCGCGGAGCGCCTCCATCCAGACCTGGTAGTCCTTCTTCCAGCGTGCTTCCTGGGTGCTGGTCCACCCGAGGAAGAACGAACCGTGGTGTTCGAGATCGGGCTTCCAGTACTCCTCCATCGTCGGGTGGAGATACTCCTTGTACCACGGCAGGTTCTGCGCGCGGATCAGGTCGCGGGCGGCGACGTAAATCGACAGCGTCGGTACCCAGGCGACCTTGTTTTTGATCATGAGCTCGAGCACACCTGACAACTTTGCGCGATTCAGGTTCTTCTGGATGTAGAGCTCGCCCGCTCGGCCGAAGCGATGGACCTCGTTGCTCGCGTTGTGGTCGGCCGGGAAGTCCTGGATGCCGTCGAGTGCCGCGTCCGCGATCCCGTAGAAGTGTTCGATGGATGTGACGCCGAGTTCGGCGAAGTCCTTCGCCGTCGTCTCCTCGACCGCAATGTGCGCGGCACTTCGGAGGCCGACCTTGTGCGCCTCGTCGAGCGCCGCCTGGAGCAGGTCGCGGTCGATGCCGAAGATCTTGATCCCGTCCGCGCCGTTCGCCTTCGCCCACTGCACGCCGGCCCGGACCGTCTGCGGCGTCTCGGGCGCCCCGCCGGTGCGTCCGCGCCAGCTCGGCGTGTAGATGAGAATCCGCGGCGCGATCAGCGTGTGCGCCGCGCTGTCGGCCCGCCACTTCTTCGCCTTCTCGAACTCCGACCCGACGTCGCGCACGGTGGTCACGCCGCACGCCAGCAGCAGGTTGGCCTCGTACTGGAACGGCTGCGCCACGCCGCCCCGCTCGTCCTGCAGGTGCATGTGGGCGTTGATGATGCCGGGCATGACGTACTTGCCGGTCGCATCGATGACGGCATCGGGCGGCGGGTCCTTCGGCGACGAGGGGCCGACGCGGGCGATCAGGCCGTCTTGCACGACGATGTCGGTCGGGCCGAACGCGGGCTTCGCGTTCCCGTAGATGACCATCGCGTTCCTGATCAGCAGCCGCGTGACCGCCTTCGCGTGCAGGGGCGCTTTCGGTGCCGCGGCGGACGCCTGAATCCTCTGGCCAACAACGAGCGCCAACCCTGCCAACAGGGCGGCGCCGACAATGACACGCATGGCGCGAGCAGTAAGCATGCGACGATGCCTCCGCGCGTATGCTGCCTCCCCCGCCGGGCGAGGTCAAGGACGAAATCGGTGGCATAATCGGCGGGATGGATGTTCAACAGAAGGTCCTCTTCGTCGATGCGGCCAGCGGGTTCTACCGCATCGCCAAGTACCCGGTCGGCGATTTCTTCGGCCCGGTCGATCTCGGCCTCCACCTGACCGGCCGGTTCAACAGTCTGAACATCGGCGTCGGCCTGCTGGCTGGCTCGATCCTCCCCGGTTCGAACCGCCTGGTGGTCACCGGTTTCTCCCCGTGCTGGGGCGGGTTCTTCGTCTCGTCGATGGGCGGCGCCGGCCTGATCTTCGACAACCTCGGGATCAACATGCTGTCGCTGGTCGGATCGGCGGCGACCCCGTCGGTGCTGGTGCTCAACCGCCAGAACGGCGAGGAGATCGACGTCTCGCTCGAACCGGTGGATCTGCCGCGCGTCTGGGCGTCCGGGCGGCTCGGCGTCTACGCGCTGCTCGACGAGGTTCACCAGCGATACACGACACGCTACTCGGAGGCGCCACGGATCCTGGCCGTCGGCCCCGCGGCGGAGGCGACCGACTTCGGCGGCATCGTTTCGGTGCCGATCGACGGCAATGGGGCCCTGACGCACGTGGACACCTGGGCGGGCCGGGGCGGGTTTGGTTCGCGCCTGCTCCGCGAGCACAACATCGCCGCGATCATCTACGGCGGTACGGTCGTGGACGAGGACTTCCGCGACCGCAAGGTGGCCGACGAGTGGTTCCATGTGCGGTTCCAGAAGCGGCTGGCGGCGAAGGACTTCGAGGCGACCACCAAGTACCGCTTCGACCCGAAGCTCGCGACGGGCGGCACGCTCGGCGTCAACTTCGCCACGCTGGGCGGCGCGATGCTGTCGTTCAACTACCGCAGCATCTACATGAGCGAGGCCGAGCGCGTGGCGCTCCATCGCTCGCTCGTCCTCGACCACTACCTGAAGCAGTTCAACGAGGAGACGATTGCCGCCAAGCAGCAGCACACGTGCGGGGAGCCGTGCGCGGCGGTCTGTAAGAAGATGCGCGGTGAGTTCAAGAAGGACTACGAGCCCTACGAGGCGATGGGGCCGCAGTGCGGGATCTTCGACCAGCGGGCCGCCGAAACACTGGCGCACCATGCCGACGCGCTCGGCTTCGACGCCATCTCGGCGGGCGGCGTGCTCTCCTGGATGATGGAGTGCCTGCACGAGGGCGTGCTGTCACCGTCCGACGTGGGCGCCGACGGCCTTCCCGTGTTCACGCCCGACGGGTTCCGCGTCGTCGAGGACTCGATGCGGAACGCCGACCTTGGCGTCACGATGCTCGACGCGATCGTCTCGAAGCGCTTCGACCTGGTGCAGGGGCCGCGGCGCCGGGCGCGTCGGCTGGCGCGGGTCAAGGGCCGCAAGGTGCTGGACCTGTTCGTCCACACCGCGTTCGCGCGCAAGGGCTGGATGGTGCCGAACCAGTACTGGACTCCGGGCGCGCTCGCGCCGATGCCCATCATGGGCAAGTACTACATGTATTACGGGCCCGACTTTCTCGAGCCGCGCCAGCTCGGTCGCCTGAACGCCGACCGCATGGTGCAGGAGCTGCTGCTGGACAATCTCGGGATCTGCCGGTTCCACCGGGGATGGGCCGAGGACATGGGCGCGGATATCGTGCAGGCGCTCTACGGCCTCGGTAAGGAGTTCGTCGAGAAGGTGAAGATGACGGCGAGCCGGATCAACAGCCGGAACTCGTCGGTCTTCTGGGAGGCCGGGCGGAACGCCGACCTGGTCTACGAATTCCTCGAGCGGCGACGCGACATCGGCGACGTCCATCGACCCGAGCTCGACGCGTGGATCGCCAGGTTCGAGAAGGACCGTCGGGAGGCGGCGCTCGACTTCTGGTACGAGATGCACAAGGGCGCCCACGAATCGCTGCTGGAGTTCTAGCCGGCCCCGTTCGCGTTAAGATGTCGGTGAATGAAGCTGCCGGCCTTCATCACCAGTCACATCGCGGCGATCGAGCGCGAACTCGACCGGGTGACGCCCCCGGACTCCGCCCAGCCGCAGGCGCTCCACCGCGCGATGCGCTACACGCTCCTCGCGCCGTCCAAGCGCGTGCGCGCCGTGCTCACGCTGCTGTCCGCCGACGTCTGCGGGTCGTCGGAACACGCGCTGCCCGCCGCCGCGGCCATCGAGCTGGTCCACGCCTCGTCGCTGATCCTCGACGACCTGCCGGCGCTCGACAACGCCGACCTTCGTCGCGGGCGCCCGTCGAATCACGTGGCGCACGGGGAGGCGATGGCGCTGATGGCGGCGTTCAACCTCTTCAACCTGGCCTTCCAGACGATCGCCCGCGCCTACGAGCCGGCGCTCGCCCGCCAGTTGACCGCGCTCGTCGCGGGATCGGTCGGATCCGAAGGGCTGATCGGCGGCGAGGTCGAGGACCTGCTGGCCACCGAGTCGTCGATCTCGTTCGAGGCGCTCGAGTTGATTCACCGGTGGAAGACCGGTGCGCTCTTCGTGGCAGCCGCCGTCGCCGGCGCGTTGACGGCCGGTGCCAGGCAGGACCAGGTGGCGGCACTGACGGCATACGCCAAGAACCTCGGGCTCGCGTTCCAGATCGTCGACGACCTGCTCGACGTCGAGGGCGATCCGGCCGAAACCGGAAAGCCCCGGATGGCCGACGCCCGCAAGACGACGTTCGTGTCGTTCAGCGGCGTGGACGGCGCCCGGGAACTGGCGGGCGAGCTGTGCCAGACGGCGACGGTCGCGCTCGAGATCTTCGGACCGCGCGCCGAACCGCTTCGCGCGCTGGCTGGTTTCGTCGCAGGCCGACACGTGTGAGGAGAATCGCTCCGGGAAGGACATGGGAGATCCGAATCCATCTGTCGACGAGTTGCGCGCGCGGCTGCGTGAGCTGGGCTACCTCGATGCCGGAATGAACCGGTTCGTCCTGGGGCCGGTCCGCGGAGGCCGCGGCCTGGTCTCCATCGCGTGGCGATCGAGCGCGCGCATCGGCCTGCTTGCCGCGCTGCTGCTCGGGCCGTCTGCCGCGATCGCGCTCGCCGTGCGCCTGCCCGGCCTCGTCACCGGGCTGCGCGACCTCGTCGTCCTCGGGTTGTACCTCGGCGCGTTGTTTGGCGTCAGCGTAGCGGCGCTCTCGCTGGCCGCCACGCTGCTGCTCGGATTCCTGGCTTCTCGCCCTCGTGGCGACGCCGCAATCCAGCGCAGCGGCCCTCGCCTCGCCCGTGCCGCCGGCGCGATCGTCGGCGTCGCGTGCCTCATCTACCTCGTGCTCTGGTGGCGGACGGTGAACCCGGCCGGCACGATCTGGCGCAGCGCGGGCTGGACCTGGCCGGTCCTGGCCTTCTCGACCGCCATCAGCATGCTGCTGGGTCACGCGGTCACCGTCTCGACGCTGGCCTTCGCGGCACGGGGGGCGCACGCCGCCTGGCCGTCGCTCCGGCTCCCGTCGCGCTCCTGGCGGCTGACGATCGTCACGGGCGCCGTGACGTTCGTCGCCGGCGCGGCCATGCTGTTCCTCACCACGCGGGGCGAAGAACGAGCCAGCGAGCGCCCGCCGTCGGCTCCGGCCGTGAAGACCGGTGTTTGCCTGACCGTCGTTGCCGTTGACGGGCTCGACCTGGTGTTCCTGGAACGACTGGTGGCCTCGGGCCGCGCGCCTCGGTTCGCGCGGCTGCTCGAGGGAGCGCGCCTGACGCTTCCCGCCTCAGACGCACCAGACCCCGCGCGCACCTGGACGTCGCTGGCCACCGGCCAGCCTGCCGATGTTCACGGTGTGAGCGGGATCGAGGCGCGAACGGTTAGTGGAATTGACGGGACGATGCCGACGGCCGGGTCGGGGCTGGCCGGCGCCATCGGTGCGGCAACCGACCTCGTTCGTCTCACGCGGCCGACGCTGACGACAGGCCTGCAGCGGCGCTCGAAGACCTTCTGGGAAGTCGCCGCCGACTTCGGCCTGCAGACGTCCGTCGTCAACTGGTGGGCGACGTGGCCGGCGCCGGCCGGGGCGGGCGTGGTGTTGAGTGACCGGGCCATGCTGCGCCTCGAGCGCGGCGGGGAGTTGGACGGCGAGATCGCGCCCGCCTCGCTCTACGCGTCGCTGAAGCCTTTGTGGCCCGGACTCCGCGACGACGCGCGTCGGCAGGTGGTCGCCGCGTTCGCAGGCACCGACGACGCGGAAGTCTCCGTTCTGAGGCGGGCGGCGGAACAGGATGCGGTGCCCGCGGCGTTGGCCGGTCGCGTGTTCCCGGAGGGCGCCGACCTGCGGGCCATCTATCTGTCGGGGCTGGATATCGCTCAACACAACCTGATTGGCGGCGCGGGTGGGGCAGGCCTTCCCGCCTCCGCCCTCGCGGCAAGAGTCGAGGCGCTCGAGCGTTACTACGAATTCCTCGATCGCCTTCTGGCGCCGCTGGTGGACGACGGGCGGCCCGGGAGTATCGTGGCGCTCGTATCCGATCCTGGCCGGTCGGCGTCGCGGGGGGCGGGAGTGCTGGCCCTCACCGGGGCATCGGTCAGGAGAGGTGAACGGCAGGCCGGAAGCGGCGCCGACGTCGCCCCGACGATGCTCTACCTGCTCGGCGTCCCGGTCAGCCGCGAACTGACGGGCCGGCCGCGGACCCGGCTAGTCGATGCCGAGTTCGTCTCGCGGGTGAGGGTGCGCGCTATCGACACATACGGGAATCGCACCATTACACCGCGAGCGCCGGGGGCGACGCCCCTGGACCAGGAGATGCTCGAGCGCCTCCGAAGCCTCGGATACGTGAGGTGACGAGGGGATCGACAGGCCCGGTCGTGTGAATATGGGTGCAGTTCAACGCCGAGCTGAGGTATGATTGCCCGACCCGGATGCGTGTCTGTCCGAAGTACGGGCGGCCCCGGCGGAGTTTTGATCCTTCCATCAACGATGAGCGGGGTGACTATGAGTTCCAAAATGACGCGCGCCGTGGTGCGGCTGGCGGGGATTGCCGCGATCGCCGCCTTGGTGAACGTCGGTGTCGCCGATGCCGCCCGGCAGGTGGCCCCGAAGGCTGCGGCCCCCAAGGCCGAGCAAGCCGCGAAGCCCAAGGCCGTGAAGCCCAAGGCCGCGAAGCCGGTAGAGTCCGCCGCTACGCAGCCGGTGAGCCCGGATGGATTCCACAACGCGACCCGACTGGGCGGTTCTCGAAGCCTGATCGGGGCGATGAGGGACCTGAAGAGGCTCAAGCTGGACATGGCTCGGCCGAGGACCCGCAAGGACATCCAGACGGTTCTGGACGTCGCCGGCATGAGTCCGGCGGTCAGAGACGAGTTGCTCAACATCCTGATCGCGGCCGACCCGTCACAGCTGAGGGACGAGACGTTCCCGGTCGGCAACACGATGCTGTGGATGGGCCTGAGGAACAAGGGCAAGGGCGACATCCTCCGCAACGTGCGCTGGAACGGCGCCAGGCCGTTCGCGGTCTGGGCGTTCGATATCGACGACGGCGAGACGCTGTATCACTTCGTCTTGCCGAAGCCGTGCGGCAACCTGGCGCTGGCGTCGAGCGAGCGGAGCCCGAAGGCGATCGCGGCCGAGAACGCCCGGAAAGCCGAAGAAGCGCGCCGCGCCGAAGAAGCCCGCAAGATCGTGCCGCCTCCACCCCCGCCGCCTCTGCCCCCGCCGCCGCCAGCCTCCGCGTCCTGTGGCCTGACGGCCAGCGCGGTGAAGGCCAAGGGCGGCTGGTCGGTGTCGATCGACGGTGGGCAGTCGCAGTCGGGAGGGTCGCCTGCGGCCAAGCTGGTCGTGCAGATTCTCGGGCCGACGGGCGTGCCGGTAAGCATGGAGTACCAGGGCAAGGCGGCCACCGAACTGTCGCTTGCGCCGCCGTTTCAGGCCACGGTGCTGCTGAGGAAGCCGTTACGGGGCAGCTACACGATCAAGGCAGCCTCGACGGCAAGCGACCCGAGGGCCGACAATAGCAACTGCGAGGCGACATTCACGATCATCGCGGAGGACAACGTCGACTTCTTCGTGGAAGGCGATTTCGGTAAGGAGCGTCGTGTCCGCGTGAGCGGGCAATCCACGTCGATACCGCCGGTTGACCTGTTCGACGGCTTCTGCGCGCCGCTGTTCGGCGGGAAGGTCGGCGCCGATGTCCGGCTGGCGCCCGGCTGGCGCATGGCGCCGTCGATTGGCGTAGCTCTGAACACCCGGGAAGCCAGCCAGTCGAGCCTCTTCGCCGAGGTCGAGATCAACCGTTGGTTCGGCCGCAAGGGCTTCATCGGCACCGGCATCGGCGTGTGGGACTTCACCCACGGCGATACCGTGGCGCCGGTGTGGTTGCTCCAGGGCGGCCGCCAGGTGTGGAAGGCCAGCGGCCCGAAGGAGAACGAGCTCCACTTCGTGGTAACCGGTCGCCTGTTCCTCAACAAGATGGACGACATCGCGAACAACTACCAGTTCTGGGCCGGCCTCCGCTACATCATCCGGTAGGCCAGCGGAACCACGTTCGACGGATCATGACGGGCGCGGGAGTTTCTTCCCGCGCCCGTTTTGTTTTGTGGGCGGCAGGTGGGCGCGGATCTCGATCACGCCGCGTGGGCGAGCGCGAACAGCGTCCCTTCGCCCCGTCAGCGTTCTCTCTCTGTCTGCCCTTCGACTCGCTTCGCTCGCTGAGGGCAAGCTGCCCGCTGGCTGCTGGCTGCTGCCTGCTGTAATATCGGCCCATGCTGATTCTCCAGGTGAACGTTCGGGTGAAAACCGACCAGGTCAACGCGTTTTGCCAGGCGACATTGGCCAATTCACTGGGCAGCCTCGCCGAACCTGGCGTCGCGCGCTTCGACGTCCTGCAGAACGAAGAAGATCCCACGCGCTTCATGCTGATCGAGGCCTATCGGCAGCGCGAGGCAATCGCCGCCCACAAGGAGACGCCCCACTACCGGGCCTGGGTGGAAGCGGTCACGCCCATGATGGCCGAGCCCCGCACGCGGTCCTGGTGGACGCTCGTGCATCCGGACGAAGCGGGCTGACAGGGCACGTTGACGCTCATGCGCTTCGAGTTCGCGACCGCCACCCGCATCGTCTTTGGCAGCGGGTCCCGCCTCGAGCTTCCGGCCATCGCGGCCGCGCTCGGCGGCAGGGCCCTGGTCGTGACCGGCCGGTCGCTCTCGAGGAGTGAGCCACTGGTGAGCGGCCTCACCGAGCGGGGCGTGCAGTGCGTCACCTGGTCGGTGCCTGGCGAGCCCACCATCGAGCAAGTGCGAGCCGGCACTGAACTGGCGCGCACCGAACGTTGCGACCTCGTTGTGGCGATCGGAGGCGGCAGCGCGATCGACGCGGGCAAGGCGATCGCCGCGCTGACGACGAACGCCGGCGACCCGCTCGAGTACCTGGAGGTGATCGGGAAGGGACGGCCGCTCGAGCGCGCCTGCCTCCCGTTCATCGCGGTGCCGACGACGGCCGGCAGCGGAGCCGAGGTGACACGCAACGCCGTGCTCGCGTCACCCGAGTCTGGCGTGAAGGTGAGCCTGCGCAGCCCGCTGATGCTGCCTCGCGTCGCCCTGGTCGATCCGGAACTGGCACGCGACCTTCCGCCCATGGAAACGGCCACAACTGGCCTCGACGCCCTCGCGCAGCTCATCGAGCCGTATCTGTCGCACCGGTCCACCCCTTTCACCGATCCGCTGTGCCTGGACGGCATCGCGCGCATCGCACGGGCCCTGCCCGTCGCGGTGCGCGACGGGGCCGACCTGGGTGCGCGCGAAGACATGGCGTTTGCCAGCTTGCTGGGCGGGATGGCGCTGGCCAATGCGGCACTCGGCGCCGTCCATGGGTTCGCCGGCCCCATCGGCGGACGGTTCCCTGCACCGCACGGCGCCGTCTGCGCGGCGCTGCTTCCGCACGTGGTCCGGGCGAACCTGGTGGCCCTGACCGAGCGGGAACCCACCAGCCCGCTGCTCGCGCGTTTCGACCGGGTGGGCCTGGTGTTGACGGGACGGGCGGGCGCCGGGGCGATCGACCTCGTCGAACGGCTGGAGTCGCTGCGCCAGGAACTTCACATCCCGCCCCTGGGCGCCTACGGCGTCACGGAGGCGGACGTCCCCA
>Ga0209744_1000782_pt1 | contig 11144 bp, 7 predicted proteins | sample BarGraNGADG00311_2_FD_184494 | JGI IMG/M metagenome (GOLD analysis project Ga0209744, IMG submission 184494) | Arctic peat soil microbial communities from Barrow, Alaska - Barrow Graham LP Ref core NGADG0004-311 (SPAdes) (version 2) | ecosystem: Environmental > Terrestrial > Soil > Wetlands >... | reverse complement strand
TCACGCCCGGCCTGCTGAACCGCTTCACGACTCCATCATGGTTCGACCGAATCCGCCAGCGAGTCGGCGCCACCGTCTGGGAGCGGGCCTCAGCAGGCTCGCTGTCACGGGCGACGTCAAGCGAGATCGTTGGAGTGCGAGGAACCAGCACTCCCGCGCGATTCGCTCCATGTGTAGTGCTCCCCTCATCTCAAGCCACCGCCTGTAGTTGCTGAGCTCTGTACTGATGTGGGCTGAGGTACCCGAGCGCCTGATGCGGACGGCGTTCGTTGTACCAGCATGACTACTGAGCGCTCGGCCCGGCCGCGCCGAAACTCATTAGCCGAGAGACAGCAGTGGTCGCCTCAGCAGGCAGGATGACAGGATACCCGCCCAGGATGCTTTACTTCCACAGGATGATTGCAGATTCGAACAAGAGCTCCCTGCGGCCATCGAGTGAGAAGCTCTCTTCGTACCGGCTCAGAATCCTCCAGGCCCAATCCGGCAGGGACAGCGTTCCGCCGTATGGCCAAGCGCGCAAGTAGGCGTTCGTGCGCTCCACCAAGGGACGTCCGTCGAAGTTCTGCGGATAGATCGTGCACTTCTCGAAGCCCCATGACTCGTACGAGTTTTCAAAGAAGTACCGCGTGAAGAACCATTTGTCTTCCATCTCCTGGAAACACGGCTGTGATTTGTCAGGATCTCTCCGCATCGCGTAGTCCTGCGTCAGAAAGCGAAACCATGTTCCCACGTCCGCTGCGACGTCGCGATCTGCACGTGGGTCGGCGAGAATCCTCTTCCAAAGCATCTCGAGCAATGAGTATCCGCTTTCGAATGGCTCGAAGAAGACTGCGTGCCCGTCCTTCTTAAGAATTCGCCCTGCGCCTTGCAGCGTCTTCTGCGGCTCCAGGAGATGATGAAGAGCGGCATTGCCTATCACCACGTCCACGGTTTCGTCCGCGAACTGCAGATCCTCGGCGTTGAGTTGGAGAACGGCACAGCGGTCGAGCATCGCGCGCTTGTCCAGGTCCCTCTTGAGGATGTAGAGGAGTTCGACGCTCAAGTCGGTGGCAATGACCATCGACTGAGGAAAGAGCGTCATCATGGGAATGACCGAATTGCCTGCACCGGAGCATAAATCGAGGACAATGAAGGGCAACCTGTCAGGTGACCAGCCTATCTTCTCGGCAGCTTCCTTGATCTGTCTTTCATGATTGGGGATATTCTGATGAGTCTTGACATACTCATCGGCCCGCGTGCGAAACGCTTCATGGATGTATTTCTCGACACTCTCTTGGCGGAAATCCTTCGGCACCCAGATGCCCTCAAGCTCAGCCCGACCCAACTGGCGCCCCAGATCAGACAGTGGCGTCTGAAGCAGGTGCCCAAGTCGGCTGTCGATCCCTACTGAGAGATCGCGGTCCATCGTCCCTCCCGCAGACGGAGAAGACTCGCGTGCTGACTTCTCAGCGCGCTCCATGCGTCGTCCTCGTGGCGTGGCAGGAGGACGCGGTGGCTTCGGAAGACGGTCTGCTGAGGACGCTCGGCGCACTAGTTGGCGAATGAAGCGCGGGGTGCCGCGTCGCGCCACAGACCCGCGGGGCTTCAGTTCCCGGGCCACACGCGGTTTGAGCATTCGCGCGCGCAGGAGCGCAGGGTACCACCTTTCGCGGGCGATTCGGTCCAGGCGGCGCGCCGCCACGATGGTTCGCTGTTCAACGGCTGATCGACGCCAGCCGACCGCGAGCATGTACTCCAGCGCCTCGGTCCATGCCTCGCTGGTGTTGTCTGCGAGCACGCCGGCAGCCAGATCGGTGTCCACGTACGGCGTTGCGCGGCTGTATACCGCCGGGTGCCCCAGGCCGCCGAACTCAACCATCTTCACGTCAGACTTCCCGGCCACGAAGTCGAGCGTGTCGCTGTCGTCGGCGGTTTCGAGCGGTGCGAGGCCGATCATCGCTGGCCAGGCGGCAAGAATCGAATGGTAGCGCCAGTAGTCCAGATACCCGCATTGCACGAGGGGACCAAGCAGGTCTGCCACGCCGGTGCCGAGCACTTCCGGCGGCGGCCCGAAGTAGTAGACCGGCAGGTCGTTGGCAGCAGAGAAGTCCCTCATCGCCCCCAGCACAGCGTCTCGGGAGTTGGTCAAGGCCAGTCGGTGGCTCTGCGTGAGCATGAGGCCGACGGGTCTCTCGGGGGTTCTGGGGGGCTGTCGAGGGAACTCGAGTGCGTTCGGGCACACGACGGCCTTGTCCTGCAGGTCGCCGCATCCTCGATCGGCGAGCAGCCCGGCGAGTCGCAGCGAAGGCACGGTGAGGACTGAGCATTCCCTGACGGCTGTACGAATGTGGTCAACGTGGGGGAAGTCGGTGGGGGCGATGTACGACGGGCGCGCCAGCAGCAGGTCATCCATGTCGAGCAGGAACCGGCCTTCCAGGCGATCGATGAGGCGCAGAGCAAGATCCCTGTCTCGTGCGCGCTGGAGCCAGACGACGTCGAATGCGGCGTCCCGCGGAACGCCGTCCATGCTGGCGTCGGTGACCAGGTAGTCGTCGATGAGTCCCAAGCGCTTCAGCGTGATGAGCGGCGCATGTACTCGGCACGCCGTGACCAGGCCGTTGAGGTCCTCAGCGAATGCGAGCACGCGTGGGCGAGTGGCGACGCTCATTCCCTGCTCGCCTGCAGGTACTCGTGCTCGTAGAAGGCCGCCGCGCTCCGGGTCGCGTAGGACACTTCGCGAACTGTGGGCTCTGGCGGCACTCCCGTGGCGAAGTGCGCGTTGCGCATCTCGATGAAGGCCAACACCGTGCGCTCGGCGTCGGCATTCCACGGGAGGATCCAGGACCATGCGCGTCCGGAGACGCGCTCCGGGAATGCGCCGAAGTCCGGGACGGCGACCGGAAGGCCCGCTCTGAAGGCTTCGCTGAGGGTGTAGGAGTAGGTTTCCGGCCAGCGCGTGGGGAACCACACGACGTGCGGGGCCACCCTATCAAGGACCTCGTTCAACTCCGCGCGCCCATAGGGACCGGTGACGTGCAGAGCGGTGCGGGTGGCCACCTCAGCACGCACATCCGGAGCAGGGCCGACCACCCAGAATTCCAGGGGCAAAGACGCCCTTCGCGCCAAAGCGGCGCAGTCCACGGCGTGCGCCGCCCCTTTGTCGTTGGTCAGTACACCCAAGACCGCGATCCTGAGGGGCTCTGCGCCCGTCAGAGCGCGCGGCTCAATTGGCGCTCCGACCGCGGTATAGGCATCATCGTGCGGCACGACGATCACCCGCGCGTCCGGGTACGTCCGTAGTACTCGCCGCGCCACATCGGTGCTCGGGCAGATCACTCGCTGGGCGCGCATAATCTGCCATCCCTGACCTGCCCACCATCGTCGAATGTCTGTCGTGGGCACATCTCGAGACACGCGCAGGCAGCGAGCGCACATCTCCGGCTCTGGTCCGTCGCAGTGCCCCGCCCTTGGGGTCAGGAGGCGCACGCGCGGACAGATGGTGTAGTAGTCGTGGACGGTGAAGTCGAACGGCACATCGAGTCGTTGGATGAGGTCCCTGACGTCAAACCAGAGGTGCAGCAAGTGGTGGATGTGAACGCGTGAGACGCCGAACGACGACAGAAGGCGCGGCAGGAATAGCTCATCTCGGCGCCAGGCAAAGACGAGGTCAACGGCTTCCGTCTCGTCGATAGTCCGCAGTCTTATGAAGCCACCCTGCGGGCTAAGGACCAGTACGCGAGCCGTCTGGTCGACGCGCTCGCAGAGTTCTCTCAGATGACCGTCTGTCCCACCGCCGAGGTCATGTGTGACAAAGAGCAGAACCGGTTTCGCGCCCGTCCGGTATCGAGCTGCAGTGGCAGCCACGCGATAGGGCCGGGCGGGATCCCTGGCCACGTGCGCCGCAACCGACCGGAGATACCCGGGGTATGCTTCGCAAACCTTCTCGAGCCCCGCCGCTTGACGTGGTGTGGCCTCGCCGCCAAAGCTGACCTCGCCCTCGTGCCACACGAACGTGTCGCAGGCGAGAAGATTCCGCCAGCCGCGGGATGCAGCGCGAAGGCAGAAGTCGTTCTCCTCTCCGTAGCCACGGCCGAACGTCGCCTCGTCGAAGCCGCCCACGTCGTCCAGACTCGCGCGGCGGATGTACATGCAGAACCCTACGCCCGTCGGTACATCGACAGAGCGTCCAAGGTTGGCCTCGGCGCAGGCCGCGTCGATCGATGCCACGGTTTCCCCGGGTGGCAGATGCGACCAGCCCTCCAACGAGGGGTAGCTGCAGATGGTCGCGTTGTTCGAGAAGGGGGTGACGGTCGCCACACGCTCGCTCGAGTAGGCGTGCGCTACAAGACGATCGATCCAGTCTCCAGCCACCATGGTGTCGCTGTTCAGCAAGATCACGTCCCGCTTGCCCGCCCACTCCATCCCTCGATCAACGCTGGCGACGAAGCCCAGGTTCGTCTCGTTGCTGAGGATAGTCGACCGCGCGTCCCCGCAGAGAGTGTCGAGCATGGCTGACATGTCGGGCTCAGGGCTGGCGTCGTCGACAAGGAGCAAGTCGAGCGGGGTGCGGTTTGTCGATTCGAGGACGCTCCGCACGCAGCGCTCAGTCTCCTTGACGCCGCGATAGACGGGGACCACGACGACTGGACGCGCGCTACGAATTGTCGGGGAACGATAGGGCAGGTACTGCTGGGCAGGGAAGCGCTCACTCTCCGGGGGAGCAGAGCCTGGCGCGGCACCTGCCGTCACCCGCGACCAAGTCTGCGGTGAGACCAAGCCGAGGCGCACGCCCAGACGCAGGAGTCGATACTCACTCGACGCACGCAGGCCGGCGGCTGCCACCCTCACAGCCGCCGAGGCTCCTCCGGCTTGATGCGCCGCCTGAAGGTCACGCAGCTTGGGCTCCAGTCGAGCTCTCAGCGTGGCGCGTCCGGGCGCCATTCTCTCTCCTTGCCGCCCGATGGTGGGGACAGCGTTGGGTAGTCAGTCGCGGAAGGCACGCTTGATCTTGCGAAGCGGCGTCGTCAGTCTCCAGGACAGCGACGTCTCGATGTGGCCAATGGCGGCCTGCTGCATCCCCACCTGGTCTTCGAGTTCATGAGAGCGAGCCTCGACCTGTCTCGTCTGCTCTCTATTCGTCTCGAGATCGGAGCGCGCGGCCTCGAGATCGGAGCGCGCGGCCTCGAGATCGGAGCGCGCGGCCTCGAGATCGGAGCGCAGCGCATGGAGGTCGAACAATTGAGCTTCAAGCGCTGCCTGCGCACGTTCGGCCTCATCGCGCGCACTCAGCTCCGCCTGCCGCGCACGAATGACGTGCTCTTCGTGGGTACCCGGGCCCACACGCTTCAGAAAGCCCATAGGGTTGAAGCTGAACAGGAACTTCTCCCGCGTGAGGTCCGGGACGAACTCGGGATCGCTCCTCAAGAACAACTCCAGGGCTTCCATAGGTCCCGGTCCATAATCGGGCATGATGGGGTGGCCATTGAACTGCGTGTCTTCAACGATGAGGTAGCTGCCGACAGTCACGATGTCGCGATAGATTCGAAGCTCGTCGGTGACGTGCGTCATTGAGTGGTCGGAGTCCAGGATCACCATCACGCAGGGCGCACCATCGACCAACTCACGGACCTGGTCGATGGTCTCGCGCGTAGTCGATGACCCGGTGAGATAGGTGAGACGGCCATGCGTCGGTCGCGTGGTCGTGGAGCTGGCCATGTCCTCCACGTCGATCGTCACCACTCGACCGTGGCCCAGCATCTCGCACACCGAGGCCATGAACAGAGCGCTACCCCCGAACCGCGTGCCAGTCTCGACGATGACGTCGGGCCGTATTTCGGAAATGATTTCCTGGTAGACCCACAGGTCCGATGGGGGTTTCTCGACAGGCACACCGAGCCAGAAGGTATTTGCCCACGTCTGGAGCCACGAGCTGTGGAAGAGCTTATGGAACTCGGTCGCGACTTCGCGCTCATTCATGGACGCTCTCCCTCGATTCGTTCCAGCTCTATCGACTGCATTGGCACCCCGACCAGACCGGTACAGACACTGCTGGTGTGCGAGTGGAATTGTAGCGCTTCGCTTGCCCAGTGAAGCTGGACGTGTTCCGTCTGAGTGCCATCCGCGATCGACGCCAGCACGACATAGTCTCCGGCGGGAAGCACCGGCATGCGAAACGAGAAGGCGGCCCGGACGACCATCCCGGCGGCAACAGGCTCACCGTCCGCGCGATGAGTCAAGTACGTGTTATCGCCGAATAGGGCCTGGCCCAGGTGGTCCTTGACCAAGAAGCCGATGATCGGCTGCTGAATTCGTCTCTCAGCTACAGCAGTGACTTGCAGCCGGACCCGCTCGCCGCCGACCACCCACGAAAGGGGCGCGCCAGAAGCGGGGTCGACGAGCCCGACGTCGGCGATCCGTGCTCCGCCGGCGCCGAAGCTCTCCGCGTCCGGGTCGAAGCGGCAGAGCTCTATGTCATTGCGGAGTTGCGTCGTGTTCAGATACTTGAGCCGTTGGTCCACGACGTCGAGGTCCCTGCCTGCGGCGAGTGCTTCGGCATGGCGTGGGGGGGCTTCGCCAAGCGCTTCGACACCGTCCACATCTTGCTGCGCCCCGTAGTACTCGCGCCGATACAGCTCGCACACGTCCTTGGCCGTCCCGAGGGCCTTCATCTCGCCGGCTTCGAGAAGTAGCGCCCTGTCGCAGAGGCTCAGGACGGCGTCCGTGTTGTGACTGACGAAGAGGAGGGTGTTCTCTTGCTTGAAGCGGCGCATGAAGCGCATGCACTTCTGCACGAAGAACACGTCGCCCACGGCGAGAGCCTCGTCGACGATGAGTACGTCCGGCTCGACGCAGATCGCGACGGCGAAGGCCAGACGCACGAACATCCCGCTCGAGTAGAGCCTCACCGGTTGATCGATGAATTCTCCGATGTCGGCGAAGTCGACGATGCTCTGGTAGCGCGCCTCGATCTCGGCCCTCGTCAGCCCCAGAATGGCTGCGCTGAGGTAGACGTTCTCGCTGCCTGTGAACTCGGGGTTGAAGCCAGACCCCAGCTCCAGCAGCGCGCTGATGCGGCCGAGCACCACATGCGAGCCCTCCGTGGGGGTCAACGTGCCGGCCAGTATCTGCAGAAGTGTGCTCTTGCCGCAGCCGTTGCGACCGATGACCCCCAGCGTCTCGCCGCGCTGCACGTCGAAGTCGATGCCTCGCAAGGCCCAGAACTGCCGGTAGTACTGCCTGTGAGGCACGTGCAGCCATCGCGACAGGCGGTCTCGGACCGGTTGCCGCAGCCTGTCGCGCGGCGAGTCCCAGAGGAGATACGCCTTGCTCAGGCTGTGTGCGCTGATCGTCGTCTCTTGGTCAGACGACATCGGCGAACGCCTTGCGCGATCTCATGAACCACCAGTAGCCGAAGAGCATCAGTACGAATGACGTGATCGTCGTGAATGCCCACATCTTCCAGTCTGGCATGCGTCCCCAGATGAGCGTCCGGCGTGCGTCCTCGATGATGGGCACCAGGGGATTGACATGGAGCAGGATCCAGGCGTAGTTGTAGGGCAGGGCCGTGAGCGGGAAGAAGATGCCGGACATGAACACCAGGACTTGCACGAGTATCGCCACCGGGTGCTGGATGTCGCGGATGAAGACGCCGAGCGACGCAAGGATCCAGCTCGACCCCAGAGCAAGAAAGCAGAGCGGAACGAGCACCACCGGGAAGAGCCAGATCGTCGTAGAGACCGTGTGGTGCACGCCCAGCCATGCGAGAAGAAGGATCACGAGGCTGAACGCGCCCTGGATCATGGCGGCATACAGCGCCACCACGGGTAGGATTTCAAGAGGAAATACCACCCGCTTCACGTAGCTTGGATTGCCGGTGACCAGCGTGGACGCACGCCCGATCGTGTCGGCGAAGACGTTGAACACGAGGAGGCCTGCGAAAAGCGTCAACGCGAAGTCCAGCTTCGATTCGTGCGGCAGACCCCATCGTGCGCCGAAAATCACACTGAAGACGAACGCGTACACGCCGAGCATGATGAGTGGCGTAACTACGGCCCAGAAGACGCCGAGGAAGGATCCCTTGTAACGGTTTGCGATGTCCCGATGAGCCAGCTGCCGGATAAGGTCACGATGCTGGTACAAGGACCGCACCAGGCGAACCGGCAAGAAGCTTCGCGATGCGCGCCGAGCCGTCGATCCTTCGACGGTGCTCCCACTCACTGGCGGGCCTGGATCCTCACAGTTGCAGCGGCGTTCTGCACGGTCTGGTGAGTCCTCCTCGAGGATCAACGGGGGCCGACGTGCACGGAGAGCCATCTCACCGAGCGATTGGTGGCATTATCGCAGAGTGCGCTGAGGCTTCGCCACCCGGAACCTTGGCTGGGCTCTCTTCTGTGCGGCGATCTGTCAGATCGACAAGATTGTGTCGTGCAGCCGGAAAGACGCTGTCGCAGACTCGAGCTGGGTGGGACGTCCGGTGCCAGATGCTACGATGCCTTCGCCAGGAGCCGCGCCGAGTCGAGAATGGACTCTCATGTCAGCGTCATCATCCCGAGTGACAGTCGTCATCCCAAACTGGAACGGTCGCCGGCACCTGCCGGACTGCTTGGACTCACTTGCCGTTCAGAACTTCCGCGACTTCGAGATACTGCTCGTCGACAACGCCTCGAGCGACGACGGCCTCAACTGGGTCGAGGACCATCACCCCGAGGTCACAGTCGTGCGCCGCGAGATCAACGGAGGGTTCGCGGCAGCCGTTAACGCCGGGATCCGCGTGAGTCGCGGCGAGTATGTCGCTCTGCTCAACAACGACACGGTGGCTGACCCCGCGTGGCTCGGCGCGCTCGTAGCCGCGCTGGACGCGCGCCGTGACTACGACTTTGCGGCCTCCCTGATGGTTCTGCACGGCGACCCGGGTCGCGTGAATGCGGCGGGCGACGTCTACAGTCTCGCGCGACTCACGGGCAAGAACCGCGGGTACGGCGAGCCGATCGCGAGGTATCGCGAACCCCGCCGCGTGCTCGGCGCCTGCGCGGGGGCAGCGCTGTATCGTCGCGCGCTCTTCGACCACGTCGGTCTGTTCGACGAGGACTTCTTCCTGATGAGCGAGGACACTGACTTCAGCCTGCGCTGCCTGATCGCCGGCAGGAAGTGCCTCTACGTGCCCGGGGCGGTGGTACGGCACAAATTCCGGGCTTCGATCGAGACAGCGCCGGTCTGGGAGATGACGCGACTTGCCATGCGCAACGCGGCGATGGTCGCCGCCAAGGATCTGCCGGCGGCTATTCTCGTGTTCGCTCCCATTCTGTGGCCATGGCGGTTGATCCGTGAGACGCTGCCCATAAGGCCGTCCAACTGGCATCTGGCGCCCATGCTCGTGAGGCAGACCCCGGCACGCCTCGCCGCCGAGTGTGAAGGTGCGCGCATCGGGTGGGCCAAACGCCCCGGTGTGTTGCGGGCCCGGACCATCAGTACGTTTGGCATCATCCGTTGGCTCGTGTTGGGCGTGGGCAAGGTCTGATGGCTGCGGCAACCCGCGTCGCGCCTACGCCTGGGGCTCCTCTCGCGGTAGCCACGACTCGGCGGCGCCGTCAGGCCGCGAGAGAAACGGGTCGACGCCGGAGCGCACGGCGTCGTCGAAGAGTCGGCTGAGACGCGCTATCGCGTGCGCAGCCTCCGGCCGGCGCTCCGCCCGCGCTGCCTGCACGCGGAGCCACGAGGCGCGAACGATCCCGGCGCGATACAGCGCCGCCGCGCGCCGTCCACGCCACTTCTCGAACAGGCGATGCGTCGAATAGAGCCGCTGTGCCTCGGCGAGCGCCTCGTCGCCGCAGCTCGCGCCGCCGATGTGGTCGGCCACGGCGCGCGTGTCCAGGAGCACGCGTCGCCCCGCGGCCCGTGCCTGCCGGCAGATGTCCTCATCCTCGGCGAACAGGAAGAAGCGCTCGTCGAACCCGCCGGTTCGGGCGAGAAAGGCGCGGTCGAGCAGCATCGCCGCGCCGAACACGTAGTCGACATCTCGGGAGCAACCGGCTGCGAACACGTCCGCGGGCAGCCGATACTGCGGCGCGAAGTACGGCGCCCGGCCTACGAGCGGGAGGCATAGCCCGATGCGCCGCGTCAGGGTCGCGAAGCGGCCGGCGCCCGACTCCGTCGTGCCGTCGGGAGTGCGCAGGAGCGGCGCCACGATCGCCGCGCGCGCTTCGCGGCGCATGATGGCGAGCATGCTCGCCAGTGCCGGCTCCCTCAGCTCGGCATCCGGGTTGAGCAGCAGCACGCACTCGGCGGCGCATGCCTCGAGCCCCCGGTTCACAGCCCTCGCGAAGCCGACATTGCGCTCGTTCTCGAGCACGAGGTCGGCGCCCGCTCGTCGCGCCGCACCGGCAGACCCGTCACTCGAGGCGTTGTCGACGACGATCAGCCGCTCGACGTGCGTCGAGCCGCGCACGGCCGCCAGACAAGCGGCGACCTCGGCTGCCGAGTTGTAGGTGACCACGATGACGTCGACGGACAAGATCACGACCTCCGTATGAGCGGCGCTGCGCCGGCCCTGCAGTCGTGATGCTATACTGGGCGCCCACCAGTCGCTCATGGAGGTACCGATGGTCAGAAGAACGTATGCACGTATGCCGCGCACCGCGGCCATTTTTTTGCTGGCGATGTCGGTCACAGCGCTGTTCCTGCTCACCGGCGCGCCGCCGCAGGCGCAGGCCGTGCCAAGGGGCATCGTCGATCAACGCCTCGAAAGAGTGTACCCGCCCGTCGGCCTCAACGAGCTGCCGGCCATCGTCGCGGAGATGGGCCCGGGTAAGCTGCAGGCGCGCTGGACGCGCGTCCAAGTCAGCTGGGCTCGTTTGCAGCCCAGCGCCCCAGATGCGCCGCCGTCAAGCGGTGACCTCAATGGCGACGGCTACCTCGACAGCTACGTCACGGAGCTGGACGCCGTGGTCAATGCCCTGCGCGGCGCCAACATGACCGTGATGATGACGGCCACCGACGTACCCAAATGGGCCAGCGACAGGAGGTACTGGACCAGGAAGGGGTACGATCCCGATGTCGCCATGCGCATCGACGACTCCAAGGTTCGCGCGCAGTTCGCCGCCTTCGGCAAGTTTCTGGCCAAACACTTCGCGGGTAGAGTCCGCCAGGTCGAGTGCTGGAAACTTGCC
>Ga0209744_1000778_pt1 | contig 11166 bp, 10 predicted proteins | sample BarGraNGADG00311_2_FD_184494 | JGI IMG/M metagenome (GOLD analysis project Ga0209744, IMG submission 184494) | Arctic peat soil microbial communities from Barrow, Alaska - Barrow Graham LP Ref core NGADG0004-311 (SPAdes) (version 2) | ecosystem: Environmental > Terrestrial > Soil > Wetlands >... | reverse complement strand
CCGAGCTCCCCGCGGCGCATAGATACACGCCGCTTGTGCGCGCGAACTCGTTTCTTCCCTGCAAAACCGCCACGTTTCGTGGACTATCGGGCTGATCAGCTGCGGAACCTAGGTCGGGTTCTCACGAGGATTCCGGTGATGAGGAATCCGGAAATGACGAAGAACAGGTTGACCCCCGCCCAGCCAAGGCTGAATCCGGGCACGACGAGGTGAAAGAGAAGAACAGGCATGATCGCGATCGCACGCAGGCCCTCTCATCCGGGAAGGAAACCGGAGGTATCTTCACCCCCACTCGTGCCGCCTGAGGCAGGCGACGAACCTTTCTCGGAAAGCCGCACCCGCTCGGTCACAGAATGCCCTGGTAGTACGCCACGGTCCGAGCGATGCCTGTTACGAGCGGCGTGAAATCGAAATTCGGAAAGCGCTGCCTGAAGTACTTATCGTCCATCACCTTCTTGGGCGAACCGTCTTGGAACTTGGTGTTGTAGACGATGTCACCTTCGTAGCCGACGAGGCCACGAATGATTTCGACCAATTCGCTGACCGTCTCGCCCCGGTTCTGCGCCAGATTGACCGGTTCGAGTGAGTCCTCGCCTCCCTCGATCACCCGCAGCACGAGACGTGCGAAATCACCGACGTATAGCCACTCGCGGATGGGCTTGCCGGTGCCCCAGACCTCGACCTGAGGCGCCCCCTCAGCCACAGCCTTGACGAACTTGATGACGAGCGCATTGAGGGCGTGCGTCTTGTTCGGATTGACGCTGTCGAAGGGGCCGTACATGTTCGGCACGATGAGATTGACGGAGCGCACGCCGTACTGCTCCCGGTAGCACTTCGCAAGCACCCACATCATGCGTCGCGTGCTGCCGTAGGACAGCACTGAAGGGTGAATGGGCCCGCCCCAGAGACCGCTCTCTTCATAGTGATCCATGATTCCCGGGTACGCGCAGTTGGCCAGAGGGTTGATGATGATGACCTCGCGCAGTTGGAGCGCCGCCTTGTACGTGTTCATGATGATGCGCATGTTGACGTCGACCACATCGGCCGCGAAGTCGGTCACGTAGTTGACGCTACCGACGAGCGCCGCGCAGTTGACGATGTAGTCGGGACGGAACGCGTCGAGCTGCGCCCACGTCGTATGCAGATCCATGAGATCGCAGCCCGTGGTGCGGCTGAACACGCCAACGGTCATGCCGGCTTCTTCGAGCGCGTCGCGCACATTGCGTCCTGCGAAGCCCGTGCCTCCCAATACGGCGACTCTCATTCTCGGCTCCCTCCGTCCTCGACGGCCAGTCTACAGATAGCCCAGTGCCCTAGCGGCGGCGATCATCTTCTCGCACGGACGTTCGCGGACCGGCCGCGCCGGGATCCCGCAGTAAATCGTCCACGGTTCCGTGTCTTGAGTGACCAGCGAGCAGCTGCCGACGACACTGCCCTCGGCAATGGTCACACACGGGTGGACAACGACATTGGTGCCCAGCGAAGCGAACATAGCGAGCGTCACTCTGCTCAGCTTCACGTGATCACGGTACGCGTCGGGCACGACAGAACCGACCAGACCCTCACCGAGAAACTCGTCAGACCCGCAGACGAGCCGGCTGCCGGCGCCGATGGTGGTGAAGTGAGATACGCTGAGCGTGCTCTCCGCGCCGCCGATCGCCGTGACATACGGGCCGATATGGATGTAGTCACCGAGCTCAGCCGAGACCGTGCAGTAGAAGCCAGAATCGATGGCCACGTGACTGCCCACGCTGACCAGGTGAGGGCGTCGAATCTCGACCGCCGAGCTGATGACCACGTCCGCTCCAACGGCGCGCAGCAGTCCATAGTCAAACTGAGCACCGGTCATCGCCTGGCCCTCCCGCGCGGTTCTCTCAACTCACTTTCGTTGGCTGGTCTTCTCATGGGTCTACCATCCCGATCTCACGGCTTCGATGACTTGCTCGACTTCTGCATCGCTCAGCGACTCTCGCAGCGGAATGGCAACCTGAGTCTCGTCGAACGACTGCAGATTCGGTAGGTCGGGCCGGAGGCCCCCGAATACGCTGTGGGCGTCGATCCGACGATGCCACGCGGCGGCCTCGATTCCGCGATCTCTCAGCGCACGCACGAAGTCGACACGTCGTTCGACGCGAATCGTGAACAGCCAGCAGGCGCTCTCGCGATCTGGCTGCTCATCCAGTAGCTCCAGACCGCTCACGCCAGCGAGTCCACTTCGGTAGCGCTTGTTCAGCTCGCGACGTCGCGCCTGCGCCGCCCCGAAAGACTCGAGCTGCGCGAGCCCAAGAGACGCGGCGATGTCGTTCATGTGGTACTTGTAGCCGACCTCGCGGATGTCCCACTCGGGCTCCCCGAGCTCCGACAATGTGCGGCGTTCACGGTCGATGCCGAACCAACGCCGCCTGAGCGCGTCGCGGTGCCCACCTTCGTCAGCGCATACGAGCATACCGCCGTCACCAGTGGTCAACTGCTTGATGGCCTGGAACGAAAAGACGCCGAAGTCGCCAAGCGAGCCGACCGGCCTCCCATGATAGGTGGCACCCAGCGAATGCGCGGCGTCTTCTACAACAACCAAGCCGTGACGCTCGCCCACCGCGAGTATTTCATCCATGTCGCACGGGTAGCCGCCATAGTGCACAACAACGATTGCCGTTGTGCGCGAGGTGACCCTGCTTTCGACATCCGCGGGGTCGATGTTGGGACCGCCCGGGACGAGATCGGCGAAGACAGGTTGCGCGCCCACGTACAGCGCAGCCATTGCGGTCGCGACGAACGTCTGGGCAGTGGTGATGACCTCGTCGCCCGGCCCGACGCCGGCGCCGAGCAGGGCTAAGTGGAGAGCAGCGGTGCCGCTGTTGAGCGCAAGCGCGTTCGGCAGACCAAAGCGCTGGCAGAACGCACTCTCGAAAGCCGCAACCGCCTTTCCCTCGCCGACCCAACCACTCCGAAGGCAGGCATCAACCTTCAATACCGCCGACTCAGAGATGGCTGGCTGGAACATGCGGATTGTGTCTACCATGATTACTGGGCCCGACCCATGAACTCTCTCTCCCAACTCAGCCGCGGCCTCATGACGCCGCCAAGCGACCGCCCCCACCCATCACGGACGCTGCCTGGCTCGTTGGAATCGGCGACGTGGAACGAGACTGCCTCATACTCCAGGAAGTGAATCTGGTACGCGGGGTAACTTGTACTTACCTCAGCGGTCACAAGCAGGGTTCCTTCCGCCAACAGATTGCCAGGAATCTCGCACCGACATGCATACACTCCCCGGCTGTGCTCTGCGCCGTGCCGAGCGTGAGTAAAGTCCGCCGACACGAAGACAAGCAACCCTTGGTCATTGAAGAAGCTGAAGGCCGGCATGAGACTGCTGCCCTCACGCAGGCACACGTAGTGCATCTCCAGAACGACCGATCGTCGAATGTCGATGGTGCCGGCGGGGCAACCATCCTGCAGGACGCGAACGCTTTTCAGCCGAGCGACCGCATCGCCGGGAGCCGAGTCAAGATCAGGCCACTCGCGCTCAGACGGACTCAAGCCACCGCCGTGCAGATACAGCGTGGTGATGTCATGAACGTCACCCCTCGCGCGTACTGTGCCGCTCTCCAGCAATAGCGCCGTTGTGCAGAGGCGATTCACTGCCCCCATATTGTGGCTGACGAACACCACTGTGCGCCCCCCGCGGGCGAAATCGCCCATCTTCCCGAGGCACTTCTTCTGGAATTCCCCGTCGCCGACGGCCAGTACCTCATCGACGATCAGTATCTCAGGATCGAGGTGAGCCGCCACGGCAAACGCGAGACGCACATACATGCCACTGGAGTAGCGCTTTACCGGCGTATCCAGAAAGCGGGCAATCTCGCTGAATTCGACGATCTCGTCGAACCTGCTCTTGATCTCCGCCCGCGTCATGCCGAGGATGGCGCCGTTGAGTTGTATGTTCTCGCGGCCGGTGAGCTCGGCATGAAAGCCAGTGCCGACCTCAAGCAGACTGGCCACGCGGCCAGCGATCTCGACCCGACCCTCGGTCGGCTCGGTGATTCTGCTGAGTACCTTGAGCAGCGTGCTCTTGCCGGCCCCGTTGCGACCGATGATACCCAGCACCTCGCCGTGCTTGACCTCGAGGTCGATGTGCCTGAGGGCCCAGAGCTCCTCGGAGTAGTGGGTGGCCGCTCCCGGGTGGCGAATGCGCTCAAGCGGCCGCTTGGCTGCCTGAACGAGTGTGTCGCGCAAGGTGCGATAGCTCTCACGCTCACCGCCGATGCGGTACATCTTGCCGAGACCGATGGTGCGCAGGGCGATGTCACTCATCGTCTACACCACATCGGCGAACACACGCTCCATGCGCTTGAAGTAGAAGAGGCCACCGATGAACAGCACGACGACCACGGCGCTGGAAAGCCACATGTAGCCGCCGGGGAACTGCTGGCCGAGCAAGGCCCAGCGAAAGCCGCCGATCACGCCGGTCATCGGATTCAGCGCAATTGCCGTGTGCAGCGGACCGGCGGGAATCTTGTCGATCGGGTAGATCACGGGACTCACGAACATCCACAACTGCACGAGGAACGGAATCACGTACTGCACGTCGCGGTAGAGCACGTTGAGGGCGCTGAGCCAGAGACTGACGGCGAGCGCCGTCGCAAACGCCAGCACGATGAAGAGCGGCAGTAACAAGGCCTTCCAGGTTGGCGCGATGCCGTAGGCGGCCATCAACCCGATGAGCACGAGGAACGAGATCGCCAGGTCGACGAGCCCCGCCAGAACGGCGGAGATGGGAATCACGAGGCGCGGGAAGTAGACCTTGGTGAGCAGGTTGGCGTTGCCGACGAGGCTCACTCCGGAGCGCGACAGCGCCCCGGCGAAGAACTGCCACGGCAACAACCCGGCGAAGCTGAAGACCGGATACGGCACGCTCGCAGACGGGCTCTTGATGCCGAGGGCCTTGTTGAACACCACCGTGAACACGACCATCGTCAGAAACGGCTGCAGGATCGCCCATGAGACGCCCAGCACGGCCTGCTTGTAGCGCACAAGGATGTCGCGCCAAGTCAGGAAGTAGAGCAGCTCGCGGTACTTCCACAGCTCACGCAAGTCGAGCGCCGCCCAGCCGCGCTTGCGCTCGTAGACGGCGAATTCACTTTCGATGGACGGGTTGGCTACCTTGACTGTGGCCATCCTCTCCATCCGTTGTCGCCGGCCGGCGCGCCGGCCAGATAGCCATCGATGGCGATGCCATGGATGAGACTTCGGATCCAGCCGGGACTGAGCACGGGCGGCAGGACCAGCGCCAAGTGAGATGCCACCACCCAGAGCGCGGCGGAACCCCTTAGACCGTTGAGAGCGGGCAGGGTCGCGCGACCTCCAGATACCGATTGCTTCGATGGTACACCCCGAAGAAGGCCCGGTGTGATCCTCGCGTCAAAGTCAGCGTCAGGAGTGCTCGCATTCCAGTCATGCGCCTTCGGGGCTGGCGCCGAGGCATCGCCCTGCTGACTGCAAGAACGCCCCCGTCCCGTCGCGTTCATAGAGGCAAACCGCGCAGGACGATCTTCAGGTCCTCTCAACGCCTCTCGCAGTCTCACGATCCTGCTCCCTGCGCCGCTCGGCGCCGCAACCAGAACGAACCTGGACTGCTGCTCTTCTTTCTCAAGATCGGACAGGCAGCGAGCAAGGCCGTCGGATTCACGTGCATCAGGTACGCAAGCGAGAGAACCGGCTCAAACTCCCTGTTGAACGCAAGGAACGCCTGCAGCAAGTGCTGCTCGCTCCAGAAGTACCTCAATTGCTCAGACCACTCGCGCGGATACGCAAAGGGCAGGAAGATGTCGTGTGCATGCACGATCACGCCCGGCGCCAGTCGCGGCAGAACTTCAAGATAGAGGTGTGCCACGTCACCACCGGTCCGCACCACGTGAGATGAGTCAATGAACAGCACGTCGTTCGCGTGCAGGCTCTCGAACTCGTCCATGCCCACGTCCTCGACCTTCTGGCGGACCAGACGATCAAGCCCAAGCGCGCCGAGCCAGTCGTTCTCGTAGGGCTCGATGCACACGTGCACGCCCGCGGCGCCCTCGCCCGCATTACGCCGCAGAGCCTGGCGCACGAGCCTGGTCGAGTGCCCGCTCCCCACTTCGAGCACGCGTTCGGGGCGCGTGTGACGCACCATTGCGTACAGCATCTCGGCGTCACCCGGCCCAAACGCCGGGTTGTCGACGAAGTAATCGAGGCTCCCGTTGACTGCGGAGGATGGAGTATCCGCCACCTCTTCCGCGAAGGTGGCCAAAGATGCGAGCAGTTCCACCTGCTCATCCAGCCGCATGTCGATGCCGGCCAGAGACGATGGGGTCGACCAGACACCGGCCGGAAGATCGGCCGCCCGGTAGAGTGGCGAGTAGTACTGGAAGGTCATGGGCACGACGCCTTGTCTCTCCCAAACAGCATTCGTTATTGGGAGCAGGCCAGGATGAGAGGCATAGGTCTTGACCACCGGCGCGATCACGCGGGAAACAACAGCGAGCGGCGCATCGAGGTGCGAACGACGCAGCCCGCAAGCCTTGGCCACTCTCCGCAGACCATGAGAGATCTTGCCCATGCGTGATCCCCTAGGCCGCCACGCCGCGCAAAACGATCTTGACCACCTTGGTGGAGACGTCCTTGTCCAAGTATCCGGTAGGCGGCTCCCAGGTGGGCGGCACGGACAAAACGACCTCGAGAGCGCGCAAGATGTCATCGACGCGCACGCCGGCCAACATGTTGGAGCCTGCTTCGATGGTCTCTGGACGTTCGGTGACATCACGCAACGTCACGCTCGGGATTCCAAAGATCGAGCATTCTTCTTGGACCGTCCCGCTGTCCGTGAGAACACAACGCGCAGTCTTTTCGAGAGCGACAAAGTCGAACAGGCCAAGCGGCTGGAGGCAACGAACGCCCTCGAGATGCTCGGGGTCCAAACCGAGGCTTGTGAGCCGCTTACGTGTGTGTGGATGCACGCTCCACAGGATCGGCTGCCCGTACTTCGAGTGGATAGCCCGCAGCGCCTGGACCACAGACGTGAGTCTGTCATCCTCGTCGACCGTCTCGGCGCGATGGATCGTCGCGAGGAAGTACTTCTTTGCCGCGACCCCCAACTTCTCCCGCACGCTGCTGGCCGTGATCTCCTGGTCGAAGTGCGTGAGGACCTCGAAGATCGGGTTGCCTGTGACGTAGATCCTGTCGGCGGCAATGCCTTCGCGCAGCAGATTCTGTCTACTCCGTTCCGTATAGGGCAGCAGGATCGTGCTCGAATGGTCGATGATCCTGCGATTGACCTCCTCCGGCACGCGGTCGTCGTAGCCACGGTTGCCGGCTTCCATGTGGTACACGGGAATGCCTATCCGTTTGGCCATGATCGCCGCCAGGCTGCTGTTCGTGTCGCCCAGTACGAGGAAACGGTCCGGCTTCTCGGCTCGCATGACACGCTCCGTGCCGGCCAGCATCGTGCCGATCTGCTCACCGAAGCTGCCTCGAGCGCCGAGCTCGTGGTCGGGAGCTCGCACGCCGAGCTCCTCAAAGAAGACATCGCTCAAGTTTGCATCGTAGTTCTGCCCCGTGTTGACGATCACGTGATCGCACAAGTCGTCCAACCGCCTTATGACCAGGCAGAGGCGAATGATCTCCGGGCGCGTGCCCAGAATCGTCATGATCTTCATGGCGTCAGCCCCGACAGACGTGGCATGTGCTTGGCCGTCTCGGCGACCATCTCGGCGACCGATGGCGGGGCGCTGTATCCGGCGGCCGCCCAAAGCCTTGCGTTCGCTGCTACCCACTCGGTGCGCAGGGTGCGGTCGGCTGGGTACGGAGCCTTCGCAGGGACGACAGTGATGTCGTCCCTTCCGTAGGCCTCCGCGATCATCACCAGGAGATCGGCCTTCGTGACATCGCCGTCCGGGACCACGTGCTGCAAGCTAGGCGCAGAGGCGGCGCCGCCCGCCAGCGCGAGGCAAAGACGAGCGAACGAGTAGGTCGTGACACCGTTCCAAAGATGATCGACAAAGCCAGTCACCGTAGCCCCTTGTGGTTGCCGGCGTAGCCACTCGAGCAGAAAGGTCGGCGACTTGGGCTCGGGGCCGATGATCGAACACCTCAGGTGATGCATGTTCGGCAGCGCCGCCTCGCCGAGGCTCTTGGTCTTGCCATAGACGTCCAATGGATCGTGTTCCGAGCTTTCCACGTAGGCCCCCGTGGACCCGGAGTAGACGCAGTCGGTGGCGATCTGCAGCACCTGCGCGCCGACAGCGTCGGCGGCCTTCGCGAGCGCAAAGGGAAAGGCCGCGTTCACACGGATCGCCCGCTCGACCTCGGCAGGGTCATGGTCGTTGACGTAAGGCTTCGTCAGACCGACCGCGTTGACGACCCAGTCGGCTCCATCCAGGGCGGCCGCGAGTGAAAGCCCGTCGCCGGCGGCATCGTACTCGCGCCACTCCACGTCGGGAAGCCTCTCACGACACGCTCCGAGAAGGCTCGACGTCCGCACGGTGCCGGCCACCTGTAGTCTGTCGTCGCCTGCAAGCACTTCCACGACCATCGACCCGAGCATTCCGCTCGCTCCTAAGACGACGATGCTGGTCATTGGCATGTCCGTGCACTAGGCATCGGCCTCATCGCTCCTCCACCGTCCATACGTCCCAGTGGCGCGCCTCATAGCGGACGTCGTCGTCGCGACTCTCTTCGACCGTCGACGTCGAGAAGAACACCAGCTTGGCGTGGTCGGTAAGTGACATGAAACCATTGGCGTGGCCGGGGGGGATGAAAAGCACTGAGGGCTTCGCGGCGCTCAGCACAAAACGATGGACTTCTAGCTCTCGCGAAGGTCGCTCCCAGTCGTCGATCTGGACTGCAGCGACGACTGCGGCGCCGGTCACAACCGTGACGTACTTCGCCTCGCGGCGATGAGCGTGCCATGCGCGGACGAAGCCCTGCCTGTGATTGGCGACCACGTAGAAACGCTTGACGCCCTCGAAGTGGAAAGCGTTGACGAAGGCGACTGAGCCTCGGTCGTCTACGGCCAGTCCGCCTTCGAGCAGTCGCGGGGCTCCGACCCCGTCAGGACCGCTCATCTCTCAGTCAGGCCGCGGTAGTGCATGTGTGTATTGAACGTCGTGAGGAAGGCCTGATTTGTGTAACGGGGGTTGTCGACATCGCGAATCCGGCAAGAATCGAGGAGTTCTTTGACCTCCTCGATGCCTTGGTCGATGCTCCGCCCCGCCTTGAATCCCAATTCCTCTTCCGCTCTTGTGCTGCTGACCCGGTAGTTGCGCGAGTCCTCAAATGCTACATCGCTTCTCTCAATCGCCATGTCAGGGAAATGGTTGCGCACCTGGTACGCCAGATCGATAATCCGCACGTTCTGCCGGTGCAGGTTGAACACCCCGGTGTTCGATGCCTCAAGGCTTCCCATGACCGCCTCAGCGGCATCTGACACATGGAGGAGTGGGCGAAACTGATCGCCGCCAAAGATACTGATGTGCCCCTCCCGATGGGCACGCACGGTCAGAGTGTTGACCACGAGGTCAAGGCGGATGCGTGAGTATCGGTCGCCAACGCCGAACAGGGTTCCAAGACGGAAGACGATCGCGTTCTTGCCATCAAGGTGCTTCTCGGCCGCCAGCTTCGTGACTGCATACGCCGACAGGGGACCCGTAGGCGATGTCTCATCGAGGGTCGCATCCTGAGCCCCATATACAGAACATGTCGACATGAAGACGATCCGTCCGTCGAAGACCTCGGCGAGCCACTTCACGCTCTCCTGGTTGATGTCGACGGTGACCTCGGGGTTCAACGCACACGCACCATCGCCGACGAGAGCCGCCAGCCAGACGACCGCGTCGGCCCACTGCAGGTGAGGCAGAAGGCGCTCGGAATCGCGGATGTCACCGTACACGAAGTCCACTGGCTTACGGAACGATTCTTCGTACAAGAGCGCGTCGTAGACCCTCACAGCATGCTGCGTCTGCAAAAGCATGTCTACCACAGAGCCTCCGACATATCCGGCTCCGCCGACTACCAAGACCTTCATGTTCCTTGGTCTCCCGATACGTGATGTACGCTACAAGTGCAGTGGTCACATTGATGAGGTGACCACTGCTCCATCCTCGATCGCGGCAAGATGACGGACGTGGTGCCATCGTCGGTGAACTCGGCGCGGATGCTGCGGCTCAGTTCCGGGCCGTCCGTGGCGATGATCTCGATATCCGATGCCGGCGACATCGCTGGATCACACCCTGCTTTGCCGCCAGCCATGCGTATTCCTGTGTCATTCCGCCAACAAGCTTCGTCATGGGCCGGTAGCCTATCAGCTCCACTGCCCGGCTGACATCCGCCCATGTATCCCGAACATCGCCGGGCTCCATTGGCTGTCGGGCAATCTTCGGCTCCACCCCCACGACCTCGCCCAGCGTCGCGATCGCCTCGTTGAGGCTCACCCTGTTGCCGCCGCCGAGGTTCATTACCGCGCCGGCCGGCGCCTTCTGCGCCAGCGCCAGCCCATCGACGATGTCCTCCACATAGGTGAAGTCGCGGGTCTGCGTGCCGTCGCCGTAGATGACGATCTCGCGGCCCTCGAGCATGGCCTTGATGAACTTGTGAAAAGCCATGTCCGGGCGCTGCCGCGGGCCGTACACCGTGAAGAAGCGCAGCGCCACCGTGTCGAGCCCGTGGTTGGCGTGGTAGAGGCCGCAGAGGTGCTCGCCGGCCAGCTTCGTGACTCCGTAGGGCGAGCGCGGCCGCGGCGCCATGTCCTCGCGCAGCGGCAGCTCGTCCTGGTCGCCGTAGACCGACGAGGACGAGGCGTAGATCACCTTGGGCACCTCGGCGGCGACGCAGGCCTCGAGCAGCTGCTGCGTCGCCAGCACGTTGTTGCGCGTGTAGACATCGAACGAGCTGCCCCAGCTCGCGCGCACGCCGGCCTGGGCGGCGAGGTGGTAGACGCAGGCGCAGCCGCTGAGGAGGGCGGCGAGGGCGGAGCCCTCTGCGCCGCCTGCTTCGGGGCCGCCCGGCGCAGCCTCGGCGGCCAGCTCGAGGATGTTCGCCTCGTGCAGGGTGAAGGCGGGGTTGGCGCGCGCGCCCTCGAGGTTCGCCTCTTTGATCGCCCGCGGGTAGTAGTCCTCGAACGAGTCGATGCCGACCACC
>Ga0209744_1000775_pt1 | contig 11171 bp, 13 predicted proteins | sample BarGraNGADG00311_2_FD_184494 | JGI IMG/M metagenome (GOLD analysis project Ga0209744, IMG submission 184494) | Arctic peat soil microbial communities from Barrow, Alaska - Barrow Graham LP Ref core NGADG0004-311 (SPAdes) (version 2) | ecosystem: Environmental > Terrestrial > Soil > Wetlands >... | reverse complement strand
CGACTGCGCTCATTGGATCGCCCAGAATGCATCCCTGGTCGACTGCGTGCCTAAAGACGTGCGTGAGAATCTGATGCAGCTTCGCTTTCACCCCGTCACTCAGGCCAGCCCAATCCTTCTCGAACAACAGCCTCAGGTCTTGGGTTGATATCTTGCCGACTGATCTTGCCAGGATTGGATGGGGCGGCCTGACCAGGGTGCCCTCCGCGTCACGCTTGCCGGCCAGGTGTGCCGCGTAGAAGTCGTCGAACGTCTTGAGCGTGGTCGGCTTGTACCGTCGCCATTGATTTCGTTTTGACCTGTAGCCGCGCACTTCGGCCTGCCTGCGCCAACTCCTTGCCACCTCGCCGAGTGGCGACCTCGAGGTCAGAGTCGCTGAAGGACCTCCGGCGCGTGGATGCGATGACTGCAGTTCCTCCGTCACCCGCTTCAGCCCTTCGAGGATCTTCTTGCGGGTGGTCCCTGCGGTCCGCGTAGTCTTCCGTCCGTCGGGAAGAGTGATGACGATCTCCACAACGGCCGAGCCCTTGGCGTCGGTGCGGCGCGAGCGAAGAGCAACGCCCTGTGGGAACTCTGTGAGTTCCGCATCGGAGATAAGGTTGGGGGCGGGCGAGCGACGGATTCCGTCTCGGGACACTACCGCCACCCCCAATCCTCATCGTCTCGTACTGCCGCCAAGTTACCATCGACGTCTGACATCGGGTACCGGGATTGCGCGGCTGCCTCTTCTGCCTTCACGGAGAAGTAGGACGTCATCGCGCCGATGTCGATCAACCACTCGAATCCCCTCTTTATGGGATGCCCCGGGAACTTGCGCGCTGACATCTCACTTGCAGTCTTGTAGATGAACCACGCGGAACACCGAAAGTGCGCAGAAGCCTCCAACACCGTGGACCAAGTCTCCTCGGTTGACGCGCAAGGCGGTTCGCTTGATGGGCTCGACGCACTCATGAGCCTTGCACACCGTCATTTGCGGCAGTAGCTGCGTCCGCGCTCGTGTGAGATGCGGATGGAGACGCCAAGACCGGAGAAGCTCCAGAGTCACAGGCGGGGACGTCTTCAAGCGTGGAGCCGTCCGAGCCTGTCCATGTGTCCGCATACGCATCCTCAGCTGGGGTCTCTTCAGGACGGTCGCCGAGTTTCGAAGTGTCCCTCAGACCGTCCGCGCTATCTTGCGGACAGGTGCTCGGACAGTCTTTCTCGGGTGAAGTGTCCGAGAACTCTTGCTGGTCATGGCCTTGCGCGGACACTTGGACGGTTTGGGACGGCAGGTAGCGTGCGAGGACGTCGGCGAAATCGACCTTGTAGTAGCCGCGGACTGTCTTCGTAGGGTCGTGTCGAGGGGCAACGCCGTAAGGCTGAAGCTTGTACGCAAGCTGGTTCATGGTCAGACCTCTGTCGGACCAAGGCGCGTCGTCAATGCACTGAAGGCGGGCGACGAGCAGCTTCGAAGACACGAAAGTGTCGTGCTCGTGGGCTTCGAAAACGTCGCGAATATCGGCGAGCAGCCGAGTGCTCAAAGATCCTTCTGCGTCGCGACCAGCTTGCTCAGCCACCATGGTGAAACACGCTGCGCGGGCACGTGCGGGCCAGTGCCCGCCTGCGAGATCTGCGATGGCCACAAGGGGCTCCCACGTGTCAGCCGCGCGGTCCTCAACCGGCATGTCCGGTTGCATGTCGGCGAGCTCGTCAAGGTGACTCATTACCCCCGTGTGCAGCCGGTTACGAAGGTCGTGTAGTGCCGGAGTGTCCCTGCGCGCGCGAAACGGGGTGACCGTCTCGCCGTGGGCGCGGCGCCTCATCCAACAGTGGATCGAGGACGAGGACGCAAACCCTGCATCCTCCGCGATCGAGCTGCCCATCTACCGTCGAGAGAACGGGCTGTGGGCTCACCAGAAGCACTTCGTCGAGCTGGCGTTCCGAGCGCATCGAGGCGGAGGCGCTCGGTACCTGCTGGCAGATCAAGTTGGTCTGGGTAAGACCCTGCAGCTCGGGCTAGCCGCTCGGCTGATGGCGCTCGTGGGCGACAAGCCCATCCTGGTCCTCGCACCGAAGCCGCTGCTCGAGCAGTGGCAGGACGAGATGTGGGATCTCCTCGAGTTCCCGTGTGCTCGATGGACCGGTAGACAGTGGGTCGATGAGCGAGGCATTGCCTATCCGGAGACGGGGACCGAGGGGTTGAAGGCGTGTCCGCGTCGCCTAGGAATTGTCTCGTCCGGCCTAGTCATCTACTCGCCCGAAGCAGCCGCAGCCCTCGCGTCTCGAGACTACGAGTGCGTCATCATCGATGAGGCGCATCGCGCTCGCCGTAAGAACACCGGGCAGTCTCGTTTTCGAGAGAAGGCCATTCCCAACAACCTGCTCACGTTCCTGCGTGACGTGTCGCCTCGGGCGAAGAGCGTACTTCTCGCAACCGCCACACCAGTCCAGCTGGATGCAATCGAGGCGTTCGATCTCATGGAAGCCCTCGCTCTCGGCGCCGACAGCGTCTTGGGCAACGCCTACAGCAAGTGGAGGACCCAGCCGCGAGATGGGCTGGCCCTGGTGCAAGGGCGAGAGAATGCGCCGTCTGAACTGGCAGAGCGATGGGAGTGGATGCGAAACCCGCTGCCGTTCGCGTCCGAGGGCAGGGACTACTACTTGATCCGCGAGGCTATCGGCTGCCCCGTCGAGCCCTGTGCGCTCCCGGAAGACCTGGTGAAGCTCGGGGGCCCCGATAGACTGCGCGTCGAGCGCGCCTCAGAGGACTTCTTCGGCGACCACAACCCCTACATTCGTCACATGGTGCGCCGTACGAGGGAGTTTCTGGAGAACACACTCGATCCGGAGACCAACGAGCCCTACCTGAGACCTGTCAGAGTTAGGTTGTTCGGCGAGTCCGCTTCAGAGGCCGTCGATTTGCCGACGTACCTGCAGGACGCCTACGACGCCGCTGAGGAGTTCTGTCGACTGCTCGGACGGCGTGCGAACCTCGGCTCCAAGCTCATGGAGACGATTCTGCTGCGACGCGCGGGGAGTTCGATTGAAGCCGGAAGGCTGACGGCTCAGAAGCTGCTGCGTTCTGCCACGGACCTCGTGGACGACGAGGACGAAGAGGGCACGACCAAGTCCGCCATCTATCCGCTGACTCAGGATGAGGAGGGGGCACTACTCAGGTTCCTTTCCCTGCTCGAGAACGCCCCCGATGACCCCAAGGCACGGGATGTCGAGCAGATCCTTCGTCAAGGTCACGGCGGTTCGGAGCCATGGCTTGACCGCGGCTGCATCGTCTTCAGCCAGTACTACGACTCGATCTGGTGGCTTGCTGAGCGCCTGTCCGCTCGTCTTCCCGACGAGCGCATCGGGCTCTACGCCGGAGCCTCGCGATCCGGTGTGATGCACGGTGGTCGCTTCTTGAGAGCCGCGCGAAGCGAGATCAAGGAGCAGGTCATGCGTGGCGAGATCCGCCTGCTTCTGGGAACAGATGCGGCTTCGGAGGGTCTCAACCTCCAGCGGCTTGGCACCCTGATCAACCTCGACCTTCCCTGGAATCCAACGCGTCTTGAGCAGCGGAAGGGCCGCATCCAGCGCATCGGGCAGGTGCGCGACGAGATCTTCGTCTACAACATGCGCTATCGCGGTTCAGTTGAAGACCGCGTGCATGAGTTGCTCTCGGAGAGACTGCAGCAGATTCGGGATTTGTTCGGGCAGCTTCCCGACACGCTTGAGGATGTGTGGGTGGAAGCGGCGCTCGGAGACATCGAGAAGGCGAAGCAGATAATCGACGAGGTCCCGCCGCAGCACCCATTTGATGTCCGATACAACAAGGTGCAGGCGGAGGATTGGGAATCATGCTCGGTTGTTCTGGATGGGGAAGCGCAACTGGAGGTTCTGATGAAGGGCTGGCGGTAGCCGGCTGGGGGCTCGCGACACTGGGGGACGAATGGCCACGACTGTCTTCACTGAGGTTCGACACTCACTTCTATCTCTGATCGAGCAGATCAGCCTGGGCGAGATCGGGCTTCCCGATATTCAGCGCCCGTTCGTATGGAAGAACACCAAGGTGCGGGACCTGTTTGACTCGATGTACCGGGGGTTCCCGGTGGGCTACCTGCTCTTCTGGGCGAGCGGTGCGACCGGGAAGGTTCGACAGATCGGTGCGGACTCCAAGCAGAAGGTGCCGCGGCTGCTGATCGTGGACGGGCAGCAGCGTCTGACTTCTCTGTACGCCGTCCTCAAGGGCATTCCGGTTCTGCGCGACGATTTCACGCACGAGAAGATCAGCATAGCCTTCCGCCCACGTGACGCGAGGTTCGAAGTGGCGGACGCCGCGATTCGCAAGGACCCGGAGTTCATACCTGACATCAGCGATCTGTGGTCTGGTGAGCTGCATTGGAGCAAGTTCGAGAGGCAGTTCATCGATCGGCTGCGAGAGCGTGGCGTGCTGACGTCCGACGAGGAAGAGGAGCGGATTCGCGACTGCATCGATCAACTCAAGGACCTGCGCACCTATCCATTCACTGTCCTCGAGCTCTCGACCTCTGTAGACGAAGAGCAGGTTGCCGAGGTCTTCGTGAGAATCAACAGCGCCGGAGCCACCTTGAGTCAAGCTGACTTCATCCTCACGCTCATGTCCGTGCACTGGGACGAGGGGCGCTACCAGCTCGAGGACTTCAGCAGAGCCGCTCGGCAGCCAGGAGTGGGGGAGGCCTCACCCTACAATCACTACATTCAGCCGAGCCCCGACCAGCTGCTGCGCGTCGCAATCGCGCTCGGGTTTCGGAGGGCGAGACTACAGAGCGTGTACTCGGTGCTTCGAGGCAAGGATCTTGAGACCGGTGAGTACTCTGAGGCACTGAGGGACGTGCAGTTCGATACCCTGAAGAATGCCCAGGCCGACGTGCTCAACCTGCAGAACTGGCACGACTTCCTCAAGGCGCTCATGAGGGCGGGCCTGAAAAGCAGCAAGATGATCACTTCGCAAACGACGCTTCTGTACAGCTATGCGATGTGGCTCATCGGCAAGCGCGAGTTCGGAGTCGACGCATTTGAGCTGCGAAACGTGATCGCCCGTTGGATCTTCATGGCCCAGCTCACCGGTCGGTATACCGGATCCTACGAAACCACCATGGAACAGGACATGGCACGTCTTGTCGACGTCAAGGACGCGGGTGGCTTCGTCCGCGCCCTCAACACGGTGATCGATGACACGCTGACAAGCGATTTCTGGCAGATCACAATGCCCAACATGTTGGTGACTTCGGCAGCGGCCGGTCCGGCAATTGCGGCGTATGACGCCGCATTGAACCTGCTCGACGCACGGGCGCTCTTGTCAAAGGTTCGAGTCTCCGAGCTGCTCGACCCAACGCACAGCGCTCCCAAGGCGGCGGTCGAACGCCACCACCTTTTCCCGAAGGCCTATCTGAAGCGTGCCGGCTTCGACACTGCACGTCAGTACAACCAGGTGGCAAACTTCGCGTGGGTTGAGTGGGCAACCAATATCGAGATCTCAGACGATGCACCAGATGAGTATTGGCCAGCAGAGATCGCGGCGAAGGACTTCACGGTGGCTGAACTCGCCAACATGATGAAGTGGCATGCTCTGCCGGAGGGGTGGCAAGACACGATGTACGAGGAGTTCCTCGAGAAGAGACGACATCTGATTGCTGCGGTGACCCGCGAGGGCTTCGAGCGGCTGGCGTGAGGGCTACGAGGTGACCATCCCTGCGCGCCGCGATAGCGCAGACTCGAATCTCCGCATCCGGGCTCCGCTGGTCGTTCGGAAGGAGTCGTCCTCGTACGCAGCCCAGCCTCCGGCCTCTGCGGAGGTCCGCCTTCTGCGAGTCACAGCTGAGCCGCGAGCGGCAAGAAGGCACCGCAAGGCCAGGGAGGCCGCGTGAAGACCGTAGATGAACTAGTGCGAATCGACGAGGCAATGCGGTCGATGCCTCTTCCCCGTGCTACTAGCAAGTGGGGTGGGGCCGACGCGGCAATCACGACGCTGCCGGCGGTTGTGCCATCGCAGAACAGGTTCTATCCGGAGCCGTTCCGTGTAGTCACCGACCATGCCATGGAGCTGTCGTGGCTGTTTGAGGCGTTGCGCGATGCCTTCTACGCGGAGAAGCGGCTAGACAGCTGTTCGAAGATCGCGTTCTTCGGGCGACTCGCGACCACCGCGAACAGGTATCTCTCCGCTCAGCCTGGATGCGACGCTCAAGCGCTCTGTTCGGCCGTTCTTGGGGAAGCGTTCGCAGTCTACGGCGAGATGGAGGCAGGTCGATTCGGCGGCCCGGGCGATGTGGCAGGCACCGAGATCGCGGACGACTCCGTCCGCAGCGCCCGGTACTCGGCAAGTCCCAAGGGGGATCTCGACATCCGAAGCGAGGGGAGTCTACATGTAGCGATCGGCTCGCACTTGGAGATTCGCATTCCCGAGGCGATCCGGAGGATAGCTGACAGCGAGGATCGGAAGTTGGCTTGGGAGTTCTTCGTGTTCTTCTCCCGCTTCGAGTACGCCCTTAAGTGCACTCATCCGTATCTCAAGGGCGGGCCTTCGAACGCACAGCCGGACTGGGACCGCTTCGCATCGGATCACGATGCGGCCTTTCAGCGGAGAGAAGCGCGAAGCGTGCGTGAAGCCATCGAGTACTTCCGTTCACACCCACCCCGCAAACAGGTCGTGGAGGAGGGTGGCCTAGGATGGTCTGACCCCCTGGCATACGCGTCTGGTCCTGAGCTGGTCTGGCTACTTCGGGCCATTCGCACCGTTCGTAACAACTTGTTCCACGGCGGCAAGTTCCCCGTGCAGTACATGGACGATTCCAGCCGCGACAGCGTGCTTCTGCAGCACTCGCTGACGATTCTCAACGCCTGTGTGTCGCTGGACCCCCAGGTGGCGAGTTGCGTCCAGGAGCTCCTGCCTGACTAGAGGCTCGAGACCTGTTCTTTCGGGTCCTCAGCCCGAAGGTCAAGCGTTTCCGATCGGTCCGCCCTGATCAGAAGACACAGCTCAGGTACTGTGTCGTGTATGCGGGGTCACGGGCGTGAGGGTGCTCTTCTAACGTCAGTTCTAACACTGCACGGCCCAGGGGCAGTGCTGCGAGAGGATGGGTTCGGCGCCCCGCTCTGGTTGGCATCGAGCCTTCAGGCAGGAACGGCCTTCTTGGCGTCCAATTCTCCGTCGCTGCAAGCCGCGGCGAAGTCGAGCGCCGCACTTGAAGACCGTCGTGCCACGCCTGTGAATGCGTTGTGTTTGGACGCGCATACCCATGGTTGGCCCCCAACACCGTGAATGTGTATTGTTTCTGGTCGTAGAGACAGGACGCATCCACGATCCACGCGAATGCGTAGCGAATGTGCCGTAGAAAGGCTACCTGCAGCCGAAAGGTCGCCTGCCTGCTCTGCGACGCCGGGAGGTCCTCGGTGATCAGGTGTGTTCACCGCTGTCGGGCGTTGTCGGACTCGTGTGCTAGCGTGAGGGGTGGTGTTGACGCGCCTGTCACGAGTCCTTGGGGGAACCATGGCATTCGAACTTCAGCCACGGGCATCGAGTGCCGTAGCAATGGTGCGAGCGGGGGAAGAAGCGCACCTCTACTCGTGGTGCCGCGACAACGGCTACATCACGATCGGCTGGTTCGGGCGACCGCCCGTCGATATTGGCGGTTGGTCACTTGGCCAACTGGAGGAGCGGTTCAGGGCTCGGTATCCGCATAAGGGCGAGAGCGACGGGCCGGGGTCTACGGCAACCAGGCCGCTCAAACCCGAGGGCTCCACAATGTGGCGGACTTCTTGTTCAATCTCCCGGTCGGCCGCAAGGTAATGATCGCTTCGCCCGATGGCGGCGCAACCGTGATGTTCGGTGAGGTTGTCGGCCCCTACGAGTTCCACGAAGACTGGGACATCACGACCCGGTTCGATCCGTACTGCCACTTCAAGCCGGTACGCTGGATCGCGGAGTTTGCGCGGAAGGATCTCGTCACAGGCGCGAACCTTCCTTGGACAGCTCAGTCGACGATCTGGTGGGTTGAGGATGCGGGCGCTATCCGGGAGCTCGAGGAAGCCGCAGCGAGCCATTCGCCGGCTGGGGCGACCCCAGGATTGTCGGCGCAATCGGTTCCGGCACCAGCGCCGCAGGCCGCCCCGGCGGAGCCGCTCCCCCAGTTGACCCCGCTTACGGACCGCGACGAGATTGCCGCCGCGTACACGAACTTCGTGTCCCAGCTCACCGTGGGGGTTTCGCCGCTTCGAAGGGCAGTCGGCTGGCGAAGCGGATCGGGAGAGTTCGACGTGTACTGGCACGAGGACGAGCGCCTCTGGTGCCTGTTCGAGTCCGACCAGGCGGGCAACCGCTACTGGTGCTGCTTCGGCCCCGATGATCCAAGCGGTCAGGAGCTGCTGAGCATTACGTGCGAGATCAACTTCCCGTTTGATGGCGTGAACCGCAGGGTCGGCGGAGTGTTCCTCAAGGACGATGATGGGCGCCTCTTCATAGGGCACAGCGGGAAGATCGGCGGTGGGCACGAGGGCGTCGGCAAGGAGCAATTCCTCAAGTACCTGGACGATCCGACCAGGACTCAGGTGGCCTGGCCGGATGGCACGAACACTGAGATGCTCGTCCTCGGCATGCTGGACTCCCCCGGCTTCGTTCGAGGTATCGCGACATTCGTGTCGGAGGTAGCCGCGTTCAAGCGGGCGGTACGGGAGGGCACTACCGACGAGCGCGAGCTCCCCGCAAGCGCCCAGAGTGATGCCGATGGCGGCTTGAATGACTACTTCCCTGAATCGCTCTTGGGGACCACGACCTTCGCGCAGCAGAGCCGGACGATTGAAATTCATCTGGCCCACGGGCCTGTAGTTCATGCTTTGCGGGACGCCATCGAGGTCGCGGGGCTCGCGGCCAAGAAGAACAGACGCATCGACCTGGCTGCGGTGTCGTCGTCGGGGAGTGTCCTCACGGTCTTCGAAGTGAAGACGAGCTTGGGTTGGGACTCCGTCTACGGGGCGATTGGTCAGCTCATGTACTACGGCAGGACGGGCGACTACAGCCCCAAGCGGCTTGCAGCCGTGTTGCCGGAGGGCGGCCTGTCGGATCTCGAAGATCGCTTGTCGAGTATCGGCATCGATGTGGTGCGGTACAGCTTCCATTCTAGTTCTACCCCACAGGCGTGAGGCAGCGTGACGCTAGAGGCACGCGCATCCCAGAAGAAAGCGAGCGGCCCCGTCCTCGAAAGGACGGGGCCGCCGGTGATTCCTATGGTGCGGGTGAAAGGAGTTGAGCCTTCACGGGGTTGCCCCCACGAGACGCCAGGCGCCTCGGCAAGTTCTGCAGGAGTACAATCAGCAAGCCGCCCGGGGAACCGTGGCGCCCACGTAATCGAGCCGACGTGGAACCCGGGGCGCTCTACGGCGTCATCAACATCCTCGCCGCCGACCGCCTCAGATAGCCAAGGGCAGGGGCGGCGGCAGACACAGGCAGGCCTCCGGTTATACCGCGGAGGGTGAGACCACGGAAGAGATCATCGCTTATCTCGTCGAAAGCGTGATCCAACGATTATGTGAGGCGCCATGAAGATCGCAATGCTGGCCCCGCCCTGGATCAAGATACCGCCGGCGGGCTATGGCGGAACAGAGTGGGTGGTGCATTACATCACCGAGGAGCTGGTTGAACGCGGACACGACGTCACACTGTTCGCCACCGGCGATTCCACCACGAAGGCAAAGCTCGTTTCCGCCTTCGATGACCAGATGCCCGACCGCATCGGCGAGACTATGTTCGATGTGCAGCAGGTAGCGAGCTGCTTCCGCCGCTCCGGCGAGTTCGACATCATCCATGACCACAGCGGTTATATCGCCCTGGCCTTTGCCAAATTCCTGGAGACACCGATGGTGCACACGCTTCACAGTCTTTTCACTCCCGATATCTGCCACTTCTATCATACGTTCCGGGACGCGGCCCATTATGTCAGCATCAGCGATTACCAGCGCAGCTGCTGCCCCGATCTGCAACACGCTGGTACAGTCTATAACCCGATCGATATCAGCAGCTGGCCTTTCCGCGGCCGCAAGGACAAAGAGGATTATCTGCTCGCCTTCGGACGGTTGTGTGCCGACAAGGGCTTCCATACGGCCATCGAGGTGGCCCAACGCACGGGTGAGAAGCTGGTAATAGCCGGCGCCATCCAGCCCCAGAACCGGGATTACTATGAAACCGTGGTCAAGCCGCATGTAGACGGCGAACAAATAACATTCATGGGAGAGGTCAGTCTTACAGAGAAGTGGAACCTGTTTTCCAAGGCAAAGGCCTTCCTGTTCCCCATCCAGTGGCCGGAGCCTTTCGGACTGGTCATGATCGAGTCCATGGCGGCGGGCACACCGGTAATCGCCTTTCCCGAAGGCTCGGTTCCCGAGGTTGTGGAGGACGGTCGCACCGGATTTCTGGTGAAGAACGCCGACGAGATGGTCGAGGCCCTGGGCCGGCTGGGCGAACTGGATCCCGACGATTGCAGGAAGTACGTCCAAGAGAAGTTCGGCGTCAGTCGTTGCGTTGACGCTTACGAGCAAATATACCGTGAAGTCCTCCTGAACTGACTGAGCGACCACGCCCCGAGCGACCGCCTGCGTATCGAGATTGGCTCGAGATGGGGCGGCGAACAGGGGGCGTGGCGAGACGGCAAGAGGGCGCTCCTTGAGGCGAAGCTCGGCGCGGTACTGCATGAGATCGACCTGCGTCATGAGTACGCCAAAGCGCGCCGGATCAAGGACGAAGAGGCGGAGGTCGAACGCCGGCGCCAATGGGAGATCTGCGTCGACCGTGCGAAGGTGCAGCTCCGCGAGCGCCATCGCGCCGAGGTGCTGGTTGCGCAGACCGAATCGTGGCGGCAGGCCAACGAATTGCGAGAGTACCTCGGAGAGATGAAGGCAGCGCTCGCGGTCGAGCCGGACTCTGGAAAGAGAGCTGCGGGCCTTGAGTGGTTTGAGTGGGCTACGAGGCATGCGGAGGCGCTCGACCCACTCAGCAAGCCATTGGGGATGCCCGAGGATCCGGATCCGACCGACGAGGCACTTGCGCCGTTCCTTCCACGGCGAAGCCTCTACGGCTACAGCGGGTGGTAGACGCCCGGCGGCTTGCATGTCTCTCTGTCGACAGTGCCGGTGCTGGATCGCGGAGCGCCCGGCGCCGCAAGCGTTACTCG
>Ga0209744_1000771_pt1 | contig 11188 bp, 9 predicted proteins | sample BarGraNGADG00311_2_FD_184494 | JGI IMG/M metagenome (GOLD analysis project Ga0209744, IMG submission 184494) | Arctic peat soil microbial communities from Barrow, Alaska - Barrow Graham LP Ref core NGADG0004-311 (SPAdes) (version 2) | ecosystem: Environmental > Terrestrial > Soil > Wetlands >... | reverse complement strand
CCTGCTCCAAGTGGCCGGTGAAGCGGGTCTTGCTCACTGCGTCATACGCTGGGGTCATGGCTGACTCGATCGATCCCGAGATCACTGCGTACGTCGTCGATCTGGCCGGTGCGGCCCGCCAAGCCTCGCGACGGCTCGCCCTGTTGTCGCGGGCCGACAAGGATGCCGCCCTGCGGGCGATGGCCGATGCCCTGGACACAGCATCGGGCGAGATCATCGCGGCCAACGACAAGGACATCGCGCGAGGACGTGCCAAGGGTTTGGCGGCGGGACTGCTCGACCGTCTGCGGCTGGACCACGCGCGGGTCACAGCGGTTGCCGAGGCACTGCGGGACATCGCCGGGCTGCCGGACCCGGTCGGCGAGGTCGTGCGCGGGTCGACGTTGGCCAACGGTCTGCAGATCCGACAGGTGCGGGTGCCGATGGGCGTCGTCGCCATGATCTACGAGGCACGCCCGAACGTGACAGTCGACGCGGCAGGGCTGGCGCTCAAGAGCGGAAACGCAGTCGTGCTGCGGGGAGGCTCTGCAGCCAGCGAGAGCAATCGTGCACTCGTGGCAGTGCTGCGCGGTGCTTTGGAGGTTCAGGGTCTACCGGCCGGCGCGATCTCCCTGCTTGACGAGGGCGGGCGGGACGCGGTGCGGGCCCTGATGACGGCACGCGGTCTGGTGGACGTCCTCATCCCCCGCGGAGGGGCCGACCTCATCCAGACGGTCGTCCGTGAGTCGACCGTGCCCGTCATCGAGACGGGCGTGGGCAACTGCCACGTCTACGTCGACGCTGCCGCTGACCTCGACAAGGCGCTGGCCATCGTGGTCAACTCCAAGACCCATCGAGTCGGCGTCTGCAACGCAGCCGAGTCGCTGCTGGTCCATCGCAGCGTCGCCTCGACCTTCCTGCCCACGGTGTTCGCGGCGCTGGGGTCGGCCGGGGTCACCGTCCACGGTGACGCCGAGCTGGAGCCGTATGCAGGAGAGGCCGGCGCCGCATACAGCCTGGCCACCGACGACGACTTCGCCCGCGAATACCTCTCACTGGACATCAGCGCGCGGATCGTCGACTCGCTCGACGAGGCGTTGGCGCATGTCAGGCGATACAGCACCGGCCACACCGAGGCCATCGTCACCGAGGATCGCGGCGCTGCTCGTCGCTGGACCGCGGAGGTGGATGCCGCCGCCGTCATGGTCAACGCCTCGACACGGTTCACCGATGGCGGGGAGTTCGGGTTCGGCGCCGAGATCGGCATTTCTACCCAGAAGCTGCATGCCCGCGGCCCGATGGGTCTGTCGGAGCTGACCACGACCAAGTGGGTTGTCGAGGGTGACGGTCAGATCCGCTACTGAACCGGGTTCGTCAGCCGGGTTCGTCATTGAGTCAGATCCGCTACTGAGTTGGATCCGTCGCCGGACGCTGGGCCTGATGCAGCGGCTAGGCTGTGTCCATGTCGTTCATGCCCGCAGTTGCCACGCTGGCCACCGCAGGGACCGAGAAGCTGCGCGAGCTGCCGATGCCCCCGTGGGCCTTCGGTGCCATTGCCTTCGCAACCTTCCTGTTGCTCCTGGGTGTGCTGTGGTCCTTCCGGAACACTGCGGCTAGGTACGACGCACCCGTCATGGTCGACCATGGTGACTCACACGACTCGCACGATTCGCACGGGCGAACTGATCCGGGAGCGCACCTCTGAGCAGGCGCATAGGTGTCATGGGTGGGACCTTCGATCCCATCCATCACGGCCACCTCGTGGCTGCCGCTGAGGTTCAGGCGCTCTTCGACCTCGATGAGGTCTTGTTCGTGCCCACGGGTCAGCCCTGGCAGAAGGACACGGCCATGGTGTCCCCGGCCGAGCACCGATACCTGATGACGGTTATTGCCACAGCCTCCAACCCGGGCTTCAACGTCAGTCGCGTCGACCTGGACCGGCCCGGCCCGACCCACACCATCGACACCCTGCGTGACTTGCACGCACAGCGCCCGGACTCTGAGCTGTTCTTCATCACCGGCGCCGACGCGTTGGCCCAGATCCTGTCGTGGAAGGACATCGACGAGCTCTGGAACCTCGCCCACTTCATCGGGGTGACCCGGCCCGGGCATGTCCTGAGCGACTACGGGCTGCCCGAGGATCGGGTGACACTGCAGGTGGTCCCGGCTCTGGCTATCAGCTCCACCGACTGTCGAGACCGCGTCAGGGCCGGCGAACCGGTCTGGTATCTCGTGCCTGACGGCGTCGTGCAGTACATCGCCAAACATCGGCTCTATCGGCCAGACCTGGCCGTACAGCCTCCTCGCACCCACTGACCGAAATCCCACCGACTCATATCCCGCCGAGCAGCACATCCACACTGAACAGCACATCCACACTGAACAGCACATTCACGCTGAACAGCACAATCACCAGGAGGACCGCGTGGCCGCCACGCAACATGCCATTGATCTCGCCAAGGCTGTCGCTGAAGCTGCCGAGGACAAGCTGGCCAACAAGATCGTCGCCATTGACGTCAGTGAGCAGCTCGCCCTCACCGACATCTTCGTTCTGGCGTCCGCTCCCAATGACCGTCAGGTCAGTGCGATCGTCGATGGCGTCGAGGACAAGCTGCGCGAGCTCGGCGTCAAGCCGGTGCGCCGCGAGGGCGAGCGCGACGGCCGATGGGTCCTGATCGACTTCGGGGACATCGTCGTGCATGTTCAGCACGAGGAGGAACGGGCCTACTACCAGCTCGAGCGGCTGTGGAAGGACTGCCCGGACATCGACCTCACCCTCTGACGTGGTGGCCAAGGAGGGTGGCCGGACCCTGATCATCTGGCGTCATGGCGAGACCGACCACAACGCCAGCGGCATCTGGCAGGGCCAGCTCGACACCGCGTTGTCCGACAAGGGTCGAGAACAGGCGCTGACCGCCGCTTCCGCGCTCGCGACGTACAGCCCGTCGGTGATTGTCAGCAGCGACCTCCAGCGCGCCGCTGACACCGCACGCTCGCTGGCATCGCGGGTGGGCCTGCAGGTGAGGTATGACGAGCGGTTGCGTGAGATTCACGCAGGGCTGTGGCAGGGGATGACTGCCGGTGACGTGGCTGAGCAGTTCCCCGTCGAGCAGGCGGCGCTCCTGGCAGGCGAAGACATCCAGCGGGGGGTTCACGGGGAGAGTCTGGGGCAGGTCGCCGAGCGCACCCGGGCAGCGGCTGACGAGCTGCTGGCAGATCTGGCGCCGGGGGACTGCGCCGTCATCGCCACGCATGGTGTCGCGGGTCGGACGGTCGTCGCGTCGCTGGTCGGACTGGACCAGCACACTGCCTGGCAGTCCTTCGCCGGGCTGCACAACTGCCATTGGGCCGAGCTGCACGAATACACCAGCGCCTGGCGGATCGTGGCATGGAACGTCGGGACAAATCCCGTGTGAGTACCCCGATTAGGTGAATCACGGGGGGTGCCCGATAAACTCACCCCGGTCCCCCCGCGGGGGGCGCCACACGAGCAATCGTGCGGGGCTGTGGCGCAGCTGGTAGCGCACCTGCATGGCATGCAGGGGGTCAGGGGTTCGAGTCCCCTCAGCTCCACCCAGGGGTCTTCCCCGAAATGGGGAAGACTCTTCCCCGAATTACCGGACTTGTTCGGGTGTCGGGGTGAGACACGACGAAGGGCGCCTGGCCACTGGTCAGGCGCTCTTCGCGTATCCGGCTGCGGCCGGCGGGGAGCCTGTTTCATGCGGACCTGCGAGCAACCGTTACGAGGGGGCGGTTGGTCTTCTTCGACGTCCAGACCCCGGTTGTTTGTGGAGTGTGCTCCGCGTCCATCTCCGCTTGTTCTTTCTCGGTGAGCATCACGAAGCCGAACTGGTGGACGGTCTTCTGGTGCAGTGGGTGTGCGGCGTAGGCGGCGAGGCGCGCCTTGGTCTGTGTTCCGCGGGCTTTGTCGCTGCTGCGGAGACTGTCCCAGTAGTTCGCGTTGTGGAGTTCGCTTGCCCGCGTGTGCCAGGTTTCGAGCTCGCGCAGGTTGTAGGCGACGACCGCGGCTGTGAGCGCCAAGGTCACCAGGGGCTGGCCTTCGTTCTGCATGAAGCCGCGATGGATGTTGCCGGTGCGGTGGTTCTTGAGGTTGCCGAAGGCGCCCTCGATATACGTGCGCCTGCTGTACGAGGCTCGCCACTTGTGTGAACCCAGGTAGTGCTCCTGCTGGTACTTCATCTGCGGGATTGCCTGGATCGTGGAAGTGTCTTTGTCGCACCAGTTGGTTTTCGTTTCAGGTGGGACAACGATGGGCAGCCCGTTGGCCACGGCTACCTCCATGCTGGCTTCGAAGCGTGGGCATCCGGCTTGGCCGGCGCGTGCGGGGCACCGCCATCGGGTGACGCCGTCTCGGTGCTGCCAGGCCGTTTGGACCCGTTGCAGGGCGTAGGGGGCTCTGGCGTCGATGGCCGCGGCGTAGAGGTCGTGGTCGTCCTTGGAGGCGATGACACCCGGGCCCTGGATCACCTTCAAGCCCTCTGGCACACCACAGTGCGGTGTGCCGTCAATGACCAGGGCCGCGCCGTAGTCGAAGGCGCCATGGTCGTTAGCGCGCAGGTCCATCACCGGACGGACACCGAGTGTCCACAGCTTGCTGATCCACCGGTTGTACTTCTTGTAGCTGTAGTGCCGGTCGCCGAGGAGGTCGAGGATCTGGTGTCCTGAGGCGATCAAGCGGTGCACCATCGTGAGGGTGACGTCGACGATGTCGGTGCTGGCGGGGGTGAGGGCCCACTCCTGGATGAGGAGCGGACCTGCGAGAGCGTCAGTGAACGGTCCACGCTGATCGTGCAGGAGGTCCGGGACGCGGATCAGGGCGTGCAACGCGTAGCCGAAGTAGCCGGTGACGCGTCCACTCTTGTGGGTCTTCTGTCCCCAGGCGGCAAACGAGTCGCTGAGTTTGTCTGCGGCTGCCCGTAAAGTCTCAGGCATGGTCGTGCTGCCCGCTGCGCCCACGGCTGCCACAGCCTCGCGCAACGTCTCCCGGACCTTGTCGAACGCTGTTGCGCGGGGTTTGACGACGTCGTCTTCGTCCTTCGGCCCGTACTTGCGCTGGCTGTCCTCGACTGCGTCGCTGGTTGGGTCGGCCTCGACGATGCCCTTCTTCTTACGGGCCTTGCGCTGCGCCTTGGTGAGCACGTCCAGTGGGTCAGAGGGCGCGACATCCTTGGGCTTGTAGGGCCCCTTGCGCCAAGCCCACACCCCGGACTCGTCGACCGCGTAGCTGGTACTTGTGGGTGGCACAACGAGCGTGGCGTCGGTGAGCGCGTGGCAGACCGAGGTGAGCAGCGCGACCCGCTCGGCGCGTTCGGTGTCGGCCAGGTCCGCGGCGGCGGGGTCGAGGTGCTTGGTGATCAGCTCGCCGAGGTTGTAGAGCTGCTTGGCGGTGAGCGTCCGGACCTTGCCCGACTTGCCGTCGGCGACCAGGATCTGCAGGTCCCACTGCAGGTCCCGCGGGAGCTGACCTGTGGCTAGGTCGAGCATTGCGGCGGTCGTGACGGAGCCGTCGAAGGCCGCCGCAATCTGCAGTGCCAGCCAGAGACGGACGTTCAACCCCCGACGCGAGACTCCGCGCTTGCTGACGCGGATGGCTTCGGCCAGCACCTCGTGGGCGAGGCGCTCGGGTAGGACCGGCCCGCCGGGCAGCACGTTGACGTGTTCGTCGATCGGCGGTAGTGAGCGGATCGTTGCGTGGTCTACGACCCAGAGCGCGCGTTCGAAGTTGGTGCGGATCTGGGCGACCGTGCTGCTCATCGCGCACCGCCGTCACGCAGGTCGGCCGAAGTGGTGGTGGTGTCGATGTGCTTGAGCAGGTCGAAGAGGGTGCGGGTGCTCTTGAGGCCGGCGGCGGTGCAGATCACTGACAGCGGCACGGGGCGCTGCATGAGCCAGGCGAGCCAGGTGGTGCGCAGGCGGTTCTGGTCGAGCTTGGGAAGTCCGCCCACCCAGGTGACCCGGTCGAAGACCCTTGAGGTGACGTTGTGGCATGCCGTGTCGAAACCGATCAGGGGCATGCGTGGGTCCGCACCCTCCAGCCCACGCGCGACGACGCCCTCCAGCTCGCGGCGCACCCACACCGTCCGGGGGTTCCTCCCGGCGATGCTGACCCGAATCCCGTCGGGCGTGGTCTGGACGTCTCGGGGGAATAGGAGCTTGAGGTCGGAGGAGTCGATGCCCGCGCCCAGTCCGAAGCCGACGCACACGCACAGCTGGCGGACCATCATGGGCGTCGGCTGGACCATGATCGCCCGCAAGATCCCCGCCACCTCGTCGGGCGTGTAGGGGGCGCGCATGGGCTCGCGCGGGATCGACTGCCCACGACGCGGGGCAGCCTCCGGGTTGACGTGGTCGGCGATCCTGCGCAGACGGCCCCGGCGGTCCGAGCGGGACTTCTGGATCGACTCCGGCATCCCCGTCCGGCAGTACTCGTCGACCTGGGGGCGAACCATGGCGATCGACGGGTCCAGCGGAACACCGATGCCGTGCAGCCATGCGGCGAACTGCGCCAAGTCGCTGGTACGTTTCTGGAGGTCGACCGCGCCCCGCATGGGGGTGCGCTGGAGCACGTCCTGGACGAACGCCCGCAAAATGGCCCAGTGGGGTTTGGCGGCGCCCGTGGGGGTGTAGCGGTCAAACCACTGCAGGAACTTCTGGGGCAGGGGGCCCGCGCCCTGGGCGCGTGTGGCCAGGACGGCCACTCGCTGGCGGCGGATGGAGGCCCGGCTGGGCCGTTTGGGTGTGCTGCTCTGATGGGACATCTCGGGCTTCTTTCGAGTGGGCGAGCCACACCGGTCGGTGTGGTGCCCGAGACGGTGCGCATCACCGGAGCTGTGTCAATCGCCGGCAAACCCGCACGAGGAAGGCGCTCAGCCGCGCAGTAACGCCCGCAGGTCGGCCGGGTCCGGGATGGCGAGATGGCCCATCGCGTTGTCCAGGTCGCGGCGCGAGACCCGGTGCTCGGTGACGATCTGAGCCAGGGGCGCCCGGTGGTTGACCACCGGCAGCGCCCAGGTCATGCGGAGCCGGGCCGACTCGATATCCAGGCCCACACGCTGGGCCGCACGGCGCGCCAGCGCCCAGGCGGTGTCGGTCAGCACACCGCCATCGAGGGCTTGGGCGTGGATGCCGTCGCCAGGGTGGCCCAGGCGCTGCATCGCTGAGGCGAACTCGCCGGGTGTCGGGACCGACCTGCCGATGGCGTCGGTGCATGACTGCCCGGTGGTAAGCGCCACAGCCAGCACACGGGTGAGGTCAGCGCTTCCAGCGGTCGCCTCGAGCAGAGCTTCGATCTCGGAGTACGGGTAGGGTTCCGCGCCCGGAGCGCGTGGCTGGCGCCGGGTGGTGGCTGGCTCACCGCGCAGGACCCGGTGGCAGCGCATCAGCCGGCTGCGGTCGTGCGAGAGGGTGCTGCCTTCGAGGGCCGTGGTCCGGTAGCTCAGGTACTCCTCGATGCGCTCGACGGCAAACATCTCGGCGAGCACCTGGTACTGGTAGAGAGGGATGACCCAGCCCACGAACCGGCACATCACTCCGAGGACGATCCGGGCATCACCGTCTGACGGTGGCTCGGTGTCGGCGAGGAGCCGCAACAAGGTGACCCGCCACTGATCCCACAGGTCCGGGCTCATTGCCTTGGTCGTGGGTGTGTAGCTGGCCCAGCGCGGACTCGGGCCCTTGGGAAGTCGAGCGAGGAGGTCGGCAGGTGTCTCGTAAGTTGTCATGCCCGGGACAGTCCGGGTCAGTCGCCGCGTGTCAACCCCCTGCGCGCCGGCCCACCACCTCAGCCAAGGCGCCCACCCGGCGAGCCGTCGTCGCCGCTCAACTCTCTTCCGTGCCCACTTGACAACGTGCAGCGACAGCGACTGAACAGATGATTGTTGTGGCTGTTGCGGACGTCAGTTGCGCCTCCTGCCAGAGGCGACACAATGCCCCCGCCCCGCGTGCGCGGGCCCACTGTGCAGCCCGCGCGCAGCCGCGCAGTGTCCCGCCCAGCATGCGCCCCGGGGCGGGGGATTGCCCTTCTCCGCCCGAGCCTGACTGTCTGCCAAAGACGGTGCGAAACGGCCCGCGGCAGAAAGGAGGTGTTACGCGCTGCGGGGAGTGGTTCGTCGTCTTGAGGCGCGGTGGGACACCAGCGAAGGCCAGGACCCGCGAGCGCGTGGACATTGACATCTCAACAGAGAACGACATCACGAGATCCCGACGATGACGGGCGGGCCCTGCCCAGGAAGGAGGTGATACAACACCAGGGCCTGCCCGTCACGCCCCAACGCGCCGGACTCAACCCAAGTCGGCCAGCGAGTTGGTGGTCGCGGTCTGAGCAGGCTCGATGGATCCCGATACCCTGAGCGCGTGATGACCGGGGAACTGAGGAGCAAGATCGACCGCATCTGGGACGCGTTCTGGTCCGGGGGCATCTCCAACCCGCTGGAGGTCATCGAACAGATCACCTACCTGCTCTTCATCCGGCGGCTCGACGACCTGCACACCCTCGCCGAGAACAAGGCCAACCGCACCGGCAAACCGATCGAGAAGCCAGTCTTCCCCGACGGGACCGACGAGCAGGGCCGCCCCTGGTCGGACCTGCGCTGGTCCAAGTTCAAGGACTTCGACTCCAGCGTCATGTACGAGATCGTCGACAGCCGCGTCTTCCCCTTCCTGCGCACCCTCGGGGTCGACGGCTCGACGTACTCCCAGCACATGGAGGGCGCCCGGTTCACAGTCCCCACCCCGGGCCTGCTCGTCAAGGCCGTCGACCTACTGTCCGACATCCCGATGCGGGACCGCGACACCAATGGGGATTTGTACGAGTACATGCTGAGCAAGATTGCGTCGGCCGGGGCCAACGGCCAGTTCAGGACTCCGCGGCACATCATCGGGCTCATGGTCGAGATGACAGCCCCCGGGCCGGAAGACGAAATCTGCGATCCTGCCTGCGGGACGTCGGGGTTTCTGGTTTCCGCGGGGGAGTACATTCGGCGCGAGCACCCGGCTGCCCTGCACGACGCGACGCACAGCCACCACTTCCACAACAGCATGTTCCACGGCTTCGACTTCGACTCCACCATGCTTCGCATCGGCAGCATGAACATGCTCCTGCACGGTGTGGAGAACCCCGACATCCGCTACCGAGACTCCCTATCCGAGTCGGCCGGGGGCGACGCCGAAAAATACTCCCTCGTCCTTGCCAACCCCCCGTTCGCCGGCAGCCTCGACTACGAGACGACAGCCAAAGACCTACTCGCAACCGTCAAGACCAAGAAGACCGAGCTGCTCTTCCTCGCACTCTTCCTGCGACTGCTCAAGCCAGGCGGCCGCGCGGCAGTCATCGTGCCCGACGGGGTGCTCTTCGGGTCCAGCACCGCACACAAGGACCTACGCCGGATCCTGGTCGAAGACCAACAACTCAAGGCCGTGATCAAACTCCCCTCCGGGGTCTTCAAGCCGTATGCTGGCGTGTCCACCGCCATCCTCTTCTTCACCAAGACCAACTCCGGCGGCACCGACAACATTTGGTTCTACGACGTGCAAGCCGACGGGATGAGCTTGGACGACAAGCGTACGCCGCTGCTGCCGGCCGACAAGCTCAGCGCGGTGCCATCTGGTGACTTCTACCAAGTCGACCACGACAAGAATAACCTGCCGGACTGCCTTGAACGGTGGGCGAATCGGGAGTCAACAGAGCTTCAGCGCCAGCGCACGGACCAGAGCTTCTGTGTGCCCAAGGCCGACATCGTGGCCCAGGGTTATGACCTCTCTTTGAACCGGTACAAGGAAGTGGTTCACGATGAGGTCGAGCATCGCGCCCCTGCGGAGATCATCGCTGACCTCGAGAAGCTCGAGGTCGATATCCAAGAGGGTCTCGCGGATCTAAGGGATCTGCTGGCATGAGTTCGCGAGAACTCGTTCGGCTTGGTGACGTCGCGAGCATAGTCCGCAACGCCATTGCCCCTGAAAGAATCTCGACCGGAACGACGTACGTGGGGCTCGAGAACATCGAACGCGGCGGCGCGTTGTTGAACATCACATCGGTAAATCGAGGAGACCTGGCGAGCACGAAGTTCGAGTTCACGGCAGATCAGATCCTCTTCGGGAAGTTGCGTCCGTACCTAGCGAAGGTTGCGCGCCCTGACTTCAGCGGGGTTTGCAGCACGGACATACTGCCCATCACACCTGGCCCCAGGCTCGACAAGAACTACCTGGCGCACTACTTGGCTACGCCTGACATGGTCGCACTTGCAGCCGCGCGGGCCACAGGTGCCAACCTGCCGCGCCTCAGCCCTGGTGAACTGGCCAAGTTCGAGATTCCACTGCCTCCATTGGATGAACAGCGGAGGATCGCGGCGATCCTGGATCACGCGGATGCGTTGCGCGCCAAGCGCCGCGAAGCCCTCGCCCACCTCGACGACCTCATCCAGTCGATCTTCCTCGACATGTTCGTTGGCGACGGTTCGGAGGATTGGCCGCTGGTGACGATTGAAGAGATAGCCGCTGAAGCGAAGGGATCGATCCGTACCGGGCCCTTTGGCAGCCAGTTGCTTCATAGCGAGTTCGTCGACGAGGGCGTAGCGGTCCTGGGCATCGACAACGCGGTGGCCAACGATTTCAAGTGGCGAGAACGCCGTTTCATCACGAAGCAGAAGTACGCGAAGTTGTTGCGGTACACAGTCCGGCCTGGCGATGTCCTCATCACAATCATGGGGACCTGCGGTAGATGCGCAGTTGTACCGGACGACATTCCGCTGGCCATCAACACCAAGCATCTCTGTTGCATCACTGTGAACCGGGATATTTGCCTGCCCGTGTTCCTGCACGCGAGTTTTCTGAGCCACCCGGTGGCACGCGCATACCTGCAGCGAACTGCAAAGGGCGCGATCATGTCAGGACTCAATATGGCGATAATCAAAGGGATGCCATTGACTCTTCCGCCGCTCGCACTGCAGGCGCGCTTTGCGCAGCGCCTCGAAGCGGTTCAGGCCTCACGGAACCTTCATCACGCCAGCAACGAGGAACTCGATTCTCTGTTCGCGTCTCTGCAAGCACGCGCATTTTCTGGGCGTCTCTGATATGGCGCGGCGTATGCGGGACAGAGGTTTTCGCGACGACCAGTGGGCGCGCAGGTATACCGGCCCGGTGGAGCCGATCAACAGGTTCATCGACGACCTGGGCGCGAAGGACGCGGCTGGCC
>Ga0209744_1000762_pt1 | contig 11228 bp, 9 predicted proteins | sample BarGraNGADG00311_2_FD_184494 | JGI IMG/M metagenome (GOLD analysis project Ga0209744, IMG submission 184494) | Arctic peat soil microbial communities from Barrow, Alaska - Barrow Graham LP Ref core NGADG0004-311 (SPAdes) (version 2) | ecosystem: Environmental > Terrestrial > Soil > Wetlands >... | reverse complement strand
CCGGCCCGATCAACGACCTCGAGGCGGCATTCGCCTCGCCCCAGGTCGCCGCGCTGGGCGCCGTCGTCGAGATGGAGCACCCGCTCCTGGGCCGCATCCGCCAGGTGGCGCCGCCGTTCGTGCTCGGCGCGACACCCGCCACGGTGCGAACGCCGCCGCCCCTCCTCGGCGAGCACACGGACGTGGTCCTCGCCGAGCTCGGCTACGGACAGGCCGAGATCGACCGTCTGCGAGCGACCGGGACGGTCTGACCCGGTGCCGGCGGGGCCGTCCTGCGCCGGCGTGGCTGTCGCGGTGCCGGCGCGGCTTGACGAGCTGTCGCGCGAGATGAGCGTTCACGAGAAGGGGATCGTCGTGTACGCTCGCCGCGACCTACGAGCAGGGGGTTCCGAGTGATCTGCCCGAGCTGCGGCACCACCAACGCCGCCGGCGCCAAGTTCTGCTCCGAATGCGGGACGCGCTTCGCGGTGAGCTGCCCCACCTGCGGCGCGGTGAACCTGCCGGGCGCCAAGTTCTGCTCCGAGTGCGGGAGCGCGGTCACGGGAGGGGCCGCCGCGGCCGCGAGCGGGGCCATCGGGACGGCGGCCGGTCGCGCGGGCCCGGGCGGCGCGGCCGCCGGTGGCGCCGCGGCCGCGGGCCTCACCGAGCGCCGCCTGGTCTCGATCCTGTTCGCCGACCTGGTCGGCTTCACGACCCGCAGCGACGGCGAGGACCCGGAGCGCGTCCGCGAGTTCCTGGACCAGTATTTCGCCCTCGCCCGCGAGATCGTGGAGCGGTACGGCGGGACGGTCGAGAAGTTCATCGGGGATGCCGTCATGGCCGTGTGGGGCGCGCCGGTCGCCCAGGAGGACGACGCCGAACGGGCCGTGCGCACCGCGCTCGACCTTGTGGATGCCGTCCGCCACCTCGGGCGGGAGGCTGGAGACGACGCCCTCGCCCTCCGCGCGGGCGTGCTCACGGGCGAGGCCGCCGTCGACCCCACGGCGTTCGGCCGCGGCCAGGCGATGGTCGCCGGCGACCTCGTGAACACGGCCTCGCGCCTCCAGTCCGTCGCTCCGCCTGGGGTCGTGCTCGTGGGCGAGTCGACCCGTCGGGCGGCGGAGCGGGCCATCGCGTTCGAGCCGGCCGGCGAGCAGACGCTCAAGGGCAAGCTGGCGCCCGTGCCCGCCTATCGTGCGCTCCGCGTCGTCGCCGAGCGAGGCGGCGCGAACCGGAGCGAGGGCGTCGAGGCGCCGTTCGTGGGTCGGGATGATGAGCTGCGCCTCCTCAAGGACTTCTTCCACGCCGCCGGGCGCGAGCGGGAGCCGCGCCTCATCTCCGTCACCGGCCAGGCCGGCGTGGGGAAGAGCCGCCTCGCCTGGGAGTTCCTCAAGTACATCGATGGCGTCCTCGAGACGATCTACTGGCACGAGGGACGGTCGCCGGCGTTCGGCGAGGGCGTGACGTTCTGGGCCCTTGCCGAGATGGTCCGGCGACGGGCTGGCCTCGCGGAGCGGGACGACGAGGCAACGACCCGCCAGGGCCTCGCCGCGACGCTCCTGGAGTTCGTGCCCGATCCCTCCGAGCGCGAACGCCTCGAACCGGCGCTCCTCGCCCTCCTTGGCATCGGGGACGCGTCCTCTGGGCGGCGGGAGGAGCTCTTCGCCGCCTGGCGCACGTTCTTCGAGCGTGTCGCGGCCGACCACCCCGCGATCCTCCTGTTCGAGGATCTCCAGTGGGCCGACCCCGGGCTGATCGACTTCGTCGACCACCTGATGGAGTGGGCGAACGGGCCCATCTACGTGGTGACGCTGGCCCGACCCGACCTCCTCGATCGGCGACCGGGCTGGGGAGCCGCGCGCCGGAACTTCGTGGCGCTCTCCCTGGGGCCGCTCCAGGAGGGCTCCATGCGCGAACTCCTCGCCGGCCTTGCGCCCGACCTGCCCGAGCGGACGGTCCGCTCCATCCTCGCCCGCGCCGGGGGTATCCCACTCTACGCGGTCGAGCTCGTGCGGATGCTGGTTGCCGATGGCCACCTGGTCCCCGACGGAAGCGGGACGTTCCGCGTGACAGGGGAGCTCGGCGACCTCCACGTTCCAGAGACGCTCCACGCCCTGATCGCGGCACGGCTCGACGCGCTCGATCCGGCCGAGCGAGCGATCCTCCAGGACGCTGCCGTGCTCGGCCAGACGTTCTCGCTGCCGGCGCTGGCGGCACTCACGGGCGACGGCGCAGCCGACCTGGAGTCACGACTCCGATCGCTCGTCCGGCGCGAGATCCTCCGGGTGGACACGGACCCGCGATCGCCGGAGCGGGGCCAGCATGGCTTCACACAGGCGCTCCTCCGGGAGGTGGCATACGGGACGCTCGCGAAGCGCGATCGCCGGGCGAAGCACCTCGCCGCAGCCCGGTACTACGAGGCCCTCGGCGATGAGGCAGTCGCGGGAATGCTCGCGACGCACTACGTCGACGCGTATCTCGCCGCGCCCGACGGCGCCGAAGGCGAGGCGATCGCCGGCCAGGCGCGGATCGCGCTTCGGGCCGCAGCGGACCGTGCCGGGGCGCTCGGGTCGCACGATCAGGCCATCGCGTTCCTGGAACGGGCCCGAAGCGTCACGCCCGACCCCGGCGAGCAAGCAGAGCTGATCGAGCGGATCGCGGTCGCTGCCGACGCGGTCGGCCGGACGACCGAGGCGTGGAGCGCGTTCGCCGATGCGATCGCCCGGCACCGTGCCCGCGACAACCGCGCCGCCGCCGCACGCGCCACGGCGGGCCTCGGTGAGGCCTTGCTCAACGCGTACGAGTCCGGCCGTGCCCTCGAGATGCTGCTGCCCGCGGAGACCGAGTTCGCCGACCTCGCCCCGGACCCCTCCGTCGTGGCGATCCGTGCCCAGATCAGCCGCGGGTACATGCTGCGCGGCGAGTGGCAGGAGTCAATTCGCTGGGCCGACCTCGCGCTCGCCGACGCCGAGCGCGGCGATGTCCTCGACCTCGTGACCCACACCCTGATCACGAAGGGGTCCGCCCTTGCCTCGACCGGGCGCTGGCGCGAGGGCTCCGGGCTGATGGATGTCGGGCGGCGCCTCGCCGAGGAGCACGGGCTCTGGATCGCCTACCTCCGGGCGATCGCCAACCTGTCGGGGGCACTCGCCGAGACCGATCCCCGGGCGGCGGTTTCCGCCGGGCGCTCCGGCTGGGAGATCGCGAAGCGGTACGGCTACAGCCGGCTCGCCATGACAGTGCTCGGCAACACCCTCGAGATCAGCCTGCTGTTCGTCGGGGACTGGAGCCCGGAGGCGCGCGAGCTCGCGGCACTTCGTCTCGACGACGTCGGCGCCGGCGAGCGAGCCGCCCTCCTCGGCGGGCTCCGCATGGTCCGGGCCGTCGAGGACCCGGATGCGGACCTGTCGGAGGCGTGGCCCGACGTCACGGGCCTCGACCCGGCGATCCGGAGCGGGATCGAGTTCGACCAGGCGGTCGTCGCCCTCGCGGCCGGTGATCTCCGGATCGCGTTCGAGGCCGGCCGGGCGTCGGCAGGCCAGTTCATCAATGCATCCAACGGGTCGCTGGTCGCCGCGCGCGCCGCGATCCGCCTGGGGGAACGCGGACTCGCCCGGGAGATGCTGGCGATCCACGACGCGCTGGGCGTCTTCGGACCGGCACACACGGTGAACCGCGACGGGATCGCCGCAGCGCTTCTCGCGCTCGACGGACGCTGGCCCGAGGCGACGGTCGCCTTCCGCGACGCGATCCGCCGGACGGCCGAGCTGGGCCTCGAGATGAGCCGCGCCCAGCTGCTCCTTGATGCAGCGTTCGTCGCGCCGCCCGGCGATGCGTTCGGAATCGAGGTCGGCCGCGATGCGCGCGCGCTGTTCGAGCGCATGGGCGCACGGGCCTTCGTCGTGCAGGTCGATGCGTTGCTGGCACGTGCGGAGCCCGACCCGGGCCGCCAGGGTGTTCGGCCGACGAGCGCCGGGCTCGTTGGCCGCGCCTGAGGTTCGCGCCGGGGCGCCGGCCCGGGCTGCGTCCCGCGGCCCGGTTGTCGACCTTCTCGCGGCGGCTGCCCTGTGGGGGGGCATGTACGTCGTGTCGGCGGCGACCTTCGACTCGATCCCGCCGCTGACCCTGGGCGTGCTGCGCCTCGTGATCGGGGTCGCCGTCCTCGCGGTGGTCTTCCGGGGACGGCTCGGGCTCGCCGCGGCACCGAAGGGCCGGATCGTGGCGGCCGGCGCCGTCGTGGCCGTCACGATGGTGATGCAGTTCGTGGGGACGAGCCTGACGGGCGGGGCGGAGGGGGCGCTCCTCACGACGACCACTCCCGCCTTCGTGCTCGTGTTCGGCGTGCTCCTGGAGGGCGAACGGGTCCGCCGGATCGCGTGGGCGGGCTGCGTCGTCGCCCTTGCGGGGGTGGCCGTGCTCGCGACCCGGAACGCCGGTTTCGGTGGGCTGGCCGGAGCCCAGGCCGTCCTGCCGGGCGGCATCACGCTCCCCAGGGCGCTGCTGGGCGACCTCCTGCTCGTGACGTCGGCCGCGACCTGGGCGCTCTTCAGCAGCGTGGGGCGGCCGCTCGTCGCGGCGGTCGGGGCATTCCGGGCGATCCTCGGCGCGAGCGCCGTGGCGGTCGTCCTGCTGCTGCCGTTCGTGCCACTCGAGCTGGCGGGGCGGACCCTCCCGCCGATCACACCGCTCACCGCTGCAGCCGTTCTCTACCTGGGGATCGGTGCCACTGCCATCGCCTGGTCGCTCTGGTACCGCGGGTACGCGGCGGCGCCGCCGGCCGTGGCCGCCGCGGCGTTCTTCGCGCAGCCGGTGGTCGGCGCGATCCTCGGCGTGCTGGTCCTCGGCGAGGTGCTGGGGCCCGCGTTCCTCGGCGGGGCCGCGCTCATCGCGGTCGGGGTCCTGGGGATCGCGGCGGCGACGCGCGAAGGTCGCCAGGCGCCGGAGTAGGGCGCATGCACCTGCTGCTCGCGGTTGCCGCTTCACCTGCTGCTCCCGGGGCAGCTGCCGGGAGCGTCGACGGCTGGGGCAGTGCTGGTCGCCGCGTCGGTCGCGACGTCACTTGCCCTTGCGGCTGCCGCCCTCGCCGGCATCCGGCAGGTGGCCGCCGCGACGCACGGGTAGCTGGTCCAGGCGGGCCGCGGCGAGCGTATCGAGCAGGGCGTCCTGCGCCGTGAAGAAGACGTCATGCACGTCGCAGAAGCCGTCGAGCCCGCACGGGCCTGCGCGCAGGACGCAGGATCTGCGGCGGCCGTCTCCCTCGATCGCCTCCACGACATCGAGGAGCGATACTTGGTCGGCCGGCTTCGCGAGCCGATATCCACCCGCCCGGCCGGTCTCGGCGCTGACCAGGCCGGCAGCGGTCAGGTCGCCCATCACCTGGGGCAGGAAGCGGACCGGGATCGCCATCTCCTCGGCGATGCGGCGGACGGAGAGCAGCCGCCCGGCAGGGGCCCGGGAGAGCGCCAGCATGGCCCTGACGCCGTAGTCGCCGCGCTTGGTCAGCTCCATCCGCACGACCGCGAGTATGGCGCGCCCGGGGGGTCGCCTGTTGCCCGGCTGGTAGACTCGGGCGGCCTGGCCCGCGGCGGTCGACGGGCGGGCATAGGAGGGTTCGAATGCCGGACGAGCGCGAGCGCTGGGCGCTGATCCTTGGCGCATCGAGCGGGATGGGCCAGGCGGCCGGGCTGGCATTGGCCAGGGCCGGCTACCGGATCGCCGGCGTGCACCTCGACTTCCGGGCGGGACTCGCCCACGTGGAGGAGGTCAAGGCCGCGATCGTTGCCGCGGGCTCCGAGGCGCTGTTCATCAACATGAACGCGGCCGACGACGAGAAGCGGGCCGACGCGCTCGCCCAGCTTCGCGCCCGTTTCGACCGGTCCCTCGGCGAGGGGCGGCGGCCGTACCTCCGCGTGGTCATGCACTCCCTCGCGTTCGGGTCGCTCCTCCCGTTCCTCGCCGATGACCCGAAGGGCAGCATCAGCCGGAAGCAGCTCGAGATGACGCTCGACGTGATGGCGAACTCGATCGTCTTCTGGGTCCAGGACCTCTGGCGCGGCGGCTTCCTGGAGGCCGGGTCGAAGGTCTTCGCGATGACGTCGGAGGGATCGGCGCGGATGATCCCCTCGTACGGAGCGGTCTCGGCGGCGAAGGCTGCGCTCGAATCCCATTGCCGCCAGCTGGCGATGGAGTTCGCGCGGCTCGACGCGGGCGTGGCGGTCAACGCGATCCGGGCCGGCGTCACGGACACGGCGGCCCTTCGCAAGATCCCGGAGGCGGCGCGGGTCGTGGAGCAGACGCTGGCGCGCAACCCCCACGCGCGGCTGACCACCACCGCTGACGTCGCCGACGCCCTGGTGACGCTCGCGTCGACGGACTCCGACTGGATCAGCGGTAACGTGATCAACGTCGATGGGGGCGAGTTCGTCACCGGGTAGGTTCCCCGCAAGGCGGCACGACCCCCGGTTCGCGGCAGCGCGGGGGGCACGGGGCATCCCACCACCTGCCGGCAGGTCCCCTCGAGCGGGCGGGAAGGCACTTACGAGGGGCGCCGGCGCCGCCTGACGCTACGGGTGGAGGTATGTCCATGCGTATCCGCTTCGTTCCCGTCGCGTTCCTCGGTGCCGCCGTGACGCTGCCCATCGCCTGGGCACGCTGGTTCTCGCCCGCGATGCGCGGCTGGGGCGCCCGCCCGAACGACATCTACCGGCCGCTCCCCGGCGACGACCTCGTCGCGGACCCGGACATCCGGCACACCCGCGCCATCACCATCGCGGCGCCGCCCGAGGCGATCTGGCCATGGCTGCTTCAGCTGGGCCAGGGTCGTGGCGGGCTCTACAGCTACGACTGGCTCGAGAACCTCGCCGGCTGTGACATCACGTCGGTCGATTCGATCGTGCCGGAGCTCCAGGCGCTCGCGGTCGGCGACATCGTCTCGCTCCGCAAGGGCGACATGCCGGCCTTCCTCGTCCACGCCATCGACCCCGGCCGTTCTCTTGTCCTGGTCGCTCGCGACCCGTCGACCGGGGGGCCCGCCCACGTCGATCCGGACGTGCCGATGGCCGTCGACGAGTCGTGGGCGTTCGTGCTCGAGCCGGACGGGGACGGGGCAACGCGCCTGCTCGTCCGCGGGCGGCGGCGAACCCGCGGCGCTCGTCTCGATCGGTTCGCCTGGTCCCTCGTCGAGGCGGCGTCGTTGCCGATGGAGCGCCGGATGCTCCTTGGCATCCGGGATCGCGCCGAGCGCACCGCCGGGAACGGGTTCGCCGAAGGGGCAGCGCCCGCCTGAAGCCGCGCGGCCGCGTCCGGAGCGAGGTCAGGCCTCGCCGCGTACCCAGGCGCTGCCCTGCCGGGCAGAGGGCGTCATCTCGAGGGACCCGTCGTCGCGGACCCACCAGGCAGCGAGGCCCATCGCACGGGCGCGCGGGCCGATCCGGGCGGCCCCTTCGAGGAAGAGCGCCTTCGACCAGACCTCCGCCCAGGCGGGGTCCGGTCCCGAGACCGTGACCGAGGCCAGGCCCGATCCGCCGGGCTCGCCGGTGCGTGGGTCGAGCAGGTGATGCACGTCTCGACCGTCGTCGGTCCGCCAGCGGTGAACGGCGATCGACGAGGTGCAGATCGCGCCGTCCCGGAGCGCGACGACCGCGGGCATCTCGCCCCCGGAGGGATCCTCGATCGCCACCATCCACCGCCCGCCCTCGGGGGCGTTTCCGCGCGCGATGAGGTCGCCACCGGCCTCAAGCAGCGCACCCGTCCCAGGGTCGTCGAGCTCCGGGAGGGTCGTCGCGAGGACCTTGCCCGCCCAGCGGATCGCGAGCCCCTTGCCGATCCCGCCGAGATCCACCGGCGCGGCGACCGCGGCCCGGGACGCTCGCGGGTCGCAGTGGAGCCACCTGCCGTCGGAAAACGTGGGCCGCGTTCGGCCAGGCGCGACGAGACCAGCGACGCCCCCGGCCGCTTGCTGGCCATCCGCCGGCGAAGCGGTTGCGGCCCCGATCGAGGATGGCAGGCCGAGGTAGCCCAGCCGTTCCAGGTCGCGCAGGATCCGTGGGTCGAACGCTCCCCCGGTCATCCTTCGCGCCCGCTCGGCAGCGGCAAGGGCCGCGACCAGGAGCGGGTGGATCGACACCCCGGCGGGATCTCCCGCCACGTCGTTGAGGCGAACGAGGTCGCTCGTGGGGCGAAAGCGCGAGAGCGCCTGCTCGATCTCCTCGATCGCGGCGGACACCCCCGCCCAGCCGGCCTCGGCGCGATCCGTTGCCACGCCGACGACGGTCAGCCGCAGCGGCGACCCCATGGCGCGGCGCTCGAATCGCGCCGCGCCATCGGACTGGGTCGAGGTCACCCCCGCGTGCTCGCCCTCGGGTTCGGTGCTCGTCTTCAGCAGGGTTTGCCCGATGCCGTGGTGCAGGCGTGGACCGGGGGTGGCGGCGCGACGACAGGCGGGCTGACGGGAACGACAGGGAGTGGCGCGGGCCTCGGAGCCGCGACGACCGGCGCCGGGGCAGCAGCCGCCGCCGGCGCGGGGTTCGCAGCCGCAGGAGCGCTGTTGCCAACCGACGGCGTGCCCGACCTGGCCACCGGCGCGCCCGACCTGGCCACCGGGGCGCTGTAGGCCGACGCTGCTCCGGTCAGGCGGGGCGGCGCGATCGAGACCGGCGGAACCGAGAGGGCCGCCACCCACCCGGCCGCTGCCTGCACCTGCTGGCCGAGCTTGGCGAGCGCCTTCTCGTGTCCGACGATCCCATTGGCGATTCCCGTGTAGCCATTTGCGGCGTGCGTATACGCCCCCGTGAGCCTGCCAAGGCTGCTCTCCATCGCGTCGTGGGCGCTCTTGAGACCGGCCACAGCATCCACGGCGGGCGCGCGGTCGGCAGCCAGCTGCAGGTCGGAAGCGGATTGGAGCGCCGTGACACCGGCAAGCGAGATGGCGTAGAGCCCGGCGGTCATCCCGACGGCCACGACAACGTGGATCGGGCGGCGCGTGGACGCGGCCGGGCGCGCGGCGGCGATCGGCGGCACGAGGCCGAGGGTTGCGCTTCCCGCGGTTCGCGGCGGAAGGGGTCGCGGTCCGGGCGACCGGACCGGGAGCGGGCGCGTGGCCTCAGTCATCGGTGCCTCCTGGGGGTGGGGTGCCCGATGCTCCCGTCGTCGCGTGGGCCGTGGGCGCCGGAGTCGGGGCGACGGGGACGACTGTGGTCGTGACCGCTCCCGGCGTCGGCTGGGCTGTTGCGGCGGGCTGGGGTGTCGCGCTCGATGGCTGGGGTGTCGCTGCCGGCGGCCGAGGCGTTGCGGCCGGCCGTGCCAGGGCGGACTGCCGCAACAGGGCGGCCTGTCGGTCCGCGGCGACCTGCAGGGCCACGCTGGCGGAGGCGGCCTGCTGATTGAGGCCGGCCAGCCTTTGCTGCGAAGCTGCCACCTGTGCGCGAAGGGTCTTGGCCGTGCTGTCGTCCGCGGCGATCCGTCCGTTGGCCGCATCGAGGGCGGCCTGGAGCTGTGACGTCTGGGAGATTGCCGCCTGGAGGCGTGCCTCCAGGTCGGTCCCGCGAGCCTGCTCATCTGCCAGCTTCGCGGCGAGGCTCTCGGCGCTGACCGGGGGTGCCTGCGGCGGCGCTGCGGATGCCGTCCACTGGGCGGCGCCGTCGATCGCGGCGGCACCCAGGCCGAGACTTCCCACCACGCCGACCGTGACCGCCGCGCGGCGTGCGACGACCTTGACCGTACTGTTCATTGCGAGTCCTCCATGAGCGCCGCGCCGAGCGGAGCGGTTGCGTGGTCAGCGGCCACCTCTCGCGGGGCTATGTCGCGGACCGGGATCGAGCCGGGCGGCGTCGTCCGCTCGTTGGCTCCCGGAACAGGCCGGGGGCGAAGCTGGCGCGGCGCGTCCGGCAACGAGGTTGCGAAAGTCGGCCGCGACTTCTTCGAGACCCAGTACCGATAGGCACTCGCCAGCATGACCAGCAGGCCCGTCCCGACGTAGAGGGGTACGAGCGTGGTGCTGTCCGTTCCAGCCAACAGGCCATGGAGCCACGAGACGATCCACGAGACGAGTGCGAATCGATGCAGCTTGAGCCACAGGCCCTTGGGCAGGAGGCCGGACCACCGCGCGGTGATCCCCGAGATGAGCGCCGCGTAGAGGCCCAGCGTCCCGAGCGCGACCGGAGCGCTGCGGTACGAGGACAGCCCCGGCACGAACGACCCGGCGATCCCGACGCCCGCGTACGGGTCCAGGATGATGCTCACGACGTGCGCCACGAGAAACGCGACGACGAAGACGAACAGGTTCTCGTGCCATGGGAAGAGGCGCTTCGAGAGCTTCCAGGTGGACTGGTTCGTGGGGTGGCTCAGGATCAGGCCGAGGCTCACCAGCACGGTCAGCAGCACGTAGGCGGTGATCCCGGTCGCCCGGCCGGCGAGCCAGACCCGCATGTGCGCCTGGTAGTCCGAGGTTGCGGGCACCACCTGGCCGGTGGTGAACACGATCAGGATCCCGAGCAGGGCGCCCAGGATGACCCACGTGCGTGCGCTCAGGCGCATGTGCGTCTCGCGGTCATGGCCCGGCCCGTTGTGACGGTTGACATGAAGCAATTCCCCCGGCGGTGCGAGCAGGCGAGCGAATCGCCCGTGCACCGTCTGAGGCAGGCCGAGCCCGGATGGTTTCAGGTACCTTCGGCGTCTGCCCTCGCCGGGTGGCGACGCAGCAGCCCGCGCCGCGGCCCGAGCGCGAGCGCGAGGAAGAAGATCGCGGTCTGGATCAGCACGATCGACGCGCCGGAGGCCAGGTTGAGCCAGAAGGAGACGTAGATCCCAGCGATCCCGGACCCGATCCCGATCGCGATCGCGATCGCCATGAGCCGGCCGAAGCGGGCGGTCAGGAGCTGCGCGGTGGCCGCCGGCGTCGTCAGCATGGCGACCACGAGGATGATCCCGACCGCCTGGATGCTGACCACGATCGTCAGCGCGATGAGGCCCAGGAAGAGGTAGTCCAGGCGGTTGACGTTGAGCCCGGACGCCCCGGCGCCCAGCGGGTCGAAGGTGGCGAACAGGAACTCCTTCCAGAGCGCCCAGATCACCAGGATCACCATGCCGCCGAGGATCGCGAGCCCGATCAGGTCGCCCAGCCCGATCCCCAGTACGTCCCCGAACAGGAAACCGAACAGGTCGCCGACGTAGTTCGGGATCGCGCTGTAGATCGCGACCCCCAGGCCGAACATGCCGGCAAAGAGCACGCCGATGATCGCGTCGGATCGGAG
>Ga0209744_1000761_pt1 | contig 11230 bp, 9 predicted proteins | sample BarGraNGADG00311_2_FD_184494 | JGI IMG/M metagenome (GOLD analysis project Ga0209744, IMG submission 184494) | Arctic peat soil microbial communities from Barrow, Alaska - Barrow Graham LP Ref core NGADG0004-311 (SPAdes) (version 2) | ecosystem: Environmental > Terrestrial > Soil > Wetlands >... | reverse complement strand
GAAACCCGGGCTTAATCGCAAAGTAGAGGTCTTACCCCAAAACTTGCGCTCGAACGCAAAGCAGGCAGCCCGACGCTGGCACTTGCGCAAAAACGCAAGTTAAGGGGTCTGACCCCAAAACTTGCGTGGCCTGCTTCAGCGGCCGGATACCGAGTTCATCCAATCGGCAATCAGCGGGTAGACCTCGCTCTCGACCCTCTTTCCCATCACCATGTCGGTGTGCCCGTATCCCGCCATGAACAAGAACTTCTTCTCGCTGCTCGAAACCGCGTCGAAGCCGTACTCCTTTATCGAGCTGGAGTGAAAGAAGTCTTTCTCCGCCGCGAAGAAGAACAGGGGGGTCGTGATGAGACCCATGCCGGCGGTATAGTCGTACGCCGCGTGGGTCGCGCCCTCCGGCAGGTGCTCCAGGAAGTGCTCGCTCGATATCGCCTCGAAGAGCTGGGTGTTCATGGCGTTGGAGACGTCGCCGGTCGCCCACTTCACCAGCGAGGTGGTGGCGTCCTTGTCGGTGTTGGGGCGGTAGTAAGCCGTCGCCGCAAGCGGCAACCTGGAGGCGGCCATCATCAACCGCGGGTGCCGGGCGAGCTTCCGGACCGTCTCAGCAATCGACTTGTGAGGCCTGCTCTCCTGCTTGCGCAGGTTCTCCACGATAGCCTCCAGCGCCGCGGTCCCCGCGCCGGAGCGCAACAGCCTGTTGAGCGCGGAGCCTTCGGGGCGGGACATCGCGGGGGGCGAGCCGAGCGTGATCCCACCGGCGATCTGCTCCTGGCGCCGCCTGACCAGGGCCGGGTCCGAGACCACCCTGCCGCCCTCGAACGCCACGCCCTGCATCAACATGTAGAGCACCTCTCCACCCATGCTGTGTCCGACGTAGAAGAGCTGCTTGCCCGTCACCTCCGACACGCCGTCCACCAGCGCCGGTGCGTCGAAGACGGCCAGATGGTCGATCGAGTGATTCCACTCCGCGCACTCGCTCAGGTAGGGCTCGCGCCCGCAGCCCCTGAACGATGACACCCAGACGTCGAAGCCCTCCCGCGCCAGATAGACCGCCATGTTGCGTCCCTCCCGGGGCAGGTCGAACACGAAGCCCGTGCTGCCGAACCCGTGGCACATGAGGACCGGTGTCCCCTCCGGGTTCGCGTATCGCTTGAGCCGCAACTTCAGGCCGTCCGCGGTCTCGAACTCGTGCAGCTCGACGTCCAGGCCGGCGGCCACGTCCTGCTCCTGGCCCGGAAGCGGCGTGCCGAGTCCCATCTTGATGCCGTATCCGTATAAGCCGAGTGCGGCAGCGGTCGAAAGCGTGCCCATGATCTTGCCCATCGATATCTCTCTTTCATTCGCGGCGCAGAGCGCAGCGCGAGCCAGGATACTGCGGCTCAATGATAAGGCACTTCAGGGGCAGTGAGAATGTCGCCCCCGCCGCCGGCGGGATACAATGGGTCGAACGCGGGCGATGGAAAGGGACCGCAATGGCCGACGACTTCTTCGAGGTGCCGTCCTCCCGAGTCCTCACGACAGAGGGCCCCGTCCGGCTGCCGATGCTCTTCTACGACGTCTCTGTCAGGCAGCTCAACTTCTTCGTGGAATACGACTCCGCGCTCTCGAGGCTGGAGGGGACAGGGCTGGCGCCGTGCCGCTTTTTCAACGGCAAGGCTCTCGCCAGCCTGATCCTCTACAACTACCGGGACGTCACCATCGGCGAGTACGACGAGGTCACCATCGTGCTGCTGGTATACCCGCCGGCCGTCCGGGAACCGCGCCTGTACCTGCCGAACCTGGCCAGGCGCGACGGGCACAAGTGGACCGTGGGAGGATACGTGCTGGAGATGCCGGTGACCATTCCGGACGCCAGGGCCGCCGGCCGCGAGATCTGGGGTTATCCCAAGTACCTGACCGACATCCCGCTCGCCATCTCGGACAGGGACTTCTCCTACCAGGTCATGGACGAGCCCGGGGGCAGCCCGGTCCTCACGGTGGAGTGCACGCCGGGCCCCGGCATCACCACGCGGGCAAGCGACCTGGTCACGTTCTCGAACCACGAGGACACGATACTGAGGACGGTGGTGGACGTGGACGCGGCCTGCAGGAACTCACCCCGCGGGAAGCTTCGCATCCGGGCGGGGACCACCGAGCACCGGTTCGCGCGCAACGTGCGCGAGCTCGGGCTGGACCGGCTGAAGCCTTTTGTGGTGCAAAGCACCGACTCGTTCCGCTCGCGCCTCAACCGGGGCTGGCCGGTGGCAAGCCAGAAGACGCCGCCACCGCCTTATGCGGTCGAAGGGGAGCGGCCGGCCCGCTGGCCCGCCGGTGACGAGGCAGGCCTCAAAGAGACTTTCCGAAAAGAAACCCCAGCTGTTTGAAGCCCTGCGCCTTGTAGAACTCGTGCGCCCCCGTCCGCTGGAACCCCGAGTCGAGCTCGAGCGCCACGCAGCCGTGGTCGCGGGCGACCTGGGCGGCCGTGTCGAGCAGCGACGCTCCCACGCCGGTCTTCCTGAAGCCCTCCCTGACGATCAGTATGTCCACGTAGACGGCAAGTCCCGCGAACAGCAGAGAGTTTTTGACGCTCATGGTACAGAACCCGATGATCCTGTCGTCCTCGACCGCGCAGAAGCACTCGTCCGTGTCGACCTCCCTGGAGGCGGCAAAGACTTTCTCCAGCCTCGGCCCGTCGAGGTCGGCCTCCGGCCACAGCTGCTGGAGCAACTCCAGCACCTGCTCGAAGTCTCCGGCGCTGCAATCGCGAATATCCACAGCCATTTCTATCTCCTGGTCCGAACGCGCCGCCCCCATCCCGGGAGTCGCGAAATGTTCGCTCCGACAGGATGATACAACCCGCCCGCTGCCGCCTCAAGCGTTGGGTGCCGCAAGCGTAAGAAGCACAGAGAAAAGGGCGGCGCCCGTGCGTGAGCGCCGCCCGCGTATCAGTCTCTAGGATGACGATTTTACTCCTTATGGTATGAAAACGCTCGAAGTGCCTAAATCGTTACGGGTAGCGGGCGGACCGCATTTTCATGCCCGCTCCACGCGTCTGAACACATCGGCTCGCTTATGTATGACCGTGAAACCGACGAGGTGTCGCTGCGGCTTGTTTGCGGGGGTAGCTGACCGTGGCATAGTTGTATCATTGGGGCTTGATACCGTCGGAGGATATGGATGGAGATGGTCATTCGGCCGGCTACGGCGGTGGACGCCGGGCCTATAGCGTACGCGGCCTACCTCGCCGGGCAGGGGCACTGCCGGGCGTCCACTTACGACCTGATGATGCCGGGCCGCCCCGGGCCGACCGCCGGGAGGATATATCTCATCAAGCGGCTGGTCGAGGCCGATACGGTCTGCTGGCTTCATTACTCCCACTATTACGTCGCTGAGGCCGATGGACGCGTGGCCGCCTCGGTCGGCGCTTTCCGGGCGATCGATTCGGGGAACGTCGCGTTCGTCGCCGCGCTCAGGGAGACCGGGTGGACCGATGAAGAGATCGCTCGCATGTCCGTCGATGTGCGGATCTACACCAGGGTGGAGCCACCTGTGCCGCGGGACGCGTGGATGATCGAGAACGCGGCCGTGCTGCCTCCTTTCCGCCGCATGGGCCTGATGACGGCGCTGCTGGAGACTGTCATCGACGAGGGACGGGCGTCGGGCCAGAAGAGGGCGCTGCTGGCCTGCCACATGGGCAACGATGCCGCCCTACGACTCTACCAGCGGGCGGGGTTCGAGATCACCGGGCAGCTGACGGACCCCGAGTTCGAGGCCGTGTTCGGATGCCCCGGGATGTGGCAGATGACCAGGGACCTCTGAGGGCGAACCATCGAGATGCCCGGCGGAACCGTTCCGGGAGCGGAGGTGCTGCCGCGGGCGCTCAGGCGGCGCGGCCGGACTTGAGCAGCCGAGCCCTCTTGTTCTCGCCGGTCCGCCAGCCGGACAGCCCCCACGCGAACTCCATCAGGACGATCCCGGCGAAGGATATCGCGGCTGTCTGTATGATGATGGTCAACTGGGGGATGTCCAGCGCGAAGAAGTCGCGCAGGTAAGGCACCGCAAGGATGATCAGCAGGCCGAGCACCATGGTCCCGACCAGCCCTTCCTTCCACCACGTCCACGGCCGGCAGAGGACCCCCAGGATCCAGAGCCCCAGTACCACCAGGACCAGCGTCGCCGTCGTCCGCGACTCGGCGAGCGCGATCCAGGGGTAGATATGGCTGAGCGCGGCCGCGCTGAACGCCGCGCACGCCGCTACGATCCCGGCGGGGAGGGTGAAGCGCATCACTCGTTTCACGAAGCCCGGCCGGTAGCGCGTCTTGTTCGGCGCGAACGAGAGCACGAAGGCGGGGGCACCGATGGTGAGCCCGCTGACCAGGGTGAGGTGTCGCGGGAGGAAGATGAAGGCCCACCCCGCCAGGCCTATGGCTATCGATAACATGGTCGCGTAAACAGTCTTGGTGAGGAACAGGTTAGCCACCCGCTCCATGTTGCCGATCACCCGGCGGCCTTCGCCCACCACGCTGGGCAGAGTGGCGAAGCTGCCGTCGAGCAGCACCAGCTGAGCCACGGCCCTGGAGGCGGGCGAGCCCGAACCCATGGCGATGCCGATGTCGGCTTTCTTCAGCGCCAGGACGTCGTTCACGCCGTCGCCGGTCATGGCCACCACGTGACCCCGGCCCTGGAGCGCCTCGACCATCGCCTCTTTCTGGTCGGGCCTCACGCGCCCGAAGACCGTGGATGTCTCCATTGTCGAGGCGAGCTCGTCCGGGTCATCGGAGAGCGTCCGGGCGTCGATGGGCTGCCCGACGTCTTTGACGCCTGCCGTCCTGGCGACCGCGCCGACCGTGAAAGGATTGTCGCCGGAGATGACCTTGATGGTCACGCCCTGCTCGACGAAGTAGGCGAGGGTCTCGACGGCGTCGCCTCGCACCCGCTCCTCGAAGACCAGAACCGCCGCGGCCTCCAGCGGGGGAAGCGTCTCGTCCTTGATCTCCCTCTCGGCGCGCGCCAGCAGCAGCACCCGCAGGCCGGTGCCCGCCAGCTGCTTGACCTGCTCAGCGAGCTCCGGGTCGGGGCCTATCTCATCCATCAGGACTTCAGGCGCGCCCATCACCCAGGTCCCCTTGTCCCCGAACGACTCCGCGCTCCATTTCCTCACCGACGAGAAAGGAACGCGCCCTGTTATCTCCCACCCCTCGGGCGCCTTGAAAGCTTCGGCTATCGCCTCGAGCGTGCTGCTCTTGGAGGCGGTGTCCATCCCAAAGGCGCCCAGGACCTGCTCGAGCGCTTCCTCACCGTGAGAGGCTCCGGCGACCGGGACCGTCCTGTTGAACGCGAGCTTGCCCTCGGTGAGGGTCCCGGTCTTGTCGAGGCAGACCACGTCCACGCGCGCCAGGCCCTCGACCGCGGGCAGCTCCTGCACCAGCACGTTCTTGCGTCCGAGCACCACCACGCTCACAGCGAACGCCACGCTGGTCAGGAGCACCAGCCCCTCGGGGACCATCCCCACCAGGCCCGCGACGGTGCCTGTCGCCGCTTGATGGAAGGTGCCGAAGACCTTGAGCTGGCTCACCAGCAGCAGGATGCCGACCGGCAGCATGACCCAGGTGATGTAGCGGAGGATCATGTTTATGCTGTCGCGCAGCTCGGAGGAGACGAGCTGGAACTGGCGGGCCTCCGACGCCAGCTTGCGGGCGTAGGCGTCGGCGCCGACCTTCGCGGCCCTGAAGCTGCCCGTGCCCGCCACGATGAAGCTGCCGGACTTGACCTCGTCCCCCGGCTTCTTGACCACCGGGACGGACTCGCCGGTCAGCAGGGACTCGTCGACCTCCAGCCCCCGCGCTTCCAGCACGGGCCCGTCGGCCACCACCTGCTCGCCGGTGGAGAGCAGCACCACGTCGTCGAGGACCACCTTGCCGAGGGATATCTCCTCCTCGCGGCCGTCCCGCACCACCCGCGTCTTCGCCTCGCTGATGACGGTGAGCCTGTCCAGCGTCCACTTCGCGCGCACCTCCTGCACGATGCCGATCAGCGTGTTGACCACCAGCACCGCGCCGAAGAGAGCGTCGCGCGGGGAGCCGAAGACGAGGATCACTACGAAGAGGGAGCCCAGGATGGCGTTGAACCTGGTAAAGACGTTCCCGCGGATGATATGGGCGTAGCTGCGGCTGGACTTCTGTTGCACCGCGTTGGTCTCTCCGCGGCGCTCGCGCTCCTCGACCTCGTCCGCGGTCAGGCCCGTGATGCCCTCAGGCGCCTCGTCGAGTAGGTCTGTCTGGGTCGAAACCGGCAAGCGCCCTCCCGAGGGAGATAAGGAAACGTCGTGAATCTATGCTGTTTAGGTTAACAGCGCCGGTGGCCGAAACGCAAAACCGCACCACGGCGCCTGACCCCATGGTGCGTCTGTTGCGGGCCGCGGCCCCGAGGCACTTGATATACTTTCAGCACCACCTTCCGACGAAAGGAAACGCCATGGCACCGGACCTCGAACTATCCGACGAGCAGCGGCGGCAGGCAGACGTGGACAACGAGAAAGCGCTCGAGCGCGAGGGCTTGAAGCCCGGGGTGGTGGAGGAGTGGGAGGACTCCTACCGAACGGCCGGCAAATCTGACGCCTTCGAGTGGTGGTACTTCGACTCGCAGTTCGAGGGAGGGTGGACGGCCGTGGTGGTGTTCAGCACCAAGCCGATGACGAAGCCCGGCGCGGCGCTGAAGCCCTCCGCCCAGATGATCATCCACGACCCCGACGGCAACCGCATGCGGCTGGGCGCCGCCCTGGGGCCCGACGACCTCGAGGCGTCAACAGAGACTTGCGATGTCCGCATCGGGCCCAGCTACGTGAAAGGCGACCTCAAGACTTACGTGCTGCACGCCGAGGGCGAGGGTGGCGCCCTGGACCTGACCTTCGAGCGCGGGGCTCCATCGTGGAGGCCGGGCGCCGGCATGAGCTACTTCGACAAGAAGAAGCTTAAGCACCTCGGCTGGGTCGTGCCCATTCCTTACGGGACCGTGACCGGCACCATCACAATCGAGGGCGAGGCGCACCAGGTCAAAGGCACCGGGTACCACGACCACAACTGGGGGAACATCAGCCCGGGCCTGGGGATCGATCACTGGTACTGGGGAAGGGCTCACGTGGGCGAGTTCAGCATGATCTTCGTAGAGATAGTGACCGCGAAGATGCCCGGGATCGGCAGCCTCAAGGTCCCGTCCTTCTACCTGGCCAAGGGCGGGGAGATCGTCACGGACGACCCGCTGCCCATGAGTCTGGTGACCAGGGACTTCGTCGACGGGCCGGGCGGCAGGCCGTATCCCAGGGTGCTCGAGTGGCACTGGAACACCCCGGAGGGCGACATCGAGTTCAACCTCACCAACCCGGCGCTGATAGAGACGATCGACGTCCTGGAGGACATGCCCAGGTGGGAGCAGGCGCTGATCCACGTGTTCGCCAAGCCCCTCTACTACGATTTCAACGCCGACATCACGTTCAAAATCGACTACGCGGGGATCAAGGACGAGGTCGAGGGCAGGGCGCTCTACGAGATCATGATGCTGAGGTGATGAAGATGAAGACAGTGACCGTGCCGAACCTGCTCTGGTACGGCAACGAGCCACGCACTCTCGAGTTTCCCGACCGCTGGGAGGTGAGCCTGCTGCAGCCGCCGGGCTTCGCCAGGCCGGCCCTGGACCAGGCGGGAATTGACCAGGCCCTGGCCTCTCCAGTCGGCTCTCCGCCCCTGGAGGAGCTCGCCGCCGGGGCGAGCGAGGTGGCGATCCTCTTCGACGACATCACCAGGCCCACGCCGGTCTCCCGGCTGCTTCCTCCGATTCTGGGGCCCCTGCACGCCGCGGGAATCCCCAGGGAGAACATCAGGCTCATCCCCGCGCTGGGGATGCACGGCGCGATGAACAACATCGACTTCCGCAAGAAGCTGGGCGATGAGGTGGTGCGGGACTACGCCATCTTCAACCACAACCCTTACGAGAACTGCGAGAAGGTCGGGGTGAGCCCGAGCGGCATACCCATCGAACTGAACCGCGAGTTCATGGCCTGCGACCTCAAGATAGGCATCGGGTGCATAACCCCCCACGTGCACGTGGGCTTTGGCGGTGGGGGCAAGATAATCATGCCCGGCATCGCGTCCTACGAGACCATCAAGGCCTTCCACCTGGAGGTGCCCGCGCGCGATTATTCTACCCTGGGGCTGGGGAAGATCGAGGGGAACGTGATGCACGCGGAGGTGGTGGACGTCTGCAGGATGTCAGGGCTGCGGTTCAAGGCGGACGCCCTCATCAACGACCGCGGTGAGATCACGGACGTGTTCGCGGGCGACCCGGTGGAGGCGCATAAGGCAGGCGTCGCGGCGGCGAGGGAGCACTACGGGACGCCTCCCTCGGCCGGCAACGACATCGTGGTGGTCAACGCCTACGCGAAGTACAACGAGATGGCGATCTGCATGATGATGGCCCTGGCCTGCGTGAACTTCGCGCCGGCGGGAACCGTCGTCCTCATCGTGGACGCGCCCGAGGGGCAGGTCTGCCACTACCTGCTGAACCGGTTCGGCAAGGAGTATGGTGGCGCGGCCTACATACCGCGGGGCGAGCCGCCGGGAGGCATCAACGGGATCGTCTGCACCGCCTATCCCAGCGCCACGATGTGCGACTGGTTCGCCTCGGCGGAGAGCGTCATGGTCACGGACGACTGGTCGGCGACGCTCCCCCTGCTGGAGGAGCGCTACCCCGGGGGAGCCACGGTGGCGGTGATCCCCGACGGGACCATGCAGTATTTCAAAGAGGCATGAGGTGGAGCAGGACGTCATCGTCATAAACGAAGCGGACAACGTGGGCGTCGCCAGGCGCGACATCGTAGCCGGGGACGAGATGGCGTTGCCGGGAGGCGGGACCATCACGGCGGCCGCGGACGTCCCCCGGGGCCACAAGATCGCGCTGGCGGAGATCGGGCGCGGAGGGCGCGTGATCAAGTACGGGGAGTGCATCGGTCTTGCGGCCACCGACATCCGCACGGGAGACTGGGTCCACACCCACAACCTCGAGGCGGTGGACCGCGCGTGAGGTCCTTCATGGGATACCGGCGGCCCGACGATGCGGTCGGCGCGAGAAACCACGTGGTGGTGCTGCCGACGGTCTCCTGCGCCAACGGTGTGGTCGGTGCCATCGCCCGGGAGGTCGAAGGGGTGGTGCCGCTGTACCACGGGCACGGCTGCGGCAGGGGAGGTCGCGACATCGAGCTCCACTTCCGCGCGCTGGCGGGGCTGGTCGCCAACCCCAACGTGGGAGCGGCTCTCATCGTCGGGCTTGGCTGCGAGGTGGTGAAGGCGCAGTTCCTCGCCGACATGACCGCCGGCAGCGGCAAGCCGGTCGAGCACTTCGAGATCCAGCAGGTGGGCGGCTCGCGCCGCGCCGCCGCGAAGGGCTCCGCCGTCGCGAGGTCGCTTCTGGAGGCTGCGGGCGCCTGCGAGCGCGTCGAGTCTTCCATGGAGGGGCTCCTGCTGGGCTTGAAGTGCGGCGGCTCGGACTCGCTTTCGGGGGTGACGGCGAACCCGCTGGTGGGAGAGGTAACCGACAGGGTCGTGGCCGCCGGTGGGTCGGCGGTCCTCACCGAGAACACCGAGATGATCGGCACCAGCCACATCCTGGAGCGGCGCTCCCGCGACCCGGAGGTGGCGGCGCGCGTGAAAGAGATGATCCAGGCCGCCGACCGCCGCACGCACGAGATCATGGGGCCCCTGGCTTCGCTGGTGATCGCCCCGGGGAACATGGAGGGCGGCATGAGCTCGATCCAGGAGAAGTCGCTGGGCTGCATAGCCAAGGCGGGCACGTCGCAGGTGATGCAGGTGGTCGACTACGCGGAGGCGCCGTCGGCCGGCGGCCTGGTCCTTATGGACGGGCCCGGCTATGACACCGAATCCATGACCGGGCTGGCCGCCGCGGGAGCCCAGGTGATCATGTTCACCACGGGGAGGGGCACGCCCGTAGGCTATCCCATCGTGCCCGTCATCAAGATCGCCAGCAACACGCCGCTCTTCCAGGCGATGGCCGACGACATGGACGTCGACGCCGAGGCCGCGCTGGAGGGCTCCGATCTCGCGACGGCCGGCGACGCGCTGGAGGATCTGCTGCTGCGGGTGCTGGAGGGGGAGCCGACGAAGTCCGAGGTCAACGGCCAGGACGGCATAATCTGCCTCTACACCACCAACCCCGCCTTCTAGTTAAAAACCGGTGCCAGGCACTTTTCATGCCTTTTTTCAACCAGGCCTGAAGTGATCTCGTCAACAGGTTGAAAAAAAGGCATGAAAAGTGCCTGGCACCGGTTTTTAACCTACTTGGGGGGGTCGAAGGCTGAGAGCTTGCCCAGGTACTTGCCGAAGACGTCCCACACCGGCTGACCCACCTCGACCACGATCCTCTCCAGGAATATCTCGTGGTTCACCAGGTCCATGGCGTTGGTCACCAGACCCTTGTTGAGCGTGAAGACCCCCTCGACGTTCGCCGCCGAGAAGATCGAGCCGGTGATGCATCGCTCGCCATCGGCCACCAGCACGAATTGCCGGCCCATGACCGGCACCACGTGGTGCTTCGAGCGGCTGTGCTGCACCGCCCCGGCCCCGCGCTCCTGCAGTTTCTTGAGCCCGCGGTGAGGGCTGTAGAGGATCATGGCGATCCGCACCCCGCGGTCCATCGCCGCCAGCAGAGAGGGGAGCAGCACTTCGAACTCCTCGGACCACAGCGCCACGTGCAGCGTATTCGCCGCCTCCTGGGTCAGGCTCATCCCGCGCGCGATCAGGTCCGCCTCGGAGGTCACTCGCCAGAGGACCTCCACCACCTGCGGGTCCCTCTTGTACCTCTCCAGGGCCTCGCGTGCGCGCCCGCAGGCCTCCTCGGTCGCCTGCTCGATGCTGTTGACCAGCTCCTTGGGGTCGGTCGGTGCGAACATCCTGCCGTCGTGGCCTTTTCCTTCGACGCGCACCGCCGCGCCGCGCGCGACCAGCTTGTCCAGGACCTCGTAGATCTTCGCCCTGGGGATGCCGCTCAGGCCCGCGACCTGGTAGCCGTTGGCGGGCGCCGCGTCGAGCAGCGCGCAGTAAGCCCTCGCCTCGTAGTCGCTGAAACCAAGCTCCGCTAGAACCTTGAATGTGTCACCGCTGAAAGCCTCGGCCCGGGCCAATCGCTCCTCCTCGCGCCGTCCTCGCCGCCGGGTGGCACCAATGATACAAGGGTTGACGCGCCG